>WNFE01002583.1_pt1 | contig 13357 bp, 11 predicted proteins | sample 5400451 | NCBI WGS metagenome assembly WNFE01 (sample SAMN13153344, study PRJNA577476) | soil metagenome | isolation source: 200 cm saprolite under Douglas fir tree site 2 hole 2 | place: USA:California | collected 2015-04-18 | reverse complement strand
TTCATCTTGGCCTCGGCGAGTTTCTGCTCGCAGTGCTTCTTCAGGAGCGCCCCGCGCTCGTAAGCCGTGATCGCCTCGTCGAGCTTCACCATGCCGCCTTCGAGCTGCTTCACGATCGCCTCCAGCTCCTTCAGGGCGTCCTCGAAGGACAGTGCGGCGATATCCTTGGGTAGGGTCGGTTCTTTGGCCAATTGCGCCTCTCAGGGGGTGTGGTCCGATGGTACCCAACCCCGGCGGCCGGGGCCAGCCGGGTCACGGAAGGCCGTAAAATGCCCGATTCCGCGCGATGATTCGCGCTTTCTCAACTGTGGATAGCGATTCACGCACCTGCGACATGGCCGCTTTGCATGTTCGCAGGTCAAAACCCCGGCCCGCGCATTGCGGCAGTGGCGATGCAATGGCACGTTCCGCCCCGCAACGAAATAAACGGCCATTCACAGGAGAACGCTCATGGGCAACGTCAGCCATCTCGTCACGCGAACCGCGGCCTTCCAGAGCTCGGTCGAGAACGGTCTCGCCGAAGGAAGCAACGGCAAGGACCGTCAGTTCGTCACCGCCTTGGCCCGTGGCCTCGACATCCTGCGCGCCTTCCATGCCGGCGAAGGCATGCTGAGCAACCAGGAGATCGCCCACCGCACCGGCCTGCCCAAGCCGACCGTGGCCCGCCTCACCCATACGCTGACCGAGCTCGGCTACCTCAACTACATTCGTCGCTTCCGCAAGTACGAGCTGGGCGCCTCGGTGCTGGCGCTGGGCTATGCGGCGATCTCGAGCATGGATGTGCGCCGCGCCTCGCGCCAGCCGCTCGAGCAGATCGCCCACGCGCTCAACGCCTCGACGGCGCTGGGCGGTCGCGACCGCCACTCGATGATCTATCTCGAAGCCTGCCGCGGCCCCTCGGTCGTGGCGATCACCCACGATGTCGGCACGCGCGTGCCGATGGCCAGCACCGCGATCGGCCGCGCTTACCTCTTCTCGCTGCCCGACGTCGACCGCAACAAGCAGATCGACGCCATCCGCCGCCGCTGGCGCGACGACTGGACCAAGGTGAAGACCGGGCTCGAGCGCTCGTTCAAGGAGCTGACCGACCGCGGCTTCTGCGTCACCTGGGGCGAATGGCTGCCCGAGCTGTGTGGCGTCGGCGCGCCGCTGCGCAATTCCGACGGCACCGCCGCCTACGCCATCAACGCCTCGGCGCCGATCTACCAGATCAGCCGCGACCGGCTCGAGGCCGATTGGGGTCCGCGCCTGGTCAAGGTGGCGCGCGACATCCGCACCGGCATGGCTGCCCAGCCGTCCACGGCGCCAACGGCAACGGCGATGCGGCCCGCCACCAACGGCCAGCGGCCGCCGATGTCGGCGATGGCGCGCCGCTAGAACGAACAGACTTCGGACGATCGGACCGCGGGCCCGTTGCCCGCGGTTCAGTTTTGGGCCAGCAGCGCGTAGAGATCGGTCTCGAGCTTGGCGGGATCGACGCCCTGCCAGGGCATGTAAATCTCCCAATTGATGCCGGCGAGTTCGAGCTGCTCCGCCTTGCAACGGTTGAACAGCGTCTGCCAGGCGCCCGGCATGCCATCGAACGGCCCTTTCAGCAGGAAATGGGCGGCGCGGCCCGCCGGCAGATCGGACGGCACGACCTCGCCTTTGGCTGTGAAGGGCCGCGACACGATCGTGCCTATTTCCATCTCGAGCGCGCCGTTCGCGGGCGTCCGGAAGCGCGTACAGGGCCGGCCTGTCGACTCGGCATCGAGCGATGACAAGGCGGCATTCACGGCTGCGCGCGCCGAGCGCTGGGCGTCGGGAATTTCGGCGAACGGCACCTTGGCCTTGATGACGGCGGTGAGCTGACGCTCCACCGTCACGATCCTGCAGCTCATCGATCCAGCCTCCTATCACTTAACCTTATGGTTAAGTGATAGGAGAGCCGCCGAATTCTGTCAAATGTCGTTTTGCGTGTAACGCCTCGTCGTCGGCTTCCGTCTCCCCAGCGAGAACGGCGCTCATGCCGGTCTCAGCTGAAAGGGAGAGAGCCATGCAAGCGATGTTTTCCGTAGCAGCCATGATCCTTGCGATACTTGGCCCTGGCCAGGTCAAGTCGCCCGGCGATGGGGGTGCGAGCCAGATTGGCGCGACTGTCGCCGCCTACGTCGCCGGCTGGAGCGCCCCGGACGGGCCGTGGAAGAACGCCTTCTTTGGCATGCCGAGGATGCCTCGCCCGAGATTCCCCCAGTGAAGTCGGTGCTCGCGGGGCCAGGACTGCGGGTCTTGGCCTCGCGGATCGATGGCGGGCCGGGGTCGCTGCAGAACCCTATGGAGCGACCTTCGACACCTCCTGTTCACGGCGTTCATCCTGGCGCTTCTCATCACCACGCCAAGCGTTTTGTTGAGAAAGCGAAAAGCTAATTGATCGTGATCTCCGACCCGCCCAGGCCGACGAACTCCGTCTTCGCCACACCCGGTCCCGGCAGGAACGCCGGCGGATGGACCGAGCCGGTCAGGATGAGGTCGCCGGCCTGCAGGTACTTGCCGTGCTCGATCAGCTTGTTGGCGAGCCAGGCGAGCGAGATCATGGCGCCACCCATGACGGCGCTGCCCGGCCCCGCGGCGAGTTCCTTGCCGTCCAGAGTCGAGCGGCCTTTCAGGTTGGCGAAGTCGAGCTTCTGCCAGTCCTTGATCTCGGTGCCGAGCACGCAGGCAGCCTGCAGCACGTCGTCGGCGATGCGGCCGGGGCCGCTCACCTTGGTGACGTCGGGATAGCGGTTCTCGACCAGTTCCATGCCGCAATAGAGATTGGCGACGAAGGGCCTGATCGTATCGGCCGTATACGGGCCGCTACCGGCCGTCACGTCGCTGGCCATGCGCGCCACCAGCTCGGGCTCGATGCCCGACTTGATCGGCCAACCCTTCGCGAACACCGCGCCGCTCGTGCGCACGCCGCTCTGGTAGATGCCGGCGAAGACTGGGCCCGACAGCTTGAGCGGCTTGTACTGCACCGGGAGCGTGAACGCCACCTTCCAGCCGGCCATGCGGTCCTGGCCGTTGCCGGTGAGCCGGTCGTGCACGGCGAACTGCACCTTGTAGGAGTCGGCCTCGGAGAGATCGGCCGTTGCGGCGGCGAGAAAGTCCATCACCCTGCGGCCGCGCCGGGCCTCGGCGATGCGATCGGCGAGAGCCCCGATTTCCTTGGCGTTCATTTTTGTCTCCCTACTTCCGTCATCCCGACCGAAGCCGAGCGTCGCGAGGCGAAGCGGAGGGACCTCCTCATGCGCTCGGTGACGACAAGATTAGGCCCCTCCACTCCGCTTCGCTCCGGTCGGGATGACGGTGGTTTTTTACGCCGCCTTGGCCGGATGATAGTTGGCGTAAAAGCCCTGGCCCTTGGCGGCCATGTCGCGCAGGAGCTTCGGCACCTCGAACTGAGGTCCGTACTTCTTGGCGAGCTCGTCGCACTCGGCGACGAACGTCTTGATGCCGACCTGGTCTATGAGGCTGACGGCGCCGCCGGTCTGGGGCGCGAAGCCCAGGCCCATGATCGAGCCGACGTCGCCGTCCTGCGGGTTGGTGAGCACGTTGGCCTCCAGGCAGCGCGCGGTGTCGACCGACTGGACGTAGAGCAGGCGCTTCTTGATCTCGTTCTCCTTGGCGCGCTTGTCCTCGCCCTCGCCGTAAAGCAGCTTGGGATCGGCCGGAAAGTATTTCTGCAGCTCGGGCCACAGGCGCTTCTTGCCGTCGGCCGGATATTCATAAAAGCCCTTGCCGTTCTTGCGGCCGAAGCGCTCGAGCTTCTTCACCATCAGCTCGAGGATGTCCTCGGTACCGCCGCCCTCGAACTTGTGGCCGGCCGCTTCGGCGTCGCGCCGCGCCTGGTCCATGATCTTCCACGACAGGTCGATCGCCACCTCGTCGTTGAGCGCCAGCGGGCCCACCGGCATGCCGGCGAAGCGGGCGCAGTTCTCGATCATGGCGGCCGGCACGCCCTCCTTCAGCATGCGATGGCCTTCGCTGATGAAGGCGCCGCACACGCGAGAGGTGAAGAAGCCGCGGCTGTCGTTGACCACGATCGGCGTCTTGCGGATCTTCTGGACGAAGTCCATGGCGCGCGCCAGCGTCTCCGGCGAGGTCTTCTTGCCGACGATGATCTCGACCAGCGGCATCTTCTCGACCGGCGAGAAGAAATGGAGCCCGATGAAGTTCTGCGGCCGTGCCGAAGCTTCGGCGAGACCGGTGATCGGCAAGGTCGAAGTGTTGGAGGCGAACACCGCGTCGGCGGCGAGCACCGCCTCGGCCTTCTTGGTCGCCTCGGCCTTGACCTCGCGATTCTCGAACACCGCCTCGACCACGAGCTGGCAGCCCTTCAGCGCGCCGAAATCCGGCGTGGCGGCGACGCGCGCCAAGGTCTCGTCGCGCTTGTCCTGGGTGAGCCGGCCACGCTTCACCAGCTTGTCGAGCTCAGCCGCGATATGCGCCTTGCCCTTGTCGGCCGACGCCTGGTCCTTGTCGATCAGCACGATCTCGAGGCCAGCCTGCGAGGCCACCGTGGCGATGCCCGAGCCCATCAGGCCGGCGCCCAAAACGCCGATCTTCTTGTACTCCTGCTTGGGCACGCCCTTGGGTCGGCGGGCGAGCTTGTTGGCCTCCTGCAAGCCGAAGAACAGCGTGCGGATCATGCTTTTGGCCACGGGATCGCGCAGCAGCGAGACGAAGTAGCGGGTCTCGACGCGCAGCGCCGCATCGATCGGCAGCTGCAGGCCCTCGTAGACGCAGCTCATGATCGCCTTGGGCGCGGGATAGACGCCGTTGGTCTTGGCCGCGATCATGGCGTTGCCGCCGATGAAGGTCTGCACGCCCGGCGGGCTCCACACCTGGCCACCGGGAAAGCCGGGAGTCTTGAACCCCTTGCGGTCCCAGGGTTGCACGGCGCGGCCGTCGATCGGCTTGGCGCCTTTGCCGGCATATTCCGGCACGACCTGTTCGGTGGCCGGCGCCATCAGCCAGGCCTTGGCCTTGGCCAGAAGCTCGTTGGCCGGCACGACCTCGTGGATCAGGCCGAGGCCCTTGGCGGCATCGACCGTGAGGTCCTTGCCTTCGAGCAGGATGGGTGCCGCGTTCATCACGCCGATCAGGCGCGGAATGCGCTGCGTGCCGCCGCCGCCCGGCAAGAGTCCGATCTTGACCTCGGGCTGGCCGACCTTGGCGCGCGGGTTGGCAGCGGCGATGCGATAGTGGCAGGCGAGACAGATCTCGAAGCCGCCGCCCAGGGCGGTGCCGTTGATCGCCGCCACGATCGGCTTGCCGCCGGTCTCCTGGTGGCGAAACATCTTCTGTAGCTGGCTGAACTGGTCCATCAGCTTGGCGGCGTCCGACGTGTCGACGCTCAAAAGCATTTCGAGGTCGGCGCCGGCGATGAAGTCGGCCTTGGCCGAGGCGAGGATGATGCCTTTGACCTTGTCGTCCTTGAGCGCTGACTCGAGCGCGCCGGCATAGGCCGTCATCGAGGCCTCGTTCAGCACGTTCATGGTGCGGTTGGGCATGTCCCAGGTGATGGTGGCGATGCCGTCGCCGTCGACGTTGTAGGTGATCATGGTGGAGTCCTCATTGCTGGGAGCGCGCCACTCCGTGGCGCTCACGCGGTTTCGAGTGCCAGGAAGACGCGCCACTGGAGTGGCGCGCTCCCAGCATCAGACCCGCTCGATGATGGTGGCGGTGCCCATGCCGGCGCCGACGCAGAGTGTCGCCAGGCCCGTCGAGAGATCGCGCCGCTCCAATTCGTCGAGCAGGGTCCCCAGGATCATCGCGCCGGTGGCGCCCAGCGGATGGCCCATGGCGATGGCGCCGCCGTTCACGTTGATCTTGTCGTGCGGCATCTTGAGGATCTGCAGGTAGCGCAGCACGACGGCGGCGAAGGCCTCGTTCAGCTCCCACAGGTCGATGTCCTTGACACTCATGCCGGCGCGCTTCAGCGCCTTCTCCGAGGACGGCGCCGGGCCGGTCAGCATGATCGCCGGCTCCGAGCCGATCGAGGCGAAGGAGCGGATGCGCGCCCGTGCCTTGAGCCCGGTCTTCTCGCCGAACTCCTTGGTGCCGAGCAGGATGGCGGCGGCGCCGTCGACGATGCCCGACGAGTTGCCGGCATGGTGAACGTGGTTGACCTTCTCGACCTCGGGATAGCGCTGCAGCGCCACCGCGTCGAAGCCCGGCATCATCTCGCCCTGCATCTTGAAGCTGGGCTCAAGTGCCGCCAGCGTCTGCATGGTCGTGGTCGGGCGCATCAGCTCGTCATGGCCCAACAGCTCGATGCCGTTCTGGTCCTTCACCGGCACGATCGACTTCTTGAAGTAGCCCTTGTCCCATGCCGCCTTGGCGCGCTTCTGCGATTCGACGGCATAGGCGTCGACGTCGTCGCGGCTGAGGCCATACTTGGTGGCGATAAGGTCGGCCGAGATGCCCTGCGGCACGAAGTACATCGGGATGGCGACCGCGGGGTCGGTCGGCCAGGCGCCGCCGTCGGAGCCCATCGGCACCCGCGACATCGATTCGACGCCGCCGCCGATTACTGCCTGCGACTGACCCGACATGACCTGGGCCGCCGCCATGTTGGTGGCTTCGAGGCCCGAGGCGCAGAAGCGGTTGACCTGCACGCCCGACACCGTCTCGGCATAGCCCGCCACGACGGCGGCGGTGCGGGCGATATCGGCACCCTGCTCGCCGATCGGCATGACGCAGCCCAGCACCACATCGTCGACCAAATGGGTATCCAATTTGTTGCGGTCGCGGATCGCCTGCAGGGCGGTGACGGCCAGCCGCACTGGCGTCACTTCATGCAGTGAACCATCCTTGCGGCCCTTGCCGCGCGGGGTGCGGACGGCGTCGTAGATGAATGCGTCGGTCATGGTCTGTCTCCTTACTTACTCCGTCATCCCGACCGAGGAGCGAAGCGACGAGTGGAGGGACCTCTTCATGAAGAGGCCCCTCCACTCCGCCCTTCGGGCTGCGGTCGGGGTGACGGGAATGGTTAAAGCGTGCGTCCTATGAGTTCCTTCATGATCTCGTTGGTGCCGCCGTAGATCTTCTGCACGCGCGCGTCGGCATAGAGGCGCGCGATGGGGAATTCCCACATGTAGCCGTAGCCGCCATGGAACTGCAGGCACTCGTCTATAAGCTCGCACTGCAGATCGGTGGTCCAGTACTTGGCCATCGCGGCGGTCGCGACGTCGAGTTCGCCCTTGAGATGGCGGGCGACGCAATCGTCGACGAACACGCGGGCGATATGGGCCTTGGTCTTGAGCTCGGCCAGCTTGAAGCGGGTGTTCTGGAAATCGATGATCTGCTTGCCGAACGCCTTGCGCTCCTTGACGTAGGCGATGGTGTGCTCCATCGCCGCCTCGATGGCGGCAATCGCCTGGATGGCGATGACCAGCCGCTCCTGCGGCAGCTGCTGCATCAATTGCACGAAGCCCATGCCGGGTCCGCCCAACAGGTTGTCGGCCGGCACGCGCACGTTGTCGAAGAACAGCTCCGACGTGTCCTGCGCCTTCATGCCGATCTTCTCGAGATTGCGGCCGCGCTTAAAACCTTCGGTCGCGGTCTCGACGGCGATCAGCGAGGTGCCCTTGGCGCCGAGCTTGGCATCGGTCTTGGCGACCACGATCACCAGGTCGGCGAGCTGGCCGTTGCTGATGAAGGTCTTCGAACCGTTGATCACCCAGTGATTGCCGTCCATCACCGCGCTGGTCTTGACCGACTGCAGGTCCGAGCCGGTGCCGGGCTCGGTCATGGCGATGGCGGTGATGAGCTCGCCCGAGCAGGCCTTGGGGATCCACTTCTTCTTCTGCTCTTCGTTGCCGTAGTGCAGCAGGTAGGGAACGACGATGTCGTTGTGCAGGGAGAAGGCGGGACCCGAGGCGAGCGCGCGGCCCTGCTCCTCGATCAGGATGGCGCTGTATAAAAAGTCGGCGCCGGCGCCGCCATACTCTTCGGGCATGGTCACGCCCAAAAGCCCCTGCTCGCCCGCCTTGCGCCACAGCGCGCGCGGGACGATTCCGTCCTCCTCCCATTTCATGTGAAACGGCACGACTTCCTTGTCGAAGAACCGCCGGCAGGTGTCGCGGAACATCTGGTGTTCGGGCGTGTAATGCGCGGCCAAAGCGGTCACTGAGCGGTCCTCCGGCGGTCGATGGTTTGTCTTGTTCTTATGGGACTTTGGTCCGCCAGCGCCTGCTCCGCCAGCGCTGGGGATGTAGTTTACCTTTACGTAAACGTCAACCTTGAAACTGGCTAAAGCACGGCAGTGCGCACCGCTGCAATCAACCAGTCGATACCGGCATCGCCATGGCCGGCGCGCCGCACCGCAGAGACCGCAAAGCGAGGGCCGGCGAAGTCGGCGTCGATGATCTGCAGTCCGAGGACGCCCGCCATCCGCTTGGCGAGGCGGCGCGGGCAAGTGGCGATCGCATCGCTGGCCGAGACCATTGTCAGGGCCGTCAACCAACGGGGCACCAACGCCACCGTCGAGACGATGCTCGGGCTCGGGATGGTCGCGTCGGTGATGCTCGTTCCCCCCGATGAACTGGCGAAGATATTGGGTAGTTTGGCAAAGGTCCGCTTGTCGATAGCGCCTTTGATCTTCGGATGGCGCTTCCGCGCAACAATGCAAAAGCGGTCTTGATACAGGATCTCGGCTGCGACGCCCGCCGGCAGGCTGGGGAACTGGCCGAGCACCATGTCGATCTCGCCGCGCCGCAGGGTCTCGAGCGCGGCTCCGCCGAGCAGGAAATCCACCGAAAAAGAGGCGCGCGGCGCTTCCCGCTGGAAGATCTGCGCCAAATGGCCGCCGATGAGCGCGGTGACGAACTCCGGCGCCGCCAATCGGAAACGCCGCTCGCTACGAGCCGGCTCGAATCCACCCTCCCGGGTCATCACGGCGCCTGCCATGTCGATCAGGCTGTCGATGCGCGGCGCCAGCTCCAGCGCCCGCTGTGTCGGCTCCAGGCCGTGCGGCCGACGCACGAACAGCGGATCGGCAAACAGATCGCGCAGGCGCGCCAGGGCATGGCTGACGGTGGATTGCGTGACACCCAGCCGCCGCGCGGCCTCGGTCGTCCGCCGTGTGCGCGACAGTTCGCGGAATACCAGGAGCAGGCTGCCGTCCAGTTTCCTGATATCGTTTATATGAATATCAGCCATTAACTGAAATCATTATCCGGACAAGAGGTCGGCCGCTAGACCTTTATGCATGGTCGTCCAATGGGCGCGCGTCCGGATCATCTTCAGCTTGTCGCTGCCGGTCGCGCTGATCCTGCTGGCTCACAATCTGATGAGCCTGATCAGCATCGCCATGGTCAGCCATCTAGGCGATGCAGCCGTGGCCGGCATCGGTGTCGCCGGTGCGCTGTTTTCGATGCTTATGGCGGTGCTGTTCGGGATCGATACCGGCGTCCAGGCGTTGGTGGCGCAGCGAATCGGCGCCGGAAACCTACGGCTTGCCGGCATCACGTTGAACGATGCGCTGGCGATCGCCGTCGCAGGCGGACTGCTGCTGGCCTTGCTGGGGTATGTCGCAGGTCCCGGTCTCTTCCGTCTGGTTGTCAACGACGCTGCCGTCGTGGCGTGCGGCCTGCCCTACCTGAACGCGGCCCTGCCCATGCTGCTGTTCCTCGGCGCCAACTTCGCCTTCAGCGCCTATCGCAACGGCGCCAGCATGCCGCGATACTCATTGCTGGCCGTTGCCATTCAATTGCCGTGCAATGCTCTCTTTAGCTACCTGCTGATCTTCGGCGCGTTCGGATTGCCGCGTCTGGAAACGGCGGGCGCAGGGCTAGGCGCAACCCTGGCGGCTCTGGTCGCCTTGATCGTCCATGTGCTGTTGGCGTCGCGGATCGCGCCAGTGCCGGGCTTTCTCCGCACACGGCCGAGCTGGCCGGGCATGCGTCTTATTCTGAAAATCGGTCTGCCTGTCGGCATCCAGCAATCTCTCGTGTACCTCGGCACCGCGGTCTACTTCGCAATCGTCGGCCTGCTCGGCACGGGCGAAGTTGCGGCGATGAACGTGGTGCTGACCATGATGCTGCTGTCGATCCTGGCCGCATCGGGCGTGGGCATCGCCGCCGCGACCCTGGTAGGCACGGCCTTAGGGCGCGGCGATCCCTCAGACGCAATGCGCTGGGGTTGGGAGGTCGCGCGGCTCGGGGCGCTTGGGATCCTGGCATTCAGCCTGATCGTCGTCGTGGCGCCGCGCAGCACGCTCGGCCTGTTCATCGCCGACCAGACCACGATAGACCTCGCCGCGGCGCCGCTCAGTACGCTGGCTCTAGGCATGGGCGTGGATGCCTTCGGGCGCATCCTGGGCTTTGCGCTGCGCGGCGCCGGTGCGACTCGGCTGGTGACGGCGGTGGTGTTCGTGCTGCAATGGGGGGTGCAATTGCCACTGGCTTGGTTAGTTGGAGTCCATCTCGGCTTCGGCCTGACGGGCATCGCGACCAGCCGGCTGGCCCTGTTTGCGACGGAAGCCGCCGCTGTCACTATCATGTGGCGCAACGGTTTCTGGAATCGCGTCCGTCTTGTTTCAACGCCGTAAGCGTCGACGATGGCCGCGCGGCACGTTGCCCCGCGCGACCTCCGCAAAAGTCATCGAGCGCGGCTATTGCCGGGCGTCAGCCGGGCTGGCGGCGCGGCGGACGACCGGACGTGGCCGCTTGCTATTCTTTGTAGTGGAAACCACCTCGCAAATCAGGGCAGGGATGCTGGGGCTTTCTGGTATCGCAGACGCTCACCGTCGCCAGATAGCTGTTCATCCGCTCAAGCTGGCTCTGATCAGGAACAAACCGGACAGCGCTTTGCACCATGTAGAAGCTGTCCCTGCCTTTGATGGCGCGAAAAGAGGTCGTCTCGGGTTTGCCGGTTTCGCCGTTCATGGGACAGCGCAGAAGCATCGTTGCAACTGTATAATCATTCGTTTGGCTGTCGACGACGGTAGCGGGCGCGCTTCCTCTACAGGCCTGGAGCCACTGTTGCCGAATCCTCTCGAGCATCTTGCGCGGGTCGAGGTCAGTTCTGTTCTGAAATACCTGCACCGTGACCATCTCGGACCAGTGTTGGACGGTCTCGCCGGCTGGAATCAATTCCTGAATCCTGACGCCGTTCCGCGCATCCTGGTATCCGACCTTGAAGCCGGATGGCATGGTCACGAGCAGATTTTCACCTTCGAACTGCGCGAAGGCGCATCGGCCAAAGAGACACAGCGACAGGACAAGGCAGGCTGCCGTCAGTTTCCTCGCCACTGCCATATCTCCCCCTGCGAGCTTCAAGCGCAGCCGGCTCTGCCCTGGCGCTTCATTCCGGCGTCGTGGCGCTCATCCCCAGCATCGCCCGCCGCCGCAGCCACTGGCTCGGCCGGTAGCGGTCGTCGCCGGTAATGGCCTGCATCTGCACCAGGATCTCGTGGCACTGCTTGATGCCCAGCCAGTCGGCGAGCGCCAGCGGCCCGCGCGGGTAGTTGAGGCCGAGCGTCATGGCGGTGTCGACGTCTTGCGCCGAGGCGATGCCGATCATCGCCATCTCGCAGCCCAGATTGGCGATCATGGCGCACATGCGCTGGGCGATGAAGCCGGGCGAGTCCTTGATCACTGTCACCCTGGTGCCCGACTTGGCGAGCAGCGCCACGGCGGCATCGCGCACCGCGGCATCGGCGCCGGGCGCGGTCATGACGGTGAGGCGTTTGCCGGTATCGCCGGTGAGGTCGACGGCGACGGTGCGCTTGGGATCGAGCTCCAGCTCGATCGCTGTCGTCGTGCAGTCCTTGCCGATCGGCGCCACCAGGATCGGGCTTTTACCGTCGTCGGCGCCCAGCATCCTGGCGCCGTCCGAAGCGATCAGGCCGGTGAGCTTCTTGTTGTGGGTGTCGATGATCACGACGCTGGTCGCCGGCGCGGCCGATACAGCGTGATCGGCGCCGGGATCGATCTTGGCGCCCTTGGCATCGTAGGCGTACCAGCCGCCGCCGGTCTTGCGGCCGAGCTTGCCCGCGGCGTACAGGCTCTCGTGATAGGGGCTGGGCGTCATGCGCCGGTCGTGGAAGAAGCCCTCGTAGATGATCTTGCGCGCCGGGAAGTTCACGTCGATGCCGGTCAGGTCCATCAGCTCGAACGGCCCCATGCGAAAGCCGCAGGTGTCGCGCATCACGGCGTCGACCTGGCTCGGGCTCGCCCTGCCCTCCTGGAAGATGCGCAGGCCTTCGGTGCCGATCGCCGTGCCGCCAAGATTGACCAAAAAGCCCGGCGTATCGCCCACGACGACGGGCACGCGCGTCTGGCGCTGACCCAACGCCGTCATGGCGGCGATCACCCATTGCGCTGAATCGGCGGCGCGGATCACCTCGACGAGTTTCATCAACGGCACGGGATTGAAGTAGTGCATGCCGCAGACACGATCGCGGTGTTTCAGCGCGCGGGCGATCGAGGCGATGCGGATCGACGAAGTGTTCGAGGCCAGAATGGCGTCGGGCGCGACCACGGCTTCGAGCTCGCCGAACAGCTTCTGTTTCACCTCGAGACTCTCGAACACCGCTTCGATCACGATGTGGCAGCCCTTGAGGTCCGTCAGGCTCTCGGCGATGCCGAGATTGGCGTCGGTCTTGGCGAGGTCTGCGTCGGTCAGCCGTCCCTTGGCCACGAGGCCCTTCAAGACGTCGAGAATCGCCGCCTTCGCCTTGGCCGCACCTCCAGCCGCCGCGTCGAACATGATGGCCTTCATGCCGCCCTGCGCCGTCACCTGGGCAATGCCGCGGCCCATGGCGCCGGTTCCGACCACGCCCACCGTGAGATCGGGGCGGTTGATGTCGAGAGTCATACGTCCTCCGAAAACAAATCGACTGTCGTCGTCAAAGTATCGGTGTCATCCCGAGCGTAGCGAGGGACCTTTCCTGTGGCCTTAAAGGTCCCTCGCTTCGCTCGGCATGACAATTTTGCTCGAGGCTACGCCTAACCTTTGCTTGCATACCCCGCCGTCTTCAGCCCACCGGTGATCTCGTCGAGCGCCGCCGGGTCGTCGATGGTGGCCGGCATCTTCCACGGCTGGCCATCGGCGATCTTCTGCATGGTGCCGCGCAGGATCTTGCCCGAACGAGTCTTGGGCAGGCGCGGCACAACAATGGCGGTCTTGAAGAAGGCGACCGGGCCGATGCGGTCGCGCACCAGCTGGACGACCTCGCGCACCGTATCCTGCGGTGGTCGATCGACGCCCGCCTTGAGCACCAGGAAGCCGAACGGCACCTGGCCCTTCAGCTCGTCGGCGACGCCGATCACGGCGCATTCGGCAACGTCGTTGTGCGAGCCCAGCACTTCCTCGATCTGGCCGGTCG
>WNFE01002581.1_pt1 | contig 13363 bp, 10 predicted proteins | sample 5400451 | NCBI WGS metagenome assembly WNFE01 (sample SAMN13153344, study PRJNA577476) | soil metagenome | isolation source: 200 cm saprolite under Douglas fir tree site 2 hole 2 | place: USA:California | collected 2015-04-18 | reverse complement strand
AATGGCGATCACCGCCTGGTCGGCGAAAGTCTCGACCAGCTCAATCTGTTTCGGCGTGAATTCACCCGGCTTGAAGCGTTGCAAGATCAGTACGCCGATCAGATTGCCCCCGCGCAGCAGCGGCACGCCAAGCGCCGCTCGAAAGCCCATCAGCGACTGCGCGTCGGCGCGCTCCCATTCCGGATCCTGCAGCACATCCGGCACGTGGACAGTTCGCCCCTCGATCGCCGTGCGCCCGAAGATCGAACTCCGGGTCGGCGTGCCGGAGTAGCGTTCCATGCGGGCGCGCCAATCGGGCTTGTAGCCGAATGTTGCTGCCAATTGATAGCTGTCGCCGTCACGACGACGGAGCGTACCGATATCGGCCGCACACAATCGCGCCGCAGTTTCGATCAGCGTGTCCAGCACGGGCTGCAGATCGAACTTGGAACTACTGATGACCTTGAGAACCTCACTGGTCGCGGTCTGGTATTCTAGCGACACCGTCAGATCGCGCGTGCGGGCCTGCACCTCGTCGAACAGCCGCACGTTCTCAATGGCGATCACCGCTTGGTCGGCGAAGGTCTCGACCAGCTCGATCTGTTTGTCCGAGAAGGGCTCCACTTTCGTGCGTCGAAGAATGATAGCGCCGAGTGGCGCGCCCTCCCGCAGCAGCGGGACGCTGAGAATCGTGCGGAAATTGAGCTCCCGGGCGATGGCGCTCCCCTCCCGGAACTCCGCTGCCTCGGCGTGGAGATCCGCCACGTGAACGGCCCGCCGCTCCAGCACCGACAGACCGGAAACGGTCCCACGAACGGGGGTCACGAACCCAACCGGGGAAAGAATTGGGCCGTAGTGGGCGGCCAACGGCAGGCCGTCGCCCTCAAGGCGCAAGATCGCCACGTCATCGGCACCGCAGAGCCTCGAGGCGCTCTTGACCAGGGTGTCGAGAACCGCCTGAAGGTCGAACGTCGATCGGCTGATGACCTTGAGCACATCGGCGGTGGCGGTCTGTTGCTCCAGGGATTCGCTCAGCTCGCGACTGCGCACTTGCACTTCTTCGAACAAGCGGGCGTTCTCGATCGCGATCACTGCCTGGTCGGCAAAGGTGGTCAGCAGCCCAATCTGCTTTTCGGTAAACGGCTGGACTCTAATCCGGCGAATCACGAGAACGCCGATGATGGCGCCCTCCCTGAGCATCGGGACCGCGAGGATGGTCCGGTGCATCTCCTCCTCTCCGCGATGATCTTCGGCCCACCGGTACTCGGGGTCCGCGAGGATATCGGGAATGTGCACGACGCGGCGCTCCCGAACGGCCCGTCCCGTCGCCGAGGTTCGATCGTTATGGATCGGGTACCGCTTCGCGACCTCGAGGAATTCCGGCGAATGGCCATAGCTGGCCGCCACTCGATAAACCTCCCCGTCCTGTCTGAAGATGAAGCCCCTGTCGGCGCCGCAGAGTCGCACTGCATTCTCCACCAGGCTTTCCAGCACCGGCTGGAGCTCGAATTCCGACCGGCTGATGACCTTGAGGACTTCGCTGGTCGCCGTCTGCTGCTCCAGTGCCTCGCGCAGCGCGCGGGTGAGCCGTGCGTTCTTGGTTTTGAGGCTGCCGGCCGAAGTCCCGCTTTGCCGGGCTGCCGTAAGCGAGTTGCGGCGCGGTGGCTTTACTATTCCCGGTCGCTTCGCCTTCCGACGGGTTGTCTTTCGGCCAGTTGTCACCCAAATCTCCCAAACGGGCTAGGCAGCAGCACATCTTAGCATACCGCTGGCGCCGACCCACCCCTCGCCGGATGCCGCGCTGTGGAGGTACCAAGCGAGTATCTTAGCTGGCGTGAGCCGCTGCGGGAGTGATTTGCTTCATCAGCATGACCGCTTGTGGCACATCGCTGCCGTTGAGCCGGCAGCAAATGACAGCCGCTTACGGTCCTGAAGCGGAAGCCAGCAAGGGTATAGGGTGGCTGGCGCGCGGAGGCGCGCGCGAGAACAATGGCGGCACCGTGAGGAGCCGGTCGGCCCCCGGGTAGAGAACTTACACACTCTGCAGCGAAGGCTAGGTAGAGATCGCCGGCGCGGATTCTCGTTCATCCTGCTTCTCGTTCCGCGCTCGTTCGCGCAACGTGAATTTCTGAATCTTGCCGGTCGCGGTGATCGGCAAGGGCCCGAACACGACCGACTTCGGTGTCTTGTAGTGCGCGAGCCGGTCACGGCAGAAGGCAATGATCTCTTCGACCGTCGCCGTCATTCCCGGCTTCAATTGGACGAAGGCACAGGGCGTCTCTCCCCATTTCTGGTCCGGCCGCGCCACGACGGCGGCGAGCTGCACCGCCGGATGCTTGTAGAGTGCAATCTCGACCTCGACGCTGGAGATGTTTTCGCCGCCCGAAATGATGATGTCCTTGGCGCGGTCCCTGATCTCGACATAGCCGTCAGGATGTTCAACCGCGAGGTCGCCGGTGTGCATCCAGCCGCCGCTGAAGGCGTCGGCGGTGGCCTTCGGATCCTTCAGGTAGCCGAGCATCACCGTGTTGCCCCGAACCATGATCTCGCCGATGGTTTTGCCGTCGCGCGGAACCGGCTTCAGGGACTTGGGGTCGGCCACCATCTGGCCTTCCACCACGGGGAAACGCACGCCCTGGCGTGCGGTGAGCGCCACGCGCTCCTCGAGCGGCAGCTTGGCCCAGCCGTCCTGGGGCGCACAGAGCGTCGAGGGCCCCTGCAGCTCGGTCATGCCGTAGATATGCGTGACGCGGAACCCCAGTTCCTCCATGGCCTTGATGGTGTTGGCCGGCGGCGGGGAGCCGCCGGTCTGGATGTCGACGATGTGACCGAACGTCCTCCGCTGCTCCGCCGGCGCATTGATCAGCATGTTGAGCACCGTCGGCGCACCGCACATGTGCGTGACGCCGTGCTCGACGATCATCGGAAAGATCAGCGCCGGATCGACCTTGCGCAGGCAGACGTGCGTGCCGGCCATCGCCGTGACGGACCACGGGAAGCACCAGCCGTTGCAGTGGAACATCGGCAAGGTCCACAGATAGACCGGCTTCGGCGGCAGCGGCCAGGCCATGATGTTGCCGACCGACTGCAGGAAGGTGCCGCGGTGGTGATAGACCACGCCCTTGGGATTGCCGGTGGTGCCCGAGGTGTAATTCAGGGCAATGGCGCCACTCTCGTCGGCCGGCGGCGTCCACGCGAAGTCGGGACTGCCTGCGGCGATGAAGTCCTCGTATTCGATCTTGCCCAGGCGGTCGCCCGGCCCGGAATAAATAGGATCGTCGACGTCGATGACGAGAGGCTTGCGCTTCAATTGCGCGAGCGCCGGACCGACCTGGCCGGCGAATTCGCGATCGGTTATCAGAGTTTTGGCCTCGCCGTGGGCGAGAATATAGCCGATGGTGGGCGCGTCGAGACGCGTGTTGATGGTGTTGAGCACGGCTCCCAGCATGGGCACGCCGTAATGCGCCTCCAGCATGGCCGGGACGTTCGGCAGCATCACGGCAACGGTATCGCCGGCGCGGATGCCCTGGCGCGCGAGAGCTGAAGCCAGCCGGCGCGCCCGCCCATGCAAATCGCGGTAGCTAAATCGCCGCTTGCCGTGGATGACCGCGACGCGGTCGGGGTGAACCTCCGCCGATCGCGCCAGGAACGACGCCGGTGTGAGAGCCGCAAAATTAGCGGCGTTCGGGCGAAGGCCGGTCCTGAAAATCTCGCCTCTGCTTGGCGTTTTCCGCGGATGGGGGCCTACGGCCAGCCGCTTACCGGCCGCGCGCCCGGCTGAACGGGGCTCGGCAATCTTGCTCTTGCGAACGGCCTTTCCCGGTTGTGCCTTTCCTGGTTTGGCCATGTTCTCCCTCCCTGGCGCACGGCAAGCCATCGAAGGTACCAAACGTCCAAGCGTTGCGCCATTCCATGCCTTCCGGTCGCAACCGAGAGGACAGGCTGACCAGCTTGACCGAACCTTCACCGACGCCCACACTTGGTGCCAGCGGGGGATCGCGGGGTTGGTGGCGCGTCGTTCGTCCAAAGAATGCGAAGATTGCTCGATACTGATGGGAGGAAGTCCATGAGAAGCCTGACAGTTGCAATTGCGGCGCTGCTTGCCAGCGCGGCTCTTTTTGCCTCCGAGAGTGCGCTCGCTCAGGAGCGGACGGTGAAAATCACCGGATTCGGCGCCAAGTCCGGCGTCGTGCGCGTGTTTGGCGTGAACAGCGAAGCCGCGTTGAAGGCGGGCGCCGAGGAGATCAACAACGCGGGTGGCGTCACTCTAGGCGACGGCACCAAGGCAAAAATCGTCATCGAGTTTCTCGATGATCGGTGCAATGCCGAGGAAGGCATTTCGGTGATCCGGCGCATCGCCTCGACCGATGCCTTCGTAGCCGTTGGCCCGACCTGCTCGAATGTCGCGGAATCGCTGTTCGGTATCCTGCAGAAGAAGGTCGGCGACAGCTCCGACAGCGGGCTGCAATTCCCGATCATCGCCGACGTGGCGGCGAAGGGCGGGCTTGCCAAGATCTCGGAATGGGCGTTCCGCAACGTGCCGAGCGAATTCGAGATGTACAAGTCGCTGTTCGCCTGGCTGAAGACCCAACATCCGGATCTCAAGACCATCTACGGCGGCGTCGAGAAGGATTTTGCACATTCGAACGCAACGTTCGGCGTGATGAAGGAACAGGCGACCCTCAACGGCTTCCAGCTCGCCGGGCAAAGCGAATGGTTGCTCGCCGACACCACCTTCTCCACGCAGGTTCGCGAGATGAAGCGGGCCGACGCGGATATCGTCGCGATCTCGGCGCATCCATTCACCACCTGCGGCGTGCTCAAAGAGATGGAGCGGCAGAGCGTGAAGCCGAAGCTGCTCATCGGACTGACCAGTTCGTCGAGTATCGAGACGCTGCAGGGCTGCGCCAAGCAGGCGGAGGGGATCATCATCCCGACGAGCTTCGCGCCGGTGACGCCGGAGGCCAAAATGGCCGCCGAGCGGGTGGCGAAGTTCGGCGGCAGCGCCGACCTGCACAGCGCCGCAGCCTATGAGATCATGTTCATCCTCAAGGACGTGATCGAGGCGCAGAAGATCATGGCGAAGCCCGACACGGTTGCGGCCGATCGCGTCAAGATGCGCGAAGGTCTCGCGGCGCTGAAGGAGACCAAAGGGCTGTTGGGCAAGGTCCGACGGACCCCGGATCGCGAAGCGATCAAGCCGTTCCTTTATGTCCATGCCAAGGACGGCAGCTGGCAGGTGCTGTACAACCCCGCATCCTGACCGCCTCATCGCCAGGGCGGATCGCGGCCGGGGCCGCGATCCGCGGCGTTCGGTGCCATCGCTTCGGCGATGGACCAACCCTAGAGGGCGGCGAACGTGGAGCTCCTCGACCTCATCGATACCGTCCAGTCGATCGCCGACGGAGTGCTGTTCGGGGCGACCTACGCCATGCTGGGCATCGGCTTCACGCTGGTCTTCGGCGTGATGCACAAGATCAACCTCGCGTATGCCGCGGCCTCGATCGGCGCCGCTTATGCGAGTCTGCTGATTCTGGCCGGCGTCAACGCGCCGGCCGCCGTCGTGTTTCTACTCGCTGCGCTCGCCGGCGGTGTGCTCGGCGGCATCGTCTATGTCGTCTGCTTTCGTTTCATCCCGCTCGCCAATCCGCTCGCGACCCTGATGTCCACCGTCGGCCTGCTGCTGTTGATCGACGAGATCATCGTGCACGAGACGCAAGGCGTGCCGCTCGCTTATCCCGCGCTGTTCTCCGATGTGATCGTCCGCGTCGGGCCCTTCGGGCTGCGCGGCGATCTGATGTTCGTCTTCGCGCTCGGCTGCATATCCATGGTGGTGCTGCTGCTGCTGCTCTATCGCACCAAGCTTGGACTCGCGACGCGCGCGGTGTCGCAACAGCCGACCGCCGCGCAGCTCTGCGGCATCAGCGTCGACCGCGTGAACGGCCTCACCTTCGTCGTCACCGGCGTGGTCGGCGGCGTGGCCGGGGCGATGACCGGAGCGGCGATCGGCATGCTGTCGCCGCTGTTGTCGCTGCCGCTCACCGTCAAGGGCCTGATCGTCACCGTGATCGGCGGCCTCGGCAGCATCCCGGGTGCGATCATAGCCGGGCTGCTGGTGGGCGGCTTCGAGAACGTCTTCCAGTTCTTCCGCGGTGTCTCGGAGCGCGACCTCTACGTCATGCTTCTCTTGTTCGCGTTCCTCGTCTTTCGACCGGGCGGCATGTTCCAGCCGTCGTCGGCACGTGATTGACGGCGGGGAGGGCGGCATATGGATTTCTATCTCGGCCTCGCCCAGATCATCGGCATCCACACGCTACTCGGCCTCTCCGCCTACTGCGTGCTGCTCACCGGCCAGGTGAGTCTTGCCCAGGCCGGGTTCTTCGCGATCGGCGCCTATGTCGCGGCAATGCTGACGGTGCTCGCCGAATGGCCGCTGATCGCGGCGCTCCTCGCCGCCGCCCTCATCGCCGGAACGGTCGCCTGCGCTGTCGGCTTTCCGGCGCTGCGGGTCAAGGGCCTGATGCTTGTCGTCGCCACCATCGCCTTCGGCGAGGCGGTGCGGCTGTTCTTCTTCAACTTCGATTACCAGGTCACCAAGGGCAACATCCGCGTCGGGCCGCTCGGCGGCGAGGGTTTCCGGCAGATTCGCTATTTCCCGGAGCACGGCTGGAGCACGCTCGAAGTCGTGCTGTTCGTCTGGACGGTAGTAACGCTGATCATGGTCGCGCTGTGGTGGATGGACCAGTCGCGCGCTGGCGCGGTTCTCCGCGCGGTGGGCGAGGACGAGGTCGCGGCGCAGAGCACGGGCATCAACATCACGGCAGTGAAGGTTTCGGCGATGACGGTCGGTGGCGTGATCGCCGGCGCCGGCGGCGGCATCTTCGCCCATTACACTACGCATATCGAGCACGGCCAATTCGGCGTGGTGCTCGCGACCTTCGCCATCGCCTATCCGATTTTGGGCGGGCTCTCGAATGTCTTCGGCACGCTGCTCGCCGTCCTCTTTATCCAGGGATTTCTGATCGAGGGTCTGCGCTTCCTCGGTGATTGGCGCAATCTGCTGTTCGGTGCCCTGATCCTGCTCGCGATGAACATCCGGCCGCGCGGACTGCTCGATGCCGGCGCGATCGCCGCCCTCCGACACCTGACGTACCGCAAGGAAGCGACCGGTGCTTGAACTCAAATTGCTGACCAAGCAGTTCGGCGGCGTGTGCGCGGTCGAGCACGTCGATCTCGCCGTCGCGGAGGGTGAAATCCTCGGGCTGATCGGCCCGAACGGCTCGGGCAAGAGCACGATCGTCAATCTGATCTGCGGTCTGTTTCCGGTCACCGACGGCAGCGTGTTGTTCCGGGGAGTCGATATCACCGATCTGCCGCCGCATGCGCGGGTCGCGCTCGGCATCGCGCGCACCTTCCAAAACATCCGTCTGTTCGGGCAATTGAGCGTTTGGCAGAATCTTTGGGTCGCGCAGAATTCACGCAAGCAGCAAGGGGAGGGACATTTCATCGGCCGCTGGCTCGGCGGATCGCGTCGCGACCGCGAAGAGATCGACCGCACGCTGGAGTTCTTCGACCTTGCGCACAAGCGCGACGAGCTTGCCGGCAATCTCGCCTTCGGCGAGCAACGGCGGCTGGAGTTCGCCCGTGCGCTCGCCGCCAAGCCGGCACTGCTTCTGCTCGACGAACCGGCGGCAGGCATGAACGCCGAGGAGATCGACGAGCTCGACGACCGCATCCGCAAACTGCGCGGGGACGGTATCTCCATGCTGCTGATCGAGCATCATATGGAGCTGGTAATGGCGGTGACCGACCGCGTCGCAGTGTTGAACTTCGGGCAGAAGATCGCCGAAGGCAGGCCGGCCGAAATCCAGAGCAATCCCCTGGTGCGCGAAGCCTATCTCGGCACCACCGCCAAGGTTGCCTGAGGCACATACCGATGCTCGAAATCTCCGACCTCGTCACCGCTTACGGCAAGATCGAAGCGCTCAAGGGAGTGTCACTGCAAATCGCCGGCGGACGCATCACCTGCCTGCTGGGGCCAAATGGCGCCGGCAAGACCACGTTGATGATGACGATCGCCGGAATCTTGCAGCCGCGCCGGGGATCTATCCGGCTGGACGGCGCCGAGCTGGTCGGCCTCTCGCCCGCCCGGATCGTTGCGCAAGGCGTCGCGCTCGTGCCGGAGAACCGGTTGGTCTTCCCGCAGATGAGCGTGCGCGAGAACCTTCTCGCCGGGGCCTACCAGCGCGGCGACAAGGCGGGGATCTCGGCCGATATCGAGCGCATGTACCAGCGGTTCCCGCGGCTGGCCGAGCGACGCGAGCAGCTCGCCGGCACGTTGTCGGGCGGCGAGCAGCAGATGCTGGCGGTAGCTCGCGCGCTGATGTCGCGACCGCGTCTGCTGCTGATGGACGAGCCGTCGCTCGGCCTCGCCCCGCTCGTGGTCGCGGAAGTTTTCCGGATTGTCGCCGACCTCGATCGCGACGGCACCACCATCTTTCTCGTCGAGCAGAACGCGCACATGGCGCTCCAGGTCGCGCGCCATTTCTATCTGATGGAACAGGGGCGGGTGACCTTCGACGGCACGCCCGGCGAGCTCGCCGAGGACGAGGTCATCCAGCGCGCTTATCTCGGAACGCGGCGCGCAACGGCGTGAACGCAAGCGGACGCTCGATGACCGATTTCGTGCAGAACACCCTCGACGGCTTGATGATCGGCTCGTCCTACGGCCTTCTCGCCCTGGGCTTCACGCTGATCTTCGGCGTGATGCGCCGGCTCAATCTCTCGTATGGCCCATCGATCATGGTCGGCGCCTATCTGGGCACCTTCGTTTACGTGCAGTTCGGGGCGAGCCCGATCGCCGTTGCGGCGCTAGCCGTGGCGGGCGCGGTGCTGGCCGGCATCTATGTCGAGCGGCTGTGTTTCGCTCCGATGGGTCCGGGTGCCGGGATCGCCTCCATGGTGTCGAGCTTCGCCATCTGGATGCAGCTCGAGCAGGCTGCCATCCTCGTGCTGCCGCGCCACACCTATCCGTACCCGCCGCTCGCCGCCGTCGCGCCGCTGATGCTCGGTCCGTTCATGGTGCGGCTGGATCATCTGATCATGCTCGTCGCGGCCATCGCGCTTAGCACCGGCATGCATCTCTTGCTCTATCGCACCCGCTTCGGCTTGGCGTTGCGGGCAATCATCGGCAATCCGGTGGCGGCGCATCTCGTCGGCGTCAACGTCCGGACCGCCATGCTCGGCGCCTTCGCGCTCGCCTCGGGGATCGGCGGCATCGCCGGCTACCTCGTGCTCGCCGCCGATCAGCAAGTCACGTCGATGTTCGGCATGTGGGCAACGATCAAGGGCCTGATCGCGATGATGATCGGCGGCCTCGGGTCGATCCCCGGCGCGGTTCTGGGTGGCTTGGTGCTCGGCATCATCGAGATGCACGGCCAGTGGTACTTCGGGTCGCAGGTCCGCGACCTCATTGCGTATTTCCTGCTGTTTGCCTGCCTGGTGCTGCGGCCCGGCGGATTGCTCGGCGACGCACCGACGCGCGAGACGGCGGCCTACGGGCGAAGAGCGTGACCGATGGATGACTACCTGATCGGCGTGCTGTCGAACATCGGCATCATCTCCTTCATTGCCCTTTCTGCCTACGTCCTGTTGCTGACCGGCGAGATCTCGTTCGGCCAACAGGCCTTCTTTGCAATCGGAGCCTACGCGTCCGGCATCGCGACGGCGCTGTGGCACTGGCCGCTTGCAGCGGGCCTTGCCTGGGGTGCCGCGGCAGCGGCCGCAGCCGCGGCGCTGGTCGGCGTACCGACCCTGCGACTGCACGGCCTCTATTTTGCCATCGCGACGCTCGCCTTCGCCGAGATGGTGCGGCTGCTGTTCGAGCTGTTCCACTATCAGGTCTTGATCGATGGCGAGCTGGTCGGGCCCAACGGCGCCGAGGGTTTTCGCAATATCCGCTACATTTTCGACAATAACATCGACGCGACGGAGTTCTTAGTTCTCGTTTATGTTCTGTTGTCGGCAACGCTGCTGGGTTTTTCCCTTCTCGAGAGATCCCGCCTCGGCGTGATTTTTCGCATGACCGGCGAAGATGAGGTTCTTGCTGAGCTCAGCGGCGTTGCCGTTGGCCGCTACAAGGTCTTGGCGGCGGGCATCGCCGGCACTCTGGCCGGGATCGGCGGCGGCCTCTACGCCCATCTGACCACATATGTCGAACCGCGCATCTTCGACGTCATGCTCGGAGTGCACAGCCTCGCCTACGGCCTCATCGGCGGCCTGGGGACGGCCCTCGGTCCGCTGGCGGGCGTGCTCATCGATATCGGCGTGCTGGAATCGACGCGATGGTTCGCCGGTTATCGTATGATCGTCTTCGGCGGCTTGGTTGCTGTGCTCCTGATCGTGCGGCCGCGCGGCCTGCTCGACGAAGTCGTCGTGCGCAACATCCGCAAGGCGTGGCGCCGGACTTCTCCCTTGCGCCTCGGCCGGCATGAGAAGCAAGGGCAGCCATGAGGGATGCTTCTCCTGTTCGATGGATCGCCGCGGCGATGATGACGACCTGCGTTCTTTCCGGCGATGCCGTCGGCGCCGACGCCAGGGCCAAAGCCGATATTTCGTGTCGGCCGGCTGCGAACAAATTGCAATATGATTGCACCATCAAATTGACGGACGCCCGCACTGACGAGCCACTGACCGGCGTCGAACTGACGGTGGGTGCCGACATGCCTTCGATGCCGATGGCACACAACGTGCGGCCGGCCAAGGCGACGGCGGCCACGGAGCCGGGCACCTACCACGTGCAGATTCAGCTCGAAATGCACGGCGATTGGGCGCTGCGGCTCGATTTGGCCGGCCGCGTCCGAGATCGCGTGGTCAAGTCTCTGCGCTTCGAGGACGATCGTGCTATCGACGCACCCCACCCGGGAAGGCCGTCCTCACCTCATAAGCATTAACCCCGCGTGTTCCGGCGCCCCTAGCAGGCGCTGAAGCGCCGCTCGAGGAGAGCTTGACATCCGATCCCGGAATTAGAGAACACTATCGGCACGAAGCTGAAACGCCGGAAACTGACTTAGATTTCCGCTTTCGCATCCAATGCTGACTTAGCGCGGACATGCCGCGACTTCGCATATTGACCCTGGCTGTGTGAAAACGCCGCGCTTGATGTGATTCGCGCGATATGATTCCCGCACGATTTGCGGGGAGGATCGGATGAAGCGCTTCGTTGAAGGGGCGGATCGTGGGCAGAGCACGCTGTTTCCTGAAAGCCTTGAAGACTGGATCGGCGAGGACAATCCCGTTCGGGTAATCGACGTCTTTGTCGACGAACTCGATCTGGCCGAGCTTGGGTTCAGCGGGGTCGATCCGGAGGCAACCGGCCGGCCTTCGTACCATCCGTCGGTACTGCTGAAGCTGTACATCTACGGCTATCTTAATCGGGTTCAGTCGAGCCGCCGGCTTGAGCGTGAAGCTGGGCGCAACGTCGAGGTGATGTGGCTGACCGGCCGTCTCGTTCCCGATCACAAGACGATCGCCGACTTCCGCAAGGACAGCGGCCGCGCCATCCGCCAGGTCTGCGCCCGATTTGTTGCGCTCTGCCGCACGATGGGCCTTTTCGCCGAGGCGAGCGTCGCGATTGATGGCAGCAAGTTCAAGGCGGTGAACAATCGTGACAAGAACTTCACACGCGCGAAGATGGAGCGGCGCATGACGCAGATCGAGGAGAGCGTCGCCCGCTATCTGCATCAGCTCGACAGCGCCGATCGGCAGGAGCCATCGCTGGCGCGCACGACCAAGACGACCCGCCTGAAGGAGAAGATCGCGAAGCTGAAAGAGGAGATGCAGCGCCTCCACGCCCTCGAGGCGCGGATGCTCGCCACACCGGACCAGCAAATATCGCTGACCGATCCTGATGCCCGCTCGATGGCGACGAGCGGCCGAGGCTCCGGTGTCGTGGGCTACAACGTCCAGGTCGCCGTCGATACCGAGCATCATCTGATCGTCACGCATGAGGTGACCAACGTCGGCACCGACCGGTCGCAGCTCGCGCACGTGGCCAAGGAGGCGAAGGCGACGCTGGAGGCGACGAGCCTCGATGTTGTCGCCGACCGCGGCTACTTCAGCAGCGAAGAGATCCTGGCGTGCGAGGAAGCCGGCATCACGGTCACGCTGCCAAAGCCGATGACCTCGAACTCAAAGGCGGAAGGCCGCTTCGGCAAGCAGGACTTCCGCTACGTGCCTGAGGAGGATGTTTACATTTGTCCTGCCGGAGAGCGGCTCGCCTACTCCTTCACGACCGAAGAAAACGGATTGGTCCTGCACCGCTACTGGACCAACGCCTGCCGGAGCTGCGCCATCAAGCACAGCTGCACCACCGCCAAGGAGCGACGGATCACTCGATGGGAGCATGAGCACATTCTCGAGGCCGTGCAGCGCCGGCTCGACGAACATCCGGAGAAGATGCGTCAGCGGCGCGAGACGGTCGAGCATCCCTTCGGCACGATCAAGGCCCGGATGGGAGCAACCCACTTCCTGATGAAGACGCTGCCACGGGTTGCCGCCGAGATGGCACTGCACGTGCTGGCCTACAATCTCACGCGCGTCATGAACATCATGGGCGTCCAACCGCTCATGGCGGCAATGAGGGCATAATCGCAGACAGACTGTCCGTCTGCTGTTGCAGAACACCCAAGACGGCTAGAATCCCCTTCAAGACCATTTCCAGACCGAAAGAGCCGCCAAACCCGGCAAAATGACTGTGCATGGTCACCCCGCCAAGATCGCGACCCGCCTATGCTTCTGCAGCACGTTTTCACACGACCAAGACCCAGAGGAGACTTTCTACGAGTTCGAGCTCGACCAGGTCGTGCCGGACGATCACTTGGTTTGCGGGATCGCGGCGTCCCAGATCTGTTCCGGGTCCATTCCGAGCTCGCGACCCACTACTCGCGGCTTGGTCGCCCGTCGATTGATCGGGTGCTGATGATCCGGATCCTCATGTGGCATCTTGAGGTATCGCTGGTCGGCTGCGGTGCGTAACTCGGTCGTATCACCTGCAAACTTGGTGGCCGTTCACCATTTGACAGCTCCTCGTTGACGCCTGAGGAGGCGGCGGACGGTTCACCGCAGGCGGGGGCCCCGGAGCGCGAACTGTCGGAGACGGTGGAGGACGGTAAGCCGTCGTTGGTGGGGGCGGCGTACGGTAAGTCGGTTGCGGCGGCGGGTTGTGCACGACCGACGGAAGTGGTCGTTGGTGAATTGCTGGTGGCGGAGAGTGCACCGCCGGCGGTGGCGGGGCATGGTAAGTCGGCCGCGGCGGCGGCGGGTTGTGCACCGCCGGCGGAGGTGGCGGTCGGTGAATCATCGCTGCTGGCGGTGAAGAATGCAC
>WNFE01008522.1_pt1 | contig 13367 bp, 12 predicted proteins | sample 5400451 | NCBI WGS metagenome assembly WNFE01 (sample SAMN13153344, study PRJNA577476) | soil metagenome | isolation source: 200 cm saprolite under Douglas fir tree site 2 hole 2 | place: USA:California | collected 2015-04-18 | reverse complement strand
ATTCCTTGTTGACCCGATCGATCACCGCCTGCGTGGAGATGGTTGATTTGTGGAGTGTGAAGACCGGGCAGACGTCCGGGTTGCCTTTGTCCGTGCGGCGGACGCGCGCGGGATCGGTCACCATCGTTTTGAGCTTGGAGCGGACCGTCGCTTCTGAATCCGAGAGGGTGATCGTGTTGTTATAGCTCTTGCTCATCTTCCGGCCGTCCGTGCCGGGGACCTTGGGGAACTCCGTCAGCAGGGCTTGGGGCTCGGGGAAGATCGGCTTGTAGAGCTGGCTGAAGCGCCGGGTGATTTCCCTCGTCAGCTCAAGATGGGGAAGCTGGTCCACGCCCACCGGCACGAGGTCCCCCTTGTAGAGCAGGATGTCCGCGGCCTGCAGGACCGGATAGCCGAGAAAACCGTAGGTCGAGAGATCGCGGCCTTCGATATTCTCCTGCTTCTCCTTGTAGGTCGGGTTCCGTTCCAGCCACGGCACCGGCGTGATCATGGAGAGCAGTAAATGCAGGATCGCATGCTCGGGCACGTGTGACTGGATGAAGAGGGTGGAGCGCCGGGGATCGAGCCCCGCGGCGAGCCAGTCGATGAGGACCTCGCGAGTGTATTCCCGGATGCGGGATGTGTCCTCGTAGTTGGTGGACAGGGCGTGCCAGTCGGCGACGAAGTAGAAGCACTCATGGTCGGTTTGGAGGCGCTTGAAGTTGTCGAGCGCGCCGAGGAGATTGCCCAGGTGCAAGGGGCCGCTCGGCTGCATCCCGCTTAAGACACGTTTAGCCATGGCGTCTCCGTCAGGACGCGAAGGTAGAAATGATCGTGTTCGTCAGCGTATGGACCAGCGGCCCCATCACGGCCCCGAACAGGTGGATCTGGGGGTCCACCATGACCAGTAAAAAGATGATCAGCATCCCGTAGGGCTCCAATCGGCTCAGCGTCTCCGCCTGGCGCGCGGGCAGGAGGCTCACCAGAATCCGGCCGCCGTCCAGCGGGGGAATGGGAATCAGGTTGAAGACCATCAGCACCAAGTTGATCTGCACCGAAAAATAGAACATCCAGGAGAGAGGCACGAGGATCATGCCCAGCAGGTCCCGCTGGGTGCCGGCGTTGCGCGAGGAATCCGCCACGGATGGATCGATGGCGAAAATGACGCTCAGCGCCAGGGCGCTGACGACGGCCAGGAGCAGATTCATGCCGGGACCGGCGGCGGCCACCAGGGCCATATCGCGGCGGGGATGGCGCAAATTCCAGGCATTGATCGGGACAGGCTTCGCGTAGCCGATGAAAAATCCGGATGAAAATATCAGGCACAGGAGCGGAAGCAGAACGGTACCGAAGGGATCGATGTGGGCTCTGGGATCGAGCGTGAGCCGCCCTTCCAGGCGGGCCGTGGCATCGCCATAATGGTTGGCGACCCACCCGTGGGCGTATTCGTGGAACACCATGGCCAACAGCAGGGGCAGGGCCATGTACGAAATCGTGTGGAGGACTTGGCCTAAGCTGCTCATCGCATGTCTATAACCGATACGAACTTGCCGTTCTTCACCTGAATGAGCGTATAGCGCCGCTCAGCAATACCCGCCGGGGACATCGTCAGCGGCCCGACGAGGCCGGGCACGTTCTTGGCGCCTTGCACGCTCTCCCGCAGGGCGCGGCCCGTCGTCGCGCCCTTCAGTATACCATGCAGCACCAGCCTGGCGGCTTCGTAGGCCTGAGCGGCGAACGCCGTCGGCCGAGCCTGGAAGCGCTTCTGGTAACGTTCCACAAAGTTTCGCACGGTGGGGTCGGGACTGTCCACGGAAAAGCTGTCGGCGAAGACGGCGCCTTCGACCCCGCGGGCGTCGAGGCGCAGCAGGTCCGGCGAATTCATGCCGTTGGTGCCAAGGATGCCGACCTTGCCCGCATAGAACCCCACCTGGCCGGCAATCAAGGCGGTTTTTTCGGCGTCCCCAGGCAGGAAGATCGCGTCGAAGCCGGGATGGTAGATCATGCTGTCTTTGCCTTTCTTCGGAGTCTCGATCTTCTCCAGTGTGCCGTAGCGCTTGAGGTCCGCATCCTTGATCCGCTTGAGGGGCGGGCCGAAGTCGGTATCCTCGGGGCCATAGGTTTCGGCGGCGATGATATCCCCTCCAAAGCGGCGGATCTCTTCCGTAAAAGCTTGGGTCATCTCCGAGCCGTACGCGTCTCGGGAGGCGAGGATGCAGAAACGCTTCCAGAGCAGCGGACCGGCGGCGTAGGCGGCCAGCTCGCGGACGAGCGCGCGGTTGTTGACGGCGGTGCTGAAAAAGTAGCGCCCCCAAGTCTGTATGTCGGAGAGGGTGGCCGTTGGCGTGATGAAGACCACCTCGTTCGCGTCCACGGTCTTCGCAATGGCCTTCACTTCCTTGCTCAGCAAGGGGCCGATCACGGCGATCGGCTGGTACTCGTTCAGCAGGTCCTCGAGTTCGAGTCCAAGCTGCCTCAGATCACCCCCCGTGTCTTTCGCGATGAGGCCGACTGCCTGGCCAGTCTTTGACTCAGCGGCTTGGTCGAGGGCCACGCGGATGCCGTTCAAGACCTCGGTCCCGTAAGGGCTCAGGGTTCCCGACAGCGGCAGGAGGGCGCCGATGCGCACGGCCGTGCTTTTAAATTTCTTCTGCAGCGCGGTGAGCACGACGTTGACGGATGCGACCTTCTCGTGCTGGGGGAACTGCGTCAGGAACTCCCGCGCCGTTCGGTTCAGCGTGTAGTCATCGCCGGCGGCCTCATAGAGGTCGATCAGCCGCAGCAGCGCCGCGTCGGCCGGAAACGCACGGGGATACCGGTCCGCAAGACGGCGGAGGTCTTTTTCAATAACTTTGGTTCTGATGAAATCGCGCACGCGGTCTTCGATCTTCTTGCGTTCCTCATCAGAGGACAGCTTGCTAGCTTCGACGGCCGATTCAATCGCCTGCAGGTAGTCGTTCTTGGAGAGATAGACCGCTTCGAGTTGTTTGAGGATCGTGAGCCTCTGGAGGGAATCCGGCGTGTGACCCTTGGCCTCCAGCAGCAAGGGAAACGCTTCGTCCATGCGCCCAGCCGCCATCAAGATCGCGATCAAACTCAGCCGCGCCTGGGGAGCCAATTCGGAGGTCGGGTACTCTTCGAGGAGGCGCCGGTAATACCCCCTGGCTTCATCTGGGTTCTTCAGGTCGGTGAGGATCTGCCCCAGGAGCCAGTAGGCCTGGGGGATCAGCGCGCTCTGGGGCAAGTCGGCGATGAGTTTCTGGAGCGCTTCGACCGCCGGCTCGAGCTTGCCGGCGTCCTTCAGGCTCTTGGCCTGCTCGATCTGGCTTTTGGCCTGCTCTTCCTGCTTGCTCGAAAGGGCGGCGGGAGAGGCCTGAGCGAAGGTCGCCGTGGAGCCCAGCAGGCTGGCTGCCAGGATGGCGATGGCGCAGAGCCGCCCGCTTCTTCTCATGGATGGGAGAAACAATCGCACCAACGGTTATGAGAGGAAGTGTTCGGCGCGCGTGGGCATAAGGTAAAACACTATAAGAGCGAGGGCGGAATGAAGTCAAGGGTCGCCTATGGTAGAGTAGACTCGCCATGCAGATGCGCAAGTCGCTGCCGTTGATCGCCTTTCTGCTGTCGGCGGGCGCGTTCGTGGGCCTCGTCATTGCCCAAGACTTGCCCAAGGAAATCACGGCCAAAGACGGTGCGCCGATGGTCTTGGTACCGGCCGGAGCGTTCTGGATGGGGCTGGCGGAAGGAGAAGGGCTGGACGACGAGCAGCCCCGTCACCGGGTTTATCTGGACGTATACCACATCGATCAATTCGAAATCACGACAGAACGGTACGCCAAGTTTTTGGCGTTCACCGGATGGCAGAAACCGCTCAACTGGACCATGGTCACGCTGCCGGAGCATGCGACCCGTCCCGTCATCGGGGTCGGTTGGGCAGACGCCGACGCGTATTGCCGGATCAACGGGCGGCGGCTGCCCACCGAAGCGGAGTGGGAGAAGGCCGCTCGCGGTACGACCGAGCGCCGGTTCCCCTGGGGCGAGAAGAAGCCTGCCGCCTCGCTCGCGCTGTTCGGTCAGATGGCCAAGTTCTCCTACGACCTTCTCAAGCCTGTCGGCAGCTTTCCCGGCGGCGAGAGTCCCTACGGCGCATTCGATCTGGCCGGTAACGTCGCGGAGTGGGTGGAGGATTGGTATGACGGGGAATACTATCGGAACAGCCCCGAGAAGAACCCGCCGGGGCCGCGGACGGGTCAATACAAGATGGTGCGTGGGGGGTCCTGGTCCGATATGCCGGTGTATCTGATGGCGGCCGGCCGCACGTCCAAGCTGCCGCCGGACACCCGCAACGCCTTCATCGGCTTCCGCTGCGCGCAATCAGCAAAGTAAGGCGGTGTCATTGCCATCGATTCACACGTATCTGGGGAATCCTGGCCGGGGTATCCAGAACTTCTCGCACTGTCTGAGGCAATTTCTCGAAAAGGAATGGCTTGTAAATAAACGGTGCCATTTCTACTTCCCGTAGTTTCTCGCGGACCACTTCCTCTGACCACCCCGACATGTAGATGACTTTCATCTCCGGATGCGAAGACGCCAACTTGCCGGCTAGGTCGGGACCGGATGTCCCTGGCATCATGACGTCAGTAACCATCAGGTGGATGGGAGCTTTATACCGATACGCGACCATGTAGGCCTGACTAGCAAAGCAGGCCTCCAAAACTTTGTACCCATTCCGCTCCAGGACCTTCGAAACCATTGTCCGGACCGTCTCTTCATCTTCCACCAGTAGAATCGTCTCCTTGTCACGGGAGCCTTCGGCAGACTCCGCAAGAAGCTGGAGCGGGTGTGTGCCCAACTCCACAAAGATACGCATCCAGCGTACCGTATCGGGTTGTTCGCCCTTTAACAGATGCAGCACCAGTTCCTTCATTCGTTGGGGGTTCACACGTTCGGACTGCGCACCTGATTCAACGACGGTCACCTCAATTTCGGGAATAGGAGCATCCGGTTGTTTGGCACTCATGGAAGTTCTCCGTTCAGTTACTCTCAAATCCCGCAACAATTATGCCGTGAATCCTTGTCATTAAAAGGTCAAAATTGGCAAGAGATGTAGGGAGATGAGGTTCTACGCTGGTTCAGCGGACCATCAGGCTGGTACAAAACTGAACAGTTAAAGGGGAACAAATAAGGCGGGACAGAAGCGCTATTGTTAGTCGGGCCTGCTTACTTCAGCAACACCGGTTTGCCTTCGCAGTCGATGTTCTCGCCGCTGTGCTTGTCGTCGCCCAGCTGCCAGAGGGTAGGCGTGATCTCGAAAGGGCGGCCCTTCCCGCTGTAGAGCTTGGCCTTGTGGATCTGGATGCGGTCTTTGTCCAGGAACTTCACTTCCAGCAGCACCTCTTCGCTGTTCCGATGGATCAGCTTCACGGTTGACGCATCCGCCTGGATGTCGAACGCACCTTGGATGTTGGTGCCCAGCGCGTTTTCAGAAATCTTGCCCACCAGGAGCCCTTTCTGATCGAAGAGCAGCCCATGCAGCATCACCTCATTGTAGCGGCGATTGTGCTCGAACGAAAACTGGCTCATGCCGTCGATCTCGATGTTGGACGCGGCGTTCCGGTAGTGGTTGGAACCGATGTCGAAATCCATGCCTTACGCTTCTCCTTGAATCACTTGCTGAAAGGCCATCACTTTGATCGCCGCCTCGCGCACCTCGGTGAAGATAACCTTGATCGTCTCGCGGAAAAGGTCGGCGGCTTGAGGGTCCTCGATGGGATGTCCGAGTATCTGAAGGGCGGCCGCTTCGCCCAGCCGCTTGTAGGGAGTCTTGTAGGGTTTCTGCGTGTCTTCCCCTTCGATCGTCTGGCCGTACAGCTTATAGCGCGGCACGAGATTTTTCTGGTGCTCGTCAGCGATCTCGCGTCCGGCCTTCTCCGCGATTTGGGCCAGGACTGTGGCGTGGAAGGCCTTGAGAATGGCCGTGGTCCGCGCAGAGTCAGCGATGGAAAAGGTCCCGCTTCCCTTCGTGATGGTGAATAAGATGAGGTACGTGAGCTCCCACTCGGCTTCGTTGCGTTTGGGCTCGTCGAGGCTCTTGAGGTCCACGGCCTTGCCGATGTGCAGGTCCAGCCAGTTCTGTTCGATGATTCCGAAGGCCAGATCGGACAGCTCTCGCCCGACCTCCTCCGGCGTGGCCTGGGGCATGGGTCAGAAGGCCTCGATCTTGCCGAGCCGGCAGTGATCCATGCGGATGAGATGGAAGCGGCCCTGGTCGTCAGCCACCAGGAATCCCGGCAGGTTTCCCGATCCCGTCTTGATGACTTCAAGAACCGGATAGGTCGCGGTGCGGGTAAAGCCCGGATGGGGCCGGCCGTTACCCTCGACGATATCGGTAATGGTGAAGCGCCTCATGCACTGCCTCCGGTTCCATGATAGAACGAGAACGCGATATACCGTATACCATGGCGTGCCTTCGAATCAAGTCTGGCGCGTGTTTGACGATTACAGGAAGACATGCTATCAAGCACACGCTGTCGGCTTTCCTCCAACGGGTGACGCCGGTAGGGGGCCACCCGCCCGCGCGCAGCTTCTCGGAGCACGGCGGGGGAAACCGGCGGCAGGACCCGTTGGCCATGAAATAATGAGCACACGCCAAAAACTCCTCTGGGTCGCCGCGCTGTACTTTGCCGAGGGATTGCCCTTCGGCCTTTTCGAGAACACCGTGCCTGTCTACCTGCGGTTTCAGGGGATCAGTCTGGCAAACATCGGCCTGCTCAGCGCGGCTGGGCTGGCCTGGACGCTGAAGTTTCTCTGGGCGCCCGCGGTTGATCGATGGGGTAGCCGCCGCACGTGGGTGTGGATTTGTCAGGCACTCATGATGGTCCCTCTCACGGTGCTCGCAGTCTTAGATCCTGTGCAGATTCCCTGGGCCTTGTGGGGCACGCTCGTCGTGCTCGTTCTCCTGTCGGCCACGCAAGACATCGCGATCGATGCTTACTCGATCGAGCTCTTGCAGAAGAAGGAACTGGGGGTGGCCAACGGCGTCCGAGTGATGGCGTATCGCGTGGCCCTGATCGGAACGAGCGGTCTGTTGATCGCAGCGGCCGGATGGACAGGTTGGTCTGCGGTGTTCATCAGCGCGGCCCTGTTGATCGGAGGACTCGCGTTAGTGTCACGGCGGGCGCCTTCGCTGGAGGCGTCGCGAGCACCGGAGCCGCTGCAAAAGCCCCAATCCTTACGAGAAGCGATTCTCGAACCGGTCCATCAATTCATTCAGCGGCCAGGATTCCTCGGTGTGGCGCTCTTCATCTTAACGTTTAAGTTGGGTGATATGGCCCTCGGTCCCATGGTCAATCCGTTCTGGGTGGACCGCGCGTTTACACCGGGCCAGATCGGATTCATCCGAACGCTGGCGGGGATCGTGACGATTGGTGGAGCTGTGCTCGGCGGGGTTCTTACGAGTCGCTGGGGGATTTTCCGATCGCTCTGGATCTTGGGGATTCTGCAGGCGGTTTCGAATTTGGCCTATGTGGCCGCTGCCGCGATACCGACCGCACCTGAGTTGATGTACATCGCTTCGATCGTCGAATCCTTCTGCGGTGGACTTGGGACGGCTCCGTTTCTGGCCTTCCTGATGAGCATCTGCGATAAGGGCCGGCGTTCCTGCTGTTGCCGTGGGTGAAGGTCTGGGTCGGGGACGGACGTGAAGACAAATAAAAAGGGAGGGCCCTTCCAGACCCTCCCCCTGACAGAAACCGAATTGACCGGCTGACTTACTTCGGATCGGCGTTGACCTTGGTGGCGCCTTTGATGTGGTTTTCGACCACACCCGCATTCGGATAGCCGGGGTGTTTCCGTTGACGAGGGTCGTCCGTCATGACGTTGCCGGCCCGGTCTTTGTCCGTGGCCTGTAATTGCCCCTTCAGGGTCTTCGGAGCGTCTTGGGCGGATTTCAACCCGGCGGCTTCGCCGGTGGCCGTGGTGCCTTGACCCTCGTTGGGGTAGCCTTCGTGCTTCTTCTTCAGCAAGGCCGGATTGGCGAACGCCGAAGAGGCCAGGAACATAAAGCCTGAAATCACCGCAATCGCAAGTAGTGAGCGCTTCATAACAAACCCTCCCTCGTTATAAAAACCGTCGTCAAGGTATGATGACCCTATAACAGAGGCCAAGCGAATCAGAACGGACGATACCTGATCCGGCCAAGCCTGTCAAGAGCTTAGGAGGGGCGTCGGCGCCGGCGGTTTCGGCCGCCGCGGCGCGCTGTTCCATGCGCCGGAAGCCTGATGATCACCGCCGTCCCCTGCTCCGGGCCGCTGGCGATCGAGATCTGCCCCCCATGCTCCTCGATGATTTTCTTGACGGAGGCTAGGCCGAGCCCGGTGCCGGCCGCCTTCGTGGTGAACCCCGGCTCGAAGATCTTGCCGATATGCTCGGTGGGAATCGGCGCGCCGTCGTTTTGAATCGTGATGGCAACCTCGTGCCGCCCGCGCGCGCCCTTGTGGGGCAGCGCTTGGAGGTGGATGCGGCCGTGAGGAGACATGGCCTCCATGGCGTTCTTGAGGATGCTCAGGAAGACTTGTTGGAGCTTGCCCTCATCCGCCTTGATGGGCGGGAGGATGTTGGAGAACTGTTTGGTCACCGTAATGGCGTGCTTTTCCAGATCGTCGGTGATGACCGCGAGTGCGCTCTCGAGGACCTCGGGGATCCGGACCACGCGCGGATGCAGGTCCAGCGGCTTGGCGAAGTCGAGGACCTCATTGAGAATGGCTTCGATTCGCGTGAGTTCCAAGGAGGCCTTCTCGACCCGTTGGAGAATATCGCCGGCCTCTCGCGGAGTCTGTCCCCGCATCGTGTCCTCGATCTCCAGGCGGGTCTTTGTCAGCGGCCGCTGGATCTCCTGCTCGAGGAACGTCGTCACTTCGCGGATCGCCGCCTGCCGGGCATGGCGGATCATGAGTTCGCGCGCTTCGTCACTCTCGTGTATCCCTAGGACGCCGGCGGGCAGCCCGTGACTCTCGCCGCTGCTCGGAGCCACGGTGCTCTCGACGGGAATGGCGCCGGCCGATCGTGGCCCCAGCGCGGGAAGCAGCGAAGTCAGTTGGTCCAACTGGGGGGCGGCGGCCCGAGCCATGTCTGCGTTATAAACGTCCGATGTTTTTGCGCCGAAGATGATGGTGCCGATCAGGTCCTGTCCCTTCCGCAGGGGAAGGCCCAGCGCCGTCTTGAATTTGTCTTTGTACAGTTCCTTGTAATCCAGGAACCGGCCCTGAGTTGAGGCCAGATCCCGGTCCACCCGCGGTTTTTTGTGCCGGATGACCCATCCCGCGGCGGATCCGTCCAGCGTGAGCGTCTGTCCTTCCCGCCACTCGCAGTGGCCGGGCGTGTGAGACAGGAGCGTCGTCAGGATTTTTGTCTGGGCATCGTACCGCGTCAGCAATGCCCGATCGTACGGGATCAGCGACCGAATCTGGGCCATGAGGGATTCCACCCCCAGGTCGCCGGCTTCAAAGGCCGGCGCTGCGGATGGAGCGAGCGCAGGAGTCGAAGAGCCGTCGAAGAAAAGTCCGGATTTGGCGAGCGCGGCCTCGAGTTCTTCAGCCGTGTCTGTCAGGTGGCGCCGATCTTTTTCGCTGAAGTTGGCGATATCTTTCCGTCCGATCACCAACGCCCCGCAGACTCGCCGGGAGAGTTGCAGCGGGATGCCGAGGAGCGACCGGTGAGAGGGGGCCGTCATCCTGATGCGGACCGTCTTCGATTGGGCGCCGCCATTCCCGGCAGCCCCGCCGAATCCGACTTCCGGGTGCGACAACGCTTTCACGATCGCCTGCACTTCGCGAGGAGAAAAGCCACGATTCGTGGGGGACAGGTACGGGCCGAACCCGTCCTCTTTGAGCGCGACCAGCGCCATGTCAGCGCCCAAGTCGTTCAGGGTGGTATTGAAAGTTTTCAGCAGTGATGTCGGGAGTTGCACGGTCGGAGGTTCTCCAGGGTTACGACGTACGGCGCATTGTAGCAGTGACGGGCGGCGTGAGCAATCTTCGGCAGACCTGTGTTGCATGCCTTGGGGGAATATAGGATACTGACGGCGGTTCGGCAGGCCGACCGATGGTGTGGAGGTATCGTGAGGCAATGGGTCGGAGTGATGGCGATCGTCGCTGCGACGATCGCCATCACTATGTGGATCGGCCAGGCGGAAGGCCAGCGCGCCAAGCTGCCGAAAACCGATCCTGAAGCCGGTGAGCGGATTTACAAGCAGAACTGCATCAACTGCCATGGGGTCGCCGGCCAGGGCAATGGAGTAGCGGCCGCCAAGCTTGATCCCAAGCCGGCGGACTTGACCTCGGCTAAGACCCAAGCGAAGCCGGATGCGGCACTGCTGGAGACCATCAAATTCGGCCGTCCGGGCACGGCCATGTCGGCGTGGATGAGCGAAATTGATGAGCGCGAGATGCGTGATCTCGTCGCGTACATCCGCACGTTGGCCTCCCGGTAGAAGCGAATGCGTACGTCCCTGATCGATTTCGGACGCGACATCTGCGGCGATCTGAGCCAGGTGGAGGCCCGCGAGTGGCTGGTCACCAACGGGCTCGGTGGGTACGCGTCCGGCACGGTCGCCGGCCTGCTCACGCGCCGCTATCATGGGCTGCTCGTCGCGGCGTTGAAGCCGCCGGTCGGGCGCACCCTCCTGGTTGCCAAACTGGATGAGACTGCTGACTACGACAACCGGACCTTTCCCTTATATACCAACCGCTGGCGCGATGGATCGATCTCGCTCCATGGATACCGGTACCTCGAACGATTCCGGCTGGAATGGACGGTTCCGGTCTGGACCTATGCGCTTGCGGACGGCCTGCTGGAGAAACGGATCTGGATGGAACCGGGCGCCAACACCACCTATGTGCGCTACGACCTGGCGCGCGGCTCCGGTCCCGTCGCCTTGAGAGTCAAGGCGCTGGTCAACTATCGCGATTACCACGGCAGCACGCGGGGGAACGGTTGGCAGCTGTGCGTGGAGCCGGCACGCCAGGGCCTGACCATCACGGCGTACGACGGCGCCGTCCCATACCATCTTCTGTCGGATCGGGGAGAGAGCGAAACGGTGCATGAGTGGCACTGGGGTTTCGATCTTGCCGTCGAGCGCGCTCGCGGGTTGGACGACCGCGAGGACCACTTTCATGCCGGGACGATCCAGGCCACGGTCGAAGAGGGGAAGCCGTTCACGGTCGTCCTCAGCACCGATCCGGATGCCTCGCTGGATGGAGCGAAGGCGCTGGAGCGGCGACGAAAGCACGAGCGGGAGATCCTCGGCACCTACACCAAGGCCCATACCCATCTGGCGAAACAGACGCCGTGCTGGGTCGAGCAGACGATCCTGGCCGCCGACCAGTTCATCGTGGATCGGCCCTCACCGGAGGATCCCGACGGCCGGTCGGTGATTGCCGGCTATCATTGGTTCGGGGACTGGGGCCGCGATACGATGATCTCACTGCCGGGGCTCACCCTGGCGACGGGACGCTTTGCCATCGCCCGGCAGATCCTGACAACGTTCGCGCGTTTCGTGGATCAAGGGATGCTGCCCAATCGTTTTCCCGACGCCGGCGAGACGCCCGAATACAATACCGTGGACGCCACGCTCTGGTACGTGGAGGCGATGCGTGCCTATCATGCGGCGACGGGAGACGATCGGCTCGTGCGGGAGCTGTTTCCCATGCTGGCCGAGATCGTGGACTGGCACCGGCGGGGCACGCGGTACGGGATCCGGCTGGATCATGCCGACGGGCTCCTGCGGGCCGGCGAAGCAGGCGTGCAGCTCACGTGGATGGACGCCGAGGTCGGAGGCTGGGTCGTCACGCCCCGCATTGGCAAACCGGTGGAGATCAACGCGCTCTGGTACAACGCGCTGCGGACGATGGGGGCGCTGGCCCGGATCGCGAAGAAGCCCGCCTACGAATACAACGACCTGGCCGAACGCGCCGCTGCGGGGTTCTCGCGGTACTGGAACCACTCCTTGGGCTATTGCTACGACGTGCTGGACGGACCGGACGGCGACGATCCGTCGCTGCGGCCCAATCAGATTTTCGCGGTTTCGCTGCCGGAAAGCCCGCTCGGCGCGGCGCAGCAGAAGGCCATTGTGGACGCCTGCGGGCGGCATCTCCTGACGTCGCACGGGCTCCGCAGCCTGGCGCCGGATCATCTCCGGTACGTGGGGCACTACGGCGGGGGCCATCTCCAGAGGGACGCCGCCTATCACCAGGGGACGGTCTGGGGGTGGCTGCTCGGCCCGTTTGTGACGGCCCATCTCAAAGTCTATCAGGACCCTGTCCTCTCGCGGTCGTTCTTGGAACCGATGGCCAGGCAGTTAGAGGCGCGCGGACTCGGGACCCTGGGCGAGATCTTTGACGGCGATCCGCCCTTCGCGCCGCGGGGGTGCATCGCGCAGGCCTGGACCGTGGCCGAAGTGCTCCGGGCGTGGGCGGAAACCGTCTCGTTCAAGAAAACACCGCGCGCCGCTGCAGGCAAGAAAAAGCGATGATGGACCAGGACGTGCTGAAAAAGATGGCCGCCGAGGCGGCCGTGCACTATGTCCAGGACGGGCAGGTCGTCGGGTTGGGCACCGGCTCGACGGTCCGTCATGTCATTGTCAAGCTGGCCGAGCGGGTCAAGGGCGGCCTCCGCATCCGGGGCGTGCCGACTTCGCTCGAAACGGCAGAGTTGGCGATACACGCCGGCATTCCGCTGCTGGCCGACGATGCCGAATGGGCCATTGATGTGGCGCTGGACGGCGCGGATCAAGTGGATCCGCAGTTGAACCTCATCAAAGGCGGCGGCGGAGCGCTCTTAAAGGAGAAGATCGTCGCGCGGGTAGCGCCGCGCATGCAGGAGGGCGTACTCTTTACCACAGAGGCGGGCCATCTCATTCTTGATCTCTGGTTCCCGAAGATTGACGATCCGGCACGGCTGGAGATCGAACTCGAGAAGACTCCCGGCGTTGTCGGCACAGGGCTCTTCGTCGGACGCGCCGATCTGGTCGTGGTCGCCACTCAACAGGGCATCGTCACGCTGCATCGTTCGTAAAGTTTGCCGTGAAGATCACCAAGCTGTCTCCCCAGGCGAAGTTGCCGGTGAAGGCCTCGGAAGGTGCCGCAGGCTATGATTTGTTTTCGAGCGAGGCGACCGTCGTGCCGGCTGCGACGGCCAAAGATGGCCGCGTGGAGATCGGGCGCGCGCTGGTCTCGACCGGCATTGCCGTCAGCCTGCCTCCCGGCCACGTCGGCCGGATCGGATCGCGGTCCGGTCTGTCCACGCGCCACAATATCGAGGTCGGCGCCGGGTGGATCGACCCGGATTACCGCGGGGAAGTGAAAGTCGAATTGAAAAACTTCTCGGGTCAGGAC
>WNFE01004148.1_pt1 | contig 13373 bp, 12 predicted proteins | sample 5400451 | NCBI WGS metagenome assembly WNFE01 (sample SAMN13153344, study PRJNA577476) | soil metagenome | isolation source: 200 cm saprolite under Douglas fir tree site 2 hole 2 | place: USA:California | collected 2015-04-18 | reverse complement strand
GTGCGCGAAGCAGTGATTGCGGCAGGGTTGGTGGCGCTGATGGTGCTGATCTTTCTTGGTTCGGCCCGCAGCATGCTGATCGTCGTTCTGTCGATACCCCTTTCGATCCTCACGGCGATCATCGGCCTAAAGCTGGCGGGCCAGACGATCAATATCATGACGCTGGGCGGTCTCGCGCTCGCGGTAGGGATGCTGGTTGACGACGCCACCGTCGAAGTCGAGAACATTTATCGCAATCACGCGATGGGAAAACCGCTTCTGGTTGCAATTCTCGATGGCGCCAGTCAGATCGCGGGACCTGCCTTTGTCGGGACGCTTGCAATTTGTATCGTGTTCTTCCCGGTGGTGCTGCTGTCCGGCGTCGCACGCTTTCTCTTCACGCCGCTTGCGATGGCGGTGGTTTTCTCGATGCTCACCTCTTACTTGCTATCACGCACGCTGGTGCCGGCGATGGCGAGATACCTGATGCCGCCGACGCATGATGAACACACGGGAAACAGTCGTTGGTCCAGGTTTGTAAGAAAGTTTGATGCCGGCTTTGAACGGTTCAGGAATGGCTACCGCGATCTGCTGGGTAAATTTATTGCGAAGCGCACCTTTGCGCTGATCTGCGTATCGATTTTCGTCGGCTCCTCCTTCTACCTGCTGGCCGTGGTCGGGGAAGATTTCTTTCCCGAGGTCGATACCGGGATGATGAAAATACATGTACGGGCGCCGGCCGGTACGCGCCTGGAACAGACGGAACGGGTGGTAGACAATGTCGAACGCGCGCTACGGCAGATCATTCCGCGCGATGAGATCGACAGCATCAGTGACAACATCGGAGTTCCGCCATTTGCCTTTTTACTTGCCTTCTACCAGAACGACAGCGTCGGTCCTCAGGACGCCGATGTGTCGATCGCGCTTAAGCCGAAACACCATCCGACGACAGGCTATCGCCAACGAATCCGCGAGTCGATCGCGCGGCTATATCCGAACGTTGAGGTCTATTTCCAGGCCGCGGACATTGTCAGTCAAGTTCTCAGCTTCGGCCTGTCGGCGCCGATTGACGTCCAGATTTCCGGTAACAGCCTTGATGACGACTACCACGTCGCACGCCGGCTTGAACCCGCGCTGGCTTCCGTTCCGGGCCTTACTGACTTGCGTATCCAGCAGATTCTCGATTATCCGACGATTAAGATAAACGTTGACCGGACCAAGGCAGTTCAACTTGGTATCGATCAGCGTATGGTAGCGGCCGACCTGCTCACTTCGCTCAGCACCAATACAATTCTGGCTCCAAGTTGGTGGCTTGATCCCAAAAACGGGGTCAACTACAGCGTGCTCGAACAGGTGCCCCAGCACATGATCGACTCGATACAAGCTATTGGCGACACGCCGATTACCGTGCCGAGTACCGACCATGCGGCGCACATACCCCAGCTGCTATCGAACATCGCGACGTTCCGTCGGGACGTGGGGCCCGCTGTGCTGAACCATTACAACGTTCAGCGAATAATCGACGTGAACTGCGGAGTTGAAGGGCGTGACCTTGGCAGCGCTTCGGGGGCAGTGCAGCGGGTAATTAATCGCCTCGGTCAGCTTCCAGCCGGAATGCGCATCAATATCCGTGGCCAGAGCCAATCTATGCAGGAGTCGTTCTCATCGCTCGAACAGGGTCTCCTGCTGGCAGTGATTTTGGTCTATCTGCTCATGGTGGCGAATTTCCAGTCGTGGCTCGAACCATTCATCATCATGCTCGCGGTGCCGGGTGCGCTCGCGGGCGTGCTGTGGATGCTCGTGCTCACGCATACCACGATCAACGTCGAGTCGCTGATGGGCGGGATTATGGCGGTCGGCGTCGGCGTTGCCAATGGCAACCTGGTGTTGATTTTCGCCAACGAGTTGCGGGAGCAGGGCTACAGCTCGGCGATGGCGGCGATCGAAGCGGCGCGGACCCGGCTGCGGCCGGTCATCATGACGGCTCTGGCGATGATGTTGGGCATGCTGCCGATGGCACTGGCCATCGGCGAAGGTGGTGAGCAGAACGCGCCGCTCGGACGTGCCGTCATTGGCGGCCTGATAATGGCGACGTTAATGACCTTGTTCGTGGTGCCGGCAGTTTATTCGATGTTCAGTCGCAATATCACAGGCGTGCATCAGCGCGACGCCGAAATCGCAGCGGTCCCGCAGTCCTGACCCGCGACAGGCGAAGGTTAGACGATGGAAGACGATCCGAAGACCTATGCGTATAAGAAGCCGGGTTGGCTTTTCTTCATTGGCTCTATCGTGGCTGTGGGTGTGGCTGTGACTCTCACCGCTGGGCTGGTGCGGGCGCAACACTTACGCTTGAGCCACCAGACCCAGAAACTCGAGGAAGAACTGGAGGCGGGGCCGCGGGTGCTGGTCAGACCTGTAATTCGAGCGCCGCGCAGCCGTACGCTGGAGTTGCCCGGCGCCATTCACGGTTTCATCGAGACTCAAGTACACGCAAAGATCGCAGGCTACCTGAAGGCTATCTATGTGGATAAGGGCGACCGTGTGAAGAGGGGGCAGTTACTTGCGCTGCTGGATTCGCCCGAACTTGACCATCAGACGGCGAACGCCCGCGCGAACTACAACTTCACCGAGATTACCGACAAACGCAATCAATCGCTGCTCGGCTTGGCGGTGTTGGCGCCACAGGAAGCCGACCAGTCCCACGCGCAGATGCTCGAAGCCAAGGAAAATCTCAACCAACTAGTGTCAATGCAGGCGTATAAGGAAATTCGCGCCCCCTTCGACGGCATCGTGACTGCGCGTCACGTTGACCTGGGCGCGCTAATCGAACAATCGACCTCTCCCTCCAGTGTCACCGCTCCGCTTCTTGACTTGGCGGTGCTAACCCCGCTGCGCGTCTATGCCAACGTACCGCAAAGCGCTGCGGCCTTTATCCGCGATGGCGCGCCTGCGGCTGTGAGCGTCACAGAATATCCTGAGCGGACCTTTGAGGGCACGATTACGCGCCATCCGGGCGCGCTTGATAGCGACACGCGCACGATGCTGGTCGAGGTCGATCTGTCCAACCGTGATGGCACGCTGCTGCCAGGCATGTACGCGCAGCTCAGCCTGCAGGTGGCCACACCTGCGGGTCTCCCGATGGTTCCCGACGACGCTGTAGTGTTTCAGGACGGCAAGTCGTATGTGCCAATTGTCCGCAACAAACATATAAAGCTCGCGCAGGTTAAGCTCGGCTACGACAACGGCGTCAACGTCCAGATTATGCAGGGTGTCGCAGGCGACGATTGGGTCGCGGTCAACGTGGGCCAGACTGCCCGCGACGGCGAACCGGTGCGCGCCGTCACCGCTGCGGAAATGCATCTCTGACCCCCCACAGAAATTGACTGTTGCGCCACGTATTAGCCAGCTGCCGGGGTCCCACCGGATCCTGGTTCACGATCAGTGCGTCGAGCGTCGCAAATCGTGAATCGCGCGCGAGCTCAGGACAGCCCCATCAGGTCGATTAGCGTCCGCCATTGCTCCTCCGTCGCGCACGCGATCGCGATCCAGGAATCATCGGCCACGCATGGGTAAACGCCATGCGGCGCCATATGCGGATCGCCCTTACCTTGGGGTCCTTGCACACGTCCGTTCGCCACAAACTCCAGAATCGCGGGACTGAGAAAATGCATCGAGGCTTCCGCCTGCGAAATCTCCTGCTTCGCCTGAGTCCGTAGCGGGTGAGACCTTTGTTGCCTATCGGAGGGTCCGGTTCATAGTTTATTTTGATAGGACTGACGATGGGGCCTTGCCGAGCGAGGCCACGACGCTGATTTAATAGCAGGCTACGCGAGTGCCTGAAACGAACACGCGTTCTCAGCCTGACCGAAGCGCGCGAGATCATCGAGAGGCGCCACGATTAGAACTTCGTTCGGCCGTAATTCGAGTATCGGCACGCTGACCCCAATTGAGTTCGTCGAACAGAAGCAAGGGACGCGTAGCCTTGAGCTTGTGCCCCTGCCCTTTTTATCTGTCATAACCTCCTTAATGCTGACCTATTCGCCATTTTCTCCTTCGGAGGAGTGGGGTAGGGCGCTTCCCGGTCCGTGAAGCCCTTCCTTCTGAAGTTCCGCCGCCCGCCACGCCACAGCCCTATAATAGTTTTCTGCGTACGACTACCGCCGCGCGCCGCGCGAGAAATTAACCGTCATGTCAGTCGACGACTCTATAGAGTTAGCGAAGCAAAGCGGTTAGTATCGCTATCAGGCTTGGAGCTAGTGTCTTTCTTGATGTGGGGAGGTGTGGCGATGGAGCAGGGCTATGAAGAAGAAGCAACGCAACAATCCGCACGCGGTGGCGCTTGGCCGACTCGGTGGATTGGTGTGCAGCGAGGCCAAGCAGCACGCCAATCGCGAAAATGGCCGCAAGGGCGGCTTGGTCAAGAGCCGCAAGAAGCGCCTAGCCGCTCGCCGCAACGCGCGGCGTCCGCGGCCCGGTCGCAGGAAGAAATCATCGAAAGTGTGATCGCTGCGATCCGCGCGCGGTTCGGGCCGCAGTCCATCGCGCTCGGCAATGCTGGAATCCGATATGCCACACCTGCCTGCCGTTGACGGTGGGCGGATTGATGCAAGCGCCTTTGCCTTCACGACGGGAGGGGCATCAGTTGTCCTTCCTATGTGCGTGCGGGAAGCGCCCGATCGAGCTCAAGGCTCTCGGCTGTTGCCGTCGCTGTTACGATCGGCGCTATCACTCTTTGCGGTTTTTCGGTGGCATGCGGGAGCGGGTGCTGGAGCGTGACCGCTTCCGCTGTCGCGCGTGGCGCGAAGTCACGGCTCCTCGTGCATCATCGCGACCACAGCAACGCACCGAAGGTCCTGGTGACCCTGTGTATGCGCTGCCATATCCGAATCCATCGCTCGTCGGGTGTAAGGCACTGGTTGTCGGGGCTTCTGTTGCAACTATGGCGTGAGCTGCATCAGCATGAGCCGATGCAATTGCGACTTGCGCTACATTCGCGGCATAGAACGGACGCTCCGAGCGACCGGCCGGCGTGTTCAGGCCCTTTCTCCCGCGTGATGCAAATCAAGGAGTTCCCATCGCCAGAGGGCTTTGTGTTGCCCGGCCCGGCCTTTAACCAGTGGGGGCGGTAAACTGTTTTCAGTTTTCAGGGTGATGGCCGATTCAAAGCATCGCTGGCAATTTACGGCACAGTTCCGGCGCGGCGCCTTCGGCTGGCTTTCGCAACCAGCGATCGCGCGAGTTCGTCAAGCTGTAATTGAGATCGGAAAGGTGGCGCGTTGCGATCCCGTGCTGGCAGCCGAGGGAGCCGTGCTCTTCCTTGAGAAGGTGTCGCCGGCGCTCGAGCATGTCGACAGTTCGTCGGGCGCGATTGGCACCGCCGTCAACCATGCGATTGCCGAGTTGGTCTCGATCATTGCAGGGGCGCCCGTGGCCGTTAGTCGACGTGCGAAATGGCTTGAGCGGCTGTGGGACGCATACGTCGCGGACGCCATCCCTTACATTGAGACCCTGAGCGACTTTTGGGGCGAGTTGTGCGTGACCAAGGAACTAGCCTCGCTCTGGGCAGATAATCTGATTGAGCCGCTGGAGGCAACTTGGCACGATCACGGCACGGCTTCGTACTTTCAGGGAACGCCGGTCTGTTTGTCCTCGCTGCTGGCGGCGGGACGGTATCAGGAACTGCTCGACCTGCTGCAAAGGGCGCCGTCGATTTGGTGGGAATATCGCCGTTGGGGTGTTCAGGCCTTGGCTGCTATGGGCAAGCCCGACGAAGCGCTCCGCTATGCGGAAGCCTCGCGCGGGCTCAACGATAATCCCGAGAGAATCGCGCGCACCTGCGAGGAAGTGCTGCTCGCGCAGGGTCGTTCGGCCGAGGCCTCTGAGCGTTACGCGCTGGCGTCGAACCGGGGCACGTCAAACATCGCGACTTACCGCTCAATCGTGCGGAAGTATCCCGAGCGCGATCCGTCCCGGATTCTCCGCGACCTCGTGGCCGCCACGCCCGGCGAAGAGGGCAAGTGGTTTGCTACAGCCAAGGGGGCGGGTCAGCTCGAGATGGCGGCCGAGCTCGCGAACCAGTCACCATGCGACCCCAAGACGCTGACGCGCGCCGCGCGTGATTTCGTCGAGAAGAACCCACAATTTGCGCTGCAGGCTGGCCTCGCCGCGATCCGCTGGCTCGCTCTGGGGTACGGCTTTGAGATCATCGGCGCGGACGTGTGGGCGGCTTATTCGCATACTCTAAAAGCGGCGGAGCAGATCGGTCGACGCGATGAAGTGCGCGACCGTATTCGCACCCTCGTCGCCAACAAGGGGTTCGTGGCGCAGGTGCTCGGCAAGGAACTCGGAATCTCGACACGATGAAAGTGCCGGCTCGTCTCTTCGGCACTTTGACAGAATTATCAAACTATACGAACTTGACGAACCTTACGAATTTGTCAATAATCTCCTTCGAGGTTCATCATGACCACAGCAAGGAACAAATCGCCGAGCCATGGGGTGGTGTTACGCAAGGATACTGCTCCCCATAGCGCAAAGCTGGTTCCGAGCGGGAAAGGATCGCCCCAAGTTAAGCAGGTGGAGATCCGACTCAAGTCCAGGACCTTGAGAACACTGGCAACCCAACGAGCGCAGATGAAAGACCTCATAGAAACCTATGGTGCCGCAGTCGCGAAAAGCCAGCGCTTGAGGAAGTCTGTGAGTTTCGTAGTCCGAATAGGCGCGGGCGGTGAGCCGAAATTTCACGCACTGGAAGATGAATCGCCGCACGAGCCCGAAGCAACGGCGGACGGTAGCGAGCTTCAGGCGGCGCTAGCCGCAGCACGTGAGCGCGGGCAAACGCGGGTTGCTGATATTCTCAGTGGCGCTGACATGTTGAGCGCCGAAGAATTCGCGGATCTTATCGGCACTAGCAGAGTGACGGTCAACGCCAAACGTCAGAACCATCAAGTGCTTGGCCTCGAGGGCGCCAAGCGGGGCTTCCGTTTTCCGAAGTGGCAAATCAGTGAAGACGGCAAACCCTTCTCGGCGCTGCCTGAATTGTTCGATCGCTTGGGTGGGAGTTCGTGGGCGGTCTACCGGTTCCTGGTTCAGCATCATCCTGAGCTCGGCGGTTTGACGGGCCGGGAAGCGCTGTCCGGCGGGCATGCGGCCGAGGCGCTTGAAGTCGCCGAAAGCGTGGTTCGAGCTGCTAGCTGAGATGCCGGGGTTGCGCCCGATCAAGGCGTTCTCGCGCGTCACCCTTGAGCTCGCCGCGATTGGACGTGGGCATCGCTTCGGGCGCATCTATCACGAGCGGTATCCTGATCCGCTCGGCTTCGGGAAGACGAAAAGCCGATTCAGCGATCCGCGCCGCCGCCCCGAGAACGAGCGGTTCGGTGTTCTCTACCTGGGTTCCACGTTGAAGGGCTGCTTTATCGAAGCGATCCTAAGGGACCGGCGTAACGGGGCAGTTGGAGACTATCCGATCGAGGAAGCTGAACTTCTCCAGCGTCGTTACGCGGAGATCGTCGTCACATCTCCGCTGAGCGTGGTTGATTTGCGCGCGGACGGGAGGATTCGCATGGGCGTACCCAGCGACGTCGTGGGAGCCACTCGCCAGACGCTGGCTCGGACCTGGTCGCTGGCGTTTTACAACCATCCGGCCGCGACCGACGGGATCATCTATTCCTCAAGGCTGAATGACGACGCCAACTTGGCTGTCTACGATCGCGCGATCGTCAAGCTCAGCGCGGACCGGAGCCTCAATTTGATCAGCGCGCCGGGCTTTGGCGACGTTCTGAACACTCTCAAAGTCGCTTTGATCTAAAAAAGAGCGCTGTCTCCTCCATGCACGTCGGCAGGGCCAGAGGTGTCATTTTCCCTGCTATTTGACGTACTCTCCCGGCACCTTGCCCGCCTATTGCCGCGTCGTTTATCGGGGCGACCGACCGCGACGGCCGAAGTGGAATTCGCCCGAGCTTTTATGGGCAGATGATATAATTTGCGTTCGCCTCTCGCGGGTGGAAACCCATCGCCTTTTTGCGGGGTTGAGCATGAAATTGGAGAGTGTTAATGAACGCGGGGCGTCAAAGCCATCGGCCCGGCGCGTGTCTGGTCGCTGCCTTTGCGGTGCGGTAGAGCTGGAGATCGACTTTCCCGCCTTTTGGGCCTGGCACGACCACTCCGCGGCGAGCCGTCGCGCGCATGGCGCCGCGTATGCGACGTATATCGGCTGTTGGCGCAAGCACGCCGGTGTGGTCAAGGGCCAAAGAAGCATCGCTCGCTTCGAGGATGCGAACACAGAGTCGACGCGAAGCTTCTGCTCCCGATGCGGGACGCCGCTACTTTACGAGCGCAAGCGCTCGCCGTCCTCGCTAAAACATCGGTCCGACCGTGCTGCTAAACCAGCGAACCATCCCGTTGCTTCGGCCGAAACTCTGAATGGGTCGGTCAAACTCGCCGCCGGCGAACGCCGGATTCTTACCGCCTTAGCCCAATACCCGGAGGGGCGAAGCAAGGTGCAAGTGGCGGTTCTGACCGGCTACGCCGCCGGCGGCGGAGGATTCAACAACTATCTCGGCGCCCTTCGATCGCAGGGACTGATCCAAGGTGATGGCGACAAAATCCGGATCGCAGAGGCCGGAATTCGAGCGCTGGGCTCGTGGGAACCGTTGCCCACCGGATCCGCTCTCGTTGATTACTGGCGCAACCGGCTGGGGAAAGCGGAACGCCTCATCTTGGAGACCCTCACGCACGCTTATCCTGTCGGGCTGAACAAGGAAGAGGTCGCTGCGCGGGCCGGCTACGAAGCCAACGGCGGTGGTTTCAACAACGCCCTCGGCCGGCTAAGGACGCTAGAGCTGGTTCAAGGCCGCGGAGAACTGAAGGCAAGCGACAATCTGTTCGATTCCAGTTCGATGTGACGATTCCCAAGGGAACAGCCCGCTGGGTAAGAGGACTGACGTAAAGAGGTGGCCTCGTCGGGTGGCCATGAAAGTGCGGAAGGGAGGTGAAGTGGTAGCTGTGTCCCAGGCGGATATTTTGGCCAAGACTTTCTCGTGGGAGGAGGTCACCTTCACGCTTAAACGAATGGCCAGCGCGCGAGATAAGGATACCGTTATCGCCCATCCCCTGCGAGCGGCGGTTTGATCGAGTTCGGAGAGCAGCTCAGCGAGATGATCTCGCGTCTGGTGATTGCAGGACACTGGAGCCCGTCAGCCTCATTTCTCTGCTTTACTAACAAGCGCTCAGGCAATTACCGCGAGCGTGCTCCCCAATTTACCCACGTTTATTCGTAGAGTTCCGGGTTGATGTTTTGCCCCGGGTGGGGTGGAGCAAGGGACGGGCCGCGGAGCCCTGAGCGTGCTCAGGCGGACCGTCCCCTTGGAGCTCTGCGAACTCACTCGGGGTCAGTGTACCGAGACTCGAATGCGGTCGCGCAGATTATAATCAAGCCTCCAGGCTTCGATGATCTGCCGTCTCGAGTACAAGTGCCTAGTTCGCTTCTTCAATTGTCTTCGTCATTTCAGGAGCTCCTGTTTCGAACCCACGCCGCCTATCGGCTATAGGCGTGCTCGCTGGACTAAATCGTAACGACGATCTTTCCGAACTGACCGTTGGCTTCCATGTAGCGGTGTGCTTCGACAATCTTGTCGAATGGGAAGACTCTGTCGATGATTGGCTTCAGCGTGCCTTTCTCCAGACCGTTGATCACAAAATCCACGGCCGCCTTTTGCCGTGCCGGATCGCCGCTTGTGACCCAGATGTTGTGTCCTTTTATCGTCAGGATCTTTGCGATGAGGTCGAGCGGACGAACAGTCGTGGCTCGATCGCTTAGCGCGCCGTAGAGATAGAGGATCCCCTGGGACGACATCGCTTTTATAAGTTCCAATAGCGTCGGTCCGCCTACCGGGTCGAACACGACACGGGCGCCCTGTCCTCCGGTGATTTCGTTGATCTCTTTCACCAAATCCTCTTCTTCGGTCGCGATAACATGCCCGGCGCCCGCATCGATGAGCTGTTTTCGCTTCGCACTCGTACGTGTGAGCGCGATCGACTTCGCCCCGACGGAATTGGCGATCTGGATCGCTGCCAGCCCCACGCTGCTCGATGCGCCGGGAATGACCACGGCGTCTTGTGCGGTGATCTTCGCATCCTCGATCAGCGCCCCATACGCTGTGATGAACATCATCCAAATTGAGGCGGCTTCGACCGGTGACAGCCCTTTCGGATGCTTAACCACCGCATGAACAGGTGCGAGCACGACTTCGCCGTACATCCCGTATTGATTCATCGAGAACGACGCGATCGTGTTGACCTCATCGCCAACGGCAATCGTAGTGACATCCTTGCCGACCGAATCGACGGTGCCCACCGCTTCATAGCCAAGCCGAGCGGGGAACTTGACCGGCTCGATGTACTCATTGTGGAACCACATCGACTCGGCTCGATTCAACCCAATAGCTTTCACCCGAATCCGCACTTGTCCGGGTCCCGCTTCTGGAACATCGACGTTTTTGAACTTCAAAACCTCAGGCCCTCCGGCCTCTGCAAACTCTACGATGCGTGACATATAAAACCCTCGCTTTACTGTTGACGACGATTCTCAGGCATTTGCACATTCAGCCTTTGCACCGATGGCGCTTTCGTGGCCGGGAAGCAGTTGCACCACGAAGTGATCGTAGCCCCGCGCGCGATCGATTGGCCGCATGCGCAGCTCATCTTCGGTCACGGTGAACGTAACCGATCGAATTAGATCCCCTAATTCATTTGAATTGCGCGTTCGCAATTTGTTTTTCGGTACCGATATTTGTTGTCGATCTCTTCAACTGCGTCTCTCCAAACAGGATCTGCAACAAGTTTGGGCGATGCTTTGCATCACCGCTGCCGAGGGAGAGCTACTTCGCGCTGGTATAGGCTTCCAGGCGGTAGCCTTCGGGATCGACTACGAACGCCGCGTAGTAGTTCTCGCCGTAGTCGGCGCGCAGGCCCGGCTTACCGTTGTCCCTGCCGCCGTGCTTGAGCGCAGCGGCGTGGAACGCATCGACATCAGCGCGGTTCGGCCCCTCGAAGCAGAAATGCAGTCCCGATTCGGCGTTGGCCGGCACCGGATGCTTCACTGCCAGGATCCCGAACTCCGGACTCTTTACGCCGTAATAGACATACCCCGAGCCCTCAGCCACACACTTGTAGCCCAGCGGCTTGAGCGCGGCGTCGTAGAAACTGCGCGTCTTCGCCAGATCTTTCACTCCAATCGATACGTGACTCAGCATGGTCGTTACCTCCTGCGAGACGGTTTTCTTTCTAACCAGCATGAAGGTTAGCGCGGCGGCAATTTGATGTCAACCCCCTTGATGGTTAGAATGTCAGTGGAATGAATCGTTCCAGCAAGACCTCGAGCACGATCGTCGCGCCCCGCCGCGACCTCTGCATCGACTTCGCCAACACGCGCTACAGCCGCGGCAGCGAGCCGGTCGAAACCGTCCACGATTTCTCGGAGATCATGCGATGGTGCGACACGAACGCGATGCTTGGGCGCGAGGCAGCGGAGCACGCATTGCAGTGGTCAGAAAAACATGGCCGCGATGCGGCCGCTATCTTTGACGACGCGATCGCTCTGCGCGAGACGATCTATCGAATCTGCTTTGCAATGGCTGACGGCAAAGCGCCGGAGGCGCGCGACGTGGCCGCGATTAACGCGGCGCTTGATCGCGCACCCGAACGGCGCGTGCTGGCACATCGCGAGAAGACTTTCGGATGGAGCATCGATCGCGACGCACTCAGCCCGGCGGGCCTGCTCGCTCCTGTGCTGTGGTCGGCCGGCGACCTGATCGTGAGTCCGGAAGGGGGGCGGTTGCGGCATTGTTTGAACGACCAATGCGGCTGGCTGTTCATGGATGACAGCAAGAACGGCAGCCGCCGCTGGTGCTCGATGCAGTCCTGTGGCAATCGCGCCAAAGCGCATCGTCACTACCTGCGCAGCAAGCAGAAGTAGGAAGCACGAACTGAAGCTTGTGCTACTCAACATCGTAGCTGTGGAGTTGAGCCCCGGATCTCGAAAGCCGGTTTGCTCGCGGAACATCGCGCATTGTCCTTGCCCAGAGAACCTCGTTCTAATGTTGGTGGTGTCTCAGCCGCCTTGTCGCGGCTCTGAAAACGATCGTTGCGGGGTGCTCGCCTTTGTTGCGCCAGACTCCGGCTTGCCTGATCGGATGAAGTCCAGTTGCACGCCGAACTGGTATGCCCGCGCTTCCATTGCTCGACTGCAAAATTCTGTCCCGTTATCGACTACCGCTCACGGCTCATTCTCGTGAGCCATCCTCGCTTCAGCGGCGCGATGCCCTGCCCTTTGGAATCGCTCTTAAAGCTGCTGAGGTTTATCGATACTTATGCGAACGTGAATTCAGGTTCATCCCAAAGCGCTCGAGACGTTGACTGGCCAAGCCGAGTGAAGTTTCACGATCACGAGTGGTATCTGGAGACCCTGCAACATCGTCATTCCCGGATGGAGCTCGGATAATCTCGAAGACGGCGCCGGCATCTAAAGTCAAATCTTTCTTTTCCTGTTGCTGCCCACCTCGCCGCTTGTAGTCGGCCATGCCGCCATCGCCGTCGCGATCGTCCGGTGCAGGTCTTTTCGGCCGGCGCCTGATTGCGCCTCGACGGCCATTCCCCATGCCAGCACCACGACGAACCGGGCGAGGGCGCCGGGGTCGGCGTTGGCGGGAAGGTCGCCACTGTCGCGGGCGCAGGCAAACCGATCACGCAGCCTGACCCTTAACCGCTCACGCAGGACGGCGAGCCAATTTCGCACCGCGTCACCTTCCGCACAGGGGAGCGAACTGTTCACGATCAGGCATCCAGGCGCATGCGCGCGATTCGTCTGCAGATCGGCATAACCGTAGAGGAGCCGCTCCGCGACCGCCCGCGCCGTAGGCTCCTTAAACGCGCGGTCTGCATAGGCGACATGACGCGCGCGGTAATGCCTGATGACTTGCCTGAACAGACCTTCCTTGCTGCCAAAGGCGAAATAGAAACTCGGCGGCGTGATCCCGATCGCCTTGGTCAGGTCGCTCAGCGACGTCCCTTCGTAACCTTTTTCCCAAAACAGGTTGGTCGCGATCTCGATCGCCTTCTCGATGTCGAATTCACGAGGACGTCCCATTCCAAGCCAAGCTCCAATTTTCTATATCGTACGCTAAATAACTCTTGACAGCGATCCATTCGTATTATACCAATCACTATAGTATCTGACAGCCCGCAATGTTCGACGCATGATATTTAGCGGTGTCAGGACGCCGGACCAGGAGAGGAACCATTCAAGGAGAGACCGCAAATGACTGACGCCACCCTCCCTTTCGCTGAAAAGAAGTTCATCGAGATCGAAGGCCATCGCATGGCCTATATTGACGACG
>WNFE01006726.1_pt1 | contig 13386 bp, 13 predicted proteins | sample 5400451 | NCBI WGS metagenome assembly WNFE01 (sample SAMN13153344, study PRJNA577476) | soil metagenome | isolation source: 200 cm saprolite under Douglas fir tree site 2 hole 2 | place: USA:California | collected 2015-04-18 | reverse complement strand
GGCGACTCCGTAAGTAACGATAGAGCGTGCGCGGGGTGATCTTGAGATAGCGGCAGGTCTCTTCCGCCGTCATCAGCTCGCTCTTGGGCTCTTTGGCCATTGAAGAACCTGGTTCGATAGGGACCCATATGCCTCACGAAGCTTCGGATACTGCTGCCAGGGTAGGGAAACTGAAACGATCTGTCAAGTGAAAATACATGACAATACCTGTCACAGCATGTCAGTGCTATCCGATTCCGTGGAGCCAGTCTCGTCGGACTCCATCGCCTCTGAGAGATCGTCACCGAGGTCCTCACCCATCTCCTCGCCCATTGTTTTCATGAATCGGGCCATGCTCTGTGGATCATTTTCATCGAGCTCAGCCAGCTTGCTGGGATCCGTCCAGGCTTCAAGGCGAGCCTCTTCGGATTTCGGCGAGGCAAATCGAGATAGGATTCGTTCAACCCGAGCGCTCGTGCAATGGGAGCAGGCTGCCGGTGCCTGATTGGCCAGGCTCAGTACAAGGACGGTACTGCGCTTCTTACAGTCGAGGCAGCGATATTCGTACAACGGCATCGATCATATTCCTATCAGGTTGCAGGAAAACTATTTTGGTACGCCAGAACTTCCCTGGTCCGCACGTTTGGGACAAACCCGGTCTGTTTGGTTATCTGGTCTGTCTGGTCCAGCTGGTTAGTCTAATGCAACCACACAAACCAGAAGACCGAACAGACAAAACGAACAAGACAGGCTGGCGGATATTTTCAGCATCCTGCTATGGTCGTCAGGGGCTGTACAGCTTGTTCGGCAAAGAGGCGATCCGGCACAAGGCCCGTATCGACAGTCCTGGCCAGCGTTAGGGCAAAGACGGGCCCGGTGTCGGCTTTGCGTAGGGCCTTCGCGCATTCGTTCAGCGTCGTACCGGTAGTGAAGACATCATCCACGAGGAGGATGCGTTTCTCCGCAAGGTCCTGTGGCCTACGGATTTCAAACGCTTTCCGTAGATTTCGTAACCGTGCCTGTCGCGTTAATGTGGTTTGGGGATCGGTGGCGGCGACCCGGACGAGGTTTGTGGCTGAAACCGGGCGGGCCAGATGACGGCTGAGCTGATCGGCCAGCAGCAACGACTGGTTAAATTCACGCGCTCGTAAGCGGGTCGGGTGTAAGGGCACAGGGATAATCACGTCGACATCGATCCCGCTTGGCAGGGCACTAATCATAAGGCGAGCGAGTGGCCGTGCCAGTGTATGTTTGCCTCGATACTTGAACGAGCAGATGGCTTCCCGCAGTGGCGGAAGGTAGGGGAAGAGGGTCCAGGCTCGTTCAAAATCCGGTGGCCGTTCCTGACAGTGTTGGCATTGATGGTTCGGTGTATAGCTCGTGGCCGCTGGCGAGACAAACGGCTGATCGCAGCGGGCACAAACTGGGTACTGGAACGGGCGGATGGTTTGCCAGCATGCAGTACAGAAGAAGGGCACCGGGTCGGCGCTGAGTGAATGGCCACAGGCGATGCAATCCACCGGCAACACAAACCGAAGGACCTGACGGCACCATCCGATGAGTCGATCCTGTGTGTCTCCACGTAACATTGCAGGGGAAGCGCTCCAACTAACGTGTGTATGCGTTTCTTCTATGAGAATATGCCGCGCCTGTCAAGGTTGTTGCTCTATAAATGGTTGTGATATACGAAGGTAGCAGGATGATGAACAAAGTCCGCTGGCGCTCCCAAGCCCGCGACGGGCACGCCACGCGAGACAGGCGCGGCGTGCAAGCCCTGATTCCGATTGTCTGGCCTTTCCCGCCAGTCTCACGTGTCTCGCGCGGCGATCCTGGTGGCTAGGGTACGGATGGAGAAGCAGATCACCATGGTGACATTCGACCAGGTGTCGAAAATTTATGAGCGGGGTGGCGACACCATCACCGGGCTCGATCGGGTCACGGTCGAAGTGGCGAAGGGAGACTTCTGTGCGTTTATCGGTCCCAGCGGCTGCGGAAAGAGTACGTTGCTCAACCTGGTTGGCGGATTGGATGTGCCGACCTCGGGGGATATCCTCCTCGCCGGACGCACGACCAGTCGATTCACGAGCGATGACTGGACGAGGATCAGGCGGGAAACAGTCGGGATTGTCTTCCAAGCATTCCATTTAATTCCCGGGTTGACGGCAGCGGAGAATGTTGCGTTTCCCTTGTTGCTGCGCGGAGAGCGAGGGGCATCGGTCCAAGCCCGTGTCGAGGAGGTGCTCGAGTTGGTCTCGATGACCGCACGACGAGACCATCGCCCAAGCGAGCTCTCGGGCGGGGAGCAGCAGCGGGTGGCAATTGCGCGAGCGATCGTGCATCAGCCCCAGATCATTCTCGCCGACGAGCCGACCGGCAATTTGGATTCTCAGCATGGGGCCGAGATCATCGTCCTCCTTCGGTCGCTCGTTCAGCGCTTTCGCAAAACCGTACTGTTGGTCACCCACAGCACCGCGGCCGCTGAGGCTGCCGATTATGTCTGGGCCATGAAGGATGGGCAGCTCGTGGCAAGAACGCAGCACAAGCCTGTCACGGTAGTCGCGTGATGGATCTTTCGACCACTATTGCCGGCGTACAATTTCCCAGTTGCTTCATGAATGCCTCGGGGGCTCTCTGTGTCACGCGCGAAGAACTGCTGGCCCTCGGCCGGTCTCGTGCCGGGGCCATCGTCACCAAGTCGATGACGGTTGAGCCTCGCGACGGCAATCCGGCGCCCCGGTACTATGGATTTCCCGGCGGGTCCATCAACTCCATGGGCTTGCCAAATCTCGGGTACAAGGCGTACGCCGCGCTCATTCCTGAATTGAAGAGACTCGGAAAGCCGGTCATCGCCAGTGTGGCGGGTCTCTGTGAAGACGATTTCCCGACGATTGCGGCCACGATCAATGCGGCGAAGCCCGACTTGATCGAAGTCAATCTCTCTTGCCCCAACATTCCAGGCAAACCTCAGATCGGATATGACGCCGAAACCTCCGAGCGACTGCTGAAGCGGGTTCGCAAAGTGATCACGGTTCCGATGGGGGTCAAGTTGCCTCCGTATTTCGATCCGGCCCATCATACAGTGATGGGAGAGGTGATCGACCGTTGCGGTGTCGATTTTCTCAATTTGATTAACTCGGTCGGCAACGGGCTCGTCGTCGATCCGGAGCGCGAGGTGGTCCTCATCAAGCCCAAGGGTGGGTTCGGCGGCCTGGGTGGCACGATTATCAAGCCGGTCGCGCTGGCCAACGTGCGGGCTTTTTGGAAGATCTTCGAAGGGCGAATGCCGATTATCGGGACCGGCGGCGTGGTCAATGGCGTGGATGCTTTCGAACATGTGCTCTGTGGCGCGTCGGCCGTGCAGATCGGGACAGTATTGGTCGAGGAAGGGGTCGACGTGTTCGGACGATTGGAAACGGAGCTGGTGGCACAGCTCAGCAAGAAGGGCTATACGCGGTTGGAGGACTGCCGGGGAAAGCTGAAGGAGTTATAGGCCTACTTGGTCCCGAACGTCTTGGCAAGGAGACCCAACTGCAGGGCCCGCCGGAGTAGTTGCGCCACGTTTCTCACATTCAACCGTCGCATCAAGTTGAATCGGTGCACTTCAACCGTGCGCACGCTGATCTCCAGCACCTCCGCAATCTCACGGTTTGTGTGCCCGATCGACACCAGGCGAAGGATGTCACGCTGCCGAGGTGTGAGAAGATCGGCGTCGATCTCTTCCTGCAGCGGCTGGACTTTTCGGCTCAGAGCAGTTCGCGCGCCCATCAATCACCTCTTATCATCGACTCACGCGAGTGTAGCAAAGGTATGTATCTCTGTAAACGAAACTACTAATTTGTGCAGGGTTCCATTACTGGTCCGAATGATTCGATTCGTCCTCGCTCCCTTATCCATTATGATTCGTCCCCTGAGCTTCGCGCTCCGCAGGATAGTCGCGCGAGACTGACGGGAAAGGCGAGGCACTCAGAATCAGGGCTTGCGCGTCGCGCCTGCCGCGCTCGGCCTGCCCGGCGTGCGCTTGAGAGCACTGGCGGACTTTTTCAACATCCTCCTAGGCCTTAGATGACTATACCACTCATGTTCAATATGGCCCTGATCCGCGCTCATGCGCTCCAGAGGCCATATCGCGCCCTGCTCAGCATCGCCGGAGTGGCACTGGGTGTTCTGGCCTCCGTGGGCATCGGGACGGCGAACATGCAAGTACTGCGATCTTTCGAGCAAGGCGTCACGACGGTAGCCGGTCCTGCCACATTGGAAATTGCGGGCCATGATCTCGGAGTGGATGAATCCGCGATCACGGCTGTCCGTGCGATCGAGGGGGTGGTGAGCGCCGCTCCGGTGATTGAAGAAGCGGTAGTGGTTGCCCAGGGGGAGCCGCGTGGCCAGGCCCTTCAGATATTAGGACTGGATCTTCTCGCGGAGGTCGGGATGCGTGGATTTGAGATACCGCAGGCTAACACCGAGGTGGCGTTGGAGGCGCTGCTGGCTCCGGACGCGCTGTACCTAGGTCGTCAGGTTGCTGCCGACTGGAACCTGGGAGTCGGTAGTATCGTCGAGGTGACGGCAGGAGGGCGTCTCGTGCGGTTGCGAGTCGTAGGGCTCATTCATAACCAGGCGGCGCGCTCATCCCTCTGGGACCGGCTTGCCATCATGGATATTGCTGCGGCGCAGCTGTTGTTTCAATCAATCGGGCGGTTAGATCGGATCGAGCTGGTGACGACGCCTGATCGACCGCTCGACGATATCGTTGCCTCCGTGCGTGCGGTGCTCCCTCCTCATCTTGTCGTGCAACGGCCGGCGCAACGGACCAAGCAGGTCGAAAACATGGTGTGGGCCTTCCAGCTCAATCTGTCAGTCATGAGCTGGGTTGGGCTGCTCGTCGGCATGTTCTTGATCTACAACACGATAGCCTTTGCTGTGGCGCAACGGAGACGCGAGATCGGCATCTATCGAGCCCTCGGCATGACGGAGCGGCGGGTCGCCGGCTTATTTCTCGTGGAAGCAGGGTTGCTCGGTCTTCTTGGCGGGCTATTGGGAGGTCTTGGTGGGGTCTGGCTGGCCAGGATTTTGGTGTCGCTCGTGAGCCGAACGATCACAGACCTCTACGCGCCGGTCGCGTCTGGCGGGTTGACTCTGTCGATGGACATGCTGGCGTTCATGGCAGTGGCGAAAGGGGTCCTGCTCGGGACAGTGGTCTCGATGGTGGGAGCCTTGGGCCCCAGCGTGGAAGCCGGCAGGACTGTGACGGTTCGTGCCTTGGCACCGGGAGACTATGAATCGACGCATCAACTGAGGGCAGGTCTGTGTGGGTGGGTCAGCCTCGTGTTGTTGGTGGTGGCAGGCCTCTGCTCGCTGATGGGCCCGGTTGGAGACCTGCCGTTCTTTGGCTATCTCGCGACAATCTGTCTCTTGGGGGCACTCTCCTCTCTTGCGCCACTCTGTATCCAGGCGGTGGGCATGCGGCGCCCTCGCCAGGAGAGCAAGACGATGATGCTCGGGGGGAGCCTCCGGCTCATCGCAGCTGACCAGGCGGCACGCCATCCGGGCCGGAATGCGGTGACGGTGTCGGCGTTGATGGTGGGATTGTCGATCATGATCGGTGTGGCCGTCATGGTTCGCAGTTTTCGTGACACTGTCGAGATCTGGGTGGATGAGACCGTGATGGCCGATCTCATCGTGGCCCCACAATCTTGGCTCCAAGGGAAGCAGGCAGGACAGGCATCACGTGCCTTGCCAGGGACCTGGCGTTCGACCCTGTCGGCGATTGACGGCATTGCCGCGGTCGATACCCTTCGGGAAGTGTATGTAGACGTCGCGGGTCAGCCAGTGGCGTTGGTGTCACGAGATCTTCGGCTTCATGCGCAGCGCAGCCGGTATCTGATGCTTCATGGAGATTCGAGCGCGGCCCTGCAGCGAGCCGCCGAAACCGGAGGCGTCCTCCTGTCGGAAGTGTTGGCGAATCGATTGCGGCTTTACGATGGGGACAAGGTCTCGATCACGACGCCGGCGGGACCCACTGCTGCATCTGTCGAAGGGATCTTTTACGATTACGCGACCGACGGCGGGAAGATAGTGATGGATCGAACATGGTACCAGCGACAATGGCACGACGATCGGGTGACAGTCTTTTCCATCTACCTAGCTGCCGGGGCCGATGCAGAACACGTTCGACAGTCGATTATGACGCACGTTGCCGGGCTGGACGGGGTGACGGTCCCACCGTTGGTGATCCGAAACCACGAGTTGAGGCAGGAGATTCTCGAGATCTTCGACCGCTCCTTCTTGTTGACCTATGTCCTTGAAGCCATTGCCGTACTGGTGGCCATACTCGGCATCGTGAATACTTTGGTGACGGCCGTGTTGGAGCGACGACGTGAATTTGCCACGTTGCGGGCTCTCGGCGCCAGCACGAGACAAGTTGAACGATTAGTCTTGTGGGAAGCGGCCTATCTCGGGTTGATCGGGGCCGTGCTGGGCGTCGTGGGAGGCCTGCTGCTCGCCCTGGTGCTCATCCACGTGATCAATAAGCAATCCTTTGGCTGGACGATTCAGATGACGGTCCCAGGCGGAGTGATTCTGCAAGCCGTAGGAATCGCACTCACGGCTGCCCTGGTGGCCGGCTACTGGCCCGCGCGCTGGGCAGCACGACAGCCGGTCGTGGAAGGGTTAAGGGAAGAGTAAAGTAGGGGGATAGAGGTCGCCCTCCCTTTCCTTCTGTCCCACCGGGCACACACGGTCAGCCAATTGTGTGTCTACGCTGCTACGCGCGTACGATTGGCAAAAGCGAGCGGCATGTCCTTGCGATCAGAAGGTGCAACGGTCAGCAACGGCCTCGCTATGTATCCGGCCTGCTGCGCAACCCAGAGCGTTGGGATTTGCTCGATGGCTATATTGTAAAGGTTGACCGAGTCATTATAGAACTCGCGTCGATCGGCAATGGTGCTTTCCAGTGCCGATATGCGCTGGTGAATGGCTAAGAATTCTTGATTGGCTTTTAGATCTGGATACTGTTCGGCCACGGCAAAGAGTTTTCCTAAGGCACCGACGATCTGATTTTCCGCCTGCGCCTTGTCGTTGATATTCAGGCCTGCGCTATACGCATTGCGGGCTCTGGTAACGGATTCCAGGGTCTCCCGCTCGTGCGTCATGTAGCTGTTACAGACTTCGACAAGCTTGGGAAGCTCATCATGGCGTTGTTTCAGGATGACGTCGATATTCGACCAGGCCTTGTCGATGTTGTTAGCGAGTCGGACCAGCATGTTGTAGGCGCCGACCACATAGGCAATGAGCGTAATCAGTCCAATAACTAGCAAGATTCCGATCAGTAAGGTGCCGTTCATGGGTGTTCTCCTTTTGGGTATGACTGTTACGATACTGTTGTCAGGTAGTACTTGAAGATGATGATCAAACAGGTTGCAGCAAGTGTCAGGCCTCCTACCCAAAAAGCCAACATCTGCCATTGCAATCGGGACAATATGTCCTTTTCGCTTCGATCCGAGATGATAAACTCATGGTCTCGGCTGCTACCGATGTATATACGAGCAAGGTTCTCTACACCTTCTCTCGCACCAAGGTGTTCATGGGCCGTTCCGAGAACGTAGACTTGCTCTTCCGGTAGGATGAGCGATTCTCGGCACCGTAATGTCTTGCTCCCCATCCAGCGTTCGGTCGAAATCCCCAGTCGATTCAAACCGGCGATTGTGGTCGGGGGCAATTCTCCGAGCCAATTACTTCGAGAGGTGCGCTCGTCCGGCAAGATAAGCTCGGCGCCAAGGGGCACGACAAGCACTTGTCCGGTTGTATCGCTTACAAAGAAAGGTTGCTCTGAAGTGCCTTTAGCCATGGTTTCCCACCGTGCATTCTTCTTGGAGCCAACCCGCTCTTCAACGGCATACGAATAGAACACACAGGGAAGCCCGCTGAAGGGTGCGGAGAGGAGGCCTTCCTCGGGCTGTGCTTGTCCACTGATCTCGACCAACCCCAGAGCTAGTGAACGAATCGTTGATGTCGGAATGCTTTCGATCAAGCGCTTCCGTTGGTAGATCATACAGCCGTAGACGAGGAGCCCGAATCCTCCTACGGTACCAGCTGCCAAGTACAACAGAGTTTGATCCAGTGGCTGGCTCCACTGAGTGGTTCTCATGGCTTTGCCGATCCCAGCGACTAGGATGAGCCCGCCTAGCACAAATGCGAATCCGAAGAACAGGACCCAGAACCAAATGCCCTGTGGGTTGGAGCGTTTCTTGTTGAATCTGGGTTGCTCTCGGTGCTTTTCGTTGAGTGCACGATGTCTCGCTGCAGCTCGTGTGTACAGCTCGGCTTCGTAGATCTGGATCGGAACTGCAGCGCCTCGATAGGTCTCATTCAGACGAGTAAGGCTCCCGTGAGGAAGCCACCACCCGCGACAGGAATCGCAGCTAAGGAAGGACGTTTGAGCTACCGTCTCAGACTCCATCTGATTTCCGCATCGAGGACACAGTGTCTCTGTCCTGACCGCGACGCCTCCGGTGTCACCAATCGCCCGCTTCAGCGAGGTGTAATCCTCCACGAAAAAATTCACCTCGCCCACATCGAGCCAGAGTCCGTGTCCGGAGGAACAGACATCGAGCCCCGGACCATGGCTTGTCGGAAGGTCCTCCTGACAATCGAGACATTTCATGGTGAGCATCGTGTTCAAACTGTAGCAAGAATCAGGCAGGTGTCAACGCGAAATGCTTGTAACCGCTTTGAAAGACGGAGGTTTCCGCAAGGTCATCAGCGAGCAATCAGTTGTCAGAACGAATTAGAGAGCTGTAAGCCACAGATGGTCGGGTGGAGCAGGGTGTACAGGCTCAAACGTATAGGCCTTTGCGAGGGCCGGACCTATATTCTTGAGGGCTTCTGACGAGGGAGCCTTTCCTTCTCCGGCATGACTGCTGCTGAACCATGCGCTGCCGAGGACCCCCCAATGACAATTATGACCCAGATCTTTGTATACATAGCAACCCTCCATGTTGTAGGTATTTGTAATGATCTGACCAATCCCCATCGGGTTCTATCACATCATTGTAAGTCATACGCATGTAACGGTTCGGAGGGTTTGTAACAGCGTAAATATCACTCCCCGAACTGTACCCTTTGCGAACCCTACGATTCGAGTTCCCCAGAGCCTGTCCACGATCGGCTAAGACAGAGAGAATGACACTTGTCCGAAATAGATTCACCGCGGAATTTTCCTCATTCCCCTAGGTTGGTTGCTTGACTTCTCAGGCTGGTGGCTCCCACTACTGGACGAGCTTCGCAACTCTTTTTTATGAAGGACCAGCCTTCAAAAATATTCCTTCCACATCCCATACAGGATGCCGCACACCAAGCCGATAGACGCGGTGAACATTATCAGTACTGGACCATTCCCAATTGAGATTCCTGGCATGTACTCATGTATTTCCCCACCAAGCGCACCAACTAGCGACCCCAGTATGCATCCAACCACTGCAAACCAAAGTCCATATCCCGCGATGTTCTTGAGTGTTGTCACGATTTGTCGCGTCACACTGTAAGGGTAGACATTGGGCTGACGTTGGTCAAAAGAAACAGCGGCTTAGAGGTTGGCGAAAGGTTCCCCGGCAAGGACTCGAACCTGCCCACCTTTCAAGATTTGTCCCAGGCCAGCGGTTACGCTACGCCTGTCGCGTACTAAAGTCAAAGCGTGGGAAGACACTTGGTGGAGAGCATGGCTAGAAGAAGGGTTGCTCAAAAAGCCTATGGGCATTGAGTTGCATAGAGCCTGATTTCCCTATGCTTCACAAAGGGCGATCCGAGGGGTCAAAAAGAACTGTTATGAGACCCACCGGAGCCTTAGGCCACAAAACCCTCCTGATGAGTCGAAACTTTAGCCTGTCACCTTCTTTCAATGACCCGCTGGCAGAAGAACAATGCTGTTGGGGTTGAACCTACCCTGATTCTTCAGAGTGTCCACACTGGCGATGGCCTCGCCCTTCGTCACGTCGATCACCGTGATCGAGCCGTCACTCATTCCCGGCAGATTTAAGAGACTGTTCTGGACAAACAGGTACTGCTCATCGGGGGATAGAACCAAGTGGTGAGCACCGGGGGCTGCCGGGATCGCCTTGAGGAACTTCGGGTGTTGAGGATCGGCGTTGTCATAGACGTTCACATGCCCCGGCTTGGCTGGGGTGACAAACAAACGGTCCCCTTGTCGGTTATACAGGATTTCTAACGGCATCCCGTGACCTCGTGCGCTATAGTCATCAACCTGCTGAAAGCTAAAGTCCTTGGAGTTCGGATTCCAGACGCCAGCCCACAGTGTGCCCTCCAACATCACTGTGATGTGCGCCACTGGAGGCTCTGCTGCATGGGAGAATATCACTTCAACAGGCGCAGCTTTCGAAGGGGAGGGCTTCATTGAGACCTTGTGGGTGGACAACACTTTTCCCCTGCTGGCTTCGAGCATCGTCACCGATTCTCCAGGGTCCCCCCGATCCGATGGCCTCACCGTGCTGGTGATGAGGACGCGATCGATTCCGCTGTGGACGCTGATCCCATGGGGATAACTGATGAACGGAGGTCCAGGCGCTGGTGCGCTTACGGTTTTGAGCGGTTTATCAGTTGTCGCATCTCCGATGACAACCGTGCTCGACCCCATACAGGTGAGATACCAGGTGCGATTGTCTTGAGAGAAGACAATGTCCTCCAACATCTGGCAGCCTGGGGTCTCCACAACCTTCATGCGGTAAGGGAACCGTGTCATATCCAGTACGTGCAGAATACTCTTCCCAAGTGCGGTCACATAGGCCTTACTCTGGTCGCGGTTATAATAAATGTGATGAGCCACCAGATCAGGCGGCAACGGGATGTCCATCAGCATCTTTCCAAATGTCTAGGACTTCGGGTCTATGTCGAGAATCGCCAACCCTTCTTTCCGGGTCATCTGTTCCGGTTTGGACTCATAATTGAGCATGGCGAGAAGTTCAGCCTGAGCGAGAGAGGCAAAAAGGACGAAGAAACAAGAAGCGACCAGTCCAGAGCAGCATGACCGTTTCATGGAAGCCTCCTTCGAGCTAGGAGAGCTCAAGAAATCCACGCTTCTTTTGAGGGTAAAGCTACACGGCATTCTTCTAGTTAGACCAATTTCATTTGTTTTTGACCCTACTGCCTCAGAATCAGAACATCTAGATTACTCAGAAGGTCGTTCGCACCCGCTCAATCAGGTTTTTGACACGAGGAAATTGGACCAGAAGTAACTAATTTTGACATAGATGGTGGGTCATTTAGGTAGGTCAAGCCTAACTTCCTCGTATTTGTTTCTGAGCATCGTGACAAAATTATCACCATTGGCAATTTTCCCTATATCCTCAGCGGAAACCACTATAATTACGACTCCTCGATCTTGGAAGACTTTGAGCAACTCTCTAGTTGCGGCCGTTGTATGTGCTTCGCCGGTGATCCCTAGCTTTGAAAATAAAAGCCCAAACTTGCATTTGGCTGACTCAAGAACTCTAGCTAGCTTTGTGAGAGTTGGGGTTCTACCCCGATATCACGGACGGGTGAGTTAAGAGTCGTTCCCGCTGTTGTTGCATGTCGAGTCTCCGCCGCTGGCGCGGGTTATGACACCGCTCGATGTAGTCAAAGATATCGGCCCGGACCTCGGCTCGGGTCCGGTAGTGTTGTCGGTTCACCCGCTCACGTTTGAGCACACCAAAGAAGCTCTCGGCCACGGCGTTGTCGGCGCAGCTGCCCATCGCACTCATGCTGCAGGTCACCTGGTGCGCCTCCAGAAACCGTTGGTATTCCTCGGAGGTAAACTGACAGCCCCGATCCGAGTGCAGAATGACCGGGGTCCGTGCGGGCCGCTGCCACAAGGCCATCAGCACCGCTTGGACCACCAACTTGCGGTCCTGACGCGGACTCATCGACCAGCCCACCACGAGGCCCGAATACAAATCCAGCACGATGCAGAGGTACAACCAATGTTCGGCCGAGCGAACATAGGTGATATCGGTGACCCATTTCGTATTGGGGGCCACGGCGCGGAAGTTCCGCTCCAGATGATTGCGGGTCGCTCTAGGGCGTGGGCCTGACGGTTTCTTCCGCCACTGCCGCCGTTGCGGCACGCCCTGCGCCCGGCGCAGCGCATCAAGCGCGCCACCCGGTGGCGTCTGCACCGTTCCCCAGCATAGCGCAGGTCTTCCCAGATGCGCGGACTTCCCACGACGCCATCATGGTCGGCATGCAGCGTACGAATCCGTGCGAGTAAGCGGGCGTTCTCCTGGGCCCGCCCACTCGGTGGCCGGGTCACCCAACCGTAGCACCCGCTGGGCGAGACCCGCAGACACCGGCACATCATCCGGATGGGAAAGGCGTCGCGGCATCGTTGGATCATCCGATACTTCATCGCGACGTTCTCGCGAAGAACGCTGCCGCTTCTCGCAAAAAATCCCGCTCCTTCGTGACGCGGGCTAATTCCCGACGGAGGCGCCCCACCTCCTCCTCGCGGGGTCGACCGTGGCCGGGAAACGCCTGGTCCGGTTCCTGACGCAACTCGCGCCGCCAGCGCCCCAGGACCGTGGCCCCAATCCCCAGGTCTGCGGCGATCTGGCTGACGCTGACACCGGGCACGTCGAGCATCGCCATCGCTTCACGCTTGTACTCCGCTGAAAACCTCCGCCGTTGTGCCATGACACCCCTCCTGGCCCATTATGAGCCGTAACCAGGTGTCCGTAAAAGCGGGGCAGAACCCAATCAGTCTTCCCAACTCAGCGAATACTAGAGGCATATAGGTATTTGTTTTTGGACAGTAAGAAAGTTGCGCCGATCTCCTAAAAAAATCGACAGCACGATGGCGAAACGGGAGAAAAATTTTGGGTCTTTAGGGGAACGGCGCTACGAACAAATGAGATCAGCGTGCGGCAGCCTGCTGATGTTCCACTTCTATCTTGAAGCCCAAGTCTTCGATCATACCCCAGACTTCGGGGGCTGGGGTGCCTGGTGTCGTGAGGTAGCCGTTCACAAAGACGGAGTCGGCCGGATAGAGGGCGAGTGGTTGAAGGCTTCGGAGGTTGTGTTCCCGCCCGCCCGCGATGCGGATTTCGGTGCGCGGGTGGAGAAAGCGGAATAGGCAAAGCACTTTTAGGCAGTGTTGCGGGGTCAGTTGATCGCAGTTCTCTAGCGGCGTGCCTGCGACGGGATGCAGCGTGTTTAGCGGGATCGAATCCGGCTTTATGTCGCGCAAGGCCATCGCGAGATCGATGAGATCCTCGTCTTTCTCTCCCATACCGACGATCCCGCCCGAGCAAATTTCCAATCCAGCTGCCCGCGCATTGCGAATCGTAGAAAGACGATCCTGGAACGTATGCGTGGTGCAAATGGAGGCGTGAAAGGCTTCGCTCGTATTCAAGTTGTGATTCA
>WNFE01002574.1_pt1 | contig 13386 bp, 9 predicted proteins | sample 5400451 | NCBI WGS metagenome assembly WNFE01 (sample SAMN13153344, study PRJNA577476) | soil metagenome | isolation source: 200 cm saprolite under Douglas fir tree site 2 hole 2 | place: USA:California | collected 2015-04-18 | reverse complement strand
GCGGTCAGGGGAGGCGGAGATTGCCCCGGATGATGGCGATCGATTGGCCGCCGACCCGCACGACCTTCGGTTTCCCGTCCTCCATCTCGACGCTCACCTCGATGCGGCTCGCATGGTGGACCTCGATCCCCTGTTCGATCACGAACGTCGGCCCGGGCAGCTTGCCGCGCGACGCGAGGTATGCGCCGCACGCGCCGGCCGCGCTCCCGGTCGCCGGATCCTCGATCCCGAGGTCCGGGACGAAGCTCCGCGCGTGGACGGCCGCGCCCGGCGTCTCGCCGCCGAGGGCGAACACGTAGCAGACGACTTTCTCACCGAACTTGGAGAGGACCTTCCCCAGAGCCCGCAGTTCCGGATCCAACCCTTTCACGAGGTCGATCGATCGAAGGGGGACCTGGAGGGACGGGACGCCGGTCGCCGCGACCTGGGGGACAAGCCCCTTCAGGCCGACGTCTTTCGTGCGAACCCCGAGGGCCGATGCGAGTGGCTCGGCATTCTTGATCTCGGCCCCGAGGGATGGCTCGCCCTGCGTCATGATGACCTTCTTCACCTGGCCGCCCTCGCAAATCAATTCGAGCGGCAGCACGCCGATCTCGAGTTCCTGGTAGACCACGGAGGAGCCGTCCGGGTGAGGGACGAGGCCTTCCATCGCCGCAACGAACGCCGTGCCGATCGACGGATGGCCGGCGAACGGGATCTCGCCGCCCGGCGTGAAGATCCGGTTCCGGTAGTGGGCCGCGGGGTTGGTCGACGGGAACACGAACGTGGTCTCCGAGAGGTTCATCTCGCGCGCGATCCCCGCCATCTCGACCGTTGAGAGGCCGGTCGCCCTCGGGAATACCGCGAGCGGATTCCCGGTGAGCGGCGTGTCCGTGAAGACGTCGACCCGCCAGAAATCGAAGAACCGTTCGGTCATGCGCGCGACCTCGGTCCGCGCGGATGGGGATGTGCGCTCTTAATGGTCGCCCGACAAGTTTTTGCGCGCGCCGACCTTCCGACGCGGGGGGCATCGATCCCGACGCCGAGGTCGGCCGTCCGAGAGGACATCGCGATCCGAGACCGACGGGTCGCCGACCGCGTACAGAAATTCCCGGAGTCGGTCATCCGCGAGATGACGCGGATCGCGGCGCTGCACGGGGCGGTGAACCTGGCCCAGGGATACCCGGACTTCGAGCCGCCGCGCGAGCTGACCGAGGCGGCGAAGCGCGCCCTCGACGGCGGGTACAACCAATACTCGATCACCTGGGGCGCCCGCGAGTTGCGGGACGCGATCGCGCGACGCGCCAAGGCCTTCAACGGAATCGACGCGGATCCGGAGTCCAACCTCGTCGTCACCTGCGGCTCGACCGAGGCGATGATGGCCGCGATGCTCTCGCTCATCAACGAAGGCGACGAAGCCGTCATCCTCGAGCCGTTCTACGAGAACTACGGGCCGGATGCCATCGTCAGCGGCGCACGCCCGCGATACGTCCGCATGGCGTGGCCCGATTGGACCGTCGACGAGGAGGCGTTGAAAGCCGCGTTCACGGACCGCACGAAGGTCCTCATCCTGAACACGCCGAACAATCCGACGGGCAAGGTGTTCACCCGCGACGAGCTCCGGACGATCGCGGACCTGTGCAGCGATCACGACGTCGTCGCGGTGACGGACGAGATCTACGAGCACATCGTCTTCGACGGCGCGCGTCACGTGTCGCTCGCGACGATCGGTGACATGGCGGACCGGACGATCACGATCAACGGCCTCTCGAAGACGTACAGCGCGACCGGATGGCGGATCGGCTGGGCCATCGCTCCGAAGACGCTCGCGAACGCGATGCGCCGGACCCACGACTTCCTGACCGTCGGCGCGCCCCATCCGCTTCAGATCGCCGCCGTCGCTGCCCTGAGCCTTCCGGAATCGTACTACGCCGAGCTGGCCCGCTCGTATCAGGCGAAACGGGATATCTTCGTCCGAGGCCTGCGCGACGCAGGTCTCGATTGCCGGCCGCCCGGAGGCGCCTACTACGTGATGGCCGACTTCGAGCGCTTCCCGTTCGACGACGACTGGGCGTTCGCGATGTACCTCGTCGAGCGGCTGCGGGTCGCGGTCGTCCCCGGGTCCTCGTTCTACGGCGACCCCGTCGACGGCCGACGATACGTGCGGTTCATGTTCTCGAAGCGAGAGGAGACACTCCGGGAAGCGATCTCCCGCCTCGCCGATTTGCGGGACGTGCCCTGAGATGGCCGGCGACGCGGACGTCGTCTTCGTCGACGGCAAGGTCTTCACCGCGTCGCGCGAGCGCCCGTGGGCGAAGGCCTTTGCGGTTCGAGGCGATCGACTGCTCGCCGTCGGTAGTTCGGCCCAGGCCGAGAGATGGCGCGGTCGCGGCACGCGGCTCGTCGACCTCCACGGAGCCGTCGTCGTCCCCGGTTTCATCGACGCCCACGCGCACCTGGCGGACTTCGCGGGCGAACGGGAATGGACTCGGCTCGATGGGACGCGCGACCTGGAGGACGCCCTGGCCCGGCTGCGGAAGGCGGCCTCCTCAACACCGCGCGGCGGATGGGTCGTCGGGATCGACTGGGACGAGGCGAAGTGGCCGGAGCGTCGATTCCTCGGACGCGAGGACCTCGATCGGGTCTCGACGGACCACGCGGTGGTCGCGCGCCGAATCGACTGCCACATCGGTTCGCTGAACTCGGTGGCCCTCGAACGGGCGGCGGATCTCGTCGGTGTTCGGGGCTTCGACGTCGACGCGTCGGGCCGGCCGACAGGCATTCTGACGGAGGATGCATTTGCCCAGTTCCATCTTCGTTTCGAGGCGGGCGAGGTGGCGATCGAACAGGGCCTTCCGGCGATGGCACGAATGGCGCACCGTCTCGGGATCACATCGATCCACGACGTCGTGGGCCGCGCGAGCTTGATGGCACACCAGGGCGCCCAACGAGCCGGGCGCTCCCGCGTCCGGGTCTACGCGATACCGAGGGACTCGCTGATGCCCGCGCTCGTGGAGGGCGGACTCCGCACCGGATTCTGGGACCCGTGGCTTCGACTCGGTCCGATCAAGATCTTCGCGGACGGCTCCCTCGGCGCATATACGGCCGCCCTCGCCGCTCCGTACGCCGGACGGCCGGGGGAGAAAGGGATGCTCATTCACTCGCCGACGGAGCTTCGGTCGATCCTCATGACGGCACACGAGGCCGGCTTGCAGACCGCGACCCATGCGATCGGGGACGCGGCGATCCGCCTCGTCGTCGACACCCTCGAGGATGTCCAGGATTCGGCGCCCAGGAAGAATACGCGGCACCGGATTGAACACTACGAACTTCCGGACGCCGATGTCTTGCGAAGGACGAAGGCCGCAGGCATCGTGGCGTCGTGCCAGCCGAACTTCATCGGACAGTGGAGCGGCCCGGGGGACGTGTACGAGACCCGCCTCGGAGGAGAGCGGTCTGCGGCGAACAATCCGTTCCGAAAGATCCTGCGCGCCGGCATCCCGCTGTGCTTCGGATCCGACGGCATGCCGTACGGGCCGCTCTTCGGCATCCACTGGGCCGTGAACGGATTCTTCGAGGACCAGCGCATCTCCCCGGAGGAGGCGATTCGGGCCGCCACCGCCGGAGGCGCGTACGCCAGCTTCTCGGAAAGCGAGACGGGAACGCTCGAGGCGGGCAAGCTCGCCGATTTCGTCGTCCTTCGCGGCGACCCGTTCGATACTCCTGAGCGAATCGCGCAGCTGCGGATCGGGTCCACGTGGATCGGCGGCGAACGCGTCTACGCGGGATCGCCGAAGTCCTGACGGCGCCGAAAGCGACCTACGATCGACCGGGGCGCGGCCCGACTGATCCTGCCTCGCGGTTGTTCAGCCGCTCAAGGCCGCGGCCTGTGCCTGGAGCGCGCGGTGCAGGCTGCCCCACACCTTCCCGTCCTTGCGCAGCTTGTTCTCGTAATTGTTCATCTCGGCCCATGTCTCGAACGCGGCTTTCGTCTTCGCGTCGAATTTGCCGGAGTCCGAGCCCCGGTAGAGCCCGAGGGCCGCGAGACCCGCCTGGATCTCCCGCACGACCTCCGGCTTCAGGATGACCACGTCTTTCGGATCCTCTCGGGTCAGGAGGGTCAAGTCGTACACGTTGAAAATGCGGATGAGTTCCTCGATCGGGGCCGGATGATCGTCGACGCGAATGTCGATCCAGCGGTCGTTGAAGCCCGCATAGCCACCGCCTTGGCGGACGACGAGGAGGGCCGCGCTCTGCTGGCCTCGCTTGTCGCCTCCGGCACGTTGTCCCGCGCTGAGCGCCGCGAGCAGACGGACCGGAAGGTCGCCTTGGGTCACCTCGAACGCCCGGGCCAATGCCTTCAGGACGTCCTCGCCCGCGAGGATGTTGCCTTGCGCCGCGAAGTTTCGACCGACGACGTGGCCCGCCCAGGGAAAGCACTCTTTCCCGGTGTACGATGCGGCACGGCCTCGCGCGTCGACGACGCCGATCTGCCTCTGCGCCGCCTCCTTGTCCTCGGTCACGAGCTTCTTCACGACGTCCTTCGGAGCGATCCCCCGCTTCAACATCGCAAGGGCGTCGCGCCCGTACGCGGTGTTCGCGTAGGCCTGGGTTGCTACCGCCCCAACGCGCGCCGCGGCGAACGGCACGACCGCCCCGACCGCGACGAATTTCGATTCGACGGCCACGCCGAGATCCTTTGTCTTCGGATCGAACGCGACGATGCTGAACGTGGACGGTCGCGCCCGAGTCATGCCGCCGGAAACGAACGGACGCTATTTCGTCGTTTCCCCGTGCCCACAACGCTTATCCTCACCGCGAAGCTCCGCGACCCCGGCGATGCACGTCCTCCTCGACCTATATGGAGTCCTGCTCGACCACGAGAAGATGTTTCGCGGATACCGCGAGCGACTCGCCGAGCTCTTGACGGCGCGGTTCGGAGGCGATCCGGACGCGTGGCGGCGGGCCCACGACGAGGCCTGGGTGACGTACGTCCAGCGGGTGAACGCGGCCGACTGGGAGTCGCGAGGTTACGCCGACGTCGTCGATGACCTCGATGCCCGGCACCTGGTCGAGATGTTCGACCGCGCCGGTGTCCGCGCGCCACCGACGGATGCGCTGTCCGTGTCGCGCAAACTCGAACGAGAGGCGATGGCTCGCGTCAACGCACGGTACCCGGATGCGCGCACCGCGATCGAACGGCTCCGCGCGGCGGGCCACAAAGTCTACGTCGCGACGGGAGGCGGCGAGACGAACGATGCAGCGCTCCGCGGGGCCGGCCTCACCAATCTGATTGACGGGATTTTCACCGGCCATTCGCAGAACGCGCAGAAAGGACAATCGCGGTATTGGCGAGACATCCCGATCCAGCTCAGCACCAAACCCGAAGATTGTGTCCTCGTGGACGATCGTCTGGATTACCTCGAGGCCGCGGCGTCGGTCGGAATCCTGGCGCTCCTGTTGGACCGGAAAGGCGCGCATCGCCCCGAGGCGATGCCGCCGTACGTGGAGGCGACGCTCCGGAACCTCGCGGGATTCCCGCACTGGGTCGAAATCCGGACCGCGTCCGAGCGTCGCTGAGTCCGGACGGCCACCGGGAGGAAACGGCCCAGCCAGGCAAGCATACCTCTACTTAGAGGTACGTTTCCTCCCACCGCGAATCCGCACGTCAAGGCCTCACGCGTTCGAGCTTGACATATCGGACGCCGTGCCCGACTTCGCCGAAGAGGATCTGCTTCTTGACCCCGTGTGCGAGTCGGACCGCCCGGCTGATTTCCGGCCAGGCCCCGCGGTGGCCCTTCGGCACCACATGGACGAGGTACTTCGCGTGATGGGTCTCCGGGTCGCCCTCGTACGCCCGGAAATGGGAGCCGTACTTGAAACCGGTCTTCGAGATCACCCCGCGGCCCGTCAGGTCCTCGTACGCTTGGAGGCGCAGCTCGAAGTCGGGCTGGATCGCCTTCGCCTCTTTGATGAGCCGCGCCAGGCTGATCGAACGGTCCGTGTCCGCGTTTCGCACTTCGACGAGACTGGCTTTCAGCAGGTACGCCGTCTCGAGGAGGCTGAGTTGCAACCGACGGCCGACGATCTTCCCGAAGAACCCGGCTTCGTGAAGAGCCCTCGCCTGGACCTCGTCGATCACGACCGCCCGATCGCCGAGGAAATGCACGACGACGTCGGCCTTCCGGAGGGTCGCCGGCTGGTGGCCGCGCGGCTGCGCCTCGCGAACGCTGTAGTACGTCAGATCGCTCTCCTCATCCACGAGGCCGAGGAGCAGGGTCTTCCGGACCGCGGCCGCTTCCTCCGCTCGCCCGAGGAGTTCCGCCAGGTCGAACACGGCGCGCTCGCTCAACGCGCGCACCCAATACTTGCTCGGGGTCTTCTTCGGCGCGCCGCCGCGGGGATACACCTGAAAATCGACGGGGCCGCCGCGAGCCTCGACAACGTATCCGCGCGATCGCAGGTCCCGGTACACGAGGTATCGGATCTCGAACGCGTCGATCGATGCGCTGGCCGCTCGGAATAGTTCTCGGGCAGAGACCGTCCGTCCGCGTCGGCGAATATCGAGGCGGCCTCCCTCCACGAGATACACCGCCTCCAGGAGATTGAGTTCGAGGCCTCCTCCCGATTGGGGCGAGCCGAAAAAACCTCGGTTGTAAACGCTGCTCGCTTCCGCCGGGTCGTCGACAATCACCCGGTCGTCGACGAGTTCCCCGGCCATGGGGCACGGCGAAGGCCGGGACCGCGATAAAGGGTTCGCCGCCGGGGCGCCGAGCACCGCCGCGGGAAACCGTCTCCGTGGAATTTATATAGAAGTCCACACGATGAATGCGCGATGAAACGCGATCGTGTCCTCGAAGAGACGCGCCGGGGCCTCGCGAAGACGGGATTCTTCCTTTCGCGCCCGCACGGCGAACGGGGACTGTGCTTCGACTTCGTTGCCCGTCGAGATGACACGCTCTTGATCGTCAAGGTCCTCCAGAACGTCGATGCGCTGAACAAGGGCACGGCGCACGAACTGCTCGAAGTCGCGCGCATCCTCGAAGGATCGCCGTTGGTGGTCGGCGAACGGAGCGGGACCGGATCCCTGGAGGACGGCGTGATCTACACGCGGTTCGGTGTGTCGATCCTCTCCCGGCGGACGCTCGGCGAATTCCTGGAGGAGGGCGTCCCTCCCTTCCTGTACTCCGCGCCCGGAGGGCTGTACGTGCGGCTCGACGCGGACGCCCTTCGCCGGCTGCGCGAAGAGCGACAGGTGTCGCTCGGCACGCTCGCGGACATCGCGGGCGTCACCCGGCGCACGATCCAGATGTACCTCGAGGGAATGTCTGCGACGATGGAGGTCGCGATGCGCCTTGAGGAATTCCTGAACGAGTCGCTCGTGGTCCCCGTGGATCCGTTCGCCCTCCCGGCGGATCCGGCCCGTCCGGACGAGCGACTGCCGCAGCTCGAGGGCTTCGAGCGAGAGATGTTCGAGCGCCTCGAACGGCTGGGCTATCGGGTCCTCCGGACGGTGCGGAGCCCCTTCGACGCGCTGTCGAAACACGACGAGACGACGTTCCTCACCGGCGTCGGAGAAGCGGACCGAGCGCTCGAGCGGAAGGCGGAGGTCGTGGCGAACCTGAGCCGCGTGGTCGAGAGAGACTCGGTCATGTTCGTCGAGCGGGCCCGGGTTCGGATGAGCATCCGCGGCGTCCCCGTCATCGCGCGCGAAGAGCTGCGCCGCGCGAAAGATCGCGACGATGTCGAGGAGATGATCTCCGAGAGGAAGGGTTGATGGACGAGGTCCGCCTCGGCCTCGCGTCCGTCACGATCCTCCCGGTCGTCCGCGGTCTCCCTTCGGAGACGTCGACCGTCGCAGACGCCATCCGGACCACGAACCCGAAGGTCGTCGCGTTGAGCATCGGCCCGGAGGAGCTCCAGACGTTGCGCGTCTACCATGGCGGCCCGTTGGAGCCGGAGAACTTCGAGGAGGAGATCTACGTCGCCGGGCTCTCGGCCTGGGAACCGCCGGTGAAACCGCCGCCGTGCTTCACGGAGGCCGTGCGGATCGCGGACAAGCGAGGAACCCGGCTCGAAGCGCTCGACATGGACGAGGTCACGTACACGGAGAACTACGTGGACTCCGTCTCCGGGCTCGAGATCGTCTTCCAAGGGCGCCTGGAGCGGAGGCTCGCCAAGAAACGATTCGACGCGCGGACGCCACAAGAGTTCGTCCTCGCGTGGGACGCCGAGGTGAACGGCCCCCCCGGCTTCGCACGGCTTCAGGCACGGCGGGAGGCGTTCATGGCGGCGCGTCTCCGGCAGATCGCCGCCGAGCAATCGTCCGTGCTCGCGGTGATTGAAGTGGAGCGGACCCGGGGCGTCCTCGCCGCGCTACGGGCCTAGCGCCCGACGTATTGCGACTTGCTCGCGTCGCCCAGGTCGATCGAGTAAACGTTGGCGCCCGGCGAATCGATGTTGATCGCGCTCGTCCAGGACGTGGCGTCTTGCTGGTTGGACCAATACCACACGTTGACCGTCGTCCCCACGACGATGTCGTCCGGGCCGTCCCCGTTCACATCCCCCGCGCCGAGGGCATTGATCGGGTTCGCCGTCGAACTCGCGGAGCTGCATCCCTGGGTCGAGCCGGCACCCGGCAACGTATTGCAAATGATGTTTCCCGTTGCCCCGAATCCTGTCAGGATTCGAACGGTGGTCCCGAACGCGATGGCGAGCTCCAGGCCCGACTGCGTGCTCGAGAAATTCCCCATCTTCAGTGCGACGATCGCGGAGGTCGCCGTGTAGAATGCTCCGGAAGGCGTCGTCAGACCGCCCGCGCTCCCGAGGTACTTGAACACATGGGCGTTCGCCGTCCCGACGAAGATGTCGGCAAAGCCGTCACCATTTCGATCGTCGGCGTCGATCGCATTCACTTGGCTCGCGTCTCCCGGATTCGTCAGGCTTACGCCCGTCGTCCCGGAAGGCGTGGCCGCCAAGATGTTCATCTGGTCCACGTAGAGCGTATCGAGGACCGTGTTGCCGACCGTGTGATCGACGTCCAGGGCGCGGATCCACACCTGCTTTCCGGCCACGGAGCCGGGAAGGATGAACGAGTAGGACTGGTCCGAGGTCGCGTTGACCCAGAACATCGTCGTGTACGTCCCGGTCGTGGGATCGTTGCCCACGACGCTCGTCGAGTATGCGAACACGAAGTTGTCGCCCTCGGTGTTCGCGGTGTGCCGGGCCAAAAGGGAATACGTGAAGGTCGTCCCCGGCCGGTTGGGCACCTGGGTGATGCGCCAGTACTGCTCCTGTTCGCTCGCGAGCCCGCCGGTCGAGGACCACGTGAGCGCGACGTTGTCGAAGCCACCCGTCGTCGCGGATCCGCTGCCCGCGTCTTGGGTGCGCACGGCGATCTTCAGATAGTACGTGCCCGCGGAGGGGATTCGCGCGCTCACGTCAATCGGGCCGACCGTCGCCCAGTTCGTCGTGCCGGTCTGAGCCGTGGAGGACCAGATCTGGGTGCCGAGGACCGGGGTGGCGGTCGTCGTGTCGACGAAGGCGTACAGGACAACGTTCCCACCGCCCGTCGCTCCGTAGGTCACGACCTTCCAGGACAGGTTGAGCTGCGCGGTGAACGGGGTCGAGCCGCTGACGGTGAAGGGTTGGTAGAAGTACCCCGAGATCACATTGTTCGCGAGGAAATTCGTCGAGATCGATGCGTACCCGCCCGGGTTGCCGCCGGAGCTCGCCCAGGTTCCGCTCGCATACGTGGCGGGGTCCTGCCAGTCCGCATAGGTCCAGCTGCCCACGTCGGCGTTGAAGCCGCCGTTGGCCGTGCCACCCGCCTGGACGGGTTCCGTGTACGTGTATTCCCGGACCGGTTCGTAGCTGCCATCGGCCACGAACGTGTTCAGGTAGCTCCCGGAGGTCACGTTCCCCTTGACCGTCTGCTCGCCTTCGGCGAACCAGTTGTCGTTGATCCCGCTGTTCTGGAACTTGCCGAGCTTGTCGAGGTTCGGATACCACGTCAGCCGCCCGGACGCGCCGGCGACGGCGATGTCGTTCGCGCCGTCCCCGTTGAAGTCGCCCACCGCGACGGCCGCGATCGCCTGGGGTCGGGACTGGTCGACGATGACTTTCGTCGCGGACCCGGCCTGCCAGCTTCCATCGTTCTTGTAGTACCAGACGTTTCCGTTTGAAGCGCCGCAGACGACTTCGGGCGCACCGTCGCCGGTGAGGTCGCCGACGGCAAGGGCGTCGCAGTAGATTCCCCCGACGAGGTTGTCGAGCACGAACCGGGTGAAGACGACGTTTCCTTGGGAATCGAGGTCCCGCCGGTGGAGCACAATCTGGCCGTTGTTGTTGTCGACGAAGAGGCTGCTCACGGTGTCCAGATCGCCGTCTCGGTCGAAGTCGATGAAGACGATGGAGATCGTGTGGTACGAGTTCTTGCAGCTCCCGGAGAGGCCGCAGAACTCGATCCGGTTCGTGCGCCATCGGTCGAGGCCGTTCAGGTTCTCGTAGTAATACGAGTAGTCTTTCGTCCCCCAGGCGTTGTTCGTCGCGGCATCGGTCCCCGCGACCACGTCGAGCTTGTAGAGAGGCGCGACGATCACGAGCTGGGTTGCAATGTTCGCGTACGATTCATCCGAGTCGCGGACGCTGGAGACCGTCAAGGCGTAGTTCTGCGTCCCCTCGACCCACGGGTCCTGGTTCGACCTCGTGAAGTTGATCGAGAACCGGTAGACGTGGAGCAAGGAGTTGATCGAGACGGCGGCGGTCCCCACTGTGCACGCGGCCGTCACGGGGCAGATCGGGACGTTCACATCGTGGCCGTTCGCCGGAGCCCGCATGAGCTGGCTGCCGCCCGCGTAGTCTTTGATGATGACGTTCCCGAAGACGACGTTGGTCAGGCTCGCATCGGTCGTGAACATCTTCACTTGCACGTACGCGACATCGGTGGACTTGAACGTCGTCGCGGCTTGGGTGAATCCCGAGTCTTTGAAGGTCTGAACCTGCGGGAAGTCCCGGAAGTAGCCGTCCGTGTCGGTGATCGTGACCGAGTCGGTCGTGTTGAAGCGAACCGCGCTCGAGGAGAACAGGAGGATGTCCACCGAGTATTTCGCGAAGTAGTATTGCGGCGGATGCAACGGCACCTTGTAGTAGTTCGTCCCCACCTGAGGATCGCTCGGCGCGTTGAGTTTGAACCGGAAGGCGTAGATGTAGTACCCGTTGACGAACTCGAGGAACGTGAACGCTTGGGACGTGGACGGCGTGGTCGTCCGGGAAACCGCCTTGCTCGTCCCGTACACGACGGGCTGGGATGGGTATCCGCTGAACGGATCGTACAAGGTGAACCGGTCCGTGTCGAACGTATTCTCCAGGTCCAGGCTGCCGACGACCACCACGACCTCGTCGTTGGCCTTGAAGGTCCGCGTCTCGACCGCGGTGTACTTGAACTGGTCCCATTGCGACGCGTTGAAGATGTTGTAGCCCTGGCGGCCGTTCCATCGGAGGTTCGCGGGCCGCCCCGTCGTGTTCCCGCCGCCTCCGCCCCCGCCGCCCGTCGGGCCCTGGACGACCGTGAGGATCATCCGGGACTGGGTCGTGTGGCCTTTCTTGTCCGTCGCGTTGAACAGGATGATCGAGCTGTCCCAGCTCAGGCTCGGGTAGGGCGACTTCATGCATGAAAGACCGCCGAGCGAGAAGATCCCGTCCCCGGCCGCACGGTCGGGATACACGCCGTTGTCCGTCATCTTCTGGGGTTGGGCGCACGGATCTCCGGTGCCGTACCAGGCGGTGATCGTGGCGTACACCGAGTTCACGTTCAGGTCTCCGTCCGGGTCGGCGACGTGCGCAAAGACGAAGAACCCGATGCCCGACTGGACCGGGTCGATCGCGGTCGTCGAGTAGAGCCCGTCCGCCCACTTGTCCACGAATACGGGAGGACGGGAGCCGGCGGGAGGCGTCAGCAGCGCCGTCCAAAGGACGACGCTCTTCAGCGTGTCGACGATCGTGATCGTGATCTGGTCGGTGGATCGGAGGGTGAAATTCTTGTACCCCCACCGCTCGCCGACGTTCCACACGATGTCCGTGCCATCGATGATTCCGCTGGGGGTCGCGAGGAGCTTGTTGTAGAGATGCAATCGCTGGACGTCCGTCGTCGCCGGGTTCGAGCCCCGTTGCGACGTGACGTAGATGATCGTGGGCGTCGGTTGCAGCGCCTCGCCGCCCTGGTGCGTGAGCGTCACGTTCACGCCGATCTCCGAACCGGCGCCGTTGTACATCGGATCCATCTCGGACGCGACGTCGAGCCGGCCCTGCGCGACCGGCGTGGGGATGCTGGAGACCCAGATGATGATCGTCGAGAACAACACGACCGTCATCGCGAGGATCAGGATCGTGCCGATGACTTCGGAGATTCCCGATTCATCTTCGCGCAAGACGACTTTCATCGAGGGGCCTCCCGGTGGGCGGGAGAGAATTATGTTTGGAGCCGAGCCGACGATATATAAAGTGTTCGCGGTTGTTACCACGGAGCGAAAGCCTGAGAATCACAGCTGCAGACTTAAGTAAACGCGACCGCATCGGAACGCGTGGAGCTCACCGCGGCGGAACGAGTCCTCCTGCATCTCCACGCGTTCTGGAACGTCCGGGAACCGGGTCGCGAGGGAACGCAGGCGGGCATCGCGGAGGGTGCCCGGCTGCTGCGCAGTCACGTCCCGCGGACGTTGAAAGCCCTCGAACGCGAAGGATTCATCGATTCGAAAGATGCGCGGCTCCTCGGTCGGACCCGGAAGGTCCGCGTCTACGCGCTGACCGAGTCCGGGGTCCGGCGCGCCCGACAAATCCTCAGCCAGGTCGACGCGACGCGCGTCGAAATCGAGGGACGGGCGACGACCCTGGGAGAGGCGCGGCGAGACCTCGGCCTTCCCCCGTTGCCCGCGCTGGCCGCCGTCGACGCACGGGGCCGCATGGAACCGCGCGTGACCGACCTCGAGCGGCCCACGCTCCTGCAGCGCGAGGCGGACCTCGGGTTCCTGCAGCGGTGGCTCGCGGGCGCCGCCCCCGTCGCGGTCGTCTACGGATCCCGGGGCATGGGGAAGACCGCCCTCGGCTGGGCGTTCGCGGAGCGCGTCCCCCGCGCGGTCTGGATGGAGATCGGGCCCGGCGCGAATCTCGAGGCCTTCGCCGACTCCCTCGCACGGTCGACCGGAGAGCGGGCGACGGATCCGGACCAGCCCGAGTCCGTCGCGACGGCGCTGGCCCATGTCCTCGCCGGTGAACGCAAGCTCCTCGTGCTGGACGGATACGCGGACGTCGAGGATGCCGTGGTGGACGCCCTCGCCGGGTTCCTTCGCGGTTCCCACGGCCGTGGCAAGCTCCTCGTCCTCGCCCAAGAGTCGACCCCGGTCTATTGCC
>WNFE01003944.1_pt1 | contig 13387 bp, 10 predicted proteins | sample 5400451 | NCBI WGS metagenome assembly WNFE01 (sample SAMN13153344, study PRJNA577476) | soil metagenome | isolation source: 200 cm saprolite under Douglas fir tree site 2 hole 2 | place: USA:California | collected 2015-04-18 | reverse complement strand
TGGATTGCTCGTTCTCGTCGAAGTAGCGTTCCCTGAGCATTGATCTAGAAGCGGGACTGAGTGACGTAAAGGCCATCAAAGGCAAGGTCGGCATCACGGACGATCAAGTGCGCGACTTCGACGAGCTTGGCAAAATCTTGCCGAAAAGTACGACATGCTACGCCAGGACCACAAGCGGAAGCGGGTAAATGATGCTACCTATCTATGCCGCCGCAATAACATGGATCAGGTCCTCGATTCCCTCCGTAGCTTCCTCGTAAAAACGAAAGCGGCTGCCAGTCTTGCCGATCCAGCGGCGCAAAAGGAAGTTGCATTGAAAGCATTGAGTGAGCTTGAGGAACTTGAAAAGAAAGGCTATGGGGCAGGTTGGTTGCCCGTATCTTCGATGGCCGTCAGTCCGAAAATGCTGCCGTTCATAGGCCATACCTCCGAGCGGGCGGTGCAAATCACCAACTCTGGCAACAACGACTTTAACTACACGGTGGAGGATTTGCCTCGCGGCTTTCTTCCCCAGCCATCGTCAGGAAATCTCAGGGTAGGTCAAACGGTGACGGTTGCCATTATACGGACCGCTGACCCGATTCCGAACAATCCTCCAGCCAGTTTTCAACTGACAAATAATTTCAAGGATCATGTTCCTGTCGAACTCGACTTCGATAAACAGAATGCGGCGGTGCATGAGGCATTGGCGGAAACCCTTAAATCGTTTTCTGCTCGGCAGAATCGTGCGCCTACTGTGGAAGACGCGCTCAAAGTGGTTGACGATTCCCTCGCCACCTCCGCGAGTTGGAAATCCGTGCAGAATGCGGACTCTCTGCGTTACTTCCTGGCGGCCGGCGTGCTGTCCCAGGCCGGCAACACGAACGCGGCGCATGCCGCTCTTGATACTGCAACCGCGAAGAATCCGGCGTTGGATAAACAACCGGCGACGCACATTTTGCGCGGGATCGTCTTAAAAAACGAAAATAAACCGGACCAAGCGATCGAGAACTTTTCGAAAGCCAATTCGTTCGCTGCTGGCTCGAAGACGCAGAGAGAAACGGCCGCCATCACCGGACTGTTGTCTGGCGCCGTTGCGGAAGGGCAGGGTGAGCCAGAAGCCACAACCTGGCTCAAGAATAAAGAGGTCCAGGACGGAGTCAAGAAAACGTGGCCACGTATGCTTGCGACGATGCTGGGAGGCGCACTTCGGCGAGCGACGCGCTGAACCACGTGACGACGTTTGGTTACGATGCTGCAGGCAATCAAACTTCGGTCAAGGACGCGAACAACAAAGCACTTATGTGTACGACGCGGCGAACCGGCTCCCAATCGCAATCTCATTTTCAAGAGTACGACTCGGTCCCCGAATCTTCGACAAAAGTTGTCAGCTCCACTTATTCTCGCCCTCAATAATCGTGATGTAACGATTCGAGGGAAGATCCGCGAATCGCTGCGTAGTGCCACCTGGTAAAGGCCATTTCACCTCGAGCCAATCCATTTTGCTTCTCGTGCCGAAACCCAGAATTATACGCGGATGGTGTGACGAAAGGTAACTGCCGCCGCCGACTTTCACGCGGCTGCGCTTAAGATATCCGGATTGATAGGTGATTCGCGTGCCGATTGCATCAGGATTCGACTTTTTCCCTACAAGTTTAATTCCAAGCCAATTGTTTTGTGATCCGACGTTGTCCTTCAACAGAACCGGGGCGCCATCGTTGACGCCCACCAGTACGTCCACGCCACCATCATTGTTGAAGTCCCCTATCGCAGGCTTACGTCCTCGAGTCCCTTCCCCGTGTTGTGAAAGGGCAGAAGCGGCTCGCTATAGGTCACGTCGGATTTAATCTTGTCGATCGAGTCGTCGGGATGGCTGTTGGCGATAAATAAATCCAAGTTTCCGTCATTGTCGTAGCCGCGAGCATTCGCAAAGACGTTCGGGTGTAGCGATAAATTGAATGTGAGAATCTCGCAACAAGACCGAACTTTTCCATAGGTTCTCTCGTCAATAACGGTAGCAATGCAGTTCCGCCGAGTGGTTCTGAGAGCTCGTCACGCGTTCGGCGTGAGCGGGGAATGCGCGTGCCGCGTCACCTTTTTCCTGGCGCGGCGTTGCTGGCCCGTTTGCGCCATTGCCGTGGTGTGCTCGCGGTGCTTGCTGGCTCTATAGCCTTTTTTACCAGACCGTAGTCTGGCGCACCGAAATCAAGTTCCGCGTTACCAAGGGAGACCATTATGGGCTTGCAACTGCGCCAGTCATACTCGTTTGTTACACGGTTGTTACTTCTCGCCGCAGTGTTTGTGAAGGTTCAGTCTGGTTACGCCGCGCCACACTTTCAGCAAAGGGCTCAACAAAGGGGGGCTGAGCAGATTGCTCAGCAGAGTGCTGGCACGTCCTTTTCCACACTACAGTCGCAGGCGGAGCAGGGCGACGCTGTTGCTCAATACAACCTCGCGCAGTCTTATTTACGAAACAATCCCAGCAATCAGGACTACCAATCCGCCCTCAAGTGGCTTCGAGCTTCCAAGGCTCAGGGTAACGCTGATGCGGAATTCCTCCTCGGCTACTTATACGAACATGGCCAAGGCCTAGCGCGGGATTATGCCAAGGCCGCGGAGAACTACGGTGCCGCAGCACTTCAGGGCCACTCGACCGCCGAAAACAATCTGGCCTCTCTCTATCAGCATGGCCAAGGCGTCCCGAAGAGCATGGACAAAGCGTTCGAATGGTATCTCGCTTCCGCCCGACACGGGAATCCGGTCGGCCAGTGCAATCTGGCGACGCTTTACTACCAGGGCGCCGGAATACCCCGCGACTACAAGGAAGCCGCAAGGTGGTTTCGCGCGGCAGCCGATTCAGGATCTGCCGAGGCTCAAAACAGTCTGGGGGTTTCTTACTATAAAGGTTTGGGCGTCAAACTGGATTACGGTGAAGCTGCGCGGTGGGTGAGACTTGCCGCGCGACAAGGTCTGCCCAGCGCGGAAACTAATCTAGCTTACCTGTACGAGCAGGGCGTTGGCCTGCCGCTCGATTACGTCGCTGCCTACACTTGGTATTCCCGCGCGGTCGTCGGGGGCGATGCCTCTGGCGCTGACCGCCGAAGACAAATCTCGCACCTGATGACGCGCAAGCAAATCGACGAGGCCACTTCTCTGCTAACCGCCTTTTCGTCCCAAGGTCAACAGCCTTCGGCTGGTGCCAGCGGGTTTTCGCTCGTGCCGAGCCACTAACCTTCCGTGTATTTCTCCGGCTCCTTCGTGCCGAGTCCTAGTGTAGTTGAACAATTATGTTCAACTCGGTTCGAAGGAGCCCATGCATTCGCGTTCGATGGCAACTACGCTTTGACGAGGAGAGAGAACTCCGCCGTGGCCTAGTGCGAAGGAGGACTGATCGTCTCCATTGCCCATACCGCGGCGGGACGCATATACATCGAAGCACGGAAATTCCCCGAGTCGTTCCAGGCTTCCGGCGTGCGAAACCAGTAGCCTTTGCTCTCGTAAATTACGTGATGAATGCCCCACGCTGTGTGGTAGGCCTCTTCTTTTAGTCCTTCGCTAAGGAGAAGAGCTGCTAGCGCGAAGCTTGTACCCGCCCAAACCTCTTGGGCCTGTTCGTTGTCGCGAATGATGCTGCCATCGGAGGCCATACCGTTTGCGGCGCCCATTTCGCCTTTGCCGAACTTCATGACATTGTTCGCAAAGATTTTCTTGAGCGCCGAAATTTGCATTTCTTTCGGCACGAGATCGCCTAGTCCCGTCATATTTGCATACCATTGTCCGGCGAGCTGATCTGCCTGAATGCTATCGCGGTATTCGCTCTGCGCGTCGTAGCGGAAGTATTCGCCGTTCCAAAGCTTGTCGATATAGGTTTTCTGCGCCTTCAGGAACGATGTGTGATAATCCTCAGCCGACTTGCTCTCGCCAAGAACACGCGCGGTTTCTTCCGACGCGCGCAGTGCCGCTAGCCACAGTCCTCCGCAATACGCGCTCACTCCGCGCACGATCCACGAGTCATAGGTCTGATCGGGATAGCCACTGTTTTCTGGTATGCCGCCACCGTGGTCGAATTGCTTGAGATAGGTCATTGCGGCCTGAACCGCTGGCCACATCTCACGAAGAAATTCCTTATCGTTTTTACCGGTCAGCACATAATCGCGATACACCATCAGAACGAATTTCGAATTCAGATCCTTCCAGTCATTCGTATCCTGCCAGCCTGGTTCATTCACGGAAAGGAACGGATCGCCTTCCGGAACGCCCAAATCATGCGGCACGGCGCCGACTTTCTTTCGTTTGTGCAACACTGGGCTGCCGGTTTCTTGCGTTTTTGCGACCCATAAGCCCAACTCCGGATACTCGCGGGGCACGGTTTGCGCAAATTCGCGTAGCACCTGCTTATCGATGGTTGGCCAAAACTTCAGAAGCGCCACGGAGGCGTAAAAGCGGACGTCGAGTGTTCCGTAGTATGCATAGTCAAAACATTCAAGCAGAGCAAACGTGGCAGGAGCATTGCGGTCAGAATTTAGCTGACGCCCCCAAAACGTTCCGCCATCTGTGAGCGTATACAGCTCGTTGAACAGCATGCCGCGATACCATGCGGGCTTGCTTTCATCCTGGATGTAAGGTTTTTGCCAAGCATCAATGGCATTGCTCCACTCCGAGGCGTGAAGCAAGCCGTCGCGAGCAATCGCCCACGAACTACGGCCGCTGGTGCCATAAAAATCAGTGTAACGGCGACTCCACTTGCGACCCTGCCCGAATTCCACAACAGGAAAATCCCACGCGATCACCATGGGAATGATTTTCTTTTCGCCGGGTTGCAACGTGAATTTGATGGCGATTGCGCCACCTACCTTTTCGCTAGCACTAACCCAGGAAGTATCGGTGTTCGCAAGCGTTCCATCTTTGGAGAAGGGAGTCCATATCGATTTGCCGTCACCGTCGGCGAGAAATTCTGTATGGTGGAAAACTTCTACGCCTGTCGACTCGAGAGCAGCGATGGTAAATTCGCCATCCCATTCGTTTACGACATCGTCCGCACGGCTCCGGCCAAACACAACACCTTTCATGGCTGCGTTTGCCGGCACCGTCTCTTTACGAAAATGGTTTTGATTGCCCTGATTCAAGACAGCTTTAAAATCGTGCGTGTACGTTCGAAACCATCCCCCCATATTCGTCCACGACAACATAACCGAAACGGTGACTGGTTTGTTTGTCGGGTTTTCTGCGTGCCATCGGTAAACCGCTACCGGATAGCTGCTCTCCTTGTAGTTCTCGGGAAGGATCGGTGAGAACTGCTCCAAGACGACGTTGGCTGGGAATTTGTCCCACTTGTAGCTATACCAGGACTTCGGGAAAAGTGCTGCATACTCGCCGGCACCCACGGGATAATCCCACTCCCAAGCGGATAGTTCACCGTTCTTTGGGTGATCGGCCGTGAGTACGCGGGCTATTCCCGCGTTTTCTCCGGCGACTTGTTGGAACATGGCAAATTGGTTTGCGGATACCGGAGCGTATTTGTGGACGGCGGTTTTTATATGCCATCGCGCAAAATCGCCACGATATGTTCTCGAAAAAGTTCCAGCGCCGAATCCTCCAACCGGTGCGCCCTGCCAGTAGCCATCATCGATGTCTGTTTTGTTTTTCCGGACTCCTGGATCTTCAAGAGGTTGCCCGATGGGCCGCCGCCACGCGATTTTCGGAATTTCGTCGTCCGCGCGGGTCCGAGGCAGCGCTGTACAAAACGTGGACGTCGCAGCCAGTAGCAGGAGCAAATGTTTCTTCATCAGGCCTCCGAAATCGTGGACACAGAGAGATGGGAGCCCTTTTGATGGCATCCCGGTCTTGCAAGTCACGGATTACCAAAACCAAGGAGTGGAGCAGTGCCGCAAAGGAGAAAACGGCACGGTTGCATCGGGCGGCCAAGATTTTACTGGCCGCCAGTCGTCTCCGAAGCCTCTTTTGCGGAATCGGTCTTCCAGTACTGGTTGAAGCCAATATAATCCGAAGGAAGGTTCGCTAGAATCGTTCGCCGCAATTCGAGAATGTCTACGCTTCCCAGATTTTTGTAGAGAATTTTACCGTCAGGACTGAGGAGGACGGTGTAAGGAACCGCCGACTCCCACACCGGATCGAACGCCGCCTGCATGGCCGCAGTATCATTCGAAGCAAACAAGAGGTTGCGGCTGGTGGCATGTTTTTTCTCGAGCATCCTCATGACGCCGTCCTTTTCGTCGGGCATGTTGGCGGAAACCGTGATCAAATCGAAATCGCGAACCTTATACATCTGAAACGTTTCCTGAAAATCGGCAAACTCGTCGATACACGAACCACACCAGGTCGCCCAGAAACTAATTAAGGTCATATGTTTAGATGGATTTTCACGTAGATGCTTCAAATCTTCCGCCGTAGCCATTTCCAGCCTTACCGGCTCCGCCGCGATCTTTCGCAGGGCCGCTTCGCTGGAGGCGGATTTCTCCTTCCATTTGGTCGAGCACCCGAAAACTCCGGTGTGCTTGACCGCTACTTCGAGGTTCGCCAGCAGAGCATCGATGGCGTTGCGCGCATCCTGAGTCTTCACCAGTTCCTTGCGATAGCTGTTATCCATACGACCTTCGTAGCGCAGCTTGCGGTCTTTATCAAAAACGAAGACATGAGGAGTGGCCTGCGGACCATACGCACGGGTAAGCGCCTGCGTTTCGCCATCATAGAGATACGGGTAATGGAGATGTTTATATTCGAATCGAATTTTCATCTCGTCGAGGCTGTCGCTGATGTCGGACGAGTCCAACTCATCGATTCGAAGCGCTTTTGGGTCATTCGGTTCAATCGCTACCACGGCGACGCCGCGATCACGGTAGTCGGTCTCTAGCTGCTGAATCCGCTGCTCATACATTTGAGCTATCGGGCAGTGATTGCACGTGAAGACGATGACCAAAATCGGAGCGGCCGCGTAGTCCTCAAGCGTGTGAGTCCTTCCATCTACGCCGGGCAGAGAAAAGTCAGGAGCCGAGGAGCCCAGTGCCAGAATGGGATGACCGGTCGGAGTCGCTGACGGCGCCGTGGAAATGTCTTGAGCGGCGCGTGCGTTGGGAAGCGCCAACAAAAGCGCGAAGAGCAGTCGCCACATAAAGCCTCAGCCTCCGTTTCGACAATCCTGAATTCAATCTCTCGTGGATCGCGTCGCTTTCTTATTTTCGCGAATCCGATGCGGGTTCGACCGCGCCGGATCGAAAATCGGGCCGCTCATTCCCGGCCCTTCCGGATTGAATTGGGAGCGGTCGTGGCGTTACATCTGCATTCGCGAGACCCATCGCCCACTTGATGGCTTCCAAGTACATTTTCTGGAGCCGAGGATCATCCCAATTTTCCTCGACGTGACCAAGCGTGGAGTAGTAGACGCGCCCTTTTCCATGTATCTTGGCCCAGGTAACGGCGAAATCGCGGTCTTTCCGGTGAACGCGTGGATTATTCAAATCGAGTTTACTCGCGTCGAGCCGCATCAAGACGCGAACCTTGTCTCGCGAGAAGTCTTTCATCTGATAAATCTCGTCCTTGAGGACAAACGACTTCGGCCACGGCTGCATGCCAGGGAAGTCTGGATCCTCGACAATAATGGGTGCATCAAAAGTGACCCAAGGATGCTCGTCGAAATATCCGCCGATCATTTCTCCATATTCGGGCCAGGAGGTGAACGTGATGGTCGCGCTGTGCACTCCGATAAAGCCCTTTCCGTCGTCGTGCACAAAGGAGAGCAACGCCGCCTTCTGTTCTGGATTCATCTCGAGCTCGCCGCCGGTGTAGAAGAGTACCGCATCAAAATCATTCAAATTCTTGGCGTTGTATTCGAGCTTTTTCTTTGTGAGTACCTCAGTGTCGGTTCGAATCGTCGTCGTCCATAGACCGGACTCACGGCCCAAGCGTTCAATCGTAGCCATGGCGTGTGACACAGCTTCATGCCGGTAGCCTTTTTCTTCGCCGAGCACAAGGAGATGCTTCATCGGTTGAGCGCCGGCCTGTGCTTGAGCCTGGCATCGCCCGCTAAACGCCAAGCAAAGAACGATCGCAAACATTCGAATTCTCGTCACCCGGAGCCTCCACAATGCCGGCCGCCAACGCATCTACTTTCCATTTCCAAGCCAGAGAATCGCATTTTCGAAAAGTTCGTTTTGGATAGGGTCGGCATAAACCGCGGGTCCGTGTCCCATGTTGATGTAAAGCATCCGGTATTTTGTATTGGTCCACACGACCGGAAGATCGCCTTCGGTGATGATGTCCTTTTTCCCAATCGGATAGTTCGAAGGATCGAGCGTCAAGAGAACGCGGACGTCTTTATTAAGCCGGGGACTGGGGTTCCAGAGATACCATTCATTTGCCGGGGACTCATAAGTTGCGGGCAATCCCTTGGTCACAGGATGCGTTCGATCATCGATGGCCAGTTTCGCCGGCAAGACGGGCCAATTGTTCGAATAAAACACGGCGCCGCCGAGAAACCGTACGAACCACGGCCAATGCGTGTCTTTGTCATTGTATGCAGCGACGTGGAAGCCAATCCATGCGCCGCCGTGTTCCATGTACTTTTCGAATGCGGCTCGCTGCTCGGGAGTCTGGGGGAAGTTGTTGAGCCACAGGATCAGACGATACGGTTTCAAATCGTTTTCGTTGAGCTTGTTCCAGTCGGTGGTGGTATCCAATATAAAGTTATGTTTTGCCGCCAGGTCGCTGTAAAAAGCGAGGGCGTCTTTGGCGGTCTTGACGTGATCCGGCTCGACGTCGGTTGAATAGAACGCCAGGACTTTGAAGGCTGGCCCCCCTGCGCGGGCGAACCCGCTCGAGAAAATCAGGGCAAGACAGGTCGCCATCACCGCCTGAATTACGGAAGATAGAAATCTTCTACGACGAACTTTCGTTTGGACACGAACCTGGCTCATTTCTCGCGAGTCTCCTGCTCGCCGGCAGCCCAAAAAATGGCATTGCTGAAAATCCGCGTGAACGATGGATTGTTGAAGTGTTCAGGGCGATGACCCATGAAAATGTAAACGTTCCTTGCTTTCATGTGTCCGTTTGTCCAGATCACCGGGTGGTCGCCCATCTCCTTATCGGTGGCCGGCGTATAAGTCTTTTCATCAACGCTGGCGAGAACGTGAACATTCGGCCGCGGCGTGGTGTCGTAGGTGTACCACTCTTCGTTTTCGATCACGAAAGGCGATGCAACGCCCTTCATCACGGGATGATTTCTGTCCTCGACAGTGACCGCGCCCGTGACGAAGCTTGCGATGTAATCCTTGAAGCGGATGCCTCCCATGAACTGGTGAAACCAGGGCCACATCTGGAAACCGTCAAACTCTCCCAGCAGAGTGGCGTGATGAAATCCGATCCAACCACCTTTGCCTTGTTCGATGTATTTGATGAAGGCGGTTTGCGCCTTATCGGTCCAATTGTACGGAGGATAATTCAACTGGATGAACAGGTTATATTTTGCGAGAAAAGTGTCGTCGATTTTTTGAGTATCTTCGATGTAGTCCACGGTGAAATGGTTTTCGCTCGACAGCTTATCGAGCCAGGCCTTTGCCGCATCCACGAACGGTTTGTGGATACCTACGTGTTCGGCAAGTGCGACCACATGGAATCGGACGGTCTTATCCTGCGCGGCCGTCGGGCTCCCCACGAAGCAGGACGCCAGAGCGAGCGCGAGGAATTGCCAAAGCATCCTGGCATGCGAGTTTCCGCCGAGTCGGGCCATATCAGTGAACGTGCACCGCTCCTGGCGAAGAGATTTCCTTCGCAGGCATCGCCGCGTCAAATCTTAAATTGAAAAAGCCGACCATCATTTCATCCCAGCTTTGCTGTCCCCAAATTACTGCCTTGGTCGGATCCGGGTTTTCCGGATTGTTTGGCGAATTGTCGAAATGCGCGGTGCACTCAATTCTTGTGCCCTGCGGCAGATCAATCGGATCGGCAAGGTTGTACCAAAGCTGCCAATGCCAGTTATAGGCAGGAACGCTCAGAATGGTTTCCGTTTTGCCATCCGGAAATGTCAGCCGATATTCAAACGATTTGCCGCGCGAGTGCATGTGTGGGTGCAGTCCGACTAGCTTTACGGACTTTTGTACCTCGAACGACGCGTCTACCTTGTAATCCGGATCGCCCGGCGGAATCTTGAATGTTCCGTTTGAGGCGGAGAGAGTCAAGATGCGATCTTTGGGCGGAGATTTCGAAAGGACGAGCCCGAGCTTGGTCTGATCCGTCGTGGGCTTTCCGTTTGGCGTGTAGTGAACCTCAAAGACGATGTCAGAACCTGCCCTGATGAGCTTGCCTTCACCGGCATGCAGAATTTCGGCAGGCTGTCCCGGCGCGTATCCCACGAGGAAATCGCTCGGCAACGCGCTGGTATCCGTATTGCCTTCGGTTTTCGGAGGCGCGATGAAGAATACGCCGGGCTTCTGGTCCTTGAAATAATCGGAGCCTGGCTCGCGAAGATACGCGATGATGTGATGGACCACCGCGCGATCGGTTGGGCGTACCTCGAGTGCCTGCACCCATTTGTCTTCCGTAAAACCAGTTGGAACGATCACGTACTGATAGTCCATGACTCCAGCGGCGGGGACCGCGAAAGGTTTGGGAAGCTGAAATATGACGTCTGGCGTCGGGATGCCCCAACCCTGTACAAAATTCTTCACGGGAGGCGGCATGTCCTGCGGGGCGCCTTTCTGCGCTCCTCCATTGACCCACGTCGCCAGAGTTCGAATTTCATCCGCAGACAACGATCGTTCGTTTGCGAAATGCCCGTACCGCGGATCGGCAAACCAGGGCGGCATGATCTTCCTTGTATGCTTCTGCAGAATCGGCGCGACATCCTTGGTAAATGTCGGGTGCGCACCAGGCGGTTCCTGCGAACGCAATCGCACCGCAAGGCAAAATATCGCCGCTGAGAGAATGGCGAAACGTGGGATCGAGCGTCCAACTATTGCCATTTCTGTTCACCCTCCACAATTGTGATGTAGCGGTCGATCGGAAGAATCCCTGAAGCGCTGCGTTCCGTGCCCAGGCTGCGGCCACTTCACCTCGAGGGAATCGATTCTCGCTCGTTTCCCCAATCCCTGAACCCTGCGCGGAGCATAAGCCGAGGGATAGCCGCAACTGCCGACCTTCTGACGCTGGCGTATCAGATTTCCGGCCTGCGTTTATCTGGCCGACCTTCAGTTGGAAGTCGATACGAGCAACCCGGTTCAACCAGAGAGTAAAAACCCCGCAACCACTCTTCCTTCACATTCCAAATGAACTACAAGCTTTAAGGCCGGAGGGCATAGCTATATAGCGGAACGTTTACTTCGTCAAGAGAAAACTCTCGATTTAGAAGATTCGTTACGCTTCTCTATGCTATAGGCTAAAGCTGTTCTATATCGATTCTCGCCGCTGAGTTCGCTCTTGGAAAAGAGCGCTTAGCTCACGCTTAGCTCCACTTATTCTCACCTTCGATGATGGTGATGTAGCGATTTAGAGGAAGTTCCGTAAATCTCTGAGTGGTGCCGCCAGGCAGTGGCCATTTCACTTCGAGCCAATCCACCTTGCGCCTCGCCCCAAGCCCCAGCACCATGCGCGGATCGTGTGAAGACAGGTAGCTTCCACCGCCGACTTTCATCCGGCTGCGCTTCAAGTCACCTGACTGATAGTTGATGCGAGCACCGATAGCGTCTGGATTTGATTTTTTCCCTACCAGTTTGATTCCAAGCCAGTTATTTTGCGCGCCGGCGTTGTTCTTCAGCAAGACCGGCGCACCGTCGTTGACGCTAACAAGCACGTCCACGCCACCGTCGTTGTCGAAGTCCCCAATCGCCAACCCGCGCGCGGCGAGCGGCTTGGAGAAAATCGAGCCGCTCTGTGCACTGACATTTTTCAGGCCGCTGGGAGTATTTCGGAAGAGCAGCATCGGCTCAAGGTATTTCACGCCAGTGACGCGGCCGTCAATCTTATCGTCGGGATGGCCATTGCAAAGGATGAGGTCGAGTTCGCCGTCATTATCGTAGTCAAGAAATTTCAGGCCCCAGCCGCTCATCAGGTGTGTAGCGGAGCCAATGCCCGAGGGAACAGCGACATCGGTAAAACTCTCGTCCTTGTTGTTGTGATAGAGCGAGTACATTTCCTGGTCAACGTTTGCAACGAAGAGATCGACCCACCCGTCCTGATCGTAGTCGGCCGCATCCACGCCCATGCCTGAACGCGGACGGCCATACGAGCTGAAGCCCACGCCGGCAAGCATGCCGATTTCTTCAAATTTTCCTTGGCGATTAGCGAAAAGAAAATTCTGGACGGTGTCGTTCGCCACGAAAAGGTCCATCCAGCCGTCATTATTGATGTCGCAGGCTACCACGCCCCAGGCTTTGCCCAGTGATTTTGCTATGCCGGATTCCTTGCTCACGTCGGTGAATGTACCGTCGCCGTTATTGTGAAAGAGCCAGCACGGGGCGGGCTCATAGACTCGAGGAATGCAATACCAGCGCTGGTTTTTCGCGCGATCGCCACACCACTTGTTTTTGGATTTGTTGAAGTCGACGAAGCGGCAAACAAAGAGATCGAGGCGGCCATCGTTGTCGTAGTCGATCCATACGGCGCTGGACGCCCAGCCGGGCGCAGCGACTCCGGCTTTTTCCGTGACATCCGTGAACGTGCCATCGCCATTGTTTCGATAAAGTATGCTTCGGCCGTATTGCGTGACGTATAAATCGGGAAAACCGTCGCCGTTGTAGTCGCCGACGGCAACACCCATTCCGTAGCCGCCACCCGGCACGCCAGCCTTTTCGGTGACGTCGGTAAACGTGCCGTCGCGATTGTTGCGGTAGAGCGCGTTGCGCAGCGACGGATCAGGGTTAAAGAAATCGCACTGGCCGCTGTTGACGAGGTAGGTGTCCATCCAGCCGTCGTTGTCGTAATCGAGGAAGGCACAACCCGCTCCGGTTGTTTCCGGGAGAAACATTTCCGCAGATCGGCCGTTGGAATGGGTCCAATTGATACCGCTGGCCGACGGCGGGATTTCCAGAAATGCAGCTGAGGAATTGGCGTTGTACCGCGCAGAATCTCGAGCGGCAAGGAGTTTCCCTGCCGGCAGCGCGCTAACCGCCCCGGTCCATGCAAGCATCTGGAGTAGTAGGCGTCGGGACAGAACTTTATTCTTATCACCGAGCCTATTGGACATTCACTCGCCCCTGCCCGCCCGATTCCGCCGATCCAGGAAACGAACTCTCCGCATACACCCTGATCCAATGATTCCGCACCCTGGCATTACTTTGTTTTCCGCTCGAATCCGAGACGATAGCGTTCGACTGCTGCACAGGCATGTGACAGTCAATGCAGTTGAGGGCGATTTTCTCTCCCAGCATCGAAAATTCTCCGCAATTCTCAATCATATGGC
>WNFE01002572.1_pt1 | contig 13387 bp, 12 predicted proteins | sample 5400451 | NCBI WGS metagenome assembly WNFE01 (sample SAMN13153344, study PRJNA577476) | soil metagenome | isolation source: 200 cm saprolite under Douglas fir tree site 2 hole 2 | place: USA:California | collected 2015-04-18 | reverse complement strand
TGATAATCCGCGCAGCGAAGATCCGCTTTCCAGTCTTCTTCAGGCCGGGTAGGGCGTCCTCAATAATGGCGAGCGGATCTTCGCTGCGCGGATTATCAGAGGTCAGCACCACAAAGTTACTGCCTTCACCAGCCGCCGCCCCCATCAGCGGGCGCTTCGTGCGGTCGCGGTCACCGCCGCAGCCGAAGAGGGTAATCACACGCCCGGGTTTTTTCTGTGCGGCCATGAAGTCGCGCGCCAATGCCGTGAGGTTGCGCAGGGCGTCATCGGTGTGGGCGTAGTCCACGACTACGGAAAAGGGCTGGCCGCAATCCACGCGCTCAAAGCGTCCGGGAGCGCTCTTGCACTGCGAGAGCGCTTTGGCAACGGCCTTCAGTTCGCCTCCGCGTGCGATGGCGGCCGCGGCTGCAGCGAGTATGTTATATACGTTCACCTTGCCCACAAGCTTCGACTGAATTTCCACCGTGCCCTGGGGCGTTTGCAACCTGAAAATTGTGCCCTGCGGCGACATGCGGATGCCTTCAGCATGAACCTTCCCGCTTTCCAGGCCATAAGGCAACACTTCGGAGTTCTGGGAGCGGGCAAATTCGGCAAGCTGCCGGCCATAGGCGTCATCGGTATTGATGACCGCGACGCGCGGAGGAGGCGTGCCGCATCCGGCGAAGAGAACTCTCTTAGCCGCGAAGTATTCTTCCATGGTGTGGTGATAGTCCAGGTGATCGCGCGTGAGGTTGGTGAACAGGGCCACGTCGAAGGGAATGCCGTAGACCCGCTCTTGCTCGAGGGCGTGGGAGCTGACCTCCATGACAGCTTCAGTGGCGGTCAATTTCCCCAGCCTGGAACTGGTGGCTTTGGCGAAGATGCGGTTCAGCTCCAGCGACTCCGGCGTAGTATGCGGCGCCGGGATGACCTCACCCGCGAAGTGATACTCAACGGTTCCAATGAGCACAACTTCTCCGCGCCCAAGGAAGCGCAGAACCTGCGAGAGAAGAAAGCTCGTGGTGGTCTTGCCATTGGTGCCGGTGACGCCGGTAATTTTGAGTTTCTCGGCCGGGTGTCCGTAGAAATTGGCGCTGATCGTGGCCAATGCCCGGCGGCCGTGTCCGACACGAGCCCATGCCACACCTGGGCGTGCAGGCTCAGAAGGCGAATCGGAGACAATCCCCACCGCGCCAGCCTTGATGGCGGCGTCAATGTAGCGGTTGCCATCGGTAGCCTCGCCTTTCATGGCGACAAATACATTGCCCGGTTCGACGCGACGGGAATCATGTTGTACACCGGTGACGGCCGCTGCAAAAAGCGCAGACTCCCCGTTGCGGGAGAGGACTTCGACGCCTTGGAGCAGATCATGGAAGTTCATTGCCTTAGGCCCAATTTAACATGCACGGGCATGCACTTCTTCTACACGCCCCTCCCCTTGCAGTGTCAGGAATCCCCCCGGTCTAATCTGTCAGGAATGTGACCGGTCCGTACCAAATGTAAGAGGCCCCCCCCTTGCGCGCTAGGGGTGCTGTCTTAACCCATTCAAAACTAACCACATACGCCCCCCATAAGCTGGGTATTGAAGCAGTGTCGAAGCCATGTCTCCTCATTATTCGGTTTAAGGGCTCCCGCAGCCAAAACCTAAGGGTGCGGCGCCCTCGCTTAATGATGGCTGCAATCCTTCAAAAAGCCAAGGGTTTGATATCAGTTTGATACCAAGCTCAGCGCGTGAATCTTACCGAGACGTGCGCCCCCGGGGCCAAACGCGCTCCCGGCGGCGGGAATTGCTCACGGGCGACGCCGCTGCCGACAATATCAATTTCAACACCGGCCTGCTGCGCGGTCTCAAGCGCAGAGCGAACCGGCAGACCAAGCAGGGAAGGAGCAACCGTGCTTCCGCCAAGATCCACTACCATGGTGCCACGTTGAATCGGCGGCAGGGGATTCTTACCCGCAGGCTCCGGCGACCTGGTATTCTGCGCTACGTTCGGCGCCTGTGTAGTCTGGCAGCATGTGTTGCCTTTCGGCTTCAGGCTCGCAGGCACGATGTGCGCAGCAGAGGGCTTGGCTGTATTGGCCGCTGAAAGCGAATTGTCGGCCGCAGCAGGAGCTACATCCGTGGGAGGTTCGCTGTCGGCAATTGTCGTGGTGTCTCCCAGGCGGTCGGGCGAGCTGTCATTGGTGTCATCGGGCTTGATAGAAGCACGAAGCAGTTGCCGGCGGTGGTCGTTAATTTCGGTATCGTGGGGCACATTCAGATATTCCAGGGTTTGCTGCGCAATGCGCGCGAAAACCGGAGCGGCAACATCACCGCCTTCGTGATCGCCCTGGGGAGAATCCAGGATAACTTCAACCGAAATCGCGGGATTGTTCACCGGAGCAAAACCGACAAACGATGCAATGTAGTTGGTATGCGAATAGGTGCCGCTGCGCGGATCTATTTTTTGCGCTGTCCCGGTCTTGCCTGCCGAAGTGTAGCCGTTCAGAATGGCGCGTTTGCCGGTGCCGAAGAGCACTACACCTTCCAGCATCTTCTTCATCTCGGCGGCGGTCAGGGTAGAGATGACACGACGCTGTTCCACGGGATGAAATACCACCTTCTGCACTCCGCCTCCGTGGCTTCCGCCGGGATCGAGAGCGCCAGCCACCAGCCGGGGCGCAGTATAAACACCATCATTAGCAATGGTGGAGATCATGGAGACTAATTGCAGGGCAGAGACGCCAATCTCCTGTCCCATGGAGATGGCCCCAATCGAAACCTTGGACCAGCGATTCACGGGCTTGGTAAGGCCACGGGTCTCACCAGGCAGTTCAATACCGGTTTGATGTCCGAAGCCGAAGGCGCGGATGTAATTATCAAAACGCTCGTCGCCCAGCCGCAAGGCAACTTTGATGGCGCCCACATCGCTGGATTGCGCCAGGATCTGCGATACACTGAGCGAACCGAAAGGCCTATGGTCGTGAATGCGAAGATTGTTGATCATGATGGAACCGTTCTCGCAGTCGAAGACCTCTTCGGGGGTGGTGAGATTTTCTTCCAGCGCGGCAGCCAGGGTCACAACCTTAAACGTGGAGCCGGGCTCATATACATCGCTGGCAGCGCGGTTCTTGAGCGCCTGGGCATCGCTCTTGTTGAAGGCATTGGCGTTAAACGTGGGATAGTTGGCCAGCGCCAGAACCTCGCCGGTGCGCGGATTCTGCACAATCACCGTGCCCGCAACTGCGTGCGTCTGCTTCATGGCGGCTTCGAGCTGACGCTCAGCCAGATACTGGATTTTTTCGTCAATGGTCAGCACCAGGTTTTCGCCGCTCTCGGGTTGGCGCTCAACCCGGCCAAACCACTTACGGCGCGCGTCCATGGAGATGAGCATCTTGCCCGGCTTGCCGCGCAGGCGCGAATCGAAGCTGCGCTCGAGGCCGCCCAGGCCTTCATCATCCAGGCCAACGTAGCCCAGAGTCTGCGCCGCCAGCTCGCGCTTGGGATAGTAACGCTTGGATTCTTTCTGGAAATTAATGCCCTTCAAGTTCAAGGCGCGAATGCGGTCGCTGGTGGAGGCGTCCACTTTGCGCGCAATCCAGGCAAAGCTGTGCGAAGACTTCATGCGCGCCAGCAGTTCATGCGGGTCTTCCTGAAGGATGCGGCCCAGAAGGGAAGCCGTCGTCGCCTGATCGGGAATGTCACTGGGCACGGCGTAGATGGAATCCACCTCTACCGACATGGCCAGCTCATGACCGTTGCGATCGTAGATAATGCCGCGGCTGGGCGCTACGTCAATGGTGCGCTGCTGCTGGTGGGCGGCGCGCTGGACGAAATCTCCGTAGGAAAAAATTTGCAGGTAGACCAGGCGGCCGCAGATGACAAACAGCCATAAAACAAGAATCCCCGCGAAGATCAGAAGGCGTTGCCGCGGGTTGAGAGGATTACTTTTTACGGCCATTGCAAGTTTTCAAATTTCCCCGGCCATGTGAGCCCAGAGGTTTTTTAGACAATAGGGATTCCTCGTCGCTGCGCTCCTCGGAATGACAATCCAAAACAGTGTTCATTCTTACTTTGGTCCTCGAAGCTGAACACCTTCAATACCCTTCAAAGACACGAACTGGCGAACACGCAGTTTGCGCGTTCGCCAACTCTATTACGACCAGCCGCTTGCTTTGGTTGAAGCCCCTGGCTGGAAGACCTTAAGGACCATGGTCCTAAATCATTGACTCAACGTCACCACGGCAATCTGAGAAGCCTGGGCCATCGTGGCCGCGCCGCCATCGCTCGCCGCCGGATCGAGCCGCATGACTTGGCCGGCCTGGGGAGAGCTCAATCCCATGCGCCGCGCCAGCACATCAATGCGCTCGGGGTCGCGCAGGGAGGCTTGCTCCAGCCGCAGTGCCCGGTTCAATTCATTCGTGTTGTCGCGCTGGGTTTTCAGCGCTTCAATCTTGTAGCCGTATTCGACGGAGCTGAAATGCTGCCAGGCATAAGTCATCACCAGGAGGAAAAAGATGCTCATGGCCGCCACCAGCATGACCATTTCGCGGTTGCGTTTGCGGTCGGCAACTTTCACCAGACGTGAGTTGTCAATCTCCTTGGCAAAGTAGAACTCAGGCGTGCCGCTCCAATACGAGCTGCGACGCGTGACTCCTGGCGCCGGAATCCACATGCCGGTCAGGGCCTGCCGCCGCATTGGGAATGTCATTGCTCGCGCCGCCATTACGCCACCGCCGTTTGTTCGGACTGTGCCGATTCGTAGATATACGTGGAGTAGCCCGCGGAGTTGAGCACCGCCTTCTTTAAGGCAATCTGGCACTCAATCTCTACATGTTGCTCGGCACGCTGCACGCACTGAACGAGTTCATCAATCATTTTGCCTGTGTACATATGCACTCCATTTATTACGGAGACGTAGCAAGCTACGTCTCTACCAATCATTTGTCTAAGGGCTCCGCAACGCTTCGCTGCTGCGCCCTCGCGTCTGGCTCGCGCGCGACACCGCTCGCCATCCGCTCACCCCTTCGGTCCACCTCAGAAATCTCTTCGGGACGGCATCGAAGAGGTTGGAATCTTTCTGAGGAACTGCATTTTTTTCGCCCTGAATTTCGGATAGGCGATGCCGTCCCGAAAAATCGTCGATTTTGTGTGGCACAGCCGTCCTCGGCTGTGCTCAAATCTTTTCCGCGGCCCGCAGCTTAGCGCTGCGACTGCGCGGGTTGCGTTCGATTTCCTCCGGCTGCGCTGTAACCGGCTTCTTAGTTAGAACGCGGTAGAGGCCCTGACTTGCGCCTTCCCGGACCGCATCTTTCACGATCCTGTCTTCCAGGGAGTGGAAGCTGATGATGACCAGCCTGCCTCCCTTGCCGAGGAGCGCAGGCGCTGATTGCATCAGCGCCTGCAGGTCCTCGAGTTCGCGGTTTACGAAGATTCGGATTGCCTGAAAGGTCCGTGTCGCGGGATGAATACGCTCGCTTTTCATTGGCCGGAGCGCAGCCGATAGAACTTTTACAAGATGAGCGGTAGTTGTTATCGGCCGCGCCCGGACAATGGCTCTGGCGATTCTCCGCGACCTCCTTTCCTCACCGAATTCGTAAATCACATTCGCGAGGTCTTCTTCGCGCATGTGGTTTACCACTTGATCGGCGGTGCGCTCGCCATGCGGGTCCATACGCATGTCGAGCGGCCCTTCCGCCTGAAAACTGAATCCGCGCGCGCTATCGGCGAGCTGCAGGGAACTCAACCCAAGATCAGCCAGCAGGCCATCCACCGAGTTTGGGGGAAGATGCCTGCCCACCTCAGCAAAGCTGGAATGCAGCAGAGTGATGCGGGGCCAATCTTGCTTGAGCTCAGCCGGCGGGTTGGTAAGCCGCTGGCGTGCTATGTGCAGCGCGCGCGTATCTTTATCGAGGCCAATCAAATGACCCTCGGGGCCGAGGCGCCTTGCGATTTCGTAGCCATGGCCGCCCGCTCCCAGGGTGGCATCCACATAGGTGCCGCCGCGCCGGATTGCAAGAAAATCGATCGCTTCTTTTAAAAGAACTGAAACATGGCCAAACTCGCTGCGGCCGTGTTCTATCCCCTGAGGGATTGTTTCCGAACCCGATTCTTCTTCGTCTGTCACTAGATGGCCAGCTCGTCGAGTGTCTTTTCATCCTCAGCCGTGAACTGTTCCTCTGCCAGTTGCTTCGAGACTTCCATGCTGCGAACTTCCAGGTACGTCAAATTTCCGTACACGGCCACGTCGCCCTTAACTGCGGCGGATTCGCGCAGAATCTGCGGGATCAGCACCCGCCCCTGCGCATCCATTTCCACCATCTGGCCGTAATAGTTCACTTTGTTCAGAAATCTCTTTTTCGAAGGATTGAAGTTGGACAGCTTCGTCAGCTTCTCCTCGATACGGCGCCACTCTTCCACTGGATAAATCTCTGCAACCTTGCCATCGCGGCTGGTGATGTAGAACTCCATCCCGTACTTCTCGTCGATCAGACGCTTGAATTCCGCCGGGACCTTGAGCCGTCCCTTTTCGTCTACCCGTGCTGGATGGTTGCCGCGAAACATGTTGCTTTCCCCGATTCCCGGGTGCCTTTAAACCTTTAAAAACCGCTACAATAGCGGCTTGAACTAGAGTTTCAATGGCGAAAGAGACGGCTACTTGGTTTTTTACTGGTGTTTTGTCGTCGGCTGTTGGTGTTTTACACATTTTTAACAGCTTTTCCACTTACGACCACGTCAACATCAGAGAACAAGATAGCTATCCACTTTCTACCACTTTTGACCACATCCTACGCCTAAATGGTTGCATGTCAACAGCTTTTTTACGGGTTGTGGGTTGGAACAGGTAGAGTTGCTCAACAATAGGTGCAATGGTTCAGAAAAAAGCGCGACTTATCGTGCTTGAATGTTTCCTGACCACAAGATGTTGCGTTTACTGAGGGAGTGCGAAAGAGCAGCTCCAAGCTGGAAGCTCTCAGCTCCAAGGAAACAACCTTTGTGAACCTTTGTGTCCTTTGTGGTTAAATCTCAATCGTATGCCGCAGCCGGAAGAACAAGCTGGATCCCAGATTTCCAAGCCTGCCATTGTGCGCTTCACTGTATATGAAGCGAACCTGCGCACCGGTGAGTTGCGCAAGCACGGGAACAGGATGCGCCTGCAGGAGCAGCCCTTCCAGGTCCTGGCCCTGTTGCTGGAGAGGCCGGGAGAGTTGGTGACACGCGAGGAGTTGCGGCAAAAACTATGGCCGGCAGATACCTTCGTTGATTTCGATCACAGTCTGAATACGGCGATCAACAAATTGCGCGAAACCCTGGGAGATTCTTCCAGCGCACCACGTTTTATCGAGACACTGCCGCGGCGCGGATATCGTTTTATCGCTCCGGTGACAGTGGAGGGTCCCACTTCGACGGCGGAGCAGGTTTCTAACAACGGATTGTTGCAATCGGCGCAACCTGTTTCCCCGCAAAAAATCTCAACAGAAAAAAACGAAGACGCTCAACTCGCGACTTCCGTCAATGCAATCAATACAGAAGCTGCGGGCGTCTCAGAACAGGATGCCATCCACGATCTTCCCCGGCCACACCGCAATGTGCCGCGCTTTTTGTTTCTGCTCATCCAGGTGATGTATTTGTGTTTTTACATTCCGGCGCTGGCGGGTGTGCACCTGATTGACGATATCGTGAACGCGCTTTTTCGCCGGGGAGGCGAAAGCGCAGCCCTGGTTGTGATCGTGACGGCTTCGCTCGGGATTGCGCTTCGACTCTATTGGTTCTCGGCGGTGGCCTTCGATTTTCGCGGCATCGAGCGGCAGTTCTCGCGCCTGTTTCCCTTCCTCTTTGTGCTCGATGAGCTGTGGGCTCTTTCTCCTTTTCTGCTGTGGCAGAGGATGGGCATAGGCCTGGTTCTGGCCTCGACCGCAGCGCTGGTATGGGTGCCCTTCTCCCAGCGGACATTGTTGCGCATGGCGTATGCCGGTATGAATCTTAACCGCGGAGGCGCGGAGGCGCGGAGAAAATTGAATTGTTGATTCATCGGATCATTGTGTCATTGCAGGAAAGTATGAAGTAAGAAGTAAAAAACCTCTTATTCATACTTCTTACTTCGTACTTTCCATTACCCTAATTTCCTCTGCGTCTCGGCGCCTCCGCGGTTAAAATTCCTTGTCAAAATAAATGAACGCTTTGCGTGCAGGCAGAGTCTTACAAGAATAGAGAACACAATGTATCTCCCGGAGCAGGTGATCTTGAGCCGAACGATTCCGGCGCAGTCCGCCGCCGAGCAAGTGGAGGCAGTGGTGCGACAGCATGCGCGCTTTGTCTACCAGGTGGCGTATGCAGTGTTGCGCCACCCGCAAGACGCCGAAGATGCGGCACAAGAGACGTTCATTCGCGTCTGGAAGCACGCCAAGGAGCTTTCTGGGGTACTGAATCAGCGCGCCTGGCTGGCGCGGATCGCATGGCGGGTGGCAATTGACCGGCGGAGGAAACATCCGCTGATAGGCACTGACGAAGATTTGCCGGAGCTGCCGGCTAACGGTACCGGGGCCGAGGCGAGCGTAATTCGCAGACAGCAGGTGGCGCTGCTGGAGCGCATGATTGCGACACTGCCAAGAGAATTACAGGAAACCTTGACACTTTCCACAGTAGAAGAAATGACCTCGGTGGAGATCGGAGAGGTGCTGGACATCCCAGAGTCAACTGTGAGGGTGCGGATGTTACGGGCGCGCCAGATGCTGCGGGAAAAGTTGCAGGCCATCACAGAACGGAACAAAGACGGGATGAAAAGATTTAAAGCTGGAGCAGAAGTATGAATGCTGAAGAACCAAAAGACACAGCCGAGCATTTATTGGACGAACGCTGGTTAGATGAGGCACTCGCGCATTACAGCGGCGCCGAACCGCGCGCGGGACTCGAGACGCGGATTGTTGCGAACTTGCAAGCGCACGCTGCACGGCGCCAGCGCCGCTGGATTTATGCGTTTGCGGCAGCCGCGGCGGTGTTGCTATTTGCTGTGTTGATAGTGAATGTGCGGAATCCCAAGCAGGAGGCTCCAAAGAATCTAGCCACGAAGACGCCACCATCGGAAGTTAAATCCACCAGCCCAGCAAACACTGTTATGAATCATCCGCAGCAAGCCAGCGTGCAGCCTGTTCAGGAGCGTCGTACAATGCCAACCATGCAAGAGAACCGAGTCAGCAGCGAAGTGAACTTGCAGATAGCCGAAGTGAAGCAAGGGGATTTGCCCGCAGACGAGTCAACCTCCGAGCAGGAAGTGCCCCCGCCAATTGACCCGAGCGAAACATCCCGGCAAGAGCAGGAGTCCGTAGTCGCTGAGCAACAGTCTGCGCCCGAAAGCAATCTTCCAGCTTTGAGCATTGAGGCCATCGAAATCAAGGAACTCGCTCCATTTAAGAAAATGGATTAGAAAGGAAACTTATGACCAGGAAAATCTGCTACACACTTGCGCTTTTTGTCGGGATTCTGCCGGTTGCAATGCCGCGGGCCTGGGCGCAGGACTCTGCAGAAAAGAGCGCGGCGGAGAAAAGCGCGACCGAAAAGAGCACAACGGAAAGGGGTCCGAGCTCAATTTACCCCCAACAGAGCGAAATGACGCCGCCGGTGGAATTGCGGCGTGTCTCCGTGCCTATCACTCTCAAACTTGCAGCAGACAGCCGCGCAGTCTATGAGGCCATCGGCAAACAGGCGGGTATCAGCGTGCTCTTCGATCCGGATTACACGCCGCGCCCCATGAGCGTGGATCTGAACGATGTTTCGCTGCAGGATGCGCTCAAGATCGTGGCCTTTGAGGCCAAAACTTTTTGGCGGCCAGTGACCTCCAGCAGTATTTTTATTGCTGCCGACAACCCCGCCAAGCGAAGAGATTTAGAGCAGCAAGTCATCAAGACCTTTTATCTTCCCAACCTCACACAACCTACTGACTTCCAGGATATTGTGAACACCATGCGCGCAATTTTACAGATTGACCGCGTGATAATGTTTACCTCCCACAATACCATTGTTGTGCGAGGAACGCCCGACCAGATAGCGTTGACCGAAAAATTGATTGACGATTTTGATAAGGCCAAGAAGAAACTCGGAGAGTATCGCGTGGAATTCAAAATCAGTGAACTGGAGGGCGAAAAGAAACTGAACTCCAGGATCTATAGCCTCCGTGTGGAACCCCATGTGACCGGCAGGCTTCGTGCAGGGTCGAGAGTGCCGGTTCAGAGTGCCGGCGCAAGTCCTGAAAAGGGGGCAGAATTGCAATATCTAGATGTCGGGCAAAATATCGACTGCACGGTTGGATCAGAAAGTGAACATACGGTTGGACTGAGCATTAGTGTGGAGATCTCCAATGTTACTCCGCGTGAAAAAGCAGGCAGTGATAATGCTGCGCCGTATATTCAAGGGCAGCCTATTATTCAGCAAGTCAAAACCGAGGCGAGAGCTACGGTGGAATTGGGCAAACCGACCATCATCATCAGCTCCGATGATCCCAGCAGCAACCATACTTTTCAAATCGAAGTAACCGCCACCCGAGTCAGGGAAAACGAATAAGCGCGCGCGGAGGGAATCTGCTGCAGTCAAATCAAGTTCTCCCCTTTGGCCGCCAGAGATGGCGGCCCTTTTTTTCGTTTTGCATGCCGGCATCGTTCCGCTGCTGCGATCTATTTACTATCTAGTCGTGAGCTTGGGCAGAGGTGGGCACTTTTTGGTCGCCAGGCTGCGCAGTTTTCGCAGGATTGTGGTGCGCGTCTCGGTGAACGCATTCTTCTTGTCGAGAAGCTGGTTTGCCCAGTGCGCTCCCATGGCGAGCGAGTTCATCTCGAACGCGAGTTGAGCGGCATCCACCTTGGGATCAAGCTGGCCGGCCTTCTGCGCCACTTCAATCGCAACCTGTAGTTTAGCGATCCAGATCTTCATGATCTCCGCAATGCGGTTGCGTATGGGCCCTTTGCGGCTGTCGAATTCGAAGGCAGCCGCTGTGAAAAAACACCCGCCGGCAAACACCCGGCGCTCCACGTGCGACAGCCAACCATCGCACAAGGCCCAAAGCTGAAGCATCCCCTCGGGATTGGCGAGCGCAGGGCGTACGATTTCTTCGATAAAAATCTGGCGTGCCGCTTCGATGGTCTCAAGCTGCAACTCCTGCTTGGAGCCGAAGTGGGAGAAGAGCCCGCTTTTGCTCATGTTGAGCTTCTCAGCGAGGCGGCCGATGCTCAGCCCTTCCAGGCCTTCGACCGACGCCAGATCAACCGCACAGCGCAGGATTGCAGACTTGGTGCGCTCGCCACGGGGCTGGCGTCGCGGCGGGACAGTTTGTTGCCTGGCCATTCTCATGCGAGTATACCAAAGTAAATAAAAAAGAACGAACGTTCGTTTGTATGATAGAGTGCTTGGGGTAAGGACGGCACGGATGAAGCCCGCACCCCCATGCATCTGGCTAAGCTTCCTGGTTCTGCTTTCCATGCTTACGAGCGGCCGCTTGCCGGCCCAGGAGATCCCGCTCGAATACTGCGACCGCCTGCCTGCGATTCAAGTTGAAGTTGTGGGGAAAAAGCCGATGTTGTTCCTGGTGGACACGGCCGCCAGCTCTTTGCTCAACCTCGAGTCCTTCGTTCTGGGCGAATCCAGAGAGGTTGAGATTGCCTCCTACAGTGGGACCGTCAACACCCGAGCGCGCGAAGTCAGCCTTCCGGAGACGAAAATCGGCAGTTACAAACTGGTTGGACTCAAGATGCTTGCAGTTGATCTTTCAGCTTTGGGAAAAAATTGCGGCAGGCGCATTGACGGAATTCTGGGGGCTGACCTGTTGGAGAAAATGGGGGCCACCATCGACTTCAAGCGCCAGATTGCCCACTTCACGACCCTTGACGAGAGGCGCGATGACAGCCTCATCACCGAAATGAATCGCGACCTGCAGCGTTGCATCACCGCCTTTAATGCGGCCGACGAAAAGACGGTCGCAGAATGTCTCGATTCGCAGATCACGCTGTTTCAACCGAATCCAGAGACCTACGGCCGGAAGCAGGCGCTGGCCTACTTTCGTGAGCACTATTTTGGTGCTATGTCCGGGGCCCACCTGGAAATGCATGCCAGCAATTTTCGCGTTATCGGTGAAGCGATATGGTTTGAGTACGATTTCAATCTCACTGCTTCTCCAGACCCACTGCACACACGCGGCCTGGCCATGTGTCACAAGCTCGATGGCCACTGGCGGATCGCGAGTGTAGATCCTGTCATTGTGCAAGCGGAGACGCCGGCCGAATAAATACCAGGTGTTCGGGCGTTAGCTGTTTCCGTGCTAGTATTCGGTCCCATGAAAGTGAAGACAGCTCTCATTCTGGCTCTACTGATTTTATTTTCTCCGTCTGCTTTTTACGCAGACACACCCAACTTCACCATCAAGAAGATTGGCGATGGAGTTTACGCTGCTATCAGTGGCGATGGCAGTAAAGCCGGCAGCAATGCAAGCTTCGTTGTCGGCGGCAACGGAGTGGCTGTAGTTGATACGTTCATAGCTGCTGAACCGGCGAGGGAATTGCTGGCAGAGATTCGCAAAATTACCAATCTGCCCATCCGGTACGTGATCAACACTCATTACCATCTCGACCACACCGGCGGGAATGCAGTGTTTGCCGAGGCAGGTGCAACCATCCTGGCGCACCGCAACGTGCGCGGGTGGCTACGCACTGAGAACCTGAAGTTTTTTGGCGCGAGCCCCAAGCCAGAAGACAAGGCTCGGGTTGAGGCCTTGGTGCTGCCCGACCTGGTCTATTCGGACTCTGTTGATCTCTACCTCGGTTCCCGGTTGGTTCAGGTGCGCTATATGCCTGGGCACACCGGAGGTGACTCCGTTGTGATTGTGCCCGACGCCAACGTGGTCATTGCGGGTGACCTGGTCTGGCAACATCACCTGCCCAACCTGATTGACGCTTCCACCCAACCGTGGATCCAGAGCCTGGACAGGCTACTTGCGGAGCATCCCTCTGCGACTTTTGTATCTGGTCACGGCGACCTCGCGACGGCCGCGGATGTCCGTGATTTTCGCGACTACCTGATGACTCTGCGACAGGATATAGCGAAAGCCCAGTCTGCAGGGAAGTCAGGACAGGAGTTGGTCGACGCAGTGACTGCTGAATTAAAAGAGAAATATGGCAACTGGGGTTTCTATGCTCACTTCATACAGCGCAACATCCAGCAAACGGCGGATGAGCTAGTAGGGAAGAAGAAGATCCCGATCCCTGCTAATGAGTAGCTGATGGGCCTTAGATCTGAGATCCGAGCCGCCTGCAAGGTGGTCACAGAATTTCGATATTGTTTATGAAGCCAGCGAAGCAGGACGAGTATAAGTGACCGGCGTCACCAGATTTTCGAACTTTATCTTCCCGCCGGCGGCGCGTGCCGTGGAATACAGGCTGACCAGAA
>WNFE01002570.1_pt1 | contig 13388 bp, 8 predicted proteins | sample 5400451 | NCBI WGS metagenome assembly WNFE01 (sample SAMN13153344, study PRJNA577476) | soil metagenome | isolation source: 200 cm saprolite under Douglas fir tree site 2 hole 2 | place: USA:California | collected 2015-04-18 | reverse complement strand
GCGGCACGGAAGGGCTTTTTCCATTCCTGGCAAACCTGGCGCAGGTTTTCGAGTGTTTCCATCGGGCCCAGGCCGGCGCGCACGCAATTCACCGTACGCACTCCACGTTGCTCCAATTCGTTGATGGAGAAACGAATGGCGTGCAGGTCGGCGGCAATCAAACGGACAAACGTACGCCTGACCAGAAAATTAAATCGCGCAATAGAAACCAGGGCAGTTGGGCCAAAATACATATCGCCAGCGCTGGTTTTAAGCTCGCGCATTTTTCCCAGGATGCCTTCACCCAGCAGGTCGCGCAGGCTGTGGAGCGTATCCAGGTCCTTGGCGCCGCGGTCGAGCGGCTCCAGCCACTTAGGCGGATGCAGCCCTACTTCTCCCAAGATTGGTTCCAGAACCTGCGCTACCTCCTCAAATTCCACATCGCGCTCGTAAAAACCTGTAGGAGCACAAGAAGAAAGGTATTGCACGAGAAGAAAATCAACTTTGTCGCGATCAGATTCGGTTTTGGTTTCCTTCTGCAGGTGATGATTGACCAGAGAGCGCAAATTATCTTCGGTACCAAGCCGGGACGTCTGCAAAAGCTGGCGGAGCTGATGCACATGAACCCGCTCATCCATTTGCGCGAACCATCTCTGGATGTTCTGAAGGCTCTCGGGCTCACTGCGGTCAATGGGAGACTCCAGTTCACGGCAAGGAAGCAAACCCACGGAGAACCGTTCCAGCAGGGAGCTGTAGACGGTATAAAGCTTGCGGGCCTCACGCCAGTAAGCAGCAACTTCCGTGATTGGCTTGGCGGTCGTAGTCATGCTTTGATGATCCAGTTGCTAATCTCGTGGATAAAGCGGGCGGCCACCACGGTCTTTCCGCTGTGATACTGCACAGCAATCACCGCGGCCTCAATACGGAGAGAGCCGTCTGCGTTTTCCAAGCGCACTCTGTCTTCGAACTCCAAGGGCAAGGAGGAAATAAACAGGACCTCCTGCGAAGTACCGACTTCGATTACCGTGTTCTCACTCAAAACGTGCTCTGCGGGCTCAACCCCCTGGGCGTTCAGCGCGGTCACGCGCACCGGAATGCGCATGGGAGTTGCGCCCGGGAAAAACTGCGCCAGCTTGTTTACAGGTGATTCTTGCGCTGCGCCAGCAGTGGCCGCGTCAGCCCGTGACCGGGGCTGAGATTTCCAATCAACTGCAGCTTGGTTGGACACTGTCACCTCAACTCTCCACTCGTCTCAAAATGAATCAGATGACACCAACAACGTTTCCCATCTTTAGCTCGGAGAAAGCGAAATTGGAATTGGGGTCGCGCCTTTCACCAAAACCATTTCTGCAAGCAAAGTTTTATTCAATCCAGGCAGAAACGTTGCGAGTAGTGAAGCTGACCTCTTAAGGTAACAGCACGAACATGGCCAAAATCTGCTAGTAGGAGAATTGTATCTAAATCTTTTGATTTGTGCCATTTGGAAAAATAAATCCAAGCGTAAATAGCTAATCTCTCACTTCTCTCCGTCTCAAGATGAGACACTGTCTCACAGGAAATCACGGCTGGGGAGTGTAGCTAGCCTTTCAAGCACTGATAGCCGTGGATTTCAGTAATTTGTAACGCTTCAATTTGCGGTAGAGAGTGGCCCGGCTGATGCCTAATATCTTGCCAGCCAGCACTTTATCGCCCTTTACCTGCTCGAAGACACGCTGAATTGTTATCCGCTCCAGGTCTTCCAGGTCGGAGGTGTGTGCCTCACTCCCCGGGACCGATATTTCCGTTTCCAATCCTGCCGCATAGGAGGGGCGCAAAGCTGGAGGCAGATCATAGACATCAATCACATCCTGATTGCGCAATGTCACCGCGCGCTGAATGCAATTCTCCAGTTCGCGGATATTGCCCGGCCAGTCATACTGCTGCAGACATTTCATGGCGGCATTCGTCATGCGCAGTATTTTCTCGGCAGAGAACCGGTCGAAGAAATACTCCACCAAAGCAGGAATGTCGGATTTACGCTCGCGCAGCGGCGGCAGATGTACGCTGATGACATTGAGCCGAAAAAAAAGATCTTTGCGGAATGTGCCGTCGCGGTAGGCCGCTTCCAGGTCACGGTTACTGGCAGCAATCACGCGCACATCGATCTTTACCCGTTCGCTGCTGCCCACACGGCGCACCTCTTTTTCCTGCAGGACGCGCAGCAGCTTGGTTTGCATCTCCAGAGGCAGCTCTCCGATCTCATCCAGAAAGATTGTGCCTCCGTCGGCTGCCGGGAAGAGCCCTTTGCTGGATTTGATGGCGCCGGTAAAAGCGCCCTTTTCATGTCCGAAGAGCTCGGCTTCGATGAGGGTGGGGACAAGCGATCCGCAATCCACGGCAACAAACGGCCGGCTGGCAAACGATCCGCGGAAGTGAATGGCCCGCGCAACCAACTCTTTCCCGGTGCCGCTCTCGCCCATCACCAGCACCGGACTACGCGAATCTTTGAGGCGCGCAATCAGACGCAGCACCTCCTGGATTTTGACCGAAGAACCAACCATGGCATTGAGCTGCATTTCGTTACTCACGTGGGCACGCAGGAATTGGTTCTCCATCACCAGCCGGACTTTTTCTGCCATGCGTTGCAAAATGAGCTTGAGTTCTTCCACACGGAAAGGTTTGGTCACATAGTCGTAGGCACCCAGCTTCATGGTTTGCACGGCACTTTCAATGGACCCGTGTCCGGTCATGATGGCCACTTCCGTCCGCGGCAGAAGGGCCTTGATGCGCTGTAAAAGCTGGACCCCGGTCATGCTGGGCAGCATGAGGTCGGTCAGGACAATATCGGGCGCCTGCGTTTCCAGCACGGCCAAAGCTGCTTCGGCGGACTCGGCTTCCGAACACACAAAGCCCATGGATGCGCCGATGGTCATGCACAGTTTGCGGATGCTCTGCTCGTCATCCACAATCAGAAACCGCACTCGTAAATCATCTGTCATACATACTGTCTCAATGCGTCTGGCCTACAATCTTTTCCACGGCTGCAACCAGTTGCTGCACGCGGAAAGGTTTTTCCAGACAGGGTGTACCGGTTTTCACCAGGATGGCCGCTGTCTCTTCGCTGGCCGTATCCCCTGTCGTAAATAAAAGCCTGGAAACCATTTCGGGACGATTAGCCGCGATCCAGGCATGCACATCAGCCCCATTAATGCCTCCGGGCGTGCGCATGTCGGAGATGACTCCACTGAACTCCTGTTCTCTGAGCAGGCGCAGCCCCTCCGTTCCGGTGGTCGCCTGGACCACGCGATAACCGTTGCGCTCTAATGCGGAACAGATAAACGCCAGCACCGAAGGCTCATCTTCAATGACCAACACCGGTGCGATTGCCTCTCCGCGCGAATTTGAATTCAACTTCATGCTTGTCCTGGGGACGCTGTGATGATTTTGGCCAGGGTCATTCCGGCCACAGCTTTATCCAAAGCTGCCGGCAGGCGGACGACAAAGGTTGCGCCCGGGCCGTTTTCGTTGTTGTGACATAACACTTCCCCGCGATGATCGCGCACAATTCCGTAGCAAATGCTGAGACCCAAGCCTGTGCCTTTGCCGACTTTTTTAGTTGTGAAGAAGGGATCAAAAATCCGCTCGGGATGCATGACACCAGCGCCGTTGTCGCGAACAATGATCTGGCTGAAGCCGTCGCGCTGTTCGGTGGCGATCTCGATGCGTCCTGGCCGGCTGGTTTCGAGCACCGCATCATAGGCATTGTTCAGAATATTGAGCAGGACCTGCTGCAGTTGATTGGGATCTCCCCAAACGGGAGCCAGGGATTCCTGCAATTTTTCTACTACCTCAACCCCATGATTGGCAAAATCATAAGCCCGCAACTGCAGTGTGCGGCGCACCACGGAATTGAGTTGCACCAATTGACGTTGTGGCGGCATCTTGCGGGCGAAACTGAGCAGGTTCTGCACGATCAGCTTGGTCCGCTGGGCCTCCTGCAAGATCATTGCTAAATCTTTTTTGGCTGCAACCGGTATATCAGGGCTGTCGGCCAGCAAGTCCGCAAATCCCAGGATGGCGGTCAACGGATTATTGACCTCGTGCGCCACACCCGAAACCAGTTGCCCGATGGCCGCCATCTTTTCAGCCTGCACCAGCTTGGCCTGCAGCATGACCGCCTCGGTAATGTCGGTCATCACAAAAACCAGGCTGTTCACATTTCCCTGTTCGTCGCGCATGGGACTTAAGTTGACGGAAAACTGCCCCACAGCGCCGTCACCGCGCGTGATGTTGAGTTCGAGATTATCCACTTGCTGGCCCTGCAAGGTAGCTGCTATCGCCTTCTCCAACGCCTCGCGCGCGGAAGGATGCACAAGCTCATGCACATGCCGGCCGAGAATTTCTTCGTCATGATAGGCGCCGGCTTCATAACAGCGGCGGTTGGCGAAGCTGACCAGGCCGGCCGTGTCCACCACCAGGATCATGCTTTGCGTGTTGTTCAGGATCTTGCTGTTAAAGTCGCGCTCCCGTTGCAGTTGCGTCTGGATTTCTTTCAATTCGCTGATGTCGAGAATAAGTCCCCGATATTGCAGCACATTGCCTTGCGCATCGCGCACTGCAAACGTATTCTGCAGCGTATGAATTAAGGTTCCATCTTTGCGGCGCAAAGGTTCTTCGAAGTTGTGCAAGACGCCTTCGCGTTCGATGGCTTCACTGAAACGCGCGCGCCATTCGGGTGATGGATAAAGCTGCCGGCTGATATCCACTTGAAGCAGCTCTTCGCGGCTGCTGTATCCCAACATGTGCACAAAGGCTTCATTGACTTCGACAAAGCGGCCCTCAGGTGTAGAGAAGAAAAGCCCCTCGTGGATGTTATCGAACAGTTCGCGATAGCGGCGCTCTACTTCGCGGCGGTCGCTGATATCTTTCAGGACGTGAATGGTCTGCAAGCCTTCTTCGAGTGCACCGTGAATGCGCGAGGTCGAGACCAGATAGCTCCGCTCCTGCACTGGATGAACGTAGTCATCCGTACGATCGGCGCCGCGTCGGCAAAAAGGACATCCCAGACCGTAATCACGGGCAAAGGCAAAAAGGGCACGCATGCTAATGCCAATCAACTCGGGCGGACGCGCCCCAATGGATTCAGCCAACGACCGATTCACACGCAGGACCCGGTTGCCCTCGTCATGCACCACGATGAGATCTTCAATGGAATCGAAAATTTCAAGCCAGTGCCGGTTGGCCTGATAAATGCGCGAGAACAGGCGGCAATTATCCAGAGCGACCGATGCCTGGCCCACAACGGCATGAAGAAGATGCTCGTCGGCTTCTTCGGCAGTAATTCCACGGTTCGCCAGACAGAGCAGGCCCAGCAGGTCTCCCTGGCCCCCGGTCAGACGGGCCAGCGTTACATCTTTCCACCCGAGCTGGCCGGCTAGTTCCTTTCCCAGCAATTCTTCCGCAGAGGTAATGGCCGTCAGTTGCGTCCCTTCTTGCACCAACTCCGTCAGGCGCAGATTTAAAGAGCGGGTGAGCGCGCGGTCGGGTTCCCCCGTCGAATCGTGCATGGCCACGACTTCCAGCAAAGTTCCGCGCGCGAGTGTGAGCACGCCTACACGCGCGCCTAACATCTCTGTGATACGCGCGGTGAAACTCTTGACGAAATCCGAAAGCCGTAAAGAAGAGCCTAAATCGAGCGCCAGTTCGATCAGGTCTTCGGAGCGTTTGCGATGCTGGTCCGCAGTGCCTTTGAGCCGGAATAGTTCAAGCAGGGTGCCTAACTGTTCTCCAAAAACGGTCGCCTGATCAGCTACCTCGTCATTGAAGAACCTGGTGTCGGTACGATGAAGCAAAACAGCAACTCCGATGACCCGGCCGAATACGATGACCGGCACTACCATCAGAGACTTGGCCTTGTGAAAATCCTTTTGGTTGTGTTTTCCGGGACCCAGTTGGTTTATGTATAAGGTCCGGCGCTCGCGAACGGCGGTCTTTGCTACTGAATCTTCTAAAGATAGCGGCGACTTCTTGAAAGCTCGAGCAAAATAACCATCGGCCTCAAGAGGTCTCAACAAACGTTCGGTTTCTTGCAGCTCCCAGTATCCAACGGCACTCGCATTGAGAAATTTTCGGCTTTCGCGGCAAAAAGTAGAAAGCAGAGAGGATAACTCACCGCCCTGGGTGGCGGCGGACAACATTTTGAGCAAAACCTCTCGAAAAGGATCACGGGCGCCAGAGCTTCGTTTTGCCCGGCTGGCATGTTTTTGGGAACGCGAAGCTGTTTTCTTCGGGGTAAGCATGACGAATAAGCGGAAGTGCCGCTTGTCTCAAAATGAGTTTCCGGGGGAGGGCCAAATGCGAACCTTAATCCCTAATCTCACTTTGAGTCAAGTTAAATTAGGGCCGACTGTACCCTCGAGATAAATCACAAGATTTACAATTCATCTCAACCTGAGACATCCTTTCTAGAATATGGACGCGATGAGACAAAACCAAAGCCAGATTTTGAGTTAGAGGTAACTCTTCAGTTATAGACTCAAGTATATGATTTAATTGACCTTATTCCATTATTCGCGCCCTGTTTTATTTTCATGTCGCACTGGCATTGGCCGTGCAGTACTCTACGAGTCCCAGTGTGTTTCCAATCGCCGGATTGGAAAGCGATATTAGCTGTTTAAAACAAAATAGAAGAGAGCGTGATATTCACGTTCCATGAGAGACAATCGGGCAATAACGCGCTGCGGTTCCTGAAAAACGCTCCGACGGCGTGGAGGCAGTTAAATGACAATCAGAAATAGGCTGTATATCGGATTCGGGGCATTGTTGTTCATAGTCCTTGCACTGTGGATAACCAATATGCTCTTGTTCCAGCACGACTCGCTCACTGCAGATAAGGTGCAGAAAGCAGTTGACTCATCGAATAGCATTGAGAAACTCCGCTCCCAGATGATGCAGGAACGCGTGAGCTTGAGCAATTATCTTCTCAGCGGCAGCCAAAGCGACTTCAGTGAAATTGAGAAGAACCGGACTCTTTTTAAACGCTTATTGGATGATGCAAAGAGTAAAGCAGTCTCCGACAGGCAAAGAGCTGCATTGGCTAGCGTTGAGAGTACAGAACAAGCTTGGTATGACAGCTTCGCCAAACAATTAATCGAAAAGCGCAAACAGATAGTCGGCAACCGCGCCGATGAGCTGCGTAGTTTGTATGATGATTTTTATGCGAGCAACAATCCGGCGACGACGTGGGTAAAGAGTTCGAACGATAGCTTGAATGAAGCCGAGAATGCCAGCCAGGAGGCCCTGGTACAGTGGCGGACAGAGGACAACGACGCTCACGACCGCGCATTTTGGATCAGCTCGATAGTAACCGTCATTGCTGTTCTTCTTGGATTGGGCATTGCCAGCCTTGCGGCGAAATCCATCAGTCAGCCTCTGGCCCAGCTCATGATGGTCACGCGGGAGATCAGTGAAACCGGCGATCTGGACCAATCTTTTGCGATTGACCGCAACGATGAAATTGGCGCACTGGCCACAAACTTCAAGAGCATCATCGTTTATCTGAAGGAGATGGCCGCTATTTCTGAAGCCATTGCCGGCGGTGATTTGACCGTTGCCATCGAACCGCGCTCAAAACATGACACGCTTATGCTGGCCATCGCCCGCATGACAGAGAGCCTGCGCTCCATGGTCAAAAGCGTGCGCGACAACGCAACCCAAGTAGCCAGCGGGTCAGGCCAGGTGGCCGACACTTCCGACAGTGCCGCCAAAGTCAGCGTGCAGGCCTCCTCTGCCATTGATGAGGTCACCAGCACCATGCACGAAATGAGCGTCAACGTGCAGAACATGGTGAAAAATACGCAAACTCAGGCACTCAGCGTGAGCGAAACCTCCGCTTCCATTGACCAGATGGTGGCCTCCATCCAGCGCGTAGCCGACACCTCCAAATTGCTGCTCGACATCTCGCAGAAATCGCGCGAAGAGGTGCACCAGGGCATTACGACCATGGATAAGACCACCGACGGCCTGAGCCGGATCAACGGAGCAATACAGGCTACCGGGCAAATTATTGATGCGTTGGGCAAGCGCGCTGACAGCATTGGCAATATCGTGGAGGTGATTGACGATCTCGCCGAGCAAACCAACCTTCTGGCCTTGAATGCAGCCATTGAAGCCGCCCGGGCCGGTGAACACGGCGCAGGATTTGCGGTAGTGGCCGATGAAGTCCGCAAATTGGCTGAAAAATCAGCCGCTTCGGCCAAGGAAATCTCCGATTTGATCGCCAGTATCCAGAACGAAGCCCGCCAGGCAGTGGACAAAATGGAAAAGAGCACAACCATTGTCAATGAGGGACTGGCCTTCGGCAACGACCTGCAGAATGCGCTCAAGAAAATTTCTTACGTTGTGACCGAGGTATATAAGTACGCGCAAGAGATTGGGGCGGCCACCAGCCAGCAATCGCACGGCTCCACGCAAATAGCAAAAGCTACAACCCGGCTCAACGAGATCACACATGAAATCAACTCTTCGGTCGAAGAGCAGGCTGCCGGGGCACAGGCCGTGGTGCGCGCCATGGAAAAAATGCGCGAACTGATTGCGCAAAACACTTCGGGTTCGACCGAACTGGCGAGCTCGGCGGAACAGATGTCCAAGATGTCGCGCAATCTGCTGGAAACCATGGACCGCTTCGTGCTGGAAACCGGCGGCAACGGTGCTGGTACTCTGCGTAGCCGTGCCGAAACGCAGACCGCCAGCTACGCTTCCGCGGCGAAGTCCTAGGAACAGAACATGTCAAAACCTCTACATGTTATCGGCTTCAGCATCGGACGCGAGACTTTCGGTGTCCCCATCGAACTCGTGCATCAAATCGTCGGTGTGCCTGAAATTACCGCCGTCCCCGAATCGCCGGATTGTGTGGAAGGCGTGATTAACCTGCGTGGAAAAATTGTTTCCATTGTCGACTTACGCAAACGCTTCGGGGAAAAAGAAATTCAGAAACACAGGAAAAACCGCGTTCTGGTTGTCGAAGTGAACGGCAAAATGGTTGGCTTGATCGTTGATTCAGCCTCCGAGGTCCTTAAAATCCCTCACTCTGAAATTGAGCAGCCGCCCAGTGTTTTCGAGGAAGGCGAGCTGAATTACGTTACCGGGGTGGGCAAGCTGAATGGCCGGCTGATTATCCTGGTTGATCTTACAAAGATTCTGCAGCGGGGCGAATTGCGGCGCGTGGGTGAACTTGCGGAAACTCAGGAGAGTGATGGAAATTCTTCAACCTCAGACAGAGAATCAGCCGGGCCCATGGGTGGCACCGTCAAGGTGCACTGAACGGACATATACAAAACACTGATGACTACATCCGTAATTCCGATCCAGCTTTCCCAGGCTGAACTGAGGTTGCTGCAAACGCTGATTTATCAGGAATGCGGCATGTTTTTCGATGAACGCCGCGTTGATTTCTTACAGGACCGGCTTCAGCGCAGGCTCAAAGCTACCGGCCTGGATACGTTCTACAGTTATTACCGGCTGCTCATCAGCAACGAAGGCAGGAGCGAACTCTCCGCGCTGGTAGAAAACCTGACGGTCAACGAAACCAGCTTTTTCCGTAATAAGCCCCAGCTCGACCTGTTTCATAAGACAATTTTGGAGGAGATTTTGCACTACAAGCAGCAGCGGCGTGATTTCACGTTGCGCGCATGGAGTGCAGGCTGTTCCACTGGGCAGGAAGCTTATACCATGGCCATGCTGATCTGCGATGCGTTGGCCTACTACTATATGCGTAATCCGCTTCCTTTCGAGATGCCTTTACCTAAACCCATGGTTCCCCCTCCATGGAAAGTGGAAATCCTGGCCTCGGACATCAGCTACTCGGTTTTACGGATTGCCCAGGAAGGGATTTATCCGGAAAAACACATGGAACCGGTGGATTACACCTACCGCTTGCGTTATTTTGACAAGGTAGGCGACCGCTATGCGGTCAAGAAGGGCCTCAAAGAGCTGGTTCATTTCGACTTTCATAACTTGAAAACGGAGTTTTTGCCGCAGCGCAATGACATAATTTTCTGCCGCAATGTGATGATTTATTTCGACGAGGCAGAACAGAAGCGGTTGCTGAATAAGTTTTATCGCTGCCTGAACTCCGATGGCTACCTGCTCACCGGGCATGCAGAAAGCCTGTTGGCGCTGACCGACAAGTTTAAGATGATCCATCGGGACAACGGAACGGTATACCAGCGAATCGAGGTGCAGGTGTGAGTTTCTTCCCCGAAGAACCCGGATCGGACTTGAAGGAGCTGTTCTTCGAGAGCGCGCGCGAGCTTTTGCAGGCGCTCAACAACGAAGGCATGCGCCTGGAAGAAAATCCTCACGATGAAGAGACTGTCCGCAGCCTTCGGCGCGCCGTGCATACGCTGAAAGGAGACTCTGCTGTCTGCGGTTACAACGAAATCAGCGAGTTAGCGCATGAATTGGAAGACGTGCTGACACCGGAACAGGCGAAACGTCATACCACAGCCATGGCCGAGATGGTGTTACGCGCCGCCGATCTCTTTGACACCATGCTCACAGCGTATCGCAACAATGCGACGCTGCCTGAGAGCGATGTTCTGCGCGCCTCCATTCGCAAGCTGGCTGGATCGAAGCTGGCCGGATCGAGCGCTGCGCAGCAGCCGGGGGAAAAGAAACAAGGCCGGCGAGAACCCGATGACAGACTCGCAGGTTTTTCGTGGACAGAGAATCAGCAACTGGTGATTGCCAACGCGGCTGCTGAAGGGAAAAAAATCCTGCTGGTAGCGATCATCATTGACAACCTTTGCCCCATGCGTGCTGCTGCCTTGCAACTGGTACGCAATGTTCTGGAAGAAGCCGGGACTTTGCTGGCTATCCAACCCGAGGATGCATCCGCCAAGAACATCAACGTTATTGAGGCGGCCGTGGCTACTGATGTTGATGTTGACTGGCTTATTCGCAAGTGCCAGATTCCTGCTGTAGTCAGCGACATCATGGTGCGTCCTTATGACACGTCGAATACAAAGCCCGCATCCGGCGACGGTACGTCAAGAGAGGTAGCCGACAGCAACACCTCGAAGCTCACGCCTTCATCTTCCCCTCCGCCATCGCAGGCCAAATCTCCGGGTCGCGCACCGAAACAGGGGAAGGAAAAAGCTCAGGAACAACCGGAACAAGTAGCAGCTCCCGTTTCTCCACGAGAGCCGGCAACTCAACCTGCCGCTGGCACGCCGGTTGCAACTATGGCTGCAGCCGATTCCACTCTCCGGGTGGACGTTGAGCGCATTGATACCCTGATGAATCTCGTAGGCGAACTTATCCTGGGCAAATCCATGCTGCACCAGACCATGACAGATTTCGAGAAAAACTTCCGCAAACACCCGCTGCATGCCCGCTTCAATGATGCTCTGGGCTTCCAGGCGCGAGTGCTGAACGAGTTGCAGAAGTCCGTCATGAAAATCCGCATGGTCCCGGTGGAGCAGCTCTTCCGCCGGTTCCCACGTTTGGTGCGCGATGTGGCCAAGGCCCGCGGACGCGAGGTCCGTCTTGAAATCAGCGGAGAAAACACCGACCTCGATAAAAGTATCCTCGACGCGATGGGAGAGCCGCTGACCCATATCTTGCGCAATGCCGTCGACCACGGCATTGAGCCGGCGGCTGAACGCATTGCGCTCGGCAAACCGGAATATGGCACGCTTGTACTTAAGGCTTATCACCAGGGCAATCAGATGGTGATTGAAGTCAGGGACGACGGCCGCGGCATAGATCGCGATAAGGTTGTTGCCCGGGCCGTTGAATCGAAAGTTATAACCCGGCAAGAGGCCGCTGAACTCTCCGAGAGCGAAGCCCTGGACCTGATCTTTCACCCCGGCCTCAGCACTGCCGAAAAAATTACAACCATTTCCGGGCGCGGCGTAGGTATGGACGTGGTCAAAACCGTGCTGGAGCGGCTGAAAGGCTCCGTGCATATTGAAACCAGGCCGAAGATGGGGACTACGTTTTACCTGAAGGTCCCCCTCACACTCGCGATCATGAAGGGCCTGCTGTTCCACGCCGGCGACCGGCTCTACGCGTTGCCTCTGAGCTCAGTGGTCGAGATCACACGCGCCTATGAGAAAGATTTCCATCGTGTGGACCGCCGCGAAGTCCTGCAACTGCGTGAACACATCGTCACTCTGATCCGGCTCGGTAAGTTGAATCCACAAGCGGCCCCTTCAACTTCCCGAAAGAGGTTCGTCATTGTCGTCAACATGAACGAGAACCGCTTTGGATTGGTTGTAGATAAACTTGTAGGAGAGCAGGAGCTGGTCATCAAGGCGCTGGATGATCAGTGGATCGCAACCGACTTAGTGAGCGGAGCCTCCATTTTAGGAGACGGTACCGTTGTTCTGGTGCTGAACATGGCTGCCGTGATCTCCAAGCTCGGAAGAGAGCGGGGAATGGGGCTATACTCCGGGAAGAAAGGAGCTACCGCATGAGCGACAAAAAAATAAGAGTGCTGGTCGTAGACGATTCCGCGCTCATGCGCAAGCTGCTCCCGCAGATTTTGCAGCGTGATAAGAACATTGAAGTCGTAGGCACAGCCATGGATGGGACCTTCGGGTTGAAAAAAATCGAGGAGCTTCGCCCCGATGTCATTACCCTCGATTTGGAAATGCCGCGCATGGATGGGACCGAAATGCTTCGTCAGATCATGCGCACCCGCAGAATTCCGGTCATCGTTGTGAGCGCGCATTCCACGGCAGGAGCGGCAGCAACCTTCAAGGCACTGGCAATGGGTGCCTTTGATTTCGTCGCCAAGCCGCGGGATTCAGCCCAGGACCACATGGATGAGATTGCCAATGAACTCATCAGCAAGATCAAAGTTGCGGCCAAGGCCGGCTCCGACCGCTGGCAAGGCAAGAGCTTCCCGGCAAATGGTGAGTTGAAGCCGCTGCCCAAGCCGGCGGTCCGCTTCAAAGGCTCGCCTTCCAGAATCATCGCGATTGGCAGCTCAACCGGCGGGCCTAACACACTGCAATACCTGCTCTCAGAACTGCCTGGGGATTTCGCCGGGGCCATGGTTGTCGTGCAACATATGCCCGAGGGATTCACAGAAATGTTTGCTAAGCGGCTGGATGAGAGTTGCGCGCTTGAGGTCAAGGAGGCAGAATCGGGGGAGTTGCTGACCGCCGGCAAGGTGCTGATTTGTCCGGGAAGCCGGCACATCCGGGTGAGACATATGCCGCAGGGAGATATGGTTGTGCTCTCCAATGAGCCCCCAGTGAACGGTCACCGGCCCTCGGTAGATCTGCTGTTCCGCTCGGTGGCCCAGGAGCTTGGCCCGAGTGCGATTGCAATCCTGATGACAGGAATGGGCGATGATGGCGCCGATGCCCTGGGCGTGGTCCGGGCTGCCGGTGGATTCACCATCGCACAAAGCGAAGAGT
>WNFE01002569.1_pt1 | contig 13388 bp, 12 predicted proteins | sample 5400451 | NCBI WGS metagenome assembly WNFE01 (sample SAMN13153344, study PRJNA577476) | soil metagenome | isolation source: 200 cm saprolite under Douglas fir tree site 2 hole 2 | place: USA:California | collected 2015-04-18 | reverse complement strand
AAAGACGATGAAAAAGCTAACCTTTACGGCCCTCTTGCTCTGCGCCGCGCTTCCCGCGCAAGCAAAGGACAAGCCGGCCTACGAAAAGGGCACGCTGGTCCAGATGGAATCGACCTCTTGCGGCTACTCCGAAAAAGATGGCAAGACGCTCAAGGGAGAAATCCTTGGAACCGACGGCCAGCACAAGAAAACCCAGGAAGTTCTCTGCCAGGAATATGTCTTGCAGTCGGATCGCATCACCTACCGCATCCGTCCCAAGGATGACAAGCACCCGGTCCTGCTGCCCATCGGCGAAGCGGCGCAATTTCGTATTCACAAGGACAAGCTGCTCCTCCGGGTTCCCGAAGCCGATGACAAGGAGCGGGAGTACGTCGTTGTCTCGATGACGCCGCGGACGGAACTGGCAGCGAATAAGGCTTCAGCCACGCCCAACAATCGTTAAAGCCAGAGCATTTCCGCTACAGACTGCCAAGCGATCTTGCACCCTCTGCGACTACGTCGCAGAGGGTGCAAGTCTCACCTAGGACAAGCTCCCTCCCTTGAGATCGCGCCGGTTCTGCCCTAAACTTGCCGCCCATGAATGTGGATTGGGTTCGCGAGATCTGTCTCTCTTTTCCCCACGCAACCGAGCAAATTCAATGGGGCATCGATCTGGTGTTCAAAGTTGCCGGGAAGATGTTCGCCGTCACCGTGCTCGAGCCGGCCCGCGTCTGGCTGTCCTTCAAGAGCTCGCCCGAGAACTTTGCGGAATTGACCGAGCGTCCCGGCATCATCCCGGCGCCGTATATGGCGCGGGCGCAATGGGTCGCATTGGAGACGAGAGACGCGCTGCCTTCCGGCGAACTTGCCTCCCTACTGCGCGAATCTTATGAAATGGTTTTTGCCAAACTGCCCAAGAAAAACCGCGAGGGATTGCTGCTCAAGAAGTCGAGCGCTCGAAATGCCTCATCCAGGAAGCCCAGGCGCAGGAAAAAAACTTAGGATTTAACAAAAGAAGCGAACAGGGCCTCAGTTCGGCCTCAGACAAGGCGCAGGCGGAGAAAAACCCAGCACGTTGCGCCAGACTTTCGGGAAAAGATAGTTACGAAAAGGAGATCTGGAGCTGACGGCTATGCAGAAGCCTTGGTATCCACAACTCGCCGCAGCGGCCTGGCCCCGGGAAGAGGAAAAGTCATGTGCCAGAAGTTAGAATCCGGGGAGACAAACTCAATACCCACATAAGTCTTTTTATCACGGTCGCGCCGCACCGAAACTACTCGCGCTTCCACCCTGCGATTGCTGTTGTCGTTTGTCAGGTGCAGAATTTGCCCAACGACTACGACCTGCTCCATGCGCAGCAGCGCCCCATTCCGGTTTATCGAATGCGAATGGGCCTGTACGCTAAATTTTTCGCCCCCATCGTCTTGTCCCTGTACGGTCACGGGCACCGTGATACTCACCGTAAAGTCCGCCGCCGTTCTTTACATCGAAAATGAAGTATCGACATTAGGGACACTAACCTCTCGTTCTGAACTTCACCACTTGGGGACCTAGTCTGCCCTTACGAGACTGGCTTCAGTACCGCGACGCTGACTTGGCAGGCGCTGAAGTGAACGGTCGAACCTACTGAGGAACATCGTCCGCACAGTCTGAATTTTGTCTTTGCGCCCCACACACGACAATAGCGGGACGGTACCAAAATGGCCGAAGGAAACCAGTACTCTAGTACTTTCTTAACACAACTTCAACCAGCAAGTTGCGGCTCTGTTCTCTTGCCCGCTTCCAGCCGTTGGCTTGCTGTACGTAGTGTAATTAGGCCCGTCAGCGTTGCGCCCAATTGAAACAAAAGTGATCCCAGTCTGGACTCCCGTCCAGAGAACGGACTAGAGGCTCGGCGTTCTCTCTTGCAGTGAAAGGCCCATCATTTATAAGGCCAATCAATTCTTAAACATACGTAGAGCCCCGGACCTGTTCTCGGTCCCGGCTTCCCTATCCACATCTGCCGCAATCCCTATGTAACTCTTAGCTCGATGAATTCCACGTCCCATCGATGCCGGCCCACATCCAGCCGCGCCACCGTCACTGGCAACTGAAAGCGCCTCGGCCCGGCGCTGCCCGGATTGATATACAAGATTCCATCCCGCTCCGATTTTCCCGGCTGATGCGAATGCCCGCTCACAACGGCGCGAAATCCACCCGCTGCTGGATTCAAGTCCAAGTCGTGCAGATTGTGCAGGATGTAGATCATCCCCGGGCCTACCTCTGCGACCGCGGTCGTTGGAAGAGTCTGCGCCCATTCTGCGGTATCGATGTTTCCCCGCACAGCCATAACGGGGGCCAGGGTACCCAACGCTTCCAGGATTTCGGGAGCACCCACATCTCCGGCATGAAGGATTAAGTCAGCCCCCCGCAACGCGCGCACTGCCTCTTCTCGCAGCAATCCGTGGGTGTCTGAGATCAATCCGACAATTTTTATCTGTTTGTTCAAGATCCCACTCAAACGTGAAGGAAAACCGCGCTCGCGCTTTGCAATGCGGAGCCACCCTAATTACTTCCAAGCAGTTTTACGATATCTAATGCGTTCACCCTGGCCCGTTCCACCGTCAAACCCCAATGCAAGTGTGGCCCCGTGACGCGTCCCGTCGCTCCAACTTTTCCCAAAACTGCGCCGGCCTCCACGGCGTCGCCGACTTTCACACTTATCTCCGAAAGGTGCCCGTAAAACGTATAGATGCCGAGCCCGTGGTCCACCACCACGGTATTCCCGGAGAAATACAATTCCTCCGCCAGCGCCACCCGCCCACTTTGTGCCGCATGAACCGGTGTTCCCGTAACCGCTGGAAAATCCACGCCACCGTGCGGCGAGCCGGGCTGGCCATTGAGAATGCGCCGCCGCCCGAAGTTTCCTCCCATGGTCACTCCATCTAGCGGCACTCGGAAACGCCCTTTCCATAATCGCTCAGGCGTCACAGTGTCAAAAATCGCCCGCAGTTTTTTCCGCTCCTCGTCCGCGCGCGCAAGCTGTTCCGGATTCGGTTCCACGAACTGCGGCTCTACCTTCAGATTCTCTGTGGCGAAGCGTCCAGCCTTCACGGTCACCGTCATGACGCAGCTCACTCTTTGACCATTCTGGGCCTCACCCGCCAGCTTGAACTCGTACTTCCCTGCTGGTTTCTCCAAATCTACTCCCAATAAGGCTCTCGCCATGCTGACTCGCGCGGCTGCCGGGCCTTTCTCCTGCCAGAATGGGACCTCTCGTTCGTTCCACTCGCCCTTCACATCAGCCAGTGGATTCACGCTGCGCAATTCAACGAGCAGCAAGCTCCCCTGGCTCGCCAACGGCGAGCTCAATTGAACCTTCACGCCTTGCCCGCAATCCGTTCTCCGCGGAGCCGCCGTCTTGGCCTTGGATTGCCTGGGCTGAGAGCTTGCGCGCGGAACGGCCACGAAGAGCATCGCGAGCGCGCAACCAATTCCGCAGGAGAGGAGCGGCGTCTTCCTTGACCAGCGCAATCGTTTTCTCAAGTAAGCCTCGCTCTCTTTCTCTCGCCGCGCGATTGCGTGGGGTGTCCTTCCCCAGGCGTTAGGCTGACGTTCCCCTCTGTTTGCTCTGCCCAGCAAAAGCACTCCGCAGATGCTCACAGGCTAACGCCATTGCGCTCCGTGCCGAAGGCGTGTTTGCGAGCGCGTTGAGTATCGTGAACCCATGGATAGTCCCGAGGTATCGCACCGCCGCTACCGCAACGCCGGCCTCCGCCAATTTCGCCGCATAGGCTTCGCCCTGATCGCGCAAGATATCAAACTCGCTCGTAATTACTACCGCGGGAGGCAATCCTGCAAGCTGTTCCAGCGGCGCTAGCAGGGGCGAAACTTTGGGGTCGAAGCGTTCAGCACCGCTCGACAGATAGTGGCGGCCAAACCACTTCGTTGATTCGAGTGTAAGAAAGTATCCCTCAGCGAACTCTTTCATCGAAGGTGTCTCTGAAGAAGCGTCCGTCGCAGGATTAAACAGGACCTGCACTGAAATCGCCGGCCCGCCGCGCTCCTTCGCCAGCCGCGCTACCACCGCTGCGAAGTTTGCCCCGGCACTGTCCCCGGCTACCGCAATTCGCGAGGAATCCAGATTCAAACTGGCGCCATTTTCCGCAACATATTTCGTCGCGGCAAAGCACTCTTCCAGTCCTGCAGGAAATTTCGCCTCCGGAGCCCGCGCATAGTCCACAAAAACTACCGCCGCGTTCACGTCAATCGCGATTTCCCGCGCCACGCGGTCGAAATCATCCTTGCTTCCCAGAACCCATCCGCCGCCGTGGAAATACATGATTACGGGCAGTCTTTGTGCATTTCCCTTTGGCCGGATAGTACGAATATCTACTTCGCCCCTGAGGCCAACCGGAAAAGTGCGATCTTCAATCTCTGCTTCCGGCGGCGCCTGCGTTCCGATCGCTTGCAGCAGCGATAGCGCCTGCCGCGCCTCTGCCACCGTCATTTCTTCAATTTCCTTCTGATGAGTGCTGTTCAGAAACTCCAGGAGCCGCTTCGAGGCTGGCTCGAGCCCGCTCTTCAGTTCAATCACGCTCCACCTCCCGCCGCCCGCCCCTTGCCGTGAGCACGCAGTCTACGCAACTCGCCCATTCCTCACAAGCAGCGGCAACATGACAGTTCGCGTGATTCGGCGGGTGGAATTACCGGGAAAGCCTTTCCGCGCCAATGGGAGACCAAATTGTCCCTACTCTCGCGGCCCATATTTGGGACCATAGTCATGGAAGCGCTGTTGTCTGTCGCGCGATGCTGCATATTACGCGGGAATACGGGTGGAGGAATTCTTGATGGATAAGCTGTTGGCTCAATGGAGGGGAGAAACGCCGGGTTGCGCTAATCGCGTGCATCTGAATAATGCCAGCGCGGGCTTGATGCCCAAGCCCGTCGTGGACGCCGTCGTCGCACACCTAAGTCGCGAGGCAAACTTCGGCGGCTATGAAAGCTCGGACGACGCGGCCGCCGCGGTGAGTGAGGCGTACGCCAGCGTTGCTAAACTCCTCGGCGCACGGCCCGACAACGTCGCTATCGTGGAAAATTCCACCGTGGCTTTCTTCCAGGCGCTCGCCGCTTTCGACTTCAAGCCCGGCGACGTCATCGTCACCACGCGCAACGATTACATCTCCAATCAGCTCGCTTACCTTTCGCTCGCCCGCCGCGGGGGCATCGAAGTCCGCCGCGCTGCGGATCTCGCGACCGGCGGAGTCGACCCGCAATCGGTCCGCGAGCTTCTGCGCGATCCGCACGTGCGTTTGCTTGCCGTCACGTGGGTCCCTACCAATTCCGGCCTGATGCAGCCCGTCGAAGCCCTTGGCGAAATCGCCGAGTCCGCCGGCGTGCCCTATTTGATCGACGCCTGCCAGGCCGTGGGCGAAATTTCCGTCGACGTTGCGCGCCTCCGGTGTGACTTCCTCTCCGCGACGGGGCGAAAATTCCTGCGCGGACCCCGCGGCATTGGCTTTCTCTATGTCTCCGACCGCGCCCTGCGACGCGGCGACCATCCTCTCTACATTGATATGCGCGGCGCCCACTGGAAAACGGCGGACACGTTTCAACTGGCGGAAGACGCGAGTCGTTTCGAAAACTGGGAATTTGCCTACAGCCTCGTCCTGGGACTTGGCGAAGCTGCGCGTTACGCGGGCAGCATCGGAGTCGAGCGCGGTGGCCGGCGCGCCCGCGACCTGGCCGCCACACTTCGCAGCAAACTCAGCGCGCTGCCCGGCTTCCGCGTCCTCGACCGCGGCAGGGAGCTTGCCGCCATCGTCACGGTAGAGGTTCCCGGATGGCACGCTGCCGACCTCGTCAAATTGCTTCGCGGCAAGAACATCAATACCTCAGCCACGACGCGCGAGTACGCCGTCATCGACATGGATGAAAAGCACGCAGTATCCGCACTGCGCATCTCGCCTCACTATTACAACACCGAAGCCGAACTCGACCTCCTCGTCGACGCCCTAAACTCACTTCCCGCCACAGCCGCAGCACCGTGATGCTCATGGGAGACATCGTGCATTCCGGCGTGACCATCGGCGGACGCACTGTGGAACAAACTCGTGAATGCCTTCATCCAGACCTGGTATGAGAATTTCCAGCTGACTTGTGACCTGCTCGCCGGGCACCATGACCCGCCACCGGGAGCCCTCTTCGTCTTAGGCGGCAAAAAAAGCTTCCGCCCTTAAGCGGCTTCCCTCGGTCTCGACGACGGGGACGTCCATTCTCCCACTTTGACGATCAGCTCCAGCCCCACCGCGTACGACCCCGGCGCCAGTGGCTGGCAGTAAACCACTCGCCCGCGCGAGCGCAAGCTCCCCAGGAGCGACCTCACCTTGACGTGTTCATTCGGCCGCCACGGCCTGCCAGTCACCACGCGGGCTCCTCGTCCGCTCACGTTTTCTGTGACTCCACTCTGCGCCATATCGCGTGCGTTCACACCCGCGAGGTCCACTGCGACTTTCACGGGAACACGCTCTTCTGCTCGGCCCGCTGCGTTCTGCATAAGGCACCGCACTGCTTTCTGGGCTGGGATCGGGATGGCGTTGAGGGCGGGAATAACAGCGTTGCCATCATACCCACGCTAACCCGCGGGACGTCAAGAGTACTCGGAGATTTCTCCCCGAATCCTCAACAATAAACTGTCCGGCAGCGCAACAATCCCATCCCACGTTCGGACGTCCCGGCCCGGCCCATCCTCCCTTGTTTCTGCGCAAAGCCTTATCCTGCAATCACTTCTGCGATGTCCCGACGCGGCAGTAGAATTGCCACAACCACCGCAGCCAAGTTTCTCTACCGCATTCCAGAAGTCGTCAAGGAGGCGCGCTTTGAAGAAAATCGACCGCATTCGAGAGAAAGTTCGCGTTCTGCCTACTTCCGTTTACCTCTCTAAGATGCACGACGCGGGTTGGAGCCTCGTGGCCCTGGAATGGGAACGCGAGGTGGAGGTTTCCGGCGAACCTGAAGAACCCGTAGTCGACGCCAGCTCCGAGGAGATTCCCTTCGGCCTGCGCATCGCCTCCGACTGCCGCCATCTCGAGGACGACCCCCTGGAGATGCAAACCCTCAAGTTTCTCGCCGAAATGATCGTCCAGGATGTCTCCTTCAAGAGCATGGCCGACGCGCTGAATGTCCGCGAATACCGCACACGCGACGGCCGCCCCTGGAACTCCGCCAGCGTCTTCAAGCTGATTCCGCGCTTGATCGACATCGCTCCGCGCGTCCTTTCCGGCGCCGAGTGGGAATCGCGCAAAAAGCAGTTGTCTAAGGTCGCCTGGAACTCTTAGCTCCGGAAATTGTTCGCAGCTCGGCAGCTCTAACTGCCTATTCGCAACGCAGTGAAACCATCGGATCGATCCGCGTTGCGCATGAGAGCAGCAGCACGTACCTCAAGTCTTGTGCGAGTGCGTTCATGGCAATTCCCCGCATCCTAACACACGCACCTTAGTACACGATTCCGTCAACGCGCGGCGCTCGGCGGCTACTCATTTACGCCAAGTCGCACTAACCTGCTACAAAAGGAAAAGCCCCGCCGAAGCGGGGCTTCCTTGCTTTGTTTGAGTGGAGAGATTACCGGTCGTCCTTATCTTCATCGCCGCGGTGTACGGCGATCTGCCCGCGGATTTCGCCGCCTGGGAAACGCGTGGTATGCATATTCGCATACCCGTCACCGGAGCGGATCGCGCGCAGGAACGTTGCGAAGCCATGCTGGTCGAGACCCTGGTCATTCGAGCCGGGAGTGTTTAGAGCGAGAATATCAGCCGCCGTGGTTGTACCCATGATCGAGCCAGACGTCGTTTGTGGGCAATCGGGTTTTTGCGGGATGCCCGCAACCTTTATGGGACCCCCACAGAAGAAGGTCATTACTTGACCGTTGACACCAACCTGACCAAAGTGGATATGGGCAAACAGGGGCGGGCCGGTCAAGCCAGTCCACGTGAAGGTCCAACTCAGCGTTGTTCCGTCCTCGCTGAGCTGGGCGCTGAAAGTCCCATGGCCGCCGGTGCCCTTTGGGAGGTTCTCATTAAATGTAGATAGTTTCGCGGAAAGGCGTAGGACGTCCCGTTCGCCGTCCTGGGCCGCCGTCGCCAAGCTGAATGCCGGAACGAGTAGCGCTAACAATAGAAATTTCTTCATGGTTCGTTCATCTCCTTCTTTTGTAGACTTTGGCAGAATTCTCGGAAGGTGCGGGGGTGTCACAACTCAACCGGAATTCCCAATCTCGAACCCGTCTGTGCGCAAGACCATACGGCAGCCCCCCGTTCCTGTCAACCACCGTTCTGTTAAAGCTCCGTTACTCGGGCGGCCGGCGATACCTCGGCTTCCCTTTCGCTCTCCGACCTCTTCCAAGCGATCGGTTCAACCCTGCCCAGTAGAAACACCCAGCTCACTGCGCCGAGAATCGAAATTACGCCGGTAATCATGAACGCCCAAACAAATTTTCCCGTGCGGCCCACGACGAATCCCGTCACCGCTGGCGCCGCCACACCCGCCAGATTCCCCACAAAATTCTGCAACCCCGTCCATCGCCCCGAAGCTCGCGGCCCCGCCAGCGTCTGCGTAATCGGCCATACGTTCGACAAGTTCAGCCCAAACGACGCACTCGCCACCAGCAGGAACGCCACTGCAAGGTCCGTCTTCGCTACCGCGCATGCCGCCAGCGAAACTCCTCCGATCACTTGCCCCACTCCGATCATCCCTTTTCGTACAAAAGACGCGCTCCGCCCCCCGGCAATCCACCGGTCCGAAGCCGCCCCCGAACTCACGGCTACCAGCGCCATCAGCATGTACGCCAGCGCTCCGATCTTCCCCATGAGCTCCAGCGAAAAGTGCCGCTCGCGCACCAGGTAATACGGCAGCCAGGTCAGCAGGCAATAGAGCAGGTAGTTCCCGCCAAAATGCCCGAGAAAGGTTCCCCACGCCTCTCTCCGCCCGAGGATGTCCAGCATCCCCGGCCCGGCTTCCGCCGCTCGTGTCTGCGCTGCCTCCACATCCGTTCGCGGCATTTTCTTCAGCCAAAGCGGCAACCACAGCAGCCCGGCGCAGCCCAGCCCGATGAAATACGGCCTCCAGCCGTACCGCGCCATCAGCATTCCGCCGAGCAGCAATCCAAACGCCGGCCCCGCGGCCAGCCCCACGCTGATGGCCGCATTCGCAAAACCGCGATGCTGCGCCGGAACATGCCGCACGACAATGTTCGAAAAGCATGGATAAGCTGCGGACTCGCCCGCTCCGAGCAGCAGCCGCATCGCAAAGAAGCCCGCGAAGCCATGCACGAGTCCTGTGCCCAGCGTTGCCGCCGACCACACCAGGAACCCTGCAGCAAGAACCCAACCTGCATCGAAGCGATCCGCCAGCCACCCGGAAACAATCAGGAAGCTCGCGTAAGTCCAGAAAAACGCGGAGAGCAAAATCCCCAATCGCGCCGGCGAGATGCGGAATTGCTCTTCGAGCAGCGGCGCCGCGATCGAAAGCGCCCCGCGATCGATGTAGTTGATAAAAAGCGCCAGAAACAGGAGCGTCAGCACGCCCCACAACGCCGGTGAGAGCTTTTCGATTTCGCGCATCCGTGGCCGCGCTATAGCCTACTCGCCAAAAACTGGTGTATCAACGCGAACCGAACCTGGCTCCGCCATTCACCGTTCTTTGCTATCCTTATCCCGGTGCGCAGTCGTCGATTCCCCCGTTATTCCAGTTCCCAAGGAGCCCCATGCAGTCGCTGCGACTGAACCCCATCCTCAACACCGACTCCTACAAGCTCACCCACTGGTGGCAATATCCCCCGGACACGCGGCACATCTATTCCTACGTCGAGTCCCGCGGCGGCATGTTCGACGAAACCATGCTCGCCATGCTCCAGTACATCATTAAATCGAATTTCGCCGGGCAGGTCTTCACCCTCGATGACGTCGAGGAAGCCCGCCAGATCGCTCACGCTCATTTCTCCGGTCACCCCAAGTCCTTCAACTACGAGGGCTTTAAGTCCCTGTACGCCAAACACGGCGGCCGCCTGCCCCTACGCATCCGCGCCGTCAAGGAGGGCACTGTCGTCAAGAGCCTCAATGCTCTCATCACCATCGAAAACACCGACCCCGAGTTCTACTGGCTCACCAACTGGGCCGAAACCGTTCTCCTTCAGGTCTGGTATCCCATCACCGTCGCCACGCTTTCCCGCGCCATCAAGCAGATCATCGGCCGCGCCCTTGTCCGCACCGGCGACCCTTCGCTTCTTCCCTTCAAGCTCCATGACTTCGGCTTTCGTGGCGTCTCCTCCAAAGAATCCGCCGCCATCGGCGGCGCCGCGCATCTCTTGAATTTTCTCGGCACGGATACTCTCGCGGCGATTCAGCTTCTCAATCAGTTTTATTCCGCCGGCCTCTCCGCAAAAGAACCTTTCAACTGCGCGGCCTACAGCATTCCCGCTTCGGAGCACTCCACCATCACCGCGTGGGGAGAAGCCCATGAAGGCGACGCTTACGCTAACATCCTCGAAAACTGCCCCGAAGGTCTGGTCGCGTGCGTCAGCGATTCCTACGACGTCTTTAACGCCGTGCGCAACCTCTGGGGCGGCAAATTGCGCGAAAAAATCCTCCAGCGCAAAGGCACGCTCGTGATTCGCCCTGATTCTGGCGACGCCGTTGCTGTCCTCGAGGAACTTTTCAAGATTGTCGCGGAAGTTTTCGGCTATGAAGTGAACCGCAAAGGCTGGAAAACCACGGTTCCATGCGTTCGGTTCATTCAGGGTGACGGCGTAAATTTCTACACCATTCAAAACATCACGGCGCAGCTAACGCGAAAAGGATGGTCGCAGGACATTTGGAGCTACGGCATGGGCGGCGCGCTGTTGCAACAGGTCAATCGCGACACGCTGAAATTTGCTTTGAAATGCTCCGCCATCGACCGCAATGGCAAATGGCACAACGTCTACAAGAATCCCAAGACCGATCCGTCGAAGGCCAGCAAAGGCGGCCGCTTCAATTTAGTTCAAAACGGAAAGGAATTTGTCACCGTCGAAGTCGTCGACGGCGATCCGATTCCAAAGAGCAACGCGCTCGACACCGTCCTCGAAGACGGCAAACTTCTCCGCGACATGACCCTGCAGGAAGTCCGTGACATCGCCGTCAAATACGACACCTACAATGACGCTGCATGATCTCTTCACGGAAGACGCCACGCCAGGTTTGCGCCCAAGCGCGCAAACTCGAACTTCTTCGTCTCTTCCGTTTCCCTCGACTCCCCGCCAGCTATTGCGCCGTCCCTTTTGCTTCCGTGATCCGGAACTTGTACCAGGCGGTGCCGGCGGGATAAAGCGCATCGCGGATCTGCAAATTCCTCTGCTCGCCGGGAGCCAAACCCGCGGGGAGAGCGCCTTGGTTAGTCAAGACCGCTTTATTGTCGGCCCCGATGTAGGAAGTCTCGTATTTTATCGCGCTGTAATTGTAAACTCGGGATTTGTTTTCTATGGTTACGACCCAGACGGCCGTGGTGCCGGTGGGATCTTTGTCCATGGTCGCGCGCAAAACTTTCAGATCGTGCACCGGATCCGCACTCGCGTTCGCGGCCACCGAGGCGGCCGCGGCCGGTGCGGTTTCTTTGGCACCGCCCCTCGACATCACGTACAACAGCGCGGCCAATCCCACTAAAACCGCAACTACAAAGATGCCGATCCACAGCCGCTTGGACCCCGATTGCTTGTCGCCCTGGGTTTCTTCAAACATGAGTTCCTCCTTCTCCGCGCCTCTCGCACTCAAGAAAAGGATCCCGCGCTTCCCAGAGAAAAAAACCAGATGCCCCGAGCCACTCACGGATTGTCATTCATAGGATCTAGCGGTCGAATCCTCGTTGTTCTTGAAAGCCAATCCAATTTACAGATAACAGAGAAGGGCGTCGAAGTCCATCGCTAGGAAAATGCAAGCAGGATGTCCAACGGCAACGGACTGAAGGAACTCGCGCGTTACTTGAGAGAGTCTTCGATTTTTTTCCTGTACTCGCGCGCCTTGGCTAGCACTTCCTCTTCCTTCACCGTGAGCAGCTTGCGGTCGCGCATCACCGAGCGCCCGCCAATAATCACCGTCTCCACGTCGCTGCCCTTCAGCGCGTACGCAAGTTGCGAGTACACGTCGTACATGGGCACGGCGTTCGGCGCATCCAGCCCGATCAAAATCAAGTCCGCCTTCTTGCCCTCTTCGAGTGAGCCAATTTCTTTTTCCATGTGCACGGCCTTCGCCCCTTCGATGGTGGCCATTTCCACGACCGCTTTCGCGCCCAGTGCGCGCGGGTCCATCTTGGAAATCTTCTGCAATTTCGCGGCGAGGTCCATCTCTTCCATCAAGTTCAAATCGTTGTTGCTCCCCGCCGGCCCATCAGTCCCCAGCCCCACCGCAACTCCTGCGGCGCGCATCTCCGGCACGGGAGAAACGCCGCTGGCTAGCATCATGTTGCTCGAAGGATTGTGCACGCAGCCGACTTGCTTCTCTGCTAGAATTTTGCGGTCCGTCGCATCCACCCAGATGCAGTGCGCGGCCACCACGTCCGGCCCGAGGATTCCGATTTTGTCCAGATACTGCACCGGAGTTGTGCCGTTCTGCGCGCGGCTGTCGTCCAATTCTTTTTTCATCTCTGCCACGTGGATCAGGATCGGGGCTTTGTATTTCCGCGCAAGCGCCGCGGAATCCTGCAGCGTCTTCTGCGAACAAGTATAAATCGAATGTGGCGCAGGCGCAGCGTGAATCAGCGGATCGCCCTGCCACCGCTTCAGGAATTTTTCCGTGTACTCTAGCATCGCTTCATTGGTCTTGTTGTCCGGGGCGGGAAAATCGATGAATGTTTCTCCGAGCACGCCGCGCATCCCTGCGCCCTTGGTCTCTTCCGCGACGGCGTCTTCAAAGTAGTACATGTCCACGAAAGTCGTCACGCCGCCGCGGATCATCTCCGCCACACCGAGCCGGGTGCCCCAACGCACAAACTCTTCGGTCACATTCTTGGCTTCCGCCGGGAAAATATATTTGCGCAGCCAGTCATCGAGCGTCACATCGTCGCGCAGCCCGCGCAGGAGCGTCATCGCCGCGTGCGTGTGCCCATTGATGAATCCCGGCAGCACCAGCTTTCCTTTCGCGTTGATGCTCTGCGCGCCAGAATACTTCGACTCGATGGCCACGCGCGAGCCGACGGCTACGATCGCATCGCCTTGCACGGCAATCGCTCCGTCCTCGATGACGCGGCGCTCCGAATCCATCGTGACGATTGTGCCGCCGGTCACAAGCAGATCGACTTTTTTCTTCGCGGAGGATTGCGCACGCGCGCAGCAATGAGAAAAATCGAAACTGAATATCAAAACGCACGCGAACACAATTCCTTTTTTCATTTTGTCGATTCGAATC
>WNFE01009114.1_pt1 | contig 13393 bp, 14 predicted proteins | sample 5400451 | NCBI WGS metagenome assembly WNFE01 (sample SAMN13153344, study PRJNA577476) | soil metagenome | isolation source: 200 cm saprolite under Douglas fir tree site 2 hole 2 | place: USA:California | collected 2015-04-18 | reverse complement strand
CCGCGGTGGTCTCCGTGCCATCGTCGACACTGGGTCGTTGAACTTCCACACCGCCTCGCCTGAACATCAACAGCGGACGATCCGGGCTTTTCGTGACCTGCTGCACGCACAGAACGCGCTTCGCACCTCGCTGAAACGCCCGTTTACCGCCGTTCGATTTCCCTGGTCCTGTCGCCAGCAAGGGAAACCGTCGGTCCACTCGCACGGATCATGCAGCGCGCGGGTCCCGAGCTCCCGAGTGCGATCGACTCCCAGACGCATTCGCTTCGGCTACGCGCCGGGAGCGCTGTTGAGCACCTTCGGCAGATGGGCATCGACAGCCATGTGCTTGACGATGCTGCGCTTTCCACGCTCTGGCAATCCGTTCATCCGCCGACGTCAGGCGCGACGACGACCGCGCTTCGGCCCCAAACTGGCAGCCTCACCTACGGTGACCGTTGGTACACGTCCTTCGCTGTGGATCGGTACCCTGGCAGCGCCCTCGAACCAGGTTGGCTGCTGCCCTTGCTGACCTTTCCGGGCGAGTTCACGGTCGCCATCCATATCGTCCCGCTCGACAGCGAGCGCGTGATCGAGCTCCTCCATCACAAGATTCGCGATCTTCGGGCCGATGAGCTGGCCACCATTGATTCGGGGGAAGCCAGCCGCGGCTCGTTGAGCACCCTGCCGGACGCCGAGTTCGTCCACCAGGCCATCGTCCGGAACGAGGAGAAGGCGTTCGCCGTCGCCCACGGACTGGTCGCCACGTGGCCGATCGGCGTGGACGCACTCGGTCGAGAACACCTCATGCACACGGCCGCGGTGACGACGCTACTTCCGTGGCTGCAGGCCGATCTGGCCGACGCGCGCGGTTACTACTGGGGACACAATCGGGACACCGGCGGCCTGGTGGTCCTCGACCCGTTCGACGAGAATCGCTTTCCGAATGCGAACATCGCGGTCCTGGCCCACTCCGGTGCGGGAAAGAGCTACGCTGCGGCCTCGCTCTTGCTGAGTGGCTTCACGACTGGCGTAGGCGCAATCATTCTTGATCCCGAGGCAGAATACGGGCACCTCGTCCGTGCCCTGGATGGCACGTACTTGCACGTCGCCGCCGGGTCGGGACATGCCATCGTCCTGGATCTGGTCTCGGTGATGTGCGGTGGCATGGAGCCGCTGGAGCGGGCCCACCTGGAAGAGGCCGTTCGCACGGCCATCGCCTCGCCGGAGGGTATCCCGGTGCTCGGCGACGTCTGCACGATCCTGGAATCGCGCCAGCAGGCGCCCCGGCTCGCAGCGATCCTCAAGCGGTGGACGACCGGTGAGCTTGGGCAGTTGTTCAGCACGCCGACCAACGTCGATATGGCCGCCGATCTGATCGGCTTCAACCTGCGAGACCTCAAGGAGGAGGTGGTGGGGCCCGCCTATTTGCTGCTGGCGAATTGGCTGTGGGCTCGACTGCGTCGCGACCGACGGCCGCGGCATCTCCTGATCGATGAAGCTGGGCTGCTGCTCGAGCACGAGGTCATCCGCCGATTCCTGGTTCGTCTCGCCCGGCGGATTCGCAAATACCGCGGCAGCCTCATCCTGGTGACCCAGAACCCCGGCGATCTGTTCGAGAGCAAGGATGGCGCGGTGCTGGCGACCAACCCGAGCCTGCTTCTGCTGGGCTCGCTGAAGCACTCGGAGGCCGTCAAGGTGCAGAAAGCCTTCAGCCTGACCGACCGGCAGGTGGCCTCCCTCGAGACCGCCCGCCGCGGCGATTTCCTCCTGCTGGCGGGAGCGAACCGGGTTCCGCTCCACGTGATGGTGCCGCCCTGGATGGACGAGCTCATCGTGCAATTTCGTGACCGACCGTCTGCCGGATTGTGACTGACAAACCGTATGGCTTCGGGTATGGAAATCACGGGAGGACATCCAAACGGGATGAACGGTAGTGGGGAACCTCTTGCGGCTAGACGTCCTCGCGGCGCTGCTGGCCATCGTGCCCGGCTACCTCGCCGTCGCGTTCTGGCGCCGGGCCAAGACCTGGCAGCAGCCGTCCACCGACCTCGGCACCATCCTGCCGGCGCTGGCCGTCAGCCTGGTGATCCAGGTGGTGGTGTCGCCGCTCACCATCTGGCTGCTGCTGCCGGTCGCCGGTGACCTGCCGCAGCATCCCTGGAACCTGGTCGTCTGGACCTACATCACGGTCATCGTGGTGCCCTTCGTGGGGGGTGTAGGCCTAGGCCGATTGACCGACCTGTACGCGGCCGGGCACGGCCGGCCGCACGGATTTTCGGAGCTGCTGCCCGAGGTGCCACCGTCCGCCTGGGACCTCTTTTTCAGCCGCAAGCTCCCGGATGGCCAGTTCCTGGTGATCACCTTCCAGGATGGCTCGCAGGTGGCGGGCAGCTACTACGGCCCCTCCTTCGCCCTCAAGTCGCCCCAGCAGCAGGGCCTGTATCTGGCCCGCGAGTGGGTGCTCGATGCCGAGGGCCATCTCGATCGGCCCGTCTCCGGGTCGAAAGGGATTCTGATACCCACAACTGCTACCATCAGGCACGTTCGCGTGATCGCGGCGGCGCCGTCACGAAGCGGGGCCGACGAAGGAGCAACCGATGGCCGACAAGAGGGAGAGGCTCGAGATCCGGAAAGGGATTGACATCCCGAGGACCAAGCAGGAACCCAAGCGACCGGCGAGCACCAAGAAACCGAAGAACGACCGGCACTAATTCCGTTTCATCTCCCGAACGACTTGGGTTGCATTCCGCCCGACCGCGCTTATAATGGCTTAACTTTGCGCGGCAAGGCCACGCTGCGTGAAGTGAGTCGACAGGTAAGGAGACCCGCATGCAAACGGCAGCGGACTCAGGGAAGGCGACTCGCTCGGATCAGGATCTCACCGATCGCCGGAACGAAGAAGCCCGCGAGATCCGCAATCTCCTCGCCGCCAAGTTGAAGATCCATCCGATCTGGCTGGGGGGAGTCGAAGTCCACACCGCCCGCCACATCTATCTCTTCATCGAGTCCCTGGAAGGCCGCAAGCCGTACGGTCGCGTTCGGCGACAGCGGGCCCCGCGGATCGGCCTGGACTGAAGCCGCCGCTGGATCTCCGTGTTCTGACCGAGCCGGACACCGGCTCCTTCAGCATCCTGGCCGGAGACCGGATGCTGGTGCGGCACGCGGTGAGCGCGGTCCAGCTCGACGGCCAGTGGTACGCCAGTGCACCCATGCCGAACCCGGGCGACGGCGCCTCCCTGACGTGGCGCGCAGGAGGGACGGAGGCGACCGCCCGCCTGATCCCGTACGAACACGGGATCGTGATCGAGTGCGAGGTGCGCAACACCGGGACGGCGACCGTGCTCCTCAACGGCTGGCGGCCCCTCGTTATCGACGAAGCGCGCCAGGGCGCCCTGCACATCGGGGAGGAACCGTGGCAGGCGAGCACGCTGGTCAACGGCTACCAGTCCTGGGACTACGCCGGCATCCATCCGCTAGACGACGCTATCAAGGAGAGCGACCCGCCGCACCTGCGCCACTCCTGGTGGACCTGCGCCATCTACGCCCCTGATCGCCGGGGCATGTTCGTGGCCCAGGTGTTGCGCGCCACCCGCTTCGCCACCGCGTTTCACTGGCGCTACCACCGCGACCAGCGACCGGCGTCGGAGCTGCCCACCGCCATCACCACCTTTTACGCCGAAGAGGATGGCTCCCCGCTCTCCGAGCCCGAGCAGCGCAGCGGCACGCCGCAGCGCATCCGCCTGCCGGTGCCGCCCGGCAGCCGGGTGGCCTCCGATCCCATCCTGTTGCTCTACGGCCAGGATGGCACCGCCACCTTGCGGCGCGCGCTGGCCATCGCCGGGCGGGCGTCAGGCGCCCGCGCCAGCAGTGCGCCCCCGCGGGGCTGGTGCAGCTGGTATCACCTGGGGCTGGCGGTCACCGAGGCCGACATCCGGCGGCTCGCCGCCTTTGTCTCCAGCCGGCTCCCGCAGCTGACGCGAGGGACGACCAAAAGCAATCGGACCGTGATCCAGCTGGACGACGGGTGGATGCCCCGCTGGCAGCGCTGGGGCGACTGGGTTCCCAACGAGGCGTTCGCCGGCGGCTTCTCGGCCATGGTGCAGGCGGTTCGCCGGCGTCGGCTGCGAGCCGGGATCTGGCTGGCGCCCTTCCTGGTGGCCGCCGATTCGCAGCTCGCCGCCGACCATCCCGACTGGCTGGTGCGTGGCGAGGACGGGACGAAGCTGATCGATCCGCGGCTCACCCGGGCGTATCATGTCCTGGACGTCACCCATCCAGACGCGGCCGCGCACCTGACGTCTGTCTTCGCTGGGCTGCGCCGCGACGGTTTCACCTACTACAAGATCGACTTCCTGTATGCGGGCGCCTACGAGGGGCGCCGCCGGGACGGCGCCATCACCGGCACGGAGGCCCTGCGGCTGGGGCTGCAGCGGATCCTCGACGCCGTGAACCCGCCCAAATCCGCGCAGGAAGCCTACATCGTCGCCTGTGGCGCCCCGCTCCTGCCGATCGTGGGCCTGGTCCATGGGGCCCGCATCGGGGGCGACGTAGGCGCCCCCCAAATGCAGGATGGAAAGGCGACCGCGCCGCAGGTCGGCTTTCCCCTCATCCTGTCCATGGCACGCAACACGGCAGCCCGCGCCTTCTTCGACCGGACGCTCTTCAACAACGACCCCGACGTGGTCATGGTGCCGTCGCCGCAGCTGACCCTGGACGAGGCGCGGGTGATGGTGACGGTGGCGGCCCTGTCCGGCGGCATCTTTATGTTGAGCGACGACCTGGACACGCTGCCGCCGGAACGGCTGGCGCTGCTGCGCAACGCGAACCTGCTGGCCCTCGCCGGCGGCCCGGCCGCCGAGCCCCGCAATCTCTTTGCCGCGCCGGAGCGGGAGGCGCGGGATCACTGGTTCGCCTTCCCCCAGGAGCTGCCGCCGGTGTGGATTCGACGCGAGGCCGGCGGCCGGACGGTGGTGGCGGTGTTCAACTGGAGCGACGAACCGCGCCCGTACCTGCTCCGCTTCGTGGAGGTCACCGGCCGTGCCGGCACCTACAAGCTTTACGACCTCTGGTCAACCCGCCGGGGTGGTCGTAGCCTGGGCACCCGCGCGCGCAATGTCCGCCTGGCCCTGCCGCCGCACAGCGTCCGACTCCTTAGAATGGAGCCGGTTGCCCCGGCGCGGACAGGTGATGCGGCCATCTCCCGCTGAGCAGCTCCAAGGCAGATGCGCCGAGTCCTCTTCTATCGTGTGCACGACCTCGCTACGGCCCAGCTCCGAGAGCTGGAGCAGGACGCAGAGGAATTCGCCACCAGCCGAGACTGGCGCGGCGATCGCTTCTGGCTGGCCACCCCGCTGTCCGTCGACCTGTTCGGGATGGAGTACTTCCGCCACGCCGGCAATGAGGAAGGTGGCAGCCTGGCCGGCGCCGGCTTCATCAAGTTGGGCGGAGACGAGACCGACGCCCTGGCCACCCTGTTTTTCCTGGACCGGAGCTCGCAACGGTTCCAGGCCAGGACGGTAATCAAGGATGAGGAGAACCCCATCGCCAAGCTGCGCCACCTGGAGATCCGCGCCGGGCGCCTGCCCGGCGGGATGCCCATCGAGGAGGCGCTGGCGGCGCGGCCGGTGATCAAGAAGATGGAGCACGGCGCCATCACCTTCTATCCGCCGACCTACCGCCCGAATCCCTATTTCCGGCGGGGCAAGCCCGGCATGTGGGGCTTCAGTCTGGATGACATTCGGGACTACGCTCCCAGCTTCCTGGAGGCGGAGGCCGAAGCCATGCGCATCTATCGCGGGTTCCGCCACCTCCGTTCATGACCGGCGCCCCGGAGGTCGAGATCCTTCGACTTCGTAGCCACGACGGTCTCGACCTGGCGGTTCGCCACTGGCCGGCAACCGCGCCTCAGCGCCGGACCTTCGTGGTGGCGCACGGCCTGGGCGAGCACGCCGGCCGCTACCGGCGATTCGCCGCCTGGTTTGGAGCGCGGGGGGTGGAGGTCTACGCCATCGACCATCGCGGCCACGGCATGAGCGGGGGACCGCGCGGCCACGCGCCGTCGCAGGCGGCGTTGCTCGACGACCTCGACCAGGTGGTCACCCTGGCCACTCGTGGCCAGACCAAGCCGGTGCTGCTGGGCCATTCCATGGGCGGCGTGATCGCGATCGCCTATGTCCTGGCGCACCCCGACCGGATCCAGCGCGCCGTCTTCAGCGCTCCCGCCCTCATGCTGAAGCAGCGCCTCCCCTTCTGGATGCGGTGGCTGCAGCCCGTGCATCACGTGTTGCCCAGGCTGACCGTTCCCAATAACCTCGACGTGCGCACCCTCAGCCGCGACCCCGCCGTGGTCGAGGCCTATAGCGCGGATCCCCTGGTGCACGACAAGGTCTCGGCCCGGCTGGCCGCCGTCACCATGGGGCAAGGCGCGGCGCTGATGGCGAGGGCCGGCGAGGTGCGGGTTCCGTTTCTGTTGCTGCAGGGGGGCGACGACGGCCTGGTGGACCCACGGGGGAGCGAGCGCTTTTTCGCCGGGGCGACGGCGCCTGGACGCGCTCTCAAGCTCTACCCCGGGCTGTACCACGAGATCTTCAACGAGCCCGAGCAGGCCCGCGTCTACCAGGACATCCTGGACTGGCTGGATCGTCCGGTCTGATGCGAGCCGTCCTGCAGCGGGTCAGCGAGGCGGCCGTCAGTTGGGACGGCGGCCAGGCCGCGATCGGGCCCGGCTACTGCATTCTGCTGGGCGTGGCCGACACGGATACCGAGCGGGATGCCGACTACCTGGCGGACAAGATCGTGAAGCTGCGCGTGTTCAGCGACGCGGAGGGCAAGTTCAACCTGAGCGCGGCCCAGATCAACGCCCAGTTCCTGGTGGTCTCGCAGTTCACCCTGTTCGCCGATGCCAGGGGCCAGAACCGGCCGGGGTTCCTCAAGGCGGCTCGGCCCGAAATAGGCCGGCCGCTCATCGACCGCTTCATCGAGCGGATACGCGCCACCGGCGCCGTCGTCCAGACCGGCTCCTTTGGGGCCCTGATGCAGGTCCAGCTGGTCAACGACGGGCCGACCACGCTGGTCCTGAGCACCGACGCCTGGGACCCCCGAATCGGCTGAGCGGAATACGGCAGCCGGCGTACCTTAACATCTCCTTCCCTGTGCAGGGCATACGACAGCCGGCGTAGCACCCTGGGGGGAGAGTCTTGGTAAGGTCTCCCTCCCCCTTGCGGGGAGGCTCGGGGACGGGGTCTCGTACGTCTGCGTGGCGCGACCGCGCGACAGCCTGCTCACGACCGGTGACGTAACGCGCATCGCAATGTTTCTGGAATATCACCGACGTAGGCTGGATCCGGTGAGATCCGAATGGGCGCCTCGATGACCAACAAGTTGCTGGCCACCGTCATGGCCATCGCCTTGAGCGGCGCCCTGACGGCGCGCGCCTCCCAGGACCTCCACCTCAACCCTCCGACTGTCAACGCGAGCCTGCCCGCGGCATTGACGCAGGTGGCCGCCACCGCGACCACCGCCCTTGATCCGACCGGCAGCATCCGCCGGGCGTACCAGCAGGACCACGACACGCTGGAGCATCTGCGCCAGCAAGGCTCCGGGCTGGGCAGTCCCGCCCACCAGCAGTTCAACCAGCTGATCGGCGCCGACCAGGCCCAGCTGCTCGCCATCGAGAGGGCGGCCCTGGACAAGATCGCGGCCGGCTCGCCCGTGAACGCGACGGCCACCATCGCGCAGATGGCCGCCATCGTCGCCCAGGCCCAGGCGTCCCTGACCCAGTTCCAAGGCCAGTCGGGCGCGACCAAGACGAACGGCAACGGCCAGAAGCCGTAGCTGCCGCCGCCAAGCAGTTAGGGGCTGTCCGGCTCCCGGCTACTCGCCGACGCTCCCGTCAACCGACTCCCGAATGAGGTCGGCGTGACCGTTGTGCCGCCCGTACTCCTCGATCATGTGGACCAGGATCCATCGCAGGCTCGGTGCGCTCCCGTCTGGCCAGGTGCGCCGCGCGAGCCGCTCCAGGCCGCCGTCGGCCAGCGCCTCCGCGACCAGGGAGCGCGACCGGGCCACGGCGTCTTCCCAGAGCGTACGGAGCTGCTGGGGTGAGTCCTGGGCGGCCGAGTGCCATTCCCAGTCAGGGTCGGCCTTCCAGTCGACCGTGTCCCAGGGCGGTGACTTGTCTCGCCCGTGCAGCGACTGGGAGAACCAGCTGTCCTCGACGTAGGCCAGGTGCTTGAGCAGCCCGCCCAGGGTGATCGACGACGCGGCGACGGTCGCCCTCATGCCGGCCGCGTCCAGTCCCGAGCACTTCCATGCCAGGGTCGCGCGCTGGTAGTCCAGGAAGCCCAGGAGGGTGGCGGTCTCATCGGCGGCGAGCGGGGGCTCCGGGCGACCGTGCTCGTCCACCCGTATGGTTGGGGCCGTCGTCTCCACCCGAATATTTTGCCCGATCGGGGACGGGTGGCACCCGGTCATCTGCAGGCGTTTGCGCTGGTCAGGCCTGCCGATCTCGTGTATCCTACCGGCGCGCCGTGAAGGTCACCCGCCTGGGCATCGCGCTGGTCCTCCCTGCCACCTTGGCACCCATGCCGACGCCGCCGCCTGCTCCGCCGCCCCTGTCCCTGAACAGCATCTTCGGCTCGGATAAGCCGGACCTCAGCAAGTTCGATCCCGACCAGCTCCGGGTGCTGATCGCCACCGGCGACGTGATTCCCGCCCGCGAGGTCAACTACAAGATGGTCACCCACCATGATTGGCTCTACCCCTGGCGGCAAACGGCCGATTATCTCCGCGCCGGCGACCTGCTCTTCATCAACCTGGAATCCCCGCTGATCGCGGGATGTCCGATCATCCACGGCGGTTTCAAGTTCTGCGGCGATGCCCGCGCCGTTGCCGGGCTGGACTATGCGCGGGTGGCGGTGGCCAACATCGCCAACAACCACTTCACCAACTTCGGGCCCACCGCGGTGAACGACACCATCCTGCTGCTGGCCCAGCACAATATCGGCGTCAGCGGCCTCGGCCACTGGGAGACTCGCGACGATCGCGGCATCAAGTTCGGCTTCGTGGGCTTCAACGGCATCGGCACCCACATCGACCGGGCCGAGATGAAGCGCGAGATCGCCATCGTCCGCGCCCAGGCCGACGTCGTCGTCGCGGCCTTCCACTGGGGCAAGGAATATGAGCTGGTCCCCATGGTCGGGGCCGGCATCGCGCCCGATGATCCGCGCGAGATCGGCCACCTGGCCATCGACGATGGCGCCGACCTGGTGATCGGCAACCACCCACACTGGGTGCAGGGCGTGGAGATCTATCACGACAAGCTGATCACCTATGCTCACGGTAATTTCATCTTCGACCAGATGTGGTCGCAGGAAACGCGTGAGGGCGTGGTCGGCCGCTACACCTTCTATGGCACCCGACTGATCCGGGTCGACTACCGGCCGGTGCTGATCTCCGACTACGCCCAGCCGTCCTGGCTGGACGACAGTCAGGGCGAAGGGCAGACCATCCTGCAGCGCATGGAGCACAGCAGCCACCTCATCGCCGGCATCCCCTGACTTCGGCGGGGTATCGAACCGGCGATCGGCCTGTGCTGGACGCACCACTGACTTGGCTGGCCAGCGAACAGCCGACCGGGGAGTCAGGGCAGGCCGAGTGAGCAGGCACCTTGACTTCACCCTGAGCCCAGTGCTGTACTTGCGATGAAAAACTGAGCTTGGGGGCAGCTCTAGGAGGGAGAGTGGATGGACTCTGGTGGAAAGGCGCCCACAGCCGTACCCAGGTCAGGACCGGCGAGCCCCCTCGGGTTACGCCGTGGAAGCTTGAATCTCCCGCGACTCGCCTTCATCGGACTCGCCTATTTCTCGCTTGCCCCGGCCATCTACCTGAACATGGGCTTCATGGAGACCGACGCAAATGGTCCCGTGATGCCGCTCCTCTTCATCCTGATCACCATTGCGATCCTGCCGACCGCGATCAGCTTCGCGGTCATGAACAACCGGCGCCCCTCCGCCGGGTCGGGCTCCACGTGGCTGTGGGAGAGCGTCGCTCCGCCAGTCGGCCTGTGGCTGGGCTGGATCATGATCACGGCCTACCTCGTGGTCTGCTCCATCTACCCGCCGGGCTTCGGGTTGTTCTTCAACTCCTTGCTGAGCATCTTCGGCATCGGCACCAACGTCTGGACGGGGATCGCCGGCGGCGTGGCCTCCGTGCTGATCTGCGGCTACATCGCCCATCGCAACATCCGGCTTGGCGCCGCGGTGATCGGGGTGCTAATGGTTTTCGAAGCAGGCTTCGTCCTCCTCCTCTCGCTCTTCATCGTCATCAAGGGCGGCACCCTCGGGCACTTCACGCTGACCCCATTCGACCCGACCGCGGCGAAGGCCGGAATCACCGGTCTGTCGTTGGCCGCGATCTTCGCCTTCCTGTCGATCGCGGGCGTGGACTCGATCGCGCCCGTCGCCGAGGAATCCGACACCCCGAAGCGCCTGATCCCGCTCGGCACCATCCTGATCACACTGATCGCCGGCCTCTATTGGACGATCACCTCCTACGGGTTCGCGATCTCGATCCCGGTCCAGCAGGTCGCGGACTACGTGAATGCAGGCCAGCTGACGCCCGTGCTGCCGATCGCCCATCAGTACATTGGCGGCCTGGACATCCTGGTGCCGATCACCGGGTTCACGGCCACGCTGGCCAGCTTCGGGGCGTCGGTCTACGCGGCCAGCCGGCTGATGTATGCCGTCTCCCGTGAGGGCTTCCTGCCGTCCTTCTTCGCCCGGCTCCATCCGCAGCACCACACGCCCTGGAATGCGGAGGCAACAGCGCTGGGCGTGGCGCTCGTTCTGTTCGTGCTCGGTACCTGGTGGCAGGGCTCGGTGGCGGGCTCCTTTGGCTATCTCGCCGTGATCTTCGTTTTCTTCATCCTGGTCGCCTACATCTCCGTCAACCTGGCCAACCTGATCTATCACTTGCGCTACAAGCGCAACGAGTTCAACTGGTTCCTGCATGGGATCATGCCGGTCGCCGGCGTGCTGATCGACGTCTACATCCTCTATAAGGCGTTCTTCCAGGCCGAGCTCGGTCTGCCCTTCCAGACCGGATCCAGCATCGTCTGGTTCTCGCTAGCCTGGGCGGCGATCGGTGTGGTCTGGGTGCTCTGGTGGCGCCGGCGGCGCGATCTGTCGAAGGCGTCGCTGACCGTCTACGGGGAGGCTTGATGTGATCACGCCCCAGCTGCGGGTCAAGGAAGGCTTCATCCCGGTCCCTGGCGGCAAGGTCTGGTACCGGATGGTGGGAGAGGGCGGCATCCCACTTCTCTGCCTCCACGGCGGGCCCGGCATCCCGCATGACTATCTCGAGAACCTCGAGGATCTGGCCGACCGCCGGATGGTCGTCTTCTACGACCAGCTGGGATGCGGCAAGTCGGAGCGCCCCGACGATCCGTCGCTGTGGACGATTGGGCGGGCGATCGAGGAACTGGCCGCGGTCCGAGAGCACCTCGGCCTCGACCGGATCCATCTGTTCGGCAATTCGTGGGGTGGCTGGCTGTCGTTGCAATACGTGCTCGATCGCAAGCCGCCGCTGAAGAGCTTGATCCTGAGCAGCTCACCGCCGAGCGTCAGCCGGTGGATTGCGGACGCCAACGAGCTCCGTAGTCAACTGCCCGAGGGCGTCCGCAGGGTCCTCGATCATCACGAGGCGAAGGAGTTCTTCGCCTGCCCGGAATGGTTCGGCGCGATGGCGGTCTTCTACAAGCGGCATGTCTGCCGGGCGGATCCCTGGCCGGATGGCGTGGAGCGCGCCTTCGGCCCGGGGTTCGGCGCCCAGGTCTACGGCACGATGTGGGGGCCGAGCGAGTTTGGCCCGGTGACCGGCAACCTCAAGACTTGGGACGTGACCGACCGCCTCCACGAGGTCACGGTTCCGACGCTAATCACCTGCGGCCGGTTCGACGAGGCCACGCCGGCGCACGTGACGGAAATGTACCGCCGGATGCCCGGGTCGGAGCTCGCCATCTTCGAGCAGAGCTCCCACCTCGCGTTCGTCGAAGAGCGTGAGGCTTACATGAGGACAATGAATAAATTCCTCGACAGGGTGGAACGCGGCAGCTAGCCTCGCTAGTACGAGCGTCCCCGCACAGCTCAAGCCGTTACTCTTCGGGGAATTCGTCCCAGATTTCGCCGGCTGGGCTGGGCCGGCCGGCGCGGGGGCTGGGCGGGGCTTTCTCGATGACCTCCCACTCCAGCTCGGGCAGGGCTGGTTCTTCCTGCCGGTAGATCCTCAGATAGCCCTCTGCCATCTCCCGCGGGCTGAAGCGCCGGCGGGCCTCGGCGGCGCAGCCGGCAGGACTGATCTCATCGAGCAGCCCGACCGCGGCCACCATCTGGTCCACATCGCGGGCGATGAATCCGGTGAGCCCCGGTTCGATCAGCTCGGGGGCGGCGCCCACCCCAAAGGCGATCACCGGCGTGCCTGCCACCATGCACTCCGCCATGGCCAGCCCGAACGGCTCGGGCCATTGCAACGGGAAAATGCCGGCGGCCGCGCGGGCAATCAGCTGCTGCTTCTCGCGTCCGCTGACGTTGGGGATGTAGCGGACCTGGTCGCCGAGCGCCGGCGCAATGTGTTCGCGGAAGTACCGTTCGCCCAGTTCGGTCCGTTCCACCTTCCCGGCCAGCACCAGCTGGCGGCCGGTGCGCTTGGCCACCTCGATGGCCAGGTGCTGACCCTTGTCCGGCGTGATCCGGGCCAGCTCTAGCAGGTAGCCGTCCTTGTGGATCTCGACGGGCACGTCGGTGTCAACGGCGTTGTAGACGATGCCGGTGACGGCCACGTCAGGGGCGGTAGCCGCTTGGGACGCGCTAATGGCCACCAGCCGCACCCGATCCTGGGCCTGGCGGTAAAGGCTGGCCATCGATTCCGAGATGGGGCCGTGAATGGTGTGCACCGCCACCGAGCTGATTCCGGACACCGACAGGGCCAGCAGCCCCACGGCGCCCACGTGATCGTGGACGACGTCGAACTCACCGCGCTGCAGCCGATCGAAGGCCCGCATCAGGAAGGTGGCCTCGCGCACCGGCTGCACCGGCGTGCCCAGGTCGTTGATCCATTCCGACGGCGCGAGCACTTCGACGCCGGGACCGGAGCCGTCGGCACCGAGCACTGTGACGTGATGGCCCATGCGGCGCAGCTCCTGGTGCAGGAGATGCACCACGAGTTCGATCCCGCCGTAGCCTTTGGGCGGAATCGGATACCAGGGCGGTGAGATCAGCGCGATTCGCAATGCGTCGGACAGCACGAAATAGTTCACCTCTTGTGAAGTCGATCCCCCCGCCGAGTCCTTCGACGATAGCAGAAGGCTCGGTCTCGACCGAGTCTATCGACCGATGTCGCGCCGCTGCATCAAGAC
>WNFE01002630.1_pt1 | contig 13398 bp, 7 predicted proteins | sample 5400451 | NCBI WGS metagenome assembly WNFE01 (sample SAMN13153344, study PRJNA577476) | soil metagenome | isolation source: 200 cm saprolite under Douglas fir tree site 2 hole 2 | place: USA:California | collected 2015-04-18 | reverse complement strand
TGGCGCGCGTGCGGATAGTCTTTGGTCTGGATATAACACTGGCCGAGGATGTACGAGGCATCCACATTCGCCCGCGGATACCAGCCTTGCACCTTCTCCAGAAAAGGAACGGCATCCGCCGGTTTGCCGCTCAGGTAATAGGAAAGGCCCAGCATTTGGGTCGCTTCATTGTCCTGGGAATCTTGCTGCAATGCTTGTTTGAAAGACTCAGCCGCGTGGAAGTAATCACCTTTCTTGTAATACGCCATTCCCAATTCGTGGGACACACCTTTCAGGCGGGGTTGGGCCACGGAAAGCTGTTTCAGTTCGGCGATGGCTTCGTCGTACTTACCTTGCTGCAGAAGCTGGCGCTCGTGAGCAAAGTCAAGATTGACAGGACTTGAAGCAGATTGCGGCGTTTCCACGGCGGAATGTTGCGTTGGGGCTTGCCCCCAGGCCAGAGGGCAAATCAGAAGCACTAGCAAAATGAGGTGACGCTGTTTCACCAGGATATTCACCGACCCTGCCGGCTGGCTGCTTACCGGAGCTTTGCCTCGGCAACTCCCACGTACTTGTCTGCGCCTCCATAATAGAGGAGAAAGCGGTCGCCCTCCTCTGCTATCCCCTCGACGAACACAACGTTGGGAACCTGGCCATTTTTTTCCCAATCCATTTCTGGGAAGAAGACGGGTTCCTCGCTGCGCGAAATCAGCTTGGCAGGCTCATGGCGGTCAAACACTGCAATCCCCGTGCGATAGACCAACTTGTCGTCGGCACCGTTATATATAAGAACGATGCCGTCGTTAGTGATGATCGGTGGCGGCCCTGGTTCGACCACGCGGGAATCGAACTTGCCAGGACGCTTGGCCAGCACCGGCTCCCGAGTCGCTTCCGTCCAGTGAGTAAGATCGATTGAATACACGAGTCCGGTCTGATCAGTTTTGTCCGTGCTGGTTCCGAGAAAATACATCCAGTACTTGCTATTGATCTTTTCGGGCACGATCGCTCCTGATTTAGTCCAGCCCACATTCCAATTCCCTTTGTATGCCGGCAGGATCACCCCCTTGCGTTGCCAGTGAATCAGATCTTTGGATGTAGCCAGACAGAGCTGCGCATCTTTCTTGTTGTATCCGGTGTAGGTCAGATAATAAATGTCGCCGAATTTCACCAGCCGCGGGTCTTCCACGCCCCCATCTTTTTCATAGTCGGCCTCGGGCGAAAGCACGGGCTCTGGACGGCGAGTAAAGTGAATACCGTCAGTGCTCTCCGCGAATCCAAGGCGCGACGTGCCGCTCTTGTTCTGCGCGCGATATAGCATCGCGAATTTGCCACTGCGCACGATGACCGCTGGATTAAAAGTTCCTGCCGATTCCCAAGTGTTGCCAGCCGGAGAGATAACTGGTTCCATGGAGATACGGCGCCAAGAGCCGAAAGGCAGATTGATGCCAATCGAGAAAACCAGCACCGACGAGCATAGAATCAACAGCAAAAAACCATTTTTGCAACGGCGTAGACTCGAGATGCAGGGCCAACCCGGGATGTGTGGTCTGGATATGACTTCGCCGAGCATAGGTCGCATCGAGCCACCTATAGCGACACCGGAACCTCAGCGTAGGATTCACAGCATCAGTTCATAGACAAAAGGGAGCCCTAAGGCTCCCTCAATAGCACAACCAGGTCGATCAGAAGCTGAGTTTCAACGCGAATTGCAGTGTACGCATCATCATTGGGTCATTGCCCGGATGCAGAATGTCCGGTGCAATCGATGCACGTGCCTCCCGTAGCTTCACAGTCCTGGTTGCTGAGGTCGAGGACCGGGTGGAAAGAAAAGCTCATGCTACCAGGTGATTTTATACGGATAAGAAAAAACCGGGGGAAGCCGATAGGTTCCCCCAGAGGTGGTCAGTTGTTAGCACCCTCGGTCAGAAGGTGACCCGCGCGCCGAGCTGTAATTGCCGCATCAGGCTGTTGGCCTCCAAGCCGGTGATCAGCCCGCCACTGCTGCAATCAATGCAACCGTTCGGATTGCCATAGACGGGATGATTGAACACATTGAAGAATTCCGCCTGGAACTGCGCGTGAACCCTCTCCGTGATCGTGAAGTTCTTGAAGATCGACATGTCAGACAGGAATTCCCCCGGGCCGGTGAAGCTGTTGCGCTGAATGTTCCCGAAGCTGCCAAGGCCGGGGTCGCTAAACGGGCCGCTTTGTGTCAACACCGTAGTGCAGCTCACAGGATCGTCGCACATAGTGGGCACGGGCTTGAAGAACACGACTTGGTGGGTTTGGTTGTTGAAGGCGCCGGACCCCATAGGGAAACTACCCTTAAGACTGGGGCGGCATGGTCCGGTATCCCTATCTAAGCCGCAGTTCTGGTAGCTGGGAGAGAACGGCAGGCCGCTCCCGATGACCATGGTCGCATTCCACTGCCATCCTCCTAAGAGCAAGTCCGCCGCTCGCGAAGTGTTGCCCAGGAACTTCTTGCCGCGGCCGAAAGGTAGCTCGTAAATCGACGTCAGAATCAAGACGCTGTCCCGGTTGAAATCCTGACGTCCGTAACCTTGACGCAGATCGGGCTGATAGCCGCCATCGTTGTCATAAGCCCTCGAGTACGTGTAGAACACCTGTAACGTCAAGCCCGCTGAAGCCCGCTGCTCCAATCTGGCCTGTAGTGACTTGTAGGAATTCGTTCCGTCGTTGCCCCTATAGTCGAAACCATTTCCCCCGCAGCAAACCACGTTAGTCGTTACGCCGCTGGCGTCAATGTAGGGAGTAGTGAACGCGGTGTTGTAGGGTGACCGCTGGGCGAAGGTCAGGCCTGTTGAGCACCCGACGCCCGCGCAGCCTACGATCGTCGCCTGGTTCGCATTGTAGGAGGGACCATTGCCTTTGAAGACATGGCTGCCATGGTTGGCCACGTAACCCACTTCCACGCTGGTCTTTGAAGTAAGTTGCCGCTGTAGGGTCAAATTCCAGGCATCCACGGCCGGCACCACGAGCTTGTCTGGCCGGGTCTTGGGTTGCACGTTGCCGGTTGGCCCAAACAGCGGAAGGATACCATTGCTCGGAATCACGGGGAAGGCAGCCGAGCCCGAAGCTGGACCACAAATCGTTGTATCGAACGGGGAGGGCAAGCATTGGCCGGTAAAGTTGTACGCCGGAGTCTTGTTGTCGAACGTCGCTGAATTGAGGGTCTGGTGGGCCAGCACGGGAAGGTTCTGCGTGACAGTGTGGCCAAACAGCGATCCAAACACGCCGATGTCGAAGCTGCGTCCGTAGCCCATACGAACCACAGTCTTGGGGGTGACCTCGTACGCGATTCCGATACGGGGAGCGAAAAGCTTCCAGTTGGTGCGGGTACTACCGTTGTCGCTGATGCCGCCGTAGCCAGCAACTCGAATCACGCCTTCGGGCAGGACTGCGAAACCGCCATTACCCTTGCCGTTGACAAATTCCGGAGTGTAGTGCTCCCAGCGCAAGCCATAGTTGACGGTCAGTTTGTGAGTCGCGCGCCAGGTATCCTGGCCATAGAAGAAGTAGCGGTTCTGAGTCTCCATCGCGTTCGGCTCGGTGGCAGATCCCACATAGCGGTCCATGTTGCTCACTTCGGAGAAAAGGAACGTGGCTAAGTCCACCCCGCCGGCACCGAGGCCGTCGCTGGTTCCCTGCCAATCGAAGTGCATCTGGCCCGTGCGGTTGGCGTCGGATGGAACGCGCAGGTTAGTCGCGTGCCGCAGGTCTGCTCCGAACTTGAACTGATGGTTGCCAAAGATCTTCGTCCAGTTGTTGACGAACTGCTCGCCTTGCTCCTTCTCGATGAGCGGGCAGTTGCAGCGGGTAATGTTGAGGGCTTCGCCAAGGCTCCCGAAGCCGCCGCCGCCCGATGAGACAGCATCGAAAAATAATCCGGGCAACCCGTTCGTGGTTACGTCGGAGGTATTCAGACCGGGGAATCCCAGCGCCGAGGCCGCGGTTGTGCTGCCCTGGTCGAACTTCGTCGAGTGCGGGTTGTAGCGGAAGTATCCGAAACGAAAATCCGTCAAGAGCGTGTTGCTTAACGCGTAGTTGAATCCTGTCGCCAGGCTATAATTGTTAATTAGCGATAGGCCGGCGAGGCCGAGGTAGCCAAGCCCAGGACCGCCGATTGCGCCAAACACCGGCTTGCCAGAGAGCTTGAAGTTGGAGTGAGTATAGCGGCCAAAGATCTGGAGCTTCTGGCTGGCGGTGTAGTCGCTGCGTATCACGTACTGATAGTCGTTGAAGCTTCCGCTCCCGCTGGCCGAGTAGTTGTTTAGGGTTCCGTTATGATCGCCCGGCAAATTCGGTGCCGGCAACTGAGCGAGAATGCTCTCGGGTGTGGTGAGGCCCGAGCCTGTAAAGTTCGCGTCTACGGCCTGCAAGGCAGACTGTGGGATTACGTTACCCGAGTAACCAGTACCGCGCCCCCCTACCGCTAGGTACGGGTTAAAAACCTGGCCGTTACCGGTGCTGGCATTCCCCAGATACTCACTCAGATCGCAGTTCAGGGTGCCGGCAGTTAGACAAGTTGAGCGGACCAAAGCCGTAGGAACACTGGTCGTAAAGGTGGTGCCAGACGTGCGCCGAGTGGCTTCATAGTTACCGAAAAAGAAGAGTTTGTTCTTGATGATGGGTCCGCCTACCGCTCCGCCGTATTGCTTCCAGTTGTTGGGCGAGGCTTTGTCGGTAAAGGGATTCTTCGCGGGATCGACCGGATCCAAATCGTAATAGTAGCCGCTGCCGTGGACTTCGTTGCTCCCAGACTTCGTCTGGGCAGTCATGATTCCGGCCAAGGCTTTGCCGAACTCAGCGTCGTAGTTCTGGGTCGTGATCTTGGTCTCAGTCACCGCATCCAGACTCGGGTTCACAATAATGATACCCAGAATCGGATCTTGGTTGTCAGTGCCGTCCAACTCGTATCCCGTACCACTGAAGTGCTGGCCGTTCACGAAGATCTGCTTGCTGCCCTGAGGATTCTCCGTGGCAGCATGGCCCCAGCCTAGTATCTGCGTACCCGGCGAAAGCAACTCCAGGCTTTGGAAATTCCGATTGTAGACGGGGAGTTCCGCCAATTGTTTTGAGTTGAATTCGATAGACACGTCGGCGCGGTCCGTCTTCAATTGCGGAGCTTCGCTGGTAACCTCGACAGTCTCGCTGGCACCGCCCACGATGAATTGGCCATCTACGCGCGCACCGGTGTCGGCCGACACTTGCACATCCTTGAACTCCAAAACCTTAAAACCAGCAGCGGCGATATGGACGGTGTACATGTCTGGAATCAGGTGTGTCACCGAGTAGTTGCCGCTATCGTTGGTAGTGGACTCGGTGGAGACATTCTTAGTCTGGCTAGTGACCGTGACCTTCGCCCCGTTCACCGCTGCCTCGGACGCATCCGTCACCGTGCCGAAGATGCTGCCATAAACGGCTTGGGCGCTGGCTTGAGGACCCCACACGTTAAGGATAAGAACTCCCGCAACCAGCAACCCGCTTAATAGCATTACTCTTTTCATTGACCCCTCCGGAGGCATTGCGACGTCGACCCGAATGCCCGATCACTTTTCTGTTTTTGGATTTTGGCTTTTCTCGAGCAGCCACGAATTTAGTCTGCTCACGCATCTAGCAGTTTTAGTTCCGAAATCTTTGCGATCAGAAAACGTTGAAATCATTTGCTAAACTCGAGCGTGAAAGAAACTAGCGTTTACCACAATTGGAATTTTCCGAAGCGCGTTTCTACAGAAATCCAGATTGTCTACTGTGCGTAAAGCAATCAACAAAATCGTTTGTGCACTAAAACCGATTTCAACCAACCAGGTGCATTGATGACTCAGAATTTTGGACGCGCTTCTGCGCTTAGAAATGAAAAATCGAAACCCGAGAGAGCGAAACCCACAAATTCTGTCAGCGCCGCTGCGGCATGCAAACAGAAATTTCCCCGTACCAAATTCGGCGAAAGCAATTCGACCTTCACTGAATTGCGCCGTAGCATGATGCCGATTGGAAGAATTTGTAAGTCTCAGTGGGTCTGTTACAGTTACTTCTTCTAAACTGCTGTCTTGCGGGAGATGAAGTAAGTTTGTTACCCTCTGTTAAAGTGGGCGTTACGGACCATGTAACTCGGGAGGAGCAATACCTCTCGCAAGTGGGGAGGCTGGTGAACAGCCATACGCTGCATGGCTCCGAGTCTCTTTGTAAGCTGCTGCGCTATCTCGCCGACCAGGCGCTGAAGCATCCAGGAGTTGCGCTGAAGGAGTATCAGATTGCGACCGAGGTCTTCGGGCGCCCGGCGGATTTCGATCCGCATCTGGATTCTCTGGTTCGCGTGCAGGCGGGGCGGCTGCGTTCTAAGCTTTTCGAATATTATGCTTCCGAGGGCGCTGAAGATCCTATCATTGTTGAGCTTCGTAAGGGCGCCTATACTCTGGGTTTCCACAACGCCATGAGTCCAACAAAAACGATTTTGCGCTCCGCTCAGGAAGTCGAGCAGACCTTGGGGGCTACTCACGCGCACAAGACTTCCTTGCTAACGATTGGGCTGGCAGTTCTTCTCGGGATTGCAATCTTCGTCATCGCCGGGTTGCTGCTTACCCGAAACTCGAATGGAACCGGATCGGCGAGCGCTGGAGAACACGCCCCAGCTGCTTTCCGGGTTTTTTGGCAACCATTCACTGCCGGCCCCGAAGAACCATGGGTAATCTTCAGCAACGGAGCATTCGTGGGGCGTGCAGAGACCGGGCTGCGGTACTTCAATCCAGCACAGGACTCGAGGCAAGCGATCGAAGACAAATACACTGGAGTGGGCGAAGTACTGGCGGTCTACGATCTGGATCATGTCTTCCGTCAGTTACACCGGGAGATTCGGGTGAAGCGGGGCAGCCTATTTACGCTGGATGATGCCCAGAACAACAATCTGATCTTCGTGGGTTCGCCGGCCGAGAATCTGACGCTGCTCGATATACCCAGTACCCACGAGTTCGTGTTTCAGCGGGTTCCATCCGGCGCGAGGAAGAACGACCTTGCCGTGGTCAATGTGCATCCGCAGCCGGACGAGCAAAAGATGTTTCTCGCCACTCCTTCTGGCACGCCTCTTACCGAGGATTACGCGATCATAGGCCTGGTTCCCGGGATGAACCCTGCCCGCTGGTTACTGATCCTGGCAGGGACCACGACGATGGGGACGCAGGCGGCGGCAGAATACGTCTGCCGGCAGGACTCTCTAGAACAGTTACTGCTGCGGCTGAGCGTCTCGGAGAATGGCGAAATAAAGCCGTTTGAGGTGGTGCTACGCGTGAAAGTCGCGCGCGGAGTTCCGGTTGGAACAGAACTGATTGCGCTGCGAAGAGTTTCGCAGTGAGTGTCAAGCGCTGATCGGCAATTGTTTTCTTCGAATGTTTGAGCGAGGTGTCCTTCTCAAAGCTGGGGTTTTGCGTGGGTCAATTCTGCAGCTTTGCGAAGCTCCTCTTGCGCTTCTGTCTTTTGGCCCTTCCGATCGAGCGCCTCTGCCAAGTGCAAATGAGCGAGCGCATAATTTGGCGACAGAGTTATCGCTGATCGAAATTGCGAAATTGCGCCGTCTAAGTCTCCCGCCTGCAGGAGTTTCTGACCTGAGTTTGTATTGAAAGTGGCCGCTTGCAGGCTATTGGATTGCTTAAAGAGTTCCTGCGCGCGCCGGCTTTCCGCATCGGCGGTCGCTCCATCACCCATTTGCCGCAGAATTCCGGCAAGCGTGGTATGCGCGCCGACCAAGGTGGGATCAACTGAAATGGCTTTTCGCAATGCGGCCACAGCCTCTTCGTTTTTCCTGTCCTGCTTCAGAACCGTGCCCAAGGTGTAGTAGGCCTCCGCATAGTCCGGCTTCGCCTGGGTGGCGGCGTGCAGTTCCCTCTCCGCTTCGGGGAAATTACCTTCCTGCCAGAGTGTGACTCCGAGAGTGTAGTGGATGTCGGGCTGCTCAGGCGCGAGTTCGGAGGCTTTCTTGAATTCCGCAACCGCATCGTTGAGCCGATCTTTGAACTTCAGCGCAAGCCCGAGGTCATAATGTGCCGTCGAATCTTGCGGCGCAATCGTCAGGGCCGACTGAAACTGTGCAATCGCCGAATCGAAATCTGCTTTTTGCAAATAAGCCGTGCCGAGGTTCGCAAGGTAGCCCGGGTCGTCAGCACGGATGCGAATCGCAGTTTCGAACTCGGGGATGGAATCTGCTGCATCTCCGACCTGAATCAGCGCCAAGCCAAGATCATTGTGCGCCTCAGGATCCTGAGGCCGGAGCTGGGCGAGATGGCGAAATGCAGCGACCGCTCCTTCGGCATCGCCGATGCGCTGCAAGAGTAGCCCGAGGCTCTCCTGAGCTTCAGGGAAATCCGGCTGCAGTCGGGTTGCTCTCTTCAACTCCTCAATTGCCTGCTCAGATTGCTCATCTTGCAGAACACGCCCGAAGTAATAATGCACCTGGGCGTTCTCGGGAACCGCTTGCGATGCCTTCGCCAGCAGATCATGTGCTTGGGGCAGCTCTTTCTGCTGCCAGCGCACCACGCCCAGGTGCAGCTGTGCCGCTGGAAAGTCCGGCTGCAGTCGCAGGGCCTCGGAGAACTGATCTGCGGCTTCTTCCGTTCGGGAAGCTTGGGCCAGGAGCGATCCCAAATCGTCGTGCAAGTCTGGGCGCCGCGGCTCTAGGGCAAGGGCCGCTTGCAGTTCACTAATTGCGCTTTGCGTATCGCTGCGGAAACTCAGCACCCGACCAAGTGTGCGGTGCGTTTCAGAATCTTCAGGAGCCAGACGGACTGACTCTCGGGCTTCGGTTTCGGCTTCTGCAAAGTCGCGGCGCTGAACCAGCGCGTTGGCGAGGTTCAGGTGGGCCTGAGGAAATTCCGGCTTAATGCGAATAGCAGAATGGAACTGCGCGATGGCGGAATCAACCTCGCCCTGATTGAGAAGCACCCATCCGAGCGAATTGTGGGCCTCGGGGCTGCGCGGAGCGATGCGAACCAGTTTTTCGAAAGCTGTACGGGCATCGGACAGGTTACCCTTCTGCAACGCCAGCATCCCTTGTGCATAAAGAGATTTAGCGCGGCCCTGCTGTGGCTGCGATGCTGGAGTTTGAGCGTATAGCAGTGACGCCACGCCTAGTACCGCGATGCAGACCGCCGTAATGAGCGGCGCCGGAAGTCGAGAACTCGATGGCATGGCTACGTTTCCACTCCCATACTACTATTGCCAGATTCCGCGATGCGCAAGGTCAGCGGGCCACGCGCAGCGCCACCGGCTTGTAGTATCTTCCAGGTGGGATGCGATTTTTCCGTCATCATCTCTGCAAACTTTGCACCGGCCCGGTGATTCCCCCCATTCTCGGCTGTCTCGCGCTCCTGTCCACCGCGGGAGCAGAGCAACCCCGACTGGCGGATTTCGAAGATGTCGCGGAGAAGGCCGGGCTCACGATGATGAACGTGTTCGGCGGAGCAGACACCAAGAAATACATCATCGAGACCACTGGCACCGGCGTTGCCATTTTCGATTACGACAACGATGGCTGGCCGGATATTTTCATCGTCAACGGCACAACTCTCGAAGGATTTCCGGCGGGCAAAGCTCCCACCAACCGTCTCTATCGCAACAACCACGACCGCACGTTCACCGATGTAACCGTGAAGGCCGGACTCGCCGCCACCGGGTGGGGCCAGGGTGTCTGCGTGGGCGACTATGACAACGACGGTTGGGAAGATCTCTACGTTACATACTACGGCAAGAACCGCCTCTATCACAATGAGCACGGCGTGTTCCGCGAGGTTGGCGATAAAGCGGGGGTAGCAGGCTCCGGCAAGGCCTGGGGAACAGGCTGCGCCTTCGTGGATTATGATCGCGACGGACTGCTCGATCTGGTGGTTGCCAACTATGTGGATTTTGATCTCTCGACAGCGCCCGCGCCGGGCGAGCGGGCTTCTTGCATCTGGAAAGGGGTGCCGGTAATGTGCGGGCCGCAAGGCTTGCCGGGGGCGAAAAATATTCTGTATCACAATCTGGGTGGCGGAAGGTTTGAGGACGTAAGTGCGAAATCGCACGTTGACCAAGCCGCCGGGCATTATGCGTTCAGCGTCTCCACTCTTGACTATGATGACGATGGTTGGCCCGACATCTACATCGCTTGCGACAGCACGCCCAGCATTCTTTATCACAACAACCATGACGGGACATTCACCGATGTGGCAATAGTCGCCGGAGCGGCGTTCAACGAAGACGGGCGCGCGCAGGCAGGAATGGGTAGCACTGTTGCCGACTTCAATGGCGATGGCAAGCTGGACATCTTTCGCACGAACTTCTCCGACGATACTTCCACTCTCTATCGCAATAACGGGAATGGCACGTTTGATGACGTAACCTTCGCCGCCGGACTGGGGCTCCATACTCAGTATCTTGGCTGGGGCACGATGTTCCTGGATTTCGATAATGATGGCTGGCCCGATCTTCTGCTCGTGAACGGACATGTCTATCCCGAAGTCGACAAACAACGCTTAGGAAGCAGCTACCAGGAGCCGAAGATCCTGTATCACAACAACGGGAACGGGACCTTCACTGACATTTCCGCCAACGCAGGTTCCGCAATCACCGCGGCAACATCCGCTCGCGGACTGGCTGTCGGCGATCTATGGAATGACGGGCACCTATCGGCGGTGATCAGCAACATGAACGCTCACCCTAGCCTTTTGGTAAATCAGATCAAATCTCCCAATCACTGGATCGCGTTCCGTATCATCGGCACAAAATCTAATCGCGACGGCATTGGCGCACGCATCAGCTTGCAAGCCGGGGGACGCGTACGCGTGGACGAAGTCCGCAGTGGCTCCAGCTACTCGTCGAATAGCGACATGCGCATCCATTTTGGCCTGGGAGCGACAGAGAAGATTGATTTCGTGCAGGTCCGATGGCCGACCGGCCTAGTCGAGCGTTTCGAGAACCTTCCGGTGAACGCTATTCACGACTTGAAGGAAGGAACAGGCACTGCAGTGTCGGCGAAAAAACCTTAAATCACAAGAAATCGCTTTGCTTCGTACGGCTCTGAAAGTAATATGCTGCATTTGCTGTGTGGTTACGGTAAGCAAATATTGTTGCTCCTGGAGATGCCATGAATTGCTTCAGATCCGGATTGATGGTGATGTTGCTCGCTGGCCTAGCAGTCGGGCCCCTCTGTGCGCAATCAACAGCCCAAGCCGTAGAGGCGCAACAAGCATCACAAGCGTCTGCCGATCCATGGTGGAAGCATGCAGTGATCTACGAAATGTATCCGCGCAGCTTTCAGGATTCAAACGGCGATGGCGTTGGCGACATCAACGGCATCACTTCACGGCTTGATTATCTGAAAGATCTTGGGATTGACGCGATCTGGATTACGCCCATGTACCCGTCGCCGCAGGTGGACTTCGGCTACGACGTCGCCAATTACGAAGCCATCGATCCGCAATTCGGCACGATGGATGATTTCGACCGTCTCGTCAGCGAAGCCAAGAAGCGCGACATTCGGGTCATCATGGATTATGTCCCCAACCACACTTCAGACCAGAATGCTTGGTTCATCGAATCGCGTTCGTCACGTAACAATCCCAAACGTGACTGGTATATCTGGCGTGACGGCAAGGGCCCCGGCAAGCCGCCGAATAATTGGCAATCGTGGTTCGGCCACTCGGCATGGCAGTTCGACGCCAAGACCGGCCAGTGGTACTACCACCACTTTTACGTTCAGCAGCCTGATCTGAACTGGCGCAACCCGGAAGTGCGCAAGGCCATGTACGACGTGCTGCGCTTCTGGCTTGATCGCGGGGCGGCAGGATTTCGCATCGACGCAATTTCCCGCTTGTTCGAAGATCCCAACCTGCACAACGACCCGATCCTGCCGGGCAAAAATGCATACGGTGATCCCAATATCCGGCACAAATACACGGACAATTTGCCCGAGGTGCACGACGTGCTGCGCGAAATCCGCGATGTGGTTGATCGCTATCCCGGAAATCCTGTTTTGATCAGCGAGGCCGATGAGCCTACCATCCGCGATCTCGTCAAAATGTATGGCCCCAACAAAGATGAAGTGCAGCTTCCCATGGATTTCCAAGTTGCTGACGTTAACAAGCTCTCTGCGCCGGATTTTCGTCGCCTGCTGGACGAGATCGAATTTAACCCCATCGAAGGCCAGCCTTATTTCTTCTTCAACAATCACGACCAGGTCCGCACCTGGGACCGCTACGGCGACGGCGTCCACAACGATCAGATTGCGAAGCTCATGGCTGCTCTCCTGCTAACCACTCGCGCTACGCCGCAGATGTATTACGGCGAGGAACTCGGCATGCGCACGACGGTTCCCACTCGGAAGGAAGACGTTAAAGACCCAGTTGGCAGAACGGGATGGCCGAAAGATAAGGGACGTGATGGCGAGCGCACGCCGATGCAGTGGGACGGCGCCCAGAATGCTGGATTCAGCACGGCGGCGAAGACGTGGCTTCCAGTGCCGCCCAGCGCGGCCCAGTACAACGTGGCAACTGAAGCGAACGATCCCGATTCGATTTTGAATTTCTATAAGCATGCCATCAGCCTCCGGCGCGAATTGCCGGCGTTGCAGGAAGGTCCTTACGTTGCAGTGAACCGCGATCATCCGCATGTGCTGAGTTATCTGCGCAAGGGCCCGGACGGCGCCAGTTCGGTACTAGTAGCGCTCAACATGAGCGCAGAGCCGCAGACAGTAAGGTTCAAGCTGAAGGGTTTCGGAGTACTGGGAACCTCGGCGCACGTAGTTCTAGCTGCACCACAACAAGCGAATCCCGAATTCTCGTTGGACGAAGTGAAGCTGTCTCCCTTTGCAGTGCTTATCGCTACGGTGAAATAGGTCTTCTCTGCGATCTTTGCGCAGAGGACGAATCGCAGCAATTTGGGCCGCGGCATCGTCTATTTAGCAAGCTTGGTCGCGAATTTCTCTGTGCGGACGATTCCTTCTCCTTCCTTCACGTGCACAAGCTGATTCACCCCAACGTCTTTCGCCGTGTCCACTTGCCCGCTCATGTCACGCGCGACCCAATCCCGCTTCGATTCGATTTCATGCCGATGGCTTTGATCTTGATCCAGTTGTTGCCGGAGCTGGAATCGCAGCGCAGAAGCTGGGGGAGACCGTTCACCGTGTTTACGACCACATCCAGGTCGCCGTCGTTGTCGAAATCTCCGAAAGCGCAGCCGCGAGCAGCAGAAGGCTTGGAGATACCGCTCCCCGCCGTCTCCGAGACGTCTTCGAATCTTCCATTTCGTAAGTTGCGGTAGAGCAGCTTGCGCTGTGCGTACCCGGCTTCGGTTTTCAGTTGCTCGACTTCAGGATAGACGTGCCCGTTGCAGATCAGAATGTCAGCCCAGCCGTCGTTATCGAAATCAAGGAAT
>WNFE01005966.1_pt1 | contig 13399 bp, 12 predicted proteins | sample 5400451 | NCBI WGS metagenome assembly WNFE01 (sample SAMN13153344, study PRJNA577476) | soil metagenome | isolation source: 200 cm saprolite under Douglas fir tree site 2 hole 2 | place: USA:California | collected 2015-04-18 | reverse complement strand
GGGAGGCGCGGTCATTCAGCGCTGTGACACAATCACCGATCGCTACGTTCAACTCGACGAGCGAGAAGAACCGGGTGTTGCGCAGCTTGGCGATAATCCAGCGCGTCGCGACCTGCACGGCGACCTCGACCTTCGCCTTATCGAAAGTCGTCGACTGCACGCTGTGTGGGTAGGATCTCCCGCAAGGTACGCATCACGCACCCGTTCCATCCGCGGCATGGTCTTTCATTCGACTTGATCTGCCGACGCCGTCATTGGGGCGAAGATCGTGTGGTCTATGAGGGCCCAAGCGGTCGACTGTGCACGATCACCAGCGCATTCACCGATGTCGATCCTATGGATGACTTCCGGTTAGTTGCTGCGGAGAGAGCAGCCTTCCGCACGGTTGATCTGTTGGCGTTGTGCGATGTGTTGAGCCGGCTCGCCGAGAGCATAGAGACCGGCGATGCGTAAAGGTAATTACGCCGCATATGTAAACGAAATGACGCCTATACGCTGCCATGGCAGAGCAACTTATCGAGTTCTATCTGCAATAAATCCTTCATGTTGCGTCAAATTCGCGATTGACACGCAATATATTGAGGCATATTTATATTTACGTTTTAGCAGGGCCGCCCATGGCAAAGGCAAAAAAGCCAGACCCAAAGAGCGAAGCGCTGTCGCAGGACGGCGTGCTCAATCCCAATCCCGAAGCCGTGCGCGACGACTTGTTCACCGGCAATCCATTCTTCGATGCCAAAGACCTGGTCCAGGTGCGCTACGAGATGGTGCGGCGCCACCAGGTCGACGGCACTGCAATCAGCGATGCTGCCGCGACGTTCGGCGTCACCCGGCCGACCTTCTACAAGGCCCAGAACGCGCTGCAGACGACTGGTCTTGCTGGTTTGCTGCCGAGCAGACGCGGTCCCAGGAGCGGCCACAAGATCTCCACCGAGGTGGTTGCCTTCGTTGCCGATCTCAAAACCGCAAGCCCCGCTCTGACGACTTCGCAATGTGTCAGTGCGATCGAAACGCGGTTCGGAATCAAGGTGCACCGGCGCAGCCTGGAACGGGCGCTGGCGCGCAAAAAAAAACGAATCAATCCAACCTGATCGTCGCGCCGTCGGACACCACGGAGCGCTACGAGACGTTGCGCGCCGCGGTATTGCGCGGCGGGGGCGCGGCTTGTCCCGGTCTCGGCATTCTCCACCGCCGAGGTGTGGCGGAATGGATTCGAGCACTCGGGCAGGAGCCCCCTGTCGAGGTGGCCTGCTCCGATGATCGGCTCACGCCCTTAACCCCGCACGACCCAGCACCGGCAACAAGCGACATCACCCGTCTTGTCGCCGGCATCCTCGTCGCCATCGCAATGGAGCCCGTCCATGCCTGAACTCAAGGTCACCGCCGACCATCTCAAGCGTGACGCCTATCTTTATGTTCGCCAATCGACGCTTCGCCAGGTTGCCGAGCACGGCGAGAGTACGAAGCGCCAATACGCGTTGCGTGATCGGGCGGTGGCGGCGGGCTGGCCGATCGATCGCATCCATGTCATCGATCGCGATCTTGGTAAATCCGGATCGAATGCAGCAACACGCGATGGCTTCCAACAACTCGTGAGCGAGGTGGCGCTCGGTAAGGCTGGGGTTGTCATGGGTCTCGAAGTCTCGCGTCTTGCTCGCAACTCGGCGGACTGGCATCGCCTCATCGAGTTGTGCGCATTGACGGCGACGCTTATTGTTGACGAAGATGGAGTCTACGATCCAGCCGCCTTCAACGATCGCCTGCTGCTCGGCCTCAAAGGCACAATGAGCGAGGCCGAACTGCACATCCTCAAGGCGCGCATGCGTGGTGGTCAACTCAACAAGGCCAAGCGCGGCGAGCTTGAGATGCGGCCGCCGGTCGGCTTGGTTTACGTGGCCGAGGGAACACTCGGCCTTGATCCCGACATGCAGGTGCAGCGCGCGCTACGCTTGGTCTTCGAGACATTCGATCGGACCGGAAGTGCTGTCCAGACAGTCCGCTTCTTCCGGGAGCACGGCCTCATGTTCCCGCGTCGACTGCTTACCGGGTCAAACAAGGGCGAACTCTTGTGGGCGCCACCGCAGCATTCGCGCATCCTGCAGGTTCTGCACAATCCGCGCTACGCCGGCGCATTCGCGTATGGCCGCACGCGCACACGCCACCGGCCCGATGGTGGCACCAGTGTCGTCAAGGTTGCCAGGGCGGACTGGCAGTTCGTGATGCCTGGCACGCATCAGGGCTACATCGACTGGGACTGCTTCGAGACCAATCAGCGTCGGCTCGCGGATAACGCCCGCGCCTTCGCTGGCGAGCGGCTGTCGGGGCCGGCCCGCGAGGGCCCCGCATTACTCCAAGGTCGCGTCCTGTGCGGTCTATGTGGCGAACGCATGAGTGTGCGCTACAGCCAGGAGCACGGTCGCATTGTCCCGACCTATCTCTGCCAGGCAAACGCGACACGCCGCGCGGGATGGACTTGCCAATCAGTTCCCGGCAAGCTCGTCGATGCAGCGGTGGCGGCCCTGATGATCGAACTGATGACACCGATGACGCTGGCGGTCACTTTGGAAGTTCAGCGCGAGCTCGAGGCGCGCGCCGCTGAGACCGATGCGGCGCGCCGCCTACATGTCGAGCGGATGCAATATGAAGCCGAGCTGGCGCGTCGGCGCTACATGAAGGTCGACCCCGACAACCGCCTCGTCGCCGATACCCTCGAGGCGGATTGGAACGGAAAGCTCCGTCTTCACGCAGAGGCCGTCGAGGAATACGAGCGCCGAAGCAAGCACCAGGCTGCGACACTTAGTGCCGAGGCTCGCCGACGTATTCTCGGTCTCGCCGAACAGCTGCCGCAAATCTGGAATGACCCGCGCGTTGATTCCCGCGAGCGCAAACGCATCGTACGCCTGCTCATTGACGACGTAACCTTGATCAAATCGGAGACGATCACAGCCTATGTGCGTATGTGCGGCGGGGCTACGCGTACCTTGGTGCTCGATCGCCCATTGCCGATCGCCCAGATCCGCAAGTTCAAACCAGAACTCGTCGCGACGGTCGATAAGCTACTCGAGCAGCACTGCGACCGTGAGATTGCCGATATCCTGAACCAGGACGGGTGGCAAACCTGGGAAAGCAAGCCCTTCAACCTGAAGAAGGTCGCCTTCATCCGATATGCCTACAAATTGGCGAGCCGACACGAGCGGCTACGCGGCCGTGGCATGCTCACGACACGCGAGGTCGCTGCCAAGTTTGGCGTCTCTAAAACCACCGTGTACGAGTGGGGCCGTCAGGGGCTAATCACAAAATGCTGTAGTGACCATTTGAATCGTGGCTTGTGGACGCTGCCCGCACAGCAGACCATTCTCAAAGGCTGTGGAGGGCGCGACGCCCGCGCGGCCCGGCTCATCTCCATCGCCGCGCAATCGCCAGAACAAGGTGCAGTATGAAACACTCGTCTTGTCCCTTGGCCGCCGTGGCCTGGCCGGCAGAATGGCGGTGCCGTAATGCGCCGCCATGTCGGCGTAGCTGCGGTTGATCTGCGGATCGTTGGTGTTGTCCGGCACCAGCAGCGCCGGCACGCCGCCGATCGCCTCGAAGGCGCCAACGTGCCCGCTGATCCAGTCGGCGAGCCCCTGCGTCCAGGTCGCCTGCGCGTAGGTGAAGCTCGATGCGCCGAGCACCGCGACGAAGATCTGCGCGGCACGCCGCTCGCCGGTGAGCCGGTCGATCACCACCGGCACGCCGTCGCCCGCATAGTCGACGAACAGCTTGTCGCCGGCCGCATGCGACTGGCGCATCGTCACCGAAAGGCGGCCTTCCCAGGCGCGGTAAAGCTCGCAGAACCGCGAATAGCGATACCCGCCAGGTTCGCCCGCGATGTACTCCTCCCACACGATCGAAAGCGTCACGTGCTTGCGCTTGAGTTCGCGATGCACCACCGCCCAGTCCGGCTCGGTGAGACGCCGCTGGCCCTGCCGGCCGCCGCTGCCGGCCTTCGCAAACAGCCGGGCTTCCAGTACCGTGTCGGTGACATCATCGGGCAACGGCCAGGTCAACCCCGATGCCTCGAAACGGCGTATCGTCAGCCGCACCGTCGAGGGCGCCGCCCCGACCCGCCGGGCGATCTCGCGGCTCGGCATCCCGGCCGCCTTCAATCTCATCACATCGCGCACCAGAAGAGGCCGCGTCACCCCGGGCGACATCATCCCGGAATGGTGGGCGAGATCATCTCGGAATGGTGGGCGACATCAAATCGGAACGGTGGGCGAGATCATTCCGGAATGGTGGGCGACATCGAGCGGAATCAGCATCCTGCGGAATTGTCCAGCGGAATTGCGTGGCTGTGCGCCTGTTAGCGACGAGCTCTTCATTACAGCGAGAATGGCTTGTTGATTGCGGACGGTTTAGCGACGAGATAAACGAACAGGCCGACTCCAAGTCCGGCGGCCGCTGTCTGCGCCGCAAGATTATCGAGAGTTCCGTTGCTGGCGGCTGCCTGGAATCATTTAGAACCTAGAGAAACTACGCTTCGGAAGGCCTTCGAGAATGACGGTCAACGCGCTCTAAGCCGCTTCAATGCGCGTGCCTCGGAAGCACTGACGCGATGTCAGCCTCTATTGCCCGCCACCTCCTATCGACGTGATCAGCGGAACGTTGTGTGGTCTGCCCTCATGATCCGGCGCCATAGGACGGCCCCGACGGTGTCCGCCTGCTTGCGCAACTCGCACACGCGCTCCCGACACGTTGCCGACGGCGCTTGGGCGACCAGCTCGTCCCACGTCTCTTCCACTGCAGTATTTAACTTGGCTAGATCGGCCTGCGCGGCCCGGGCCAGATAGGACATCACCTCGCCGAGGTGCCCATACATCATGGCGTGAGCCAGCCGCCGACCACCATAGGCAAAGTCCGGCATGTGCTTCCACGTTCCGCGCGCAAGCCGCACCCCGCTCGCCTGCGCTACTGGGCGGATCCGGAGGGGATCGAGGATTGTGCTATCGAGGTCGCGCAGGATCATGCGCGACGGCATGCCGTTACGCAGTGCGACGTACACGTTCTGCAGGTGCGGCTCGAACGCCATGCCCCAGCGCGCATAGAAGTCGACCATACCGCGCATGAGCACGCGGCAGTAGACGCGGAAGAATGCATACGCGTGCTCTCGATCGCGGAGGTCCAACATCGTGCGCGCCTGCCGCGGCCCGCACCAGAGGTTCAGCGCCGGGATCACGATCTCCGAGGCACGCGGGCATACAGGCACTCGAACGATCATGGCGAGATGCATACCGATCGATGGATCGGCATGGGCGATGGCGGCCACGTCATATTGGAAGTCGATAACGCTTTCTCCGCTCTTCCGCAAAAGGATGCGGGCGAGCGCCGAGAACGCCGTCGCATTCGCGCGATTCAGGGGATAGAGCAGCCGGTCTTCCCCCGTCAATATGACGGCCATCGGCAGCTTGACATCGAAGCCGGATCGCAAAATACGGCACGTCCGCTGCGACGCGAGGGGAATCGCCTGGAGGCGCCGGTCGAGGACCGTGATCCATCGCCGTTTCAGCAGCTCTCGGATCACTGGCGAGAGCTCGAGTTGCCACGGGTGCAGCGGGATCACGACCTCGGCGTTTCGAGGAAGGGGGATGCCGGCCCAGGCGCGAAAGCACGTCCGATAATCCGCGTACGCGGTAGAATCGAACAGGCACGGCCGAGCGGCGACCAACGTCAGATCGATCGCCTCTCGGCAGAGATTCGAGCACTCAGCCACCTGTCGGGGCGACGGTCCGAGCCGGAGCGCCGGGAACGGGTAGTAATGGTGGCCCTCATATACGGGCTCGATGGCCTGCGCGCCGGCATCGAGCCGCTGAGCGATCAGACGGTTCATCACCAGATTGGCGAAGCTGTTGTCGAAATCCGCGATGAGCCGGTCGAAATGCTGGGCGAGTTCCGAGGGCTCCACGCAGGGGCGAAGGGCGTTCAGGAAGGCCCGGGTGCTGCGTAGCAGGCGCCGTCTGCCCGCGACGATCTTCCATGGAAATCCGTTCAGTTCGAGCCGTCGAAAAGGCAGTGGGCCACTCACCGGCGCCCGCAGCATCGGCTCGCGGCCGAGATCGAGAAACCATTGACCAGCCCCGCTCTGCCACAGCCGCGCATGCGGCGCGTGGCCCTCCCGGAAGATCCCCTGGAGCAGCCGCGACACCGCGACGAAAAACGCGGCCTCGTAGGCGTGCGCGAGTCGTGCCTTGCCGATCCGGCGCTCGCCGGCCCAGTGTCTCACAGCGTGGAGCGTCACGCCACGCCGGCTGCGGCGATGATCAGAGAGGCTCGAAGACGCCTCTTCCAAGATCTTCATTCGTGATCGCCTTGAAGTCGCTCATTCGCTCTTGCATGAGCCGCTTCACCGCGTCGGCCTTGCCCCGCTGCGCAAATTCCTCGATCAGCGTGGCGGTGTACCCGATGTGGCGGGCCTCGTCGACCCGCAGGCGGTCGTGCAGAAGGGCTAGGCGACGCCGCCGCTCGGGCGCGCAGTATGCCAGCAACATCGGCCGTTGAATGATGTGGTGCACCAGCGTGCGGATCTCGGCGATGTTCATCTGGATGAGATCGTCGAGCGTGATCGCGCTCGCGTACGGAGAGCCCGCGTGGGCCTCGAGCGGGCTTCGCTGCGTGTAGCCGGGGGACAGCGAAGCAAGCTGGGCACGGGACTCGTTGTCGACGACGTCCGGGAAAGTGAGATCCAGCATCGCGAGATATGCTTTGGCGTGTCGAGATTCGTCGATCGCGTGCGCCTTGATCTGGGCGGCCACGTGGGCATCCGGTGTGGAGGCCGCGAGGTCCCACAGGTGCCCGGAGCCTTCGCCTTCCCCCTGCGCATTTTGGATGAGCGACAGCGCCATCCAGTTCGGGTCCTTGGCCACGTCGCGGTAGATCTTTTCGTAGTTCTTGGTCCCGAACGGCGGCGGTGCCTTGCGGCAGGCGGTGACCAGCGCGTCGCGATAATAAGGTCCCGCTGCCCGGTGGTGCGAGCGAAGGGATTTCAGGGTGAGCTCGGCGGCGATGTTCACAAACCGGCCCTCATCGCGCGGACGTCTAGCCCGGGGGGATTGCCGATCGCCTCTTGAACGGCGCATTGAGCGCCACGAAGCGGACCTTTCCCAAGGCCGCTTTTCCCAACTTCTTTTTCAATGCTTCGAGGCTGTCGAAGTCGATTTCGGCCGTGCCATCCTTGTTTAACTTGCCGAACTCTTGCTGGGGGACCCCCACACCTTTCAGCGCCTGCATCGCTTGACCGAACTTGCCCTTTGCCTTTTTTGCTTTGGACTTCGGATTTTTCGCCATCGGTGGATCCTCCTTGCGGGGCCGGGCGTATCAATGATCGCGTGCCAAATATCAGGCGCCTATCAGGCGCCGCGCATATCTCAACAGCCTATGGTCGCGACAGCGTGGTGTCAACGGCGAGAGAGCGAATGGGCGTCGGGGGTGGCCACGGCGGCCTCAAGCGCCTGCATCTCAGCCTCGGCCTTCTCGAGCCAGAACCGCATGCCCATCTCGCGAAATTGGTTCATCGCCGTCGTGAGATGTTCTGTCGCACGCCAATCGCCTGCTCGCCCGTAGAGCTTGCCGACGCTGAAGCGGCAATGAGCGACAAGCGGTCGCATACCGAGCTCCGAGGCCAAAGCTGTGGCGGTAGCATAGTGAGGTTCGGCCGCAGCAACGTCTGGGCTGTCGCGATGTGACGCCGTCTCGCCGAGGAGGTGGTGGGCCCAAGCTTCGTGACCGCGTCCTCCGCGCTCGCGGGCGAGCACCACGGCACGGTTGCCAAAGTCCCACGCCTCCTCCACCCGACCTGCGAGGAGGAGTGCCTCGCCGAGCTGCGTCGTGCTCATCGAGCGTAAATATCCGATCCCGGAGGATGCATAGCCGGCCAAGGCTCGCTGCAGCCAGGAGACGCCTTCCTCGACGCGTCCCGACCGTGCGTAGGCGTGCCCCAGAGCCGCCATCGCGATCGGAGTCAAGTACGCGATGTTCCACTCGTGGGAGAGAGCGACCGCACGCTCAAGCTGAACGATCGCCCGAGTGAATTCTCCGCGGAGGCTTTCGAGGTGTCCGAGGTCCAAGCAGGCCCAGATGAGGCTGAAGGGGTGATCGAGCGCTTCGCCGAGCCGGACAGCCTCCTGTCCATGGTTGCGTCCCTCGTCGAACACTCCGAGTTCAGCGAGGGCGCGCGCCAGGAAGGCGCGCGCCATCACTGCCGGGTACGCAACGAGGCCTAGACGCTCGCGAGACAGATCGCCGGGCAGCGCGCCCATTACTGCCCGGCAGTGGCGTTCGGTCCCGCGATGGTCGCCCAAGAAAGTGGACAGACAGAAGTGGTAGTATTGGCCGGCAACCTGGAGCGGGACATCGCCGAGAGACGCGCCGATCGCCTCGACCTCTTCCGCGAACGCTCGTATGTCGCTCGCGCGACCACCCGTGTTCAGGTGAAGGCCGCTCATGTAGCCCGACACCGATGCCAGCCGGCGCTGATCGTGCAACCTCCTGGCGAGGGCCTCGGCTTCGCGGAGATACCCTTCGATCCTTCCCCATTCCGCTAGCGGGAGCAGAGCGTGTCGAACGCCGAAACGAAGATCGATGGCCTGCTCCAGGGTCTCGCGAGTCTCGGGCAGGTGGGTCAACGCCGTCAGCGCTTCCTCGAAGCACCTGACAGCTTCCCGGTGGACCGAGCGGGCCAAGGCCTTGGCACCGGCTTGCTGAAGGTAGGTGACCGCCTTCGCCCAGTCCTCGCCCAGAAACGCATGGTGGGCCAGCCGGTCCACATTCTCGGCCAATCGGTCGGGATAGGTCCGCTCAATGGTCTCCACGATTCGCGCGTGGAGGGCGCGCCGCCGGTCCTGGAGCAGGCTGCCGTAGGCCACCTCGTGTGTCAGCGCGTGCTTGAAGGTATAATCGATATCCGGCAAGAACCCGAACGCGTACAGGAATTCCGCGGCCTGGAGGCGTCCGATCGCGGCGTGCAACTCATCCTCGGCGACCTCGGTAATAGCCTGCAGCAAGCCAAGCGGCACGTTCTTCCCGAGCACAGAAGCCGTCTGCAGGAGCGTCTTATCGGTGGCGCAGAGCCGGTCGATACGGGCGGCGATCACGGCCTGGACGGTCGCAGGGACCTGGATGATTGGATGCGGCCGCGCCAACCGGTAGGCCCCACGCTCCCCGAGCAAGGCCCCGGTCTCCGCGAGCGACCGCACGCTCTCCTCTAGGAAGAACGGATTGCCCTCCGTACGCGCGATCAACGCGTCCTTAAGCGGTTCGATACTGGCATCGGGCCCGAGCAGAGCACCAAGAAGCTGCTCAGCAGTGTCCGATGGCAGAGGATCCAACCGGAGCTGCGTGTAATAGGTGCGGCTGCCCCAACGGTGCTGATACTCCGGGCGGTAGTTCACGAGCAACAGCAGCCGGGCAGCCGGCAGACTCTCGATGAGAACATCGAGCAATGCCTGGGTCTCGGAATCGATCCAGTGGAGGTCTTCGAATACAACCAGCAGAGGCTGTCTGTGGCTCTCGCGCAGCAGCAGCCGCTTCAGCGCCTCCAGAGTTCTGCGGCGGCGCTGGGGCGGATCGAGCTTGTCCCACTGCGCGTCATCAGCTGGCACGTTCAGCAAAGATAGCAGCGCTGGCAAACTGCCCTCCTCTACGCAATCCTGTGTCGAGAGCTTCTCTCGCACAGTCCGCGGGCCATCGCGGTCTAGAATCGCGAAGTAGCTCTTGAGGAGGTCGATCACCGGCAAATAGCTCATTCCCTTGCCATATGAGACCGAGGCGGTCTCGAGGATCCGCCAGCTCAGAAGGTGATGCGAGTGGGTGAACTCGTAGAAAAGGCGCGACTTGCCGACCCCCGCTTCGCCAACGATCGCCGCGACCTGTCCGTGTCCGGCGGCGGCGAGTAGCAGTGCGCGTCGGAGCTGTTCCAGCTCGGCGTCGCGGCCGACGAACCGCGTGAGCCCTCTCCGGGCGCCCGCTTGCAATCTGTTCCGCGCGGGGCCGGCCTCCGTCACCTCGTAGACTTCGACCAGGTTTGCGAGCCCCTTCACCGGCACGGGGCCGAGCGGATTCACGCCGACATAGCCTTCTGCCAACCGGAGGGTATCCGCCGTTGCGAGCACGGAGCCGGGTTTTGCCATCTGCTCCATGCGAGCCGCCAAGTGTACGGTCTGCCCCACGACGGTGTAGTGCGTGTGGAGGTCGTTGCCGATGTCGCAGACAACGATCTCTCCTGAGTTCAGTCCGACGCGGATTGTGACCGACAGTCCGTGAGAGCGCTGGAGATTTTCCGCATACCGTTTGACAGTCTCTTGCATCCTGAGCGCCGCATGACACGCGCGCATAGCATGATCCTCATGGGCGAGCGGTGCTCCGAAGAGGGCCATGATGCCGTCGCCCATGACCCTGTTTACGGTACCTTCGTAATGGTGCACTGCCTCAATCACGCGTTCGAGCACCGGGTCGATGAGCTTCTGTGCCTCCTCCGGATCCCGGTCGGCAATCAACTCCGTCGAACCTTTGATATCAGCGAACAGAACGGTGACCTGCTTCCGCTCGCCCTCGAGGGTTGCTTTGGCAGCGAGAATCCTGGCGGCAAGATGCTGCGGTGTGTAATCCTTGGGCGAGGCAAAGCGAGGCTCGCCCGCAAGTTTCAGGGGATGGGCGCATTCGGGGCAGAACTTGGCTGTGGCCGAGACCTGGCTCCCACAGTTGGGACAGCCTAAAGTCAGACGTGCTGCGCATTCCTCACAGAACTTGGCTGTGGCGGGGTTTTCGTGCTGGCACTTCGGACACTTCATCGCCGGCCTCAACGGGCTTAGGCTGCATGCCGAGGGCAAGAGCGTAGCTATCAATACTGTTAGCAGCAAGGCACCAATCCTTGCTGGTCCACCTCCAAGCACTGCAATCGTCGCTATGGGTCACGCTCGGTAAGGCCCAGAAAATTTTTTTCCGGCTTACGCCCGATCGCGGCCAATGCGTGGACCTCCTGGATCGGCAGCCTGCTCACTGCCTTTGAAATAAGTAAACCATGCTACTGTCGTAGCCAATAGACGCGTCAATAGGATTCCCGATGTGTGCCACCTGATCATCCTAGCCGCCGGGAGATGGGTTCGTTTGGCGCCAACGACAATCGGGATCCTTACCTTCGCCTTGGTCGCCGAGGTCTCCTTTGGGTCAAACTGAGAAGAACTCAATGCGAGCATATGTTTTCCGGGTTGACCCCGATAGCGGACATTGACGTCGGGCATTTGCGCGATTGCTGCAGAGTGCGAGGCCGCTTAATAGGCGTCATGCCCTCACGCGCCGTTCAGTAGCAAGGTGCAAACCGTCACGAGGCGCCGCGTTGCCGTAATTCTCTCGCGCGAACTGCGACACTTTAGAAATGATTTGGTCTATACCGCGGGAGCGCGAAGACTTTAGGTTGTTTTGGAATAATCGTGACGATCCATCGCGGGCCAACATCCTGTTTCACGGACTGCACCAGGCCAACGAACTTCGACCCGCCCAAGGTTACTGCGGTTGGGAAGCCGACATATTGGGCACGACGGCATCGCTGGGCCTCGACGGGGTCATTCGTCTCGATCACTTGCATGGCGCGCGGCGTCCTTGACAGCAAACCTTAGCAACAGAATGTTAACTAATCATTTGCGGCATCTTCCGTGCCGCTTGGCTTATGGACGTGAAAATTCAGAACGGTCTCCTGCCGCTGCCACGAGAAAATGTCGTCGTTGAACATCCTGGCCGAACACCGTGGCACGTTTTCATAGGCCGCCGTAGCGCAGATGCCTGATCCCTCCGCAATCACCGCTATGCTTCGTTTCGGGCGCACAGCCTCGTAGGCGCGCCGGGCGGCCAGCTTCGCGCGCTGCGCGGCAATCAGATCGCGGCGGATCAACTGTCCTTCTCGCAATACACCAACTTTGCGACTAGGTAGGTTCATCCGCCTTAACCTTTTGTTAACCATCTCTGAGCACCATCGGACCTCACCTTCTGGACACGCGTGCGGGGCCGTCACCGCATTCGTCCGGCGGCGGCTTTCCTGTTTATCCGCGTGGTGGAGTAAGCGACATGTCAGTAGACAACGTCCGCCCAGAGGCAAATCCGCTTTTCGCATTCACCTTGATGATTGTCGGCGCCTTCGCCGCTGGCTTGCCGATGGCGGTTGCGATTATTTGGGTTTGCTCCTGAACTTACGCGGAGCGCACTACCGTTCGCGCTGAGTGATGCGCTCGCGATGGCGGCGCGCCTTGACAATTCTTGGTTTACGGCTCGCTAAGGCAATGATCATTTCGGCCGCACCTTGGTGCGGCGTAGGATTATAGCAGCATTCCGGCGAACCCGATCAGCAGCATCGCCCGTGTTGGCGGTTTGCAAAGCGCGCCGAGGTCAGAACTAATCAACGTTCTACAGTGAACCCGCCGTCAACCTTGTAGGACTTGCATTCGATCCGTGCCCATTTAGCTGCTTCGTTATAGTCGCGGCACCGGAGCGACATCTCCTTGCCGCGAACGGCGACGACAACATCACACTCGGGGACGCCGTTGTAACGACGTACCCACACTTCGGCAGCATGTTCGGCGATCATTGACATCACGAGGCCTCCCGATGACCAGCTAGACCCGGTTAGCTTGGGCCTTCGTCGAATTAGCGGGCAAGAGGGAGCGGGACAGAGATCCGCGAAAACTACGTCTTATCCCAGCGCAAAATGGGGGAACCGGCTACCGCAAGAGATATGGATTGGACATTGGCGACCGGCAGGGATCCAACAAAAACAAAGCCGCCTAGCGGAATATGATCGCTGGACGGCTTTGCTCGGGGCAAGTCCGGACGGGGGAATGTCCGGTTCGATGTTAATAGCCTCGTGATCGCGGCGGAGTTGGCGGTCCGCGCGAACGCATGGACGGCCACGGCTACGCGACGACGGAGCGCTAAAGCGCGCCGGTCAGGACCAGATGGTCAGATCGGTCGGCACCTCGCCGAATTTCCTGAGCACCACCGCGTCTTCGATATCCCAATATCGGAAGCGCCGGTTCTGCTGAAAGCAACCGCGCCGACGTTGCCTTCTATTCGAGACAGGACTTCCGCTCTAAGGGATCGCGGTCTCGGCGCTGGCGCATTCAATTGGGCCTCCGGCGACGATAGTTCCATCGTCGGCAAGGACGAAGGGCAGCGCGACGAAATAGCTGATGGCCATCATTGCACCTGATCACATGCTGGATCAGCGTTCCTCATGCAAATACCTGCGCGAGATCGCGCATGTGGATCCGACCGCCGCACGCTTCGCATCTGAAAAAATGCTCGGCCTCGTCGATCGGCTGCACGCCGACGCGCTTGCCGATGACGGTGCCGCGCGGAATCGGCTGTGTCATGCTCG
>WNFE01002562.1_pt1 | contig 13406 bp, 17 predicted proteins | sample 5400451 | NCBI WGS metagenome assembly WNFE01 (sample SAMN13153344, study PRJNA577476) | soil metagenome | isolation source: 200 cm saprolite under Douglas fir tree site 2 hole 2 | place: USA:California | collected 2015-04-18 | reverse complement strand
CTCTGGGGGTCCGTGTCGGCTGGCCGGCTTGACAGCCCCGCCGCGCCGCGGCATCATCCGCGCACAGCGAAATGGAACGCTCAGCCACTGGCGGTATTCCGAGCGCGGGCTTCGCCCGCGCAATCGATTTCGGGGGGAGGTTCGGAGGGGGGGGCGTAGCCCCCCTCCGAGGTTTATGAACGGCGTCCACGATCTGGGCGGCATGCACGGCTTCGGCCCCATCGAGCGGGAGCCGAACGAGCCTGCCTTCCACGCGGATTGGGAAAAGACCGTGCTGGTGATGAACCTGGTCGGCATGGTCAAGCGCATTTACAACATCGACGAGTTCCGCCACGCCATCGAGCGCATGGGCCAGTCACGCTACCTCGATACGAGCTACTACGAGCACTGGCTCGCGTCGGTCGAGACGCTGATGATCGAAAAGGGCGTCATCGCGAAGGATGAGCTCGACGCGCGCACCAAGCACTTCGAGCAGAATCCGAACGCTCCCCTGCCCGACCGCAAGGATCCGGATCTTCTCGACCGCGTCATGCACGTGGTGCGCACTGGCATGGCCGAGCAGAGCGAGCCCACGCCGGCGCCGCGCTTCAAGCCGGGCGATGCCGTCCTCACGCGCAACTGGCAGCCGCCGGGGCACACGCGCCTGCCGGGCTACGCGCGCGGTCACCGCGGGCGCATCCATGCCATCCATGGCGTCTACATTCTGCCGGACGCGCACGCGCACGGGCGGGGCCGCTGTCCCGAGCCGCTCTACAGCGTCGCCTTCGAGTCCGGCGAGCTGTGGGGAGACGCGGCCGAGAAGACGGAGCGGGTGTTCATCGATCTCTGGGAGAGCTATCTCAAACCGGCGGAGGCCTGACATGGGCAGCCATCATTCCGAGCCCGAGCCCTGGGTGGTCCACCGCGTACGGGCGCTCGAGTCTTTGCTGATCGAAAAGGGGCTCCTCTCCACCGAGGTGGTGGACAAAGTCGTCCAGTCCTACGAGAAGGATGTCGGGCCTATGAACGGCGCCAAGGTCGTCGCGCGCGCATGGATTGATCCGGCCTACAAGCGGCGCCTCCTCGCCGACGGCACGGCAGCGATCGCCGAGCTCGGCTACACCGGACGGGGCGGCGGCGACAAGATGGTGGTCCATGAGAACACGGCCCCCATCGGCAACAGGCCCGGGGTCCACAACATGGTGGTGTGCACGCTCTGCTCCTGCTACCCGTGGATCGTCCTGGGCCTGCCGCCCGTGTGGTACAAGGCGCCCGCCTACCGCTCCCGCGCCGTCCGTGAGCCGCGCAAGGTCCTGGCAGAATTCGGCGTGGAGCTGCCGCCCGAGACCGAGATCCGCGTCTGGGACTCGAGCGCCGAGATCCGCTACATGGTGCTGCCGCTTCGCCCCGAGGGCACCGAGGGCATGTCGGAGCAGGAGCTGGCGGCCCTCGTCTCGCGTGACGCCATGATCGGTGTCGCGCTCTGCCAGGCGCCGGCCGCGGCGCGCTGACCGTGCGCAATATCGTCCAGCGCTCCGACGGCCGCCGCATCCACGTCGCGCGCTCGCTCGGCCAGCTCTTCATCTGCGCGGACGCCTGCTGCTGCGGCCGCGTCCAGGACGGCTATGCCCCCGTCCCCCGCGAGCTCTACCACGCCGAGTGGGAGCGGCGGGGCCTGCGCAATCGCGTGCACCTGACCATCGGTGGCTGCCTCGGCCCCTGCGCGCTCGCCAATGTCGCCATGCTGATCTTCGACGGCCGCCAGGCGTGGTTCCACTCGATGTCGTCCGACGAGCAGGTGCTGGCGCTCTACGACTGGATCGAGGCGCTCGTCCGCGCCCGGACCTGGTCGCGGCCGCCTGAAGCGCTGGCGGCATACCAGTTCACGGCTTCCACCTGGGAAGATCGCCCCGACGGCGCCCCCGTCGACGACCTCCACCTGCGGCCGAGCGCGCCACCGCTCAAGGCCTGCCGCGTTCCTCCCTCGATTTCGGTCCCGAACGCGGAGCCGAACCGGCTCGTCGCCGGCATGGAAGGCCCGATCGCCGTCCCGCGCAAGAATGGCGAGCTCGTCTTCGAAGAGCCGTGGGAAGGGCGGGTCTTCGGCATGGCCGTCGCGCTCCACGACCAGCGGCTCTACGCCTGGCAGGAGTTCCAGCGGAGCCTGATCGAAGAGATCTCGAAAGCGGAAAGCAGCGCCGGCGCCGGTCGCTACTACGAGCGCTGGCTGGCGTCCTTCGAGCAGCTGCTCGCCGACAAGGGCGTGATCACACCGGAAGAGCTCGACGACCGCACAGAGGCCTTCGAGTTTGGCGAGCGAGACGAGGTCTACTAGGGCGGGTCGCTAGGTGGGCTTGAGCCGGGAGCGGTCGCGGCCCGAGGGGCGTCGGCCCAGCCGCTCGTCAAGCAAGCGTCCAGCCGCCTCGTGCCGTCCCGATCGGAGATAGGCCTCCAGCAGCGTGTCCTCGAAGACATCGCGCTGCGCGTGGCTGCCGCCGACCCGCACCAATTCCTTCAGCAACGGCTCGAGAAGCCGGACGACCGCGTCATCGTCGCCCCGTGCGAAGGCCGCCATGGCCTCGGCGACATCCGCCGCGACGCGCCCCGCCGGTTGACGCCCGTCGCGCTCCTGGCGGCGCAGCTCGTCGATTCTCGCCTCCGCGCCCGCGCGATCCCCGTAGGCCGCGAAGGCCATCACCGTATGCGCATCGGCGAACGCCAGGCTTGGCGCGGCAAAGGACCGCCGCGCGAATTCCCGAAGCTCGCCCCAGGCGACGGTGCCGCGCTCCTTGTCCCAGAGCCGGCAGCGCCAGAGCAGCGAGACCGAGTCGGAGAGCGTGATGAGAGGCGAGCCGTAGGAGTTCGCCGGGCGGATGTTCTCGTCGTAGAGCGTCCACGCGATCTCCGAGCGGCCCAGCGCCAGCTCGAAGAGCGCCAGGTGCCACGAGAGGTGGCAGTGCAGCTGCGACGCCTTGTCGTAGTCGGCGAGCCACGGCCGAAGGAAGCCGGCGCCTTCATCGCTGGCATTGCCTTCGTAGCAGACGTGCGCAAGGCCGTGGGCCGCGTGGCCGTTTCGGGGGTTGAGGTGGAGCGCGCGCTCGACGAGGCGCCGGCCCCGTTTCCGCTGGCCCGCCTCCGTGCAGGCGAAGCCGTGGACGTTGAGAAACCACCAGTCTTCGCCGTACGACACGGCCAGGCCTTCGAGCAGATCCAGCTGGACCTCGTTGCGGTCGCGGCGCCCGCTGAAGCCGATGAGGCCGAAGATGCCGGAGGCCAGCGAGAGCACGAGGCCGTCACGCGGGAACTCGCGCAGGTGCTCGACCACGTGGGCGAGCGTGCGCGGCATGTCCGGCTCGACATTGAGCGCGATCGCCTCCACGTGCCCGCGCTCGCGGCGCGTGGCGGAAGGCGCCAGCTCGACGGCGCGCGCCGCGGCGGCCCGCGCCTCGGCCATGGCGCCACGGAGCTGGAGCGCCCGCGCGTGGGCCGCGTGGGCGAGCGCGAAGCCCGGGTCGGCCGTGAGCGCCCGCCCGAGCGCCTCCTCGGCGCCCACGTTGGCGGAGAGCAATTTCTCCACGGCCAGCACGTACTGCTCGCTGGCGACCGCTGATTCGGTCGAGAGCGGCAGGTCCCAGAGATCTTTTTGCATGGCGACGACGACGCTGCAGTCAGCGCCTCAGCAGTTCATGTAGTTGCCGCTGACGAGGGACTTGACGGTTCCGTCCTTGTCGAAGACGTGGCGCTGGAGGCCGGCCAGGTCCTTGCCGTACACGTGGATCTCGACCGTGTCGCGCTGGGTCGGGTTGTGCATGGCGTGAATTTCGTCGTGGGGAGGCACGAGGGCCGAGACGGCGCCTGGCTTGTGGCGAAGGACCTCCTTGACGTCGAGGGTGACCTTGCCGCCGATGTCGCGCTTTCCGGATGACGTATAGCGCGTCTCCTGGATCTCGTTTTCGACCACGCCGACGAGCCCCCAGGTCTCGTGATCGTGGGAGCCGGCCTCGTCGCCGGGACGCCAGACGACGGCCGTGACGTTGAATCGAGGCGCGCGGTGCAGGATGTAGCGGCCGCGCTGCCCAGCGGGCGCCGTACGATAGCGTGCCGGGATGGCGTCGGGGTTGCGGCAGAGCCGCGATAGGAGCGGCGCCGCCTTCGCGGTGATGACGGCGGGGTCGCTCTCCTTCCCGGTGATCGCGTCCAGGTCTTCCACGAGATGCTCGAGCGAATATGCAGCCATGGCGGAGCCTCCCCTAGTTCTCGACGGGCGTATCGGCGTAGCCGGCCCACTCGGTCCACGAGCCGTCGTACACCGCGACCTTCTTGTGGCCGACCACGTGCAGTCCCAGCGCCAGCACCGAGGCCGTGATACCCGAGCCGCACGTCGTCACGACGGGCTTGCCGAGGTCCACTCCGGCGGCGACGAAGGCCTGGCGAAGCCCTTCGGGCGGAAGAAGCGTGGCGTCGGGCCGGTACAGCATGTCGTATGGAAGGTTCAGGCTGCCCGGGATGTGGCCGCCGCGAAGTCCCGCGCGCGGCTCGGGCTCGGTTCCGGTGAAGCGTCCGTGCGAGCGGGCGTCGACCGTCTGCTCGGCGCGGCTGTAGATGTTCCGTCGCACCTGCTGGAGCCCGCGCACGAGCCCGCGGCGAAGCTGCGCTCTGAACCGGCGGCTCGCGGCCTTCGCCGGCCCCGACTCGACCGGCCGTCCCTCAGCGCGCCACTTGCGCAAGCCGCCATCGAGCACGGCGACCCGATCGTGGCCCATGGCGCGAAAGGTCCACCACACGCGTGCCGCGCTGACCACGCCGCGGAGATCGTAGACCACGACGAGATCGGCGTTCGAAATGCCGAGCGCGCCCACCTGGCTCGCGAACTGCGCCGCGCCGGGCAGCATGTGGGGCAGCGAGGTGTTCCGATCGGCGATGCCGTCGATGTCGAAGAACTTCGCGCCCGGAATGTGCGCCTCTTCGAACTCGCGCCGCGCGTCGCGCTGGAGCTGCGGCATGTGCCACGTGCCGTCAACGACGCGCACGTCGTCGAGGTGGGCGGCGAGCCACTCGGTGCTGACGACGGCGCCGGGCGCCTTGGGCGCCCGCGATCGCCTGGCGGTGGAGGCGCGCGGCTTGGGCCGCCGCGCGACCGGGCGCTTGCCCGTCCTCGCTACCTTGACGGCGCGGCGTCGTGAGCGGCGGCGGGCCGGGCCCGTCACGGCTTGGCCTGGGCCGGCATCGCAAAGCGGAACTTGGACAACTCCGCCAGCCTGTCGAGGGACATGACGCCCTCGTATTTCTGTCCGTCGATCACCCAGGTCGGATACGCGCGCACGGGCACCTTCTCACAGAGATCCTGACGCGGACTGACGCCCTTGGGATCGCACTCGATGTACGGAAGCTCCCTCGCGGCAGACCCGAACCGGGCCTTTTGCTCTTTGCACGCGGGTCACCAGAAAGCGCCGTAGAAGATGGCCTTGCTCTGCGCCAGGTGGCGGGCGAGGCCTGACTGGTAGCCCGCGGGCGTCGAGATGTCGGCGGCGAAGATGAAGGCCCCGACGAGAACGGCGACGATGCCCGCGGTGATGCCGAGCCCGGCCAGCCTGCCGGGCTTGTAGGCGGCGGCGTGGCGCCCCTGCGCGGCGGGGCGGCGCAACAGCATGACCACGACCAGCGCCACCGCGATGCCGCCGGACGCGAGGCAGTACGGGCAGGTCGCGCCGATGACGAAGATCGAGAGGTACGTGAGGTAGATCGAGAACGCGACAGCGCCGCAAGCCAGCATGAAGGCGCCCTGCCAGCGCCGCGGTGTCCGCGGCATCGCCGAGAGCACGGCGATGGCCAGGTAGACGGCCGCGCCCCACATCGCCGTCGGTACGCCGGCCAGCAGCGAGTAGCGGCTCGCCTGCACCATGTCGCAGCCGCTGCCGTCGCGGCAGAGGAAGGCCTGGGTGCCGCCGAGCTTGAGCGCGGTCAGGTAACCAGCCACGGCCAGCCCCGCGAGCGCCAGGGCGAGCACGATCCAGTCGGGCCGCGTGGGCTCCGGCACAATCGGCTCCACCACGCGCGGCTTCTTGAGTCTCGGCATCGTTTGTCCTCGGCAGTCGGCCCGGATCCGTGCGATTTGTGTCAGGATTATCGCACAGGAGACGCCATGCTCGAGCGGGTCGATCGGGTGCAGCTGGTCGTCAAGGACAGGCAGGCCGCCGCGCGGACATTCTCCGATCTGCTGGGGGCCCAGCCCGTTCGCGAGGAGCCGAGCGGGTATCTCGGCGCCGCGCGGCTCGTCCTGGCCCTGGGTTCGGGACAGCCGGCGCGGGTCGCGCCCGCCTAGCGCGCATGGCGCCGTCGGCCGCCGGCGACGAGCAGGAATTCCTCTATCTCACGACACGGGGCCGGAAGAGCGGTCGCCCGCGCCAGATCGAAATCTGGTTCACGCGTCGCGGCCGGAGCTACTACCTGGTCGCGGAGCACGGCCTGCGCGCCCAGTGGGTGCAAAACCTCCTGGTCGAGCCGCGCGTCCGCTGGCGAGTCGGCCTTGCGAATTTCGCGGGGCGTGCCCGAGTCGTGAGGGCCGAGACGGCACCCGCGCTGGTGCGCGACATCCAGGCGCGCTCGAGCCGCAAATACGGCTGGGGCGACGGCCTCGTCGTCGAGCTCGACCCAGGCCCGCGCCGTCCCCGCCGCCGTCCGCGGGGCGCTGTGTAGAACCTAGCTGTCACCGGGCGGGGGCTGGGGGGCGGCGCCCTCCCGGGACCACACTGACTCGCATTCGTAGCGGAGTCTCTGCGCCGCCACGAGATCGAGGTTCAAGCCTTCGATAAATCTCCGCAGAAGATATGGGTCCCGGGAGGGCGCCGCCCCCCAACCCCCACCCTCCGGATCGCGCCGATGGACAGCGGCCACAAGAGCGGGTGTCCTGTCATTTGGTGGGAGGGGGAGGCGGGTGGGGGTGGCGGGGGCACCCCCCGCGGACCCATATCTTCTGCGGAGATTCTAGGAGGCCAAAAACCTGGATCTCGTGGCGCCATCGAGAGGAGGCAAAGCGCCCGCGACTCAGTGTGGTCCGCGGGGGGTGCCCCCGCCGCCCCCACCCGCCGTAACAACACGCTAGCGGCGCTGGTTGTCGTACGAGTGGCGAGTGCGGATGTCGCGCGCGCGCTCGTCCATCTCGAGCGCCTCGGCGTCGCGGTGCGCGCGCCGAAGCACGACCGCGTAGTTCTCCATGAGAACCGCCAGCGTCGGATGATCGGGCCCCAGCGCTTTCTCGGCGATGGCGATGGCGCGCGGGTAGAGCGGCGCCGCATCCTCCCAGCGTCCCTCGGCGCGGTAGACCTCCGCCAGGTTGTTGAGCGTGCTCGCCACGTTTCGATGCTCCGGTCCCAGCGATTTCTCGAGGATCACCAGCGTGCGCCTGTAGAGCGGCTCGGCCTCGGCGAAGCGCCCCTGAACGTGATAGAAGGCCGCCAGGTTGTTGAGGCTGGTCGCGACGCTCGGATGATCGGGCCCGAGCATCCGCTCCCGGATGTCCAGCGAGCGGCGGTAGAGCGGCTCCGCCTCGCCGAAGCGGCGCTGGATTCGATACAGCTCGGCCAGGTTGTTTAGCGACTCCGTCATCTGGAGGCTTTCGCGGCCGGGTCCGGGATCGAGGATGGCCAGCGCCCGGAGGTAGGCCGTCTCGGCGTCCGCGTAACGGCCCTCGTCGAAGTAGAGCAGTCCGAGGTTGCCGAGCGTCGCGCCCAGGTCTCCGTGCCGCGGACCCAGCCGCGCCTCACGGATGGCAATGGCCCGGACGTAGAGCGGCTCAGCGTCGCGATAGCGGCCCTGCACGCGGTAGAGCTCGCCGAGGTCGTTCAGCGTGCTCGCCAGCGCCGGGTGATCGGGCCCCATGGCGCGAGCCTGGATGGCGAGCGTGCGACGGTAGAGCGGCTCGGCGTCGCGGTAGCGTCCCTGCGCATAGTAGAGCGCGGCCAGGCCGCCCAGCGGCGTGGCAATCCGGATATGGTCTGGGCCGACGGCCTGCTCGATGACGGCCAGCGCGCGCCGGTAGAATGGCTCCGCGTCGCGGTAGCGCCCCTGGTCCTTATAGAGACCGCCCAGGTTCGAGAGCGGCGCCGCGACCTCGAGAGCGCTGGGCCCCAGGGCTTTTTCATAGATGCCGAGCGCGCCGCGGTAGAGCGGCTCGGCCTCGGCAAAACGGGCGCGGGCCTGGTATGAGCGCGCGAGACCGTTCATGGCCGCGGCCGTCGCGGGGTCCTCGGGACCTGCCGCATTCTCGGCGATGGTCATGGCTCGCCGGAAGAGCGGCTCCGCGGCGGACGCGAGCCCTTGCTGGAGCCACGCGTCGCCGAGATTGATGAGAGGCGGACCGAGAATGGGGTCGCCGGGCGGCACGGCCTTCTCGGTCGCGGAGAGCGCCCGACCCAGAAGCGGTGCCGCCATGCCGTATCGCCCCTGTTCGCGGTAGAAGAGCCCGAAGGCGGTCAAGCTCTGGGCGAGCCGCAGGTCCGACTCGCCGAAGCCCTCAGCCTTGGTGACGGCGGCGGCGAAGAGCCGTTCGGCGTCCGCGGTCCGCCCGTCCTGCCACGCGCGATCGGCCGCGCCCATCAGCGCTTCCCAGCCGGGGGACTGGCCGGCAGCCCACGCCGGCCAGAGCAGCAGCGCGAGCGCGAGGGCCCGGATCACCGCGCTGAGGGAAAGGACGGAGGGCGCTTCTCGCGGATCGCCCGCATGCCCTCGCGGACGTCCTCGCCCATGAACGTCAGCATCTCGAGGGCGAGCGACTGATCGAAGATCGGACCCGCCTGCCGGAGCCAGTTGTTGAGCGCGCGCTTGGTGAACCTGATCGAGGTCTGGCTGCCGCGCGCCAGCGACTCCGCCACGGTCCACGCGACGTCCATGACCTTGTCGGCTGGCACCGCGCGGCTGACGAGGCCGATGCGCTCCGCTTCACGCCCGTCGAGAAAGTCGCTCGTCAGGAGGTAGTACTTGGCCTTCGCCATGCCGCAGAGGAGCGGCCAGATGATGGCGGCGTGGTCGCCCGCCGCGACGCCCAGGCGCGTATGGCCGTCGGTGATGCGCGCGGTCTCGGCGATGACACTGACGTCGGCGAGCAGCGCGACGACGAGCCCTGCGCCCACCGCGGTGCCGTTGATGGCCGAGACGATGGGCTTGTCGAGATTGATGATGTTGTACACGAGGTCGGCCGCCTCCCGCATGGTGCGCCCAGCCGCGGCGGCATTGCCCGCCATCTCCTCGACCAGCGACAGGTCGCCGCCCGCTGAGAAGGCCCGCCCCGCACCGGTGACGAGGGCGACCCGCGCGGCCGGGTCGGCGTCGATCGTCAGCCAGACCTGGGTCAGCTCCCAGTGGAGCCGCGCATTGGTCGCGTTCATGACCTCCGGTCGATTGATGGTGATGAGCACGACGCCGCTCGGGCGGCGATCGAAAATCAGGTGCTGGTAGTCGGCGTAATCCATGGGGCATCCTCCGATGGAGTTCAGGCGGTGGGGTTCAGGGCGGATGCTAGGGGCCTACGCTGCCGCTGTCAAGGCGCGCGGGCCCCGAACGGGTGTAGACTGGGGTCCCCAGGGAGGTGGGCTCATGAGCGAGGAACTGGCGACCAAAGTGCAAGAGCTGATCGATTCAACCATCAACCCCGCGGTGGCCGGGCATGGCGGCTTTGTCCAGCTGGTCGAGGTCAAGGACAACAAGGTGTACCTGCAGATGGGCGGCGGCTGCCAGGGCTGCGGCGCGGCGGACGTGACGCTGAAAGCCGGCATCGAGCGCCTGATCAAGGAAGAGCTGCCGGAGATCGAGGAAGTGCTGGACTCGACCGATCACGCGTCGGGCACCAACCCCTACTACACCCCGAGCAAGTAACCAGGCGGCTGAAAAAGGCCCATCTGCGACCCCTACGCAGATAAATTGGGGCGCCCTCGGCTGCGGGCTCGTGGCTGTTCGAGCTGAGGGGCGAAGCCACGAGGCGAGGGCTGAGACAGTCGTGAGTTCGTCTGCGGATCTCAGCCCTCGTCTCGCGGCCAACGGCGGCCGCTCAACTCGAACTGCGGGGCGCCGCCTCGCATCTGGGACTTTTTTGAGCCGCCTGGTCGGTTAGCTAGCCCGCCCTCTCACCGACCTGGCGAGAGGAATCTGCTTTCAGGACCCGCTGAGCCGCGAGCTTTTTCCTTCCCCAGTCCCAAGCCCGCACGCCCAGCAGCACCCCGAGCGCGATCGCGTAGTAGTAGGGCGTCGTGCGCCCCTTCTTCGCGAGCCACAGGAAGTGCAGGACGCCCAGCGCGCCGATCACGTAGACGAGCTTGTGCAGCAGCCGCCAATTCGCCCCGCCGAGCCGCTTGATCATTCCCGACGTCGAGGTGGCGGCGAGCGGGATCAGCAGCAGAAGCGCCAACATGCCCACCGTGATGAACGGTCGCTTGAGCACGTCCTCCCACATGCGCCGCCAGGCGAAGAAGTGGTCGATACCGATCCAGACCGAGAAGTGGAGGCAGACGTAGAAGAACGCCAGGAGCCCCAGGAGACGGCGCAGCTGGATAGGCCAGGACCAGCCGAAGAGCGCCCGGAGCGGCGTCATGCCCAGGCTCGTCAAGATCAGCACGAGCGCGGTGAGGCCGAGGGTGCGGGTGACGTACTCGATCGGGTTGGCGCCGAGGTCGTCGGTCAGGAAGCCGCGCACCAGCACGCCCAGGGGCCAGAGGCTCCCGATCCACACGGCAACTTTGAGCGCAACCCGTACCCGATAACTCACGGCGGCCTTCTAGTAGAACTTCTTCAGGTCCATCCCCGTGTAGAGCGACGCGACCTGGTCGGCGTAGCCGTTGAACATGAGCGTATCGCGGCGGCGCAGCTCGCCGATGCGCCGCTCGGTCGCCTGGCTCCAGCGCGGGTGGCTGACCTCGGGGTTGACGTTCGAGTAGAAGCCGTACTCGTTCGACGCGGCCCTGTTCCAGGAGGTCTTGGGCTCCTCGGCCGTCAGCCGCATGCGGACGAGAGACTTGCCGCTCTTGAAGCCGTACTTCCACGGCACGACCACGCGGATAGGCGCGCCGTTCTGATTGGGGAGCACCTGGCCGTAGAGCCCCAGCGTCACGAGCGTGAGCGGATGCATCGCCTCGTCGAGCCGCAGCCCCTCGACGTACGGCCAATCGAGGGCGAAACCGAAGATGCCGCGCTTCTGGCCGGGAAACATCTCCGGGTTGACGAGCGTGATGAACTCCACGTACTTCGCCTGCGCCGTCGGCTCGACCCGCTTGAGCAATGCGGAGAGCGGGAAGCCGATCCACGGGATGATCATGGACCACGCCTCGACACAGCGAAGGCGATAGGTCCGCTCCTCGAGCGGGAACTTGAGCAGCTCCTCGATGTCAAAGGTCTTCGGCTTGGCGCAGAGCCCGTCCACCTGGAGCGTCCACGGGCGAGTCTTCAGCGACGCGCCGTGGGCGGCCGGATCGCCCTTGTCGGTGCCGAACTCGTAGAAATTGTTGTAGGTCGTCACGCTCTTGTACGGCGTGAGCGCGTCCTGCACCTGGAAGGCGGGGTTCTTCGTCGCCTGGAGCGGCTGGAGATTGCCCTGGGCGGCGGCCTCCCGTCCCCAGGGAGCCAGGGCCAGGGCGGCGACGCCCGTCATGAAAGCCCGCCGGTTGAGGTACACGCCATGGTCCGTGATGTCGCCGGCGGGGATGTCCTCTCCCCGGAGCTTTTTGTCGCTGTCGCGCTTAATGAGCATGCCCTATGTCCTCCTGTGGTGAGACGCACCTACGATGCTATCAGGTTCGCGGAAGGCCATGTCACACGCCTGTGAACTTCCGCGTCACCGCCCGCTCGAGGCGCTAAGCGTCCATTTTCTTTAGGCTCCGGGCTCCCGGGGCGCTAGGATGTGAGGTCCTATGAAGCGCTGGGGGGCGGTGGCGGTCCTGGTCCTGGCCCTGATCGGGGCGGGCTGCGCCAGCCTCCCGGAGGGCACCTACTTTCCCGCGCGCGGCGCTCCCGAGACCATCCGCGTCGCCAACATACTCTACCGGGCGGCGGACGCGGCCGGCGACGACCCCACGCGGTACAGCTTCGCGCTCATCCGCACCATGCATCCCGTGGCCTTCACGGATGAGGATGCGACGTTCTACATCTCCGACGGGCTCGCCCGGATGCCCACCCCGGTGCTCGAAGCCGCAATCGCCCACGAGGTGGCTCACGAGGTGCTCGACCATGTCGGAAGCCGGCGCCGCATGTCGGCGGGCATGGTGGGCGGCTTCTCCGCCGCCGGCCTCGTCGTCCCCGGCGTGGGCCTGCTCGACTTCGTGGTCAACCCGCTCGTGGTGCGCGCGTACTCGCGCAAGCAGGAACTCGAGGCCGACCAGAGGGCCGTCGAGATCCTGCGCGGGATGGGCAATCCAACGCCTCGCCGGAGCCTGGCTGATGCGCTTCGCGCGATGGACGCGGCGCCGGTCAGGAGCCAGGACGGCGACGGCGGCACGCTCGATACCCGCCCGACGCTTCAGGACAGGCTGGCCACGCTCGAGCCGCTCGAACCCGTGCCGGTGGCCGAGGCCGCTCCCAAGCGCTGAGCGGCCCGAGGGCTCAGGCCCCGAGCGGACTCATCTCGGCCCGGGCCGCCGCCTCCGCGGCAGCCGGCGCCGCTTCAACCTTGACGACACGCGTTCCCGCGAGCCAATCGGCCAGGCCGCGCCGATTCGCCGTGAGTAGCACGCCCGCATAGCCCAACCCGAAGCACGCAAAGGCGAGCAGGCCGCCGAGACAGCGCAGCGTCGCGCGGCCATAGCCGACGCTGCCGCCGTCGAGCCTGACCACCACGATGCCGAGCGCCATCTTGCCGAGCGTCTGGCCGCAGCCACCAACGAACACCACGTGGTAGGCGACGTGAAGGGCCATGCCGAGCGCCAGGACGGCGAGGACGATGACCACGACGTCGAGAAGGTCGCGCGGGGGATTCTCAAGCGCCCAGAGGCCGATCAGGAGCCAGGTCGAGCAGAGGACCCAGGAGACCAGACCGACGCAGCAGTCGAGGGCGTGGGCCAGGAGCCGGCTCCACACGCCCGCGGCGGAGACCGCTTCCGTCACTGGCGCGCGCCCACCAGCGGAGCACCGTAGAGACGACGGTACTCCTCCCAGGACAGCATCACGCGCCGGACGAAGAAGCGCGTCTCGTCGTAGGGGATCAGCTCGACCCAGGTCTCGACGTCGTCGTTGGCCCGGCCCTTCCACCACTCGCGCACCCGTGCCGGCCCCGCGTTGTACGCGGCGATCGCGAGCCGCGGGTCGCCGAACTCCTTCATGAGCGCCGCCAGGTACGCGCTCCCGAGGACGAGGTTGGCGGCGGGATCGACCAGCACCTCCTCGCCCGAGGGCAGGCCGCGCCCCTTGGCCAGCTGGCGCGCCGTGTCCGGCATGAGCTGCATGAGGCC
>WNFE01002559.1_pt1 | contig 13411 bp, 10 predicted proteins | sample 5400451 | NCBI WGS metagenome assembly WNFE01 (sample SAMN13153344, study PRJNA577476) | soil metagenome | isolation source: 200 cm saprolite under Douglas fir tree site 2 hole 2 | place: USA:California | collected 2015-04-18 | reverse complement strand
CTGATTTCTTGCTGACCATCGAGCGTGTTGAGCAGTGGGAAAGCGAACACGGTCGCCTGCCGGCAGGAGCGTGGTTTTTGGTACGCACTGGCTGGAGTAAGCGCACAGGCCGTGAAGCATTCCTGAATATCCAGGAAGATGGAGCGCATTCACCAGGCTTTTACCCGACGTGTTCAGCCTTCCTGGCAAAGGAACGCGACATACTAGGCGTCGGCGTGGAAACCGTCGGTACCGATGCAGGGCAAGCAGGAGGCTTCGACCCGGCATTTCCAAGCCACACCTTTATGCATGGTGCAGGTAAATTTGGTCTCACCAGTCTGATGAACCTGGAATTGCTACCACCAACAGGCGCAATTGTGATTGCCGCACCACTCAAAATCGTCAATGGTTCCGGCAGCCCACTGCGCGTAATCGCGATTACGCCATAAGAATTGTGACCTGTGGGAGCAAAAGAAAACCACTTGAGCGAGAAACAGGCGCGACTACGCGCTATTGAAAACCAAATTAAGCGATTACAAAGACGTATTGATTCCCTGGACAACCGCAGCAATCGTATCGGCTGGGCACGTGTAGCCATCTTTTTTACCGGGGCATTGTTGAGCAGCCTTGCTTATTTCCTCGTAGGCTGGTGGTTACTCCTGGCCGGCGTTGTAGTCACACTGACCATCTTCAGTGTTGTCGCGTACATGCATGGTCGGATCAATAGGAGCATTACACGTCACAAAATCTTGATGCAAATCAAATCAACGCAATTAGCGCGCATCAGGCTCGATTGGAATGCTATCCCACCGGCACACTCGCTGGAACCACAAATGGACCATCCCTTTGGGATCGACCTCGACATCACAGGCAAGCGCTCGCTGCATCAACTTATCAATACGGCCACCTCATTCGAAGGCAGCCAACGATTACAAAGCTGGTTATTGAATACTACCCCAGACCTGCAAGTTATTCGCAAAAGACAGGCGCTCATACAGGAGTTAGCGCCTCTGACAATTTTTCGCGACAAACTCCTGGTGAAATCTCTACTTGCCTCAAAAAACACTGCGTATGTATGGGAGGGGAAAAAGCTACTAAACTGGCTGAACGAGCAAGATACGAACAGGCCTCTACTCCCACTCCTATTCGTATCCCTGTTTTTGTCAGTGCTTACCATCACCCTTTTTTTATTGAATGTATTTGCGCGGATTCCTCAATACTGGATAATCGCGCTGCTCCTAACAATCATCTTCCTTTTCGTCACAAAAAGCCAGAGAGGCGATCTTTTTGAGGATGCCTACCATTTGAGAGATTCGTTCGCCCAACTCGGTACCATTTTTGAGTACCTGGAATCGTTCCGCTACGGCAAGCATTCGAACTTGAGACGTTTGTGTGAACCTTTCTTCCTGGATCACGAGCAGCGTCCCTCGACTCTTCTGAACAAGATCACTCGCATTGCTTCAGCCGCTACATTGCAAAAGAACTTGCTGCTGTGGGTCATCATAAATGCACTGGTACCATGGGACTTCTACTTCGCGCTTCGCTTTAACCAGTACAAATCACAGGTAGCAACGCATTTACCTGGATGGCTGGACGTGTGGTTTGAGCTTGAAGCCCTCAACTCGCTGGCAAGTTTCGCCTACCTGAATCCTGAGTACATCTTGCCCGAAATCGTATCTTGTGAAAATCAAGAGGATACCAACATACCATTTCGTGCTGGCGGTCTTGGACATCCACTTATCCCAGAGGAGCAGAAGGTTGTCAATGATTTCGCAATGAACAAGTTGGGCGAAATTGATATTATTACTGGCTCGAATATGTCTGGCAAAAGCACTTTCCTGAGAACCTTGGGCATCAACTTATGCCTGGCTTACGCGGGTGGACCAGTCAACGCGAGCCTGTTCAAGACTCATCTTTTCAGAGTGTTTACCTGCATTAAAATCAGCGACTCCGTAACCGAGGGCTATTCCTACTTCTACGCCGAGGTGAGGCGTTTGAGAGCACTGTTGACGGCAGTTGAAGCGGGAGACAAAATGCCACTCTACTTCCTCATCGATGAGATTTTTAGGGGCACAAATAACCGCGAGCGGCTCATCGGCAGTGAGGCATACATTGCAGCGTTAGTTGGACGCAATTGTCTGGGTGTTATTGCGACACATGACCTGGAACTGGTTAAATTGGCGAACAGATTTTCGGAGATCAGGAATTATCACTTCAAAGAAGATGTTATTGATGGACAGATGATATTTAACTATATCTTGCGAGAGGGACCAAGCCCCACGACCAACGCCTTGAAGATTATGCAGATGGAGGGATTGCCAATCGACATCAAGGATTTGAGGGATGTATAACGATGGTTAGCGTTGTCGAAGCACCTGCAGGAGATTAACCCTGGCATGGTCGTTCCCGGCTTGCGCATGAGCTGTTTTTTCGTTTAGAATATCGGAGACACGTTTTCTGCATGTGTCCAAAAAAGGATACAAACGAGGAGAAGCAATGAACGATACAGAAATTCTTCGACAGATTGAAAAGCTGGTGAACGAGGAACACGAACTCATGACCAAATCGGAGGGTATTGGTTTGGATGATGACGAGCAATCCCGCATGAAGTCAGTCGAGGTTAGCTTGGATCAATGTTGGGATTTGCTACGTCAGCGCCGCGCACGAAGAGGGGCAGGCCTTAACCCGGACGAAGCCGAGGTACGTCCTCCCAAGGTAGTCGAGCACTACCAGCAGTGACCGCAAGAGTATGAGGGAAAGCCACTGCAATTACAAATAGAATTCAGAACTATATCCCTACTAGCGCTCATATTCCGTGTATGGTAGGGCGACCCTCGCAATTCTCTCAGAGGTGAGGTTTTTATGCATGCCCGCGTGCAGCGTCTTCAGACGCATCCAGTCGCGTAGTCGGGTAGGGACGCTTGCGTCGCCCTTGGTGGGAGCACGCGACTCGGGCCAGGGCGACGCAAGCGTCCCTACCCGATCCAGGCTGCTCTAGTAGGGATTCTTCAAAATAAGCACCATGTCCCTAGGAGACAGAGAAGGGGATGGAAATAGTTCTCCCTCCCTCAGTACGTGGCACAGGCGATTTGCAGGAGCACGGGAGATTTCCAGAGAACCTACCCTTGGCGGCCGCCTTGCCTCAAAGCCGCTGCGCGCTCCAACGAACTATCCCTTATACGTCAAAACTCGCCCCCACAAACTCTTGGTTCCCCATATTCCCGATCTCAGGCACTCAAGCTGCACAATTTGACTATGATCTACAAAGAGATTCACCTCTGCGCTATAGTTCTTGATGTACCAGGCAAAGACCTCGGGATCAGCAGCCTCAAACATTACTTTCTCCAGCCCCAACGTGTCGATAATCTTAGCTACCGCATCCGTGCGCCAGGTTTTCACGTTCTCGGTAATCCCCTCGGACTCAATCATAATCATGTAGGCGCCAGCCTCCAAGAACCGCTTTGCCTGGCCGATAGCCCATCCCACGTCACGCGTCCCCTCAGCCTCGAGTTCCTCGGCAGTTGTGGCTCCTCCTGCACCGAATTGGATACCCACCTCCGGCTTCGCTTTGAGACCTGCCAGTTGCACCTTCTCAACCAGGCGGAGCCAGTCATCAACAGGGATAGTGATAAACCCACTCGAGATCTCGAGAATGTCAAACCCCACCTCGTGACACTCTGCAATGTAGCGATTCACAGCCTCTGCCCCTTGCGTGAGGACATGCTCGATGAATCCTCCTGTAGAAACCAGCACGTCGTAACGATGGGCAAGGTCAATGATTTCCTTGAGAGCCTGCTTGGGCATCAGCGCGAACGAGCCTCCCGCAAACTTTAATGAGTCCACATAGGAGCCCATGGTCTCCAGAACATCTTCCAGGTAGCGTTTTCCCATCGGTGTGTAGTAGGGACCACGAATTTCGGTTATACCTCGCGAGCGGGGTTTGCCCTCACGCTCATTAATACGCAGGTATGTAAATCCTCGTTCGGTCTCGCTCATATCAATCTCTCCTTGTCACCTCAGATAAAAGATCGGTCAAATGCTGCACTTCAATAGTTTCCAGGTGCACAACCGCCTCCATGATGTCGCGCCGCAGCTGGTCATCAGTATAGGGAGCCGCAAGTCTCTCAAACTTCATTGCAGCCCTTTCCCATGACATTGGTCGAGCGTGAAACCCCTCGTAATCCCGCTTTTCGATGCTGGGCGTCTGTCCATCTTTGAGAAAGATTTGTATGCGACAGGGCATTTCTTCGGGGAAGCGTTTACTCATCTCTTCGTCGGGCCGGACTACGACCCGTCGTAGCAAGGACTGCACATCTTCACGTACAATCCTCTCTGGCGCATATTGCGCCGGAGTAACCTCTCCATCTAGCAGCGCCACCGCCACCATATAAGGTAAGCTGTGATCTGCCTCTTCTTTGGTGCGCACAAGATGCTTATCTCCCTCCTCACCTCCACCAATGATGTGATAGGACACATCAAATATCTCAATCTCGATCCGTTCGATCTCCTCCGGACGTAATTGATGGGAAGCTCTCAGTTCCAAGATTCCTTCCAGGGCTGATTGTGAGTGAAACTCGGCGTTGTACTTCTTAACGTTGGTGCGCGTAACTGCCTCGAGATTCTCTTGCTGCCAGTCAATGTGAAAATGCCCGGCTATGCTATCCATGAAGCCTTTGTTTCCTTCGAAAACCTCCAGCGGCCCAGTAATGCCCCGCATAGCGAGAAATGCTGCATGTGTAGCTCCAAAAACAGTGTTCGGATAGGCCAGACCTTTCCAATGAGAGAGCCTCCCTGTACGTGTAACCCGCAAAGCATTGAAAGCCGTGCCACTGATAGCAATTGCATTCGCAGTTCGACCATTGTCCAGACCCAGCGCTTTCGCCACTCCAGCGGCTACTGCATAGGCACCCTGCGTGGTGTGATCAAACCCTTTGGCTCGCACTGGAGCAACATCAGAGAGGCGACACTGCACCTGGTAAGCCACGGCAAGGGCTGTGAGGAAATCCTTGCCAGATCCCTTTGTATATTCGCTTGCGGCTAGCACAGCTCCCAGGTTATCGCTGGGGTGACAGGTCTCTCCCTTGGCAAGATAGCTATCGTTGTAATCCAGGTAGCGAACGAGGGCCGAGTTATAGAATGCAGCCCGATCCGGAGCGGTCATACCTCCGCCGATGAGGGTTGCGAGAGGTGTTCCTCCGAAGTCCTCGAGCTGTGTCCGAATCATCTGAATAGGCGGGCCATCGAGCGCCCCAATAGCGCAACCCAGGGCATCCAACACCCGGATTTTGAGTTCCTGGCTGGCCTTATTTGAAAGGCTTTCATACCTCGACTGCACTACAAAGTCTGCAAGCTGTTCTACCTGGGTCATAGCTGCCTCCTTTTATTCTGCCTGAACGTAGTTGGCCAGGTGGCACTCAATGACGTTCTTTTCACCCAAAGTAGTGACAGCATGCTGCCGAGAGAAAAGGACTTGCCACCTACGCTCTACAAGCTCCCGCCAGCGCCATAGTCGGGAACACGTGCCGGTACAGATGGTAATTGATGTAGAAATCTCGCGGGAAGCCCGTGCCCGTGTACTCCCGCTCTTCCCACGTGCCATCTACCTGGGTCTCGCGAAGGTACGTCAAACTACGCAGGCAAGCAGCATGCTGGCCCAGGCCGGCCAATTGTAGGGCTAAGACGGCCCAGGCCGTTTGCGATGGCGTGCTCTGCCCGATGCCCGCAAAGGAGCTGTCTTCGTAGGAGTAGCAGGATTCACCCCAGCCGCCATCACCGTTCTGATGCCCGAGCAGCCAGGAGGAGCCCCTATCAATCATATCCTGCACGGCGTACCCGCCATCGCGCAGCGCAGTGAGCGCTGAGATGGCGCACCACGTTCCGTAGATGTAATTGACGCCCCAGCGACCGAACCAGGAACCGTCTGGCCGCTGCGTATGCCGCAGGTACTTGAGCGCCGCTCGTATGACCCGCTCCTTGTCCGGAGCATCTACGTGTGCCAGCATTTCCAGCACATGGGCCGTAACGTCTTCAGAGGGTGGGTCCAACAGCGCCCCGAAGTCGGCGAATGGCAGCCGGTAGACGATCGCTCGCGTATTGTCCTTATCGAATGCCCCCCAGGCCCCATTGCTCGACCGCGTGACCAGCACCCACTGCACAGCACGATCCACTGCGGCCTGCACGGCTGTCTCTGCCCCAGCTTCGAGCAAAGCCAGGACGACGACCGCCGTGTCGTCGATATCTGGATAGATGTCATTCTCGAATTCGAACGCCCAGCCACCACACGGCACAGTGCCACAACGCACCTGCCAATCGCCTCCTGTGGAGATCTGCTCTTGCAGCATCCATTGGACCGCACGTTGCATGCTTGGGTGGTCGCGATCCACACCGGCGCGGCGCAGGGCCAGGAGTGCCCAGGCGGTATCCCAGACCGGGGACATACAGGCTTGAAACCGCCACCCGCTCTTGTCTTCCAGCACGAAGCCCTCCTGCCCCTCGATTCCCCGGCGCATGACCGTGTGATCGGTGCCCATGCCTTCCAGATGCAGGGCGATCAGCGAGTATACCCAGGGCGGTTGGATACCACCCCAGCTCCCATCTGCCTCCTGTCGTTCCACGATCCAATCGACCACGCGCCGCCGGGCACGTGCTCGACCGGGCTGCCACGGAAAAGCCTCATACAGCTTGAGGAGCTTATCGGTCCACCAGAAGAGCCCCGACCCGGGGACTCGGGTGAGCAAGCCCTCGGTCCCAGGAACAACCAGCTCCGGCACGCTACAACCCAGCGACCTTACCGGACGCCGGGAGATCACTATCAGCAGTGGGGCGATGGTACCACGTGCCCAGCAGGCGAAGTCGTAGAGGTTGAACGGCACCTTGGGCGACAGGTAGATCAACTCCGGCGGCATGCTAGGGATGCCAGACCATGGATACTGGCCGAATAGCGCCAGCCAGATTTTGGTAAAGACCCTTGCCTTCGCTATCCCCCCTTGTTGGTGAATAACCGTGAGCGCTCGCTGCATCGCGTCGCTGCCGGGATCAACCCCGAGTACCTTGAGCGCGACATAGGCTTCGATCGTGGTGCTCAGATCCACGGGACCGCCGAAGTAGAGTGCCCATGAGCCGTCATCTCGCTGATTGTTCAGGATGTGCCGTATAGCGCCGTCCCTGATCTGCTCCAGGCTGAGTTCCAGGAAACGCAGCAGCAGGACGTGCTCTGCCGTCATGGTCACATTCGTTTCCAGCTCGCCGCACCACCAGCCCTCGACATCCTGACGCTCCAGCAGCCATTGCACTGCTCGATCCAGCGCTTGCTTCAACCGGGGTTCCCCCCCCTTGCTCAGCTTAGTATTATCCATAAGTAAACCTTTCGAGAGAAGGAGAATGAAGGAAGAGCTACAATGCAAAGTGCAAGGATATTGCCTCCATGACTTAACTCCTGGCCTGCTTGCTTTCCTTCGTTGCATATGGTAAAGTATTCACAAGTCTTTTCTCATTTTTTATTGTAACAAGAAAAGGCATCTTTTTTTATCCTTTTAGGACTACCTTACAGTAGTATCTGGAAAACCAGTACAGCTTATCGCTTGTGCAGGGGGAGGAGAACAAGCTATGGCGATCACACTACGCCAAAATCTTCGGGTCGCGTCATATATCGTCCGGCAGCGGCTGAGGGGCCGCGAGAAGTTCCCGCTTGTGCTACAGCTGGAGCCGCTCTATCAGTGTAACCTTGCCTGTGCCGGCTGCGGCAAGATACAGCACACCCAGGATATCCTGGCGCGGCGACTTTCCGTTCAGCAGTGTATCGACGCAGTTGAGGAGTGCGGCGCGCCGGTCGTCTCCATCGCTGGCGGTGAGCCGCTCATCCACCGGGAGATCGATCAGATTGTGGCGGCGTTGGTAGAACGCAAGCGCTTCATCTATCTGTGCACCAACGCCATTCTCATGGGCAAGAAGCTTGATCAGTTCAAGCCATCCCCCTATTTCTCCTGGTCGATCCACATCGATGGCTTGAGGGAGCGCCACGATCAATCAGTCGACCGGCAGGGTGTATTCGATAAGGCGATCGAAGCAATCAAGGAGGCCCAACGCCGGGGATTCCGGGTTACCACCAACACCACGTTCTTCACGCAGGACGATGCGCGCAGCATCCGTGACGTACTCGACTTCCTGAACGACGATGTGCGGGTAGATGCCATGCAGATCTCCCCGGGCTATGCTTACGAGAAAGCGCCGGACCAGGAGCATTTTCTCGGCGTCGAGCGGACGCGCGATATCTTCCGTCAAGCCTTTGCAGACGGCAAGCGCAAGAAGTGGCGCCTGAACCACTCCCCTCTCTTCCTGGACTTCCTTGAGGGCAAGGTCGACTATACCTGCACCGCCTGGGGTATCCCCAGCTACTCAGTGCTGGGCTGGCAGCGGCCTTGTTATCTGATGGCCGATGGGTACGCTAGCTCCTATAAGGAGCTGATCGAGACAACCGAGTGGGAGAAGTATGGGCGGGGCAAGGATCCTCGTTGCGCCAATTGCATGGCGCATTGCGGCTATGAGCCCTCTGCGGTGGCAGCTACCATGAAGTCGCCCCGTGAGTCGCTACGAGCCACGGTCGATGTGCTGCGTGGCAGCCTGGGATCTACCCGCACTTAAAGTAGGCATTCCGCCAGGAGGCTAGTGGACGAGGTTGCATTTGAATAAGTCTAGAAGAACGGTAGTACAGAGCTGATGGCTGAGCAGTTACAGCGGGTGATGGGAGCGGGTGACGAGGTCTTCTTGACCGGGGCCGGCGGATTCGTGGGAAGCCACGTACTTCGTGCCTTGCTGGCGGCTCAGTATCGTGTGCGTGCTCTGGTGCGTCCTGGTTCCGGGCCGCTGCCCCCGCTTGACGGGTGTACGGCTGTATGGGGTGATGTCCTCCGCCCCGGTGATCTTGTCCAACACATGATTGGTTGCCGCTATCTCGTACACGTGGCGGCCCTCTACTCCTTCTCCCCGGGCATGCGTCACAAGATGTTCGCCACCAACGTGCACGGCTGTGCCGGGGTACTGGAGGCGGCACACCTGGCAGGCATTGAGCGCGCTGTCATCACCTCGAGCTCGTCAACAGTGGGGCCGAGTTATGGGGGACGTCCGGCGACTGAGGATGACTGGGACGTCGAAGCTGGTCCCTCAGCATACCACCGATCGAAACTGCAGCAAGCGCGAGTAGCACTTGCTGCACAAGTACCGGTCGTTCTCGTCTTGCCGACCGCGCCCATTGGGCCAGGAGACTGGAAGCCGACTCCAACGGGAAAGATGGTAGTGGACTTTATGCGCGGGCGGATCTTTGCCACGTTAGGCGGCGGACTGAACGTAGTGGCAGTGGAGGATGTGGCCAGGGCGCATGTACTGGCGCTTCAACACGGACGTCCCCGGGAGCGCTATCTGGTGGGCGGTGAGAATATCAGTCTGTCCCAATTGTGGGAACGTCTGGCTCAGATCTGTGGTCGCCCTGCCCCGACCGTCCGCATTCCCTTTCAGTTGGCACTTACCCTCGGCTGGGCTGACGATCTTCGCTGCCAGCTCTTTCGCAAGGGGAAAGGCGGCATGGCCGCGCCGCTGATCCCACTCGAAGGCGTTCGGATGGCTCGCCATCATATGTACGTCAGCTCTGCCAAGGCTCAATCTGAGCTTGGCTATGAAGCAACATCCGTAACCGCAGCCCTGGAACGGGCAGTTCGGTGGTACTACGACAACGGGTATGCCACTTAATCAAGAACGGGGGAACTTCTTGGAACATCATCACACGACTCGTAGCTGGTGCGCCTCATCATTATCTGGTGATGCGTAGGGTGGAGATTCTGGCACCAACATTCCTTGAGTACTGGGCAGTGCGGCGCACACTCCCCCATGCTCGTGCTAGCTGGGCGGGCGTGCGATTAGCACGCTGGAAAGGGGCACGCCAGGACTCCATCGTGGTAGTGTGTGGTCTGGCAGGAGCGCTCGCACCCGGCCTGCGTCCGGGGACCGTCCTGATACCTGACTGGGTCGGCCTTGCTGATGGAGGGATCGTGCATTGCGATCCCGCACTTGTACAAGCGCTGGTGACAGCCGCACGCACGTTACATTTTCAACCTGACACCGGGCCGCTGCTGACTGCCCAATCTCTTATTGTCGGCGGCGATCGTCACGATTGGTCCCAGCGGGGCTTCGTGGCTGCTGACATGGAGACGGGCCTTCTCGCAGGACGAAACCTGCGCGTGGCGACGATCCGGGTCGTACTAGATAGTCCAGAACATGGCATCTCCCCAGACTGGCTGCGGCCCACGAGGGCATTGCTGCAGCCGCCGCTCTGGCGGGAGTTGTTCTGGCTCAGCCGTGTGGCTCCCCAGTATGCACTGCGAGCAGCACACGTGCTGAAAGCCGGGCTTGGCACTGGGCCAGGCAGCATATTTGCTGAGTAAAGGTTGTATAACGGAAGGAGTTGACGCAGTGAGCATTAGTGAAAATGCATTAGACATGTTGAAGGAAACCAGCCGAACGTTCTTTATCCCCATAAGCCGTTTACCAGCCGGACTGCAGGATGCGGTCATGTCAGGCTACTTATGCCTGCGTGCCATCGATGAAGTGGAAGATCATCCCAGGCTGGATAATCGCACGAAGGCCATGCTGTTGCACTCCATCAGCCACACGCTGCAAACGACCTTTGCCGCTGGCGACTTCACAACAGCGTTGGGCGGCTACCAACAGGAACTTCCAGAGGTGACGCTTCGAGTAGGCGACTGGGCGATGCTCGCACCCCCATCCGTCGCTCCGCGCGTGTGGGAGGCAACGGCGACCATGGCGGACCGCATGGCACAGTGGGCAGACAATGCCTGGATGATCCGGACAGAGGCGGATCTGGACCGCTACACGTTTGGGGTAGCTGGCTCGGTTGGCCTGTTACTGTCGGATCTGTGGGCCTGGTACAACGGAACACAATCGAACCGCATCCACGCCGTGGGATTCGGGCGTGGCCTGCAGGCCGTCAATATCCTACGTAACCACGCAGAAGATGTGGTGCGCGGTGTGGAGTTCTTTCCACACGGTTGGCGAGCAGAGGACATGCATGCCTACGCACGCCGCAATCTAGCCCTGGCCGATGCCTACACCAGTGCTCTTCCTCCTGGTCCCGTGTTGGACTTTTGCTCCCTACCGCTCGCTCTGGCCTATGCCACCCTGGAATCCTTAGCCCGTGGCGACAGTAAACTCAGCCGCAGCGAGGTGCTCCGGATCGTTGACCAGCATACTTCGGGACGGTTGTGATCGTTCGCATACTACTGCTGGTCGGTGCTGTGCCGTAAATTTGCCACCATCGAGTGATCACATTTATAGATAGTTGCGTGTGAAGGTGTGCCGCAAGGTATGCGTACTCGTTTCTGCTGGTACCAATCCACTGTGCTCAATGACACCTACGGCTCGTTCTGTGGCAGCAGTCCCTACTGGTTGTCTGACCGCCTACAACTTTTTAATACACCCTGCAAGAGGCTACGTTTTTCGTCTTTTACTGATCTCGGCGGAGGCAAGGGAAATGCGGAATCTGTACAATTCTCTGGGCGATTTTCGCTTCCGCTCTCTTCTCTTCCAATGCTCTGGAAGCCCTTACCAAGCCGGTGCAACCCTTTTCTTTACGCAAAAGGCGCGTCCGAACCCGCCCGCATAATTGTACAGATTCCGCTCATGTCATGGAATTCCAAAAATTTACACATGAGAGTAGAGATACGCTCTGCATTCCTACCCCTCATGTCAAATTCCTCATTTTGATATCTATCACCAGGCAATAACAGAGAACGTCTTACGGCAGTAAGTTTGCGGTTTGTTGCACATGATTTGTAACTTGAGACACGGAAACTCTCAGGGGGCCAAAGTGAGTCGAGAGCGATTAGTTGTTCTCGGTTCCGGTTCCGCGTTTGAGCTGCTGAGGAGTAGGTGAAGAGCCGCCAGTGATCGGGGCAGGCGCGGGCTTGATATGCTGGTTTTTCATCTGGGTTTCTTCTTTGCCGATCAACATGTGCAGATGGTCGATCCGTTCGAGCAGTGTTGGCCAGGAGGTGTCAACTGCACCGGCTTGCTGGTTCTCATAGCGCTGGCGGCGCAAATCGTGTAAAAGCCAGGCGCTTTGCCCGGCGGTGTGGACAAATGCGTCGATGTCCAGTACGCGCTCGCGTTGCCAGTGCTTCCACCAGTCGCGGCCGATGAGGGCCGGCAGCCAGATCCAGTTGCCGGTGATCGCGAAGAAGATGAGGCCACCGGTACGGCGAGGGTAGGAGGTCATGAGGCTGGTGAGCCATCTATCCGGCCCATTGTAAGCGGCGATCTCGCGGGCGAGAGCGGGCAAGAGCGCTTCTGTGTTCGCCGGGTCGATGAGCGCTTCGGAGATAACCAGGGTGTGACCTTGCCAGAGCAGCGGCCCCGGGCCTTCATAATAAGCAAACTCCGGCCATTTAATGTGCTCGACCGGCGGAGGGTCCCAGGCCAGCAGAGCGTTGGCGAGTTGGTGGTAGCATTGCCGGATGTGTAGCTCACGTGGCCCGTCTGGGATCGGATAGGAGAGCGGGATCTGTGTTTCTCGTGCCGGCGACGGACTACCAAATAATGCGCAGAAGCCATGGACAACAACGTAGTAGATGAGCCAGGCAATTGCCAATGTTCGATTAGGGTGAGCGAAGTAGCTGCTGAAGTTGGGGAATGGCCCAGCATGTACCGTGGCAATGAAGCCGAGCGTGATCTGCAGTTGGGAGATCGCCTCGCAGAAGAGCCAGACGCTTCCGAGTAGCAAGGTAGAGCCGAGCATGAACCCGCCAAAATTCTTGAGGCGTTTCCTGACAGGCTTTTCGGAATCTGCGAGGTAGATGAGCCCGGAGGCGACGAGCAAGAAAAGGAGCAGACTCACGAGCAGAAAGAGCCAGAGGTCATGGCGCATGTGATTCAGCATATGTGCAGCAAGCCAGGAGACTACCGCCACGAGCCAGGGGACGATAATTCCCCCTGTTATACTGCTGAGTGCAACACCCAGGAGATCTCCCAGCACTGTGCTGGTGGCGAGTGCAGCGCTGCCGGTCGCACCTTTGCGGATCATGGTCTGTTTCATAACTCCTGCCTTCCAAAACATACTCAAATGTGTTGATTACCGGGAATATACCGGTACACCCCAGGGAGATCGTCCCCTGTGTGGCCCTGGCCGGGCAAGAGACCTGAGTGGTTCAGTTTCAAGTCTCAAGGTCAGTATTGCTACTGGATGCCGCATTTACGCTGGCTTTTAACCATTCCGCTTTGATTGGATCACTGCTATGGAGTTAGCAGACTACCCCAGTTCGCTACACTGGATGTGTTCACTGTGAACACATATGATCACCTTTGCGTACAAAAACGAGAACTGTTTAAAGCTCCTTTCCAGTCGATCCTCTTCGCTCACTCCTTGACT
>WNFE01008387.1_pt1 | contig 13412 bp, 11 predicted proteins | sample 5400451 | NCBI WGS metagenome assembly WNFE01 (sample SAMN13153344, study PRJNA577476) | soil metagenome | isolation source: 200 cm saprolite under Douglas fir tree site 2 hole 2 | place: USA:California | collected 2015-04-18 | reverse complement strand
AGGCGCAGAGGACCAGGAAGACTATGGCCGCCGCACCTCCCGCCACCGCCAGCCTGCGCAGCTCCTCTTGCCATTCGACGTGCCATCGGAAGACGATCGCGATCACGGCGAGAAGCGCGAGACCGAGGATCACCACGATCGCCTCGGTGACGACGAGCTCTTCCGATACGAGCAGCTGGAATGCTCGAGCACACCTGCCAAGGCTCCGATCAGCAAGGGCGACACATGGCGTCGCACCACGAGCCGGTCGATGAGGAGCACGAGGAGTGGCGGGACGACGCCGAACGTCAGCGCCATGTGTCCGTATGCCTGACCCATCATGTAGGGCCCGAAGCCGTACACGAGCCCTCCGACGAGCGCGGCGGGGAAGAGGTTCACATACCGGCAGATGGCCAGGAACGCCGCCCAGGCCGACAGCGACAGCGCCAGGGTCTGCAGCAGGTTGTAGGCGACGATAGGCCCGAACGCGAGCGTGACCGGCACGGCGGCCCAGGCGAGCGCGATCGGAGCATCGGCGTTGGCCCACAGGACGTTCGTCCCGCTTGGATAAAAGATGTAGTTGGTCACAAAGGGGTCGAGGTGGTGGATCAGCGCGTAGGCGGTCCACTCGATGGACCAGATGGTGCTGTCGGGGTCCCCGTCGACGCCAATCCATCGTGATGCGGGCGCGGTCCAGACATTGGCGAAGAGGGCGAACGCTACCGCGGTGTAGGCGATGAATGCACCACCAGCCGAATTGAGAACTCGAGCCATCAACCGGCGCGGCGAACCGGCCTGAAATCCGTCAGGGCCGCTGTGAGCCGAGCGGTTGTGGCGGGCGATTCCCGCGGAAGCCCGCGAACAGACAACGCGTCGTGAACACCGCGCCGCTCCATCGCCCAAGTCCACAGGCGCGCAAGGGCGACCGAAGCGCCTACCACCGAGGAGAGGTCTCTGCTCTCGCGATGATGTCGTAGTGAGTCGTCGAGCAGATTCCGAGCGTCATCGACCCGAAGCGGATGAGGTAATTGAACTCCGTGCCCGGCGATGAAGGAAGCGGCACGCCGGCACCAGTTATCGAGGTTATGGAGCAGCTCGTCGTAGCTCGTGATCATCACGGCGCGGCCGGCGCTGTCGCGGAGGCTTACACGCAGGCTTCGCTCAGCCAGGGCCAGGGCGTGATCGAGCTCCATACCATCGCGTGCATTCAACGACGCGGCGCTCTCGCGAGGGTTGCGCAGGACCACAATCCTGAGTGAGTCGGCGCCCAAAACCCTGTCCCAGAAGGGCATCAACACGCATGCGCGCGGGTCTTTCCAAACCCAGGCGCGGGTTGGATGTGCGGCCGCAAACAGATACTCCGCGGTTATGCGCCATCCCTCCAAAGCCGAACGATCCGCCCAGCGCTTCGGGGGCACAGGTGGAGCCCACCAGGTGCCGCCCAAAAAATTCAAGAGCTGCTCGTCGAACAGGGTCAGGGATCGAGATTCGAAATTCCCGCGCGCGTTCCATTTGCGTGGCGGAAAGCGATCCTCGGCCCGGCATGCAGCCAGCCCGAGTGCGTCGATGACGCCCGTGACCGCCGAGGTGCCGCTGCGGTGCATGCCCAGGACGACCACCCCGCGGGCTTCCGGTGCCTGTTCCATCTGGAGCGGCAGAGTACAGCCGCGGCTGGGGAGCGATCACGCTAGCATCGTGCGGTGACGGGACGGACTGCCATCTTGATCGTCAATGGCTTCGATCGGATCGGCCTCTGGGGAACGAATTTCGAGGAGCGGGACGCCCTTACTTACCCCTGGATCGAGCTCTGCCTTCGCCAGGTGCGGCGGCGCTCCGTCGGCAGCGATTACGAGATGTTCGTCTGGGACAACTCGCAGATGCCCGTGCTGCGAGCCGTCATCAGCAGCCACGGCGCGCGCCTCTACCCCTCGGACGAGCACATCGCGGCTGCACGCAACGACGACGCCGACTTAGCGAAATCCCTGGTTCTGATCCATGCGGCCTCCCTCCAGAGGCTTCTGGACCAGGTCGGCGAGGAGTTCGAGTATGTGATCACCCTGGACACCGATGCCTTCCCGATCCAGGACGGCTGGATCGAACAGTTGCAGGGCAACTTGCAGGCTGCGTCGTTAACCGGCGTCTGGCGTGACGAGATGGCGCTGCGACTCGGACCGTTCGTGCATCCGAGCTGCCTGGCCATCAAGCGAGCGCGCCTGCTTCAGCTGGATCAGCCCTTCTCGTTTGCGGGAGTGCAGGACGTTGGGCAACGGATCACATACGAGGTGCTCGAGGCTGGCGAGCGAATCATGCCCCTGGCGCGCAGCAATGCTCGGAACCCGCATTTCCTGATCGGCGGAATCTATGGCGACCTCATCTATCACCAGGCCGCCGGAAGCCGGCGACCGATCTTCCGGCTCACGGAAGGGGAGGAGCGGGACGCGCGCACATACAAGGCCCTGCGAGACGCAGTGTTTCGCGACGTCGATCACACGATGGCGGTGCTGCGAGGTGCGAGCGACGACGACCTGAACCTGGAATGGGAGAGGAGCGAACCTCGGATCAGGATCGAATGGCCGGGACCCGGCCTGCGCGAGGCACTGGATGAGCAAGAGGCGTCGAACCGATGACCGTCGGGCCGGCTATCGAGCCGTCGGTGTCATGGCTGGACGACTTGCCGGACTACCTGTCGAGACACGCGCGCATCATGCGGGCGTTGGTCGTTGCGGCAGCGGACGACGCCCGCTTGCGAGCGGTTCAAGTTCAAGGAAGCGTTGGTCGCGGCGATGCCGACCGGCTCTCCGACCTCGACCTCGGAGTCGTGGTGGCCGAATCGGCGTGGCCCGCGATCACGGATGAAATTCCTACGCTCATTCGCCGCCTTGGCCCGGTGGTGGACGATCACTTTGAATTTCTGCCGGGTCCCGACGCCTCCGAAGTCTTCCGGGCCTGGGCGCAATTCGAGGACGGCATCCAGCTCGACATGGCCGTGTTACCTGCGAGGCGGCTGCTTGGGTCCGGGCCCGACGGAAGACCGCTTTTCGATCGCGATGAAATCTTGTTGGTCTCCGATCATCCAATGCGTCTGACTTATCCCCAAACGGTGTCGAAATGGGATTTTCTCTGCTGGCACGACCTGGCTCAATCCGTCAAGAACATTGACCGGAATCGCCTCGCTGCCGCCATCGAGTTTTTGGGGTCCGCCCGCCTCGCGACCATCAGCTGCTGGGGCGCGGCGCACGGAGTCGATTACGCGGGTCTCGCCAACGTTGTGGCGGCGGGGCTTGGGGTCACCTGCCCTTGGCCGGACGGCCTCGAGAAGACCTACCCGACCCCGGACCGGGCTTCCGTTCTGGCCGCGGCCGTCGCGCTTTCGGAGCTGCAAGGTCGGACCGAGATACTGCTGGGACAGCGCCTCGGGCTTTCGCCGCGCCCGCTCGGCGGTTGGGTGACCGCACGCCTACGCTCGCTGCAAGAAGAGCCTCCGAGCCGGGATAGCCGACCGGCGCGAAGTAGTCGTCCGGGAACACGGCCGACAGCAATGCGTCGGCGAGCGCAACAACGGGCCGCACGTCGGCCTCAGTAGCAGCACTCCAGGTCGGCGCATCGAAGCTCGGGATGCTGGACAACTGGAAACTGTCGTGTCTCGAACCGACGGTCGGCCGCGGCTTTCCAGGCGCGCTGGCGTGAGAGGTCTCGAACACGGCCTCGTCGAGCTCACCGATTGGAAAACCCGTCGCGGAAAGACGGACCTTGAACCGCGCCAGCGTGGGTTCGGGATTAGCGCAGAAGCGGTCGTAGCTGAACGGTATGGTTCGCTCGCCGGGCAGCTGCATGGCGGCTTCGTAGTGGCGGCTCCAGAGCATCCCCGCTGCGACCGCGGTCGGGTCAACCCAATCGATCGGCCGCTCGTTGCCGGGCAGAAGAGTGATGGTGCCGATGCGCAGGAGGCTCTGGATGGTCCCTGTGTAATGGCGCAGCGTCAGCACAAACATCGCATCTGGAAAAGCGTCGAGCAGCGCCGGCAGGATGAGGAGGTTCCGCGGCGAGGAATCGCAGAATGCGCTGCACCCTTGCTCCTCTGCAACGCGGACGATGAACTCTGCAGCGTGGCGCTGCACTTCCTCCATGTATTTCAAGCGGTGTGGTTCCCAGTCCTCGGGCACCAGGCCAGAGAACGGCTCCGCGAGCTGAATGGGCAAGGCCCCGTATGCGACGTACAGAGCGCGGTACTCGCCCGCATTGAGGACCGATCGAGCGCTCCCAATGTAATTGCCGATCATCGTGGTTCCCGAGCGCGGCGAGCCCAGCACGAAAATCGGCTTGATCCCCATGAGCGTCGGAATTGTCCGTCATAGGACGGCGCCTGCGGCGAGTTGAAGATGAGCGGCTGATCACCGGCCGTGGGCGCTATGCGGATGACATTCGCGCCCCGGACCAGGCGTACCTGGCCGTCCGGCGAGCGCATCTACCGCACGCATTGATCCGAAGCGTCAACGTCGATGGCGCCGCTGCCGTGAAAGGGGTCTTGGGCGCGTTTACTGCCGCGGACCTGCCCGAGAAAGCGCGGTTCATCTTCGACGTTGTGCCCGCGGAGCTCGAAGGGTGGGGCCGCCCGGTTCTGGCCGCCGACGAGGTGAACTACCTCGGCGAGGCCATCGCGGTTGTCATCGCGGACGATCCCTACGCGGCTGCGGATGCCGCTGCCGCAATCGAGGTCGAGCTGGAGCCACTGCCCGCATCAGGCTCGATCCAGGCAGCTCTTGCTCCGCAATCGGCGCTGGTGCACGAACACGTGGCGTCGAACATCGCATTCCTGGGTACCGACGGCTTCGGTGACATCGCATGGGCATTCGGCCCTGAGGCGGTGGTGGTGGGGGACCGCCTCGTCATGGGACGCGTATGCGGTGCCGCCATCGAGCCGAGGTCCGTAATCGCAGTGCCTCACCCGGATGGACTCAAGGTCTCGTCGTCGACACAGGCTGTGTTCCTGGTGCGCAATCGGATCGCCGACTACCTGGGTCTCGAGCGGGAAAAGGTCGTGGTCCTTGCCGAGGACGTCGGGGGTGCGTTCGGGCCGAAAGGCCGGATGTATCCCGAGGAAATCCTCGTCGCCTGGACGGCCTTGAAGCTCAACCGCGCTGTGAAGTGGACGGCGACTCGTAGCGAGGACAGCATCACGTCAACACAGGCCCACGGAACGGTCTTCGACCTCGAACTGGCAGCTGATCCGGACGGAACGCTCCGTGGCCTGCGAGGTGTGATCGCCCATGACTTGGGCGCTTACCCGTCGATTGGAGCCATCGTCCCGAGCCGGATCGTCGAGCACATGCTCTGTGGGTATCGCATGCCGGCGATGAGGATCGACGTCCAGCTGATCTTCACCAACGCGACACCAACGGGAACGGTTCGAGGTGGTGGCGGCCCAGAGGGCAACTTCGCGATCGAGAGGTTGATGGACAGTCTCGCGTGGCGAATTGGCGTCGAGCCGGCAGAGATTCGCCGCAGAAATCTCATCCCCCCGGGTGCGATGCCATACGAGTTCAGATTCGGCGGCAACTCCATCGTCCTCGACTGTGGCGATCTTTCAAGCCTCCTCTCCGAAGCGCGTGCGCATGTCGAGGCCGTGTCGCCATCAGATGACGGCCGGCTGCGAGGAGTCGGCGTGGCGATGGGTGTCGAGCACACCGGCAAGGTATTTCGCGGCGAGCCGGTGCGACTTCGGATAGGGGGCGAGGGAGTAGCGCAGCTCTTCGTGGGATCGACGCCATCGGGCCAGGGCCACCAGACCATGTGCGCCCAGGTCGTGGCCGACCGGCTCGGGTGGCCGATCGATCGCGTGAAGGTGACGGCAGGCGACACGCGGTGGCTCCGGAATTCGGGCGGCACCGCTGGCAGCCGGAGCGCGGTCACTTTGGGTAACGCCGTTTCGGTGGCAGCCCTGGCGGCGCGCGCGATTCTTCTAGCGCGCGCGGCGGACATCCTGAAAGTGGGCGCGCACGAGCTCGACCTTGACGACGGGGTCGTCGTCGTGCGTGGTTCTCCGACCAGGCGGCTGGATGCGGTTGACGCGCTGCCACCGGGCGGCATCGACCTGACCGATGCCTGGGCAACACAGACGCCGGGCACGACACCGAGCAGCTGCCATATTGCCGAGGTTGCGGTCGATCCCGAGACCGGAGCCGTAGACGTGGTGCGCTATGTCGTGGTGCACGACTCCGGTCGCGATATCAACCCCATGATCGTGGAAGGCCAGTTTCATGGCGGCATCGTGCATGGCATTGGATACGCACTCTTCGAAGAGGCGATCTTCACGGCCGACGGGGATTTCCGGACCGCGACGTGGCCGGACTATTCCATTCCGAGCATTTCCGATATTGGGTTCGAGCCACTGATCGTTTCGCACGGAACGGAGGCTCGTAACAACCCTGAAGGGATCAAGGGAGTCGGCGAGGCCGGCACGATACCCGCCGTTGCCGCCATTGCTTCCGCGGTCGAGGCAGCGATCGTCCAGGTCGCGCAGGATGCCGTCATCTCGGAGGTGCCAATTACAGCGCAACGGCTTCGACAGCTGATTGCACAATCCCAAGGAACGGCGCGCTGAACTTCGACTAGCATGTGCCGCCACGATGCAGATGGGCAAGGCGAGCATGATCCCAGTCAACCCGTTCGACCCGCGTGCGCGCCCGGATCCATATCCCGTCTACCAGTACATGAGGACCGTCGAGCCCGTCCATCGCAGCCAGCTCGGGTTCTGGGTTCTAACTCGATATGAAGACTGCGTCGCCGTGCTCGAAGACAAGCGATGGAGCCACGACGCCGACCTCATTCTCGAGCCTGGTCGCGCTGCGGCGGATCCCGTAGACCCGACCGTTCGCGTGCTTCGGTCGAGTATCGCTTTCAGCGATCCGCCGGACCACGCCAGGCACAGGCGCCGGCTCGAACCGGTGGTCAGGAGCCGGATGAAGAACCTCGACGCGGCAACCCGAAAGGCAGCCGAGGGTCTGATCAAGCTTCTACGCGACAAGGAGTCAAGCGCTGACCTCATCCGCGACTACGCGGCGCCTCTGGCCATGGTGGTGATCAGCGATCTTCTCGGCGTCCCATCCGCGGATCGCCCCAAGATCCAACGCTGGGTGCGTGAGCTTGCCGGCGGGCTGGATCCGGCCGCCGGAGCCAGGAACATCTCGCGCGCTTCAGGTGGGGCTGTTGCGATGGTCGAATACTTTCTGAACCGCCTCGACGCGAGCCCGGACGGAACCGCCGGCATCATCCACGACCTGGCGACCCGACATGGAAAGCTCAGCAGCTGGGAGCTGGTTGCGGACCTGATCGCGCTGATGGTCATCGGGGTCGAAACCGCCAGCGGCTTGATCGGCAACGGGATGCTGGCACTCCTCCGCCACAAAGACCAGATGGACGAATTCCGCAGCGGTCGCGCGGTGCTCGAACGCGCTCTCGACGAGCTGATTCGCTTCGACGGTCCGATCCACCTGACTGCTCGTGTTGCCCAGGAGGACGTGCGGGTGGGCGAGACTCGTATCGCGGCCGGCGAGCAGGCCATCGTCCTCCTGGGAGCCGCCAACCGCGATCCCGCACGCTTCTCAGACCCGGATCGACTGGACTTGACCCGCAAAGAGAATCCACACCTTGGTTTCGGCGCCGGCACACATGCTTGTTTTGCCGCACCGCTCGCCAGGCTGGTGGCGGGGACCGCGATCAAAACGCTCTTGAGTGCGCCGATCGAATTCCAGCTGACGGGCGATCCGGTGTGGACCAACACCGTGACGGTGCGCGGCCTGAACAGCCTTCCGGTCACGTTGGGGCGATGATCCGGACCGAAGTTCCCAGCGCCGCTATTCTCGAGCTGGACGGCTACGCGTGGCGGCGCCCAACCCGGGCCGACCGAGCTGAAGTTCCCAGCGCCGCTATTCTCGAGCTGGACGGCTACGCGTGGCGGCGCCCAACCCGGGCCGACCGAGCTGCGTTGGAAGAGCTGTCAGCGCTCGGGCCACACGCCGGTCTCTTCAACCTCCCTGGCCCAGGCGAAGAGTTTTCGAGGGGCGTCGGCGGACCAGGCTTCAGGATGCCGATGCTCTGCATCCACGGCTCGCGGCCGGTAGGCGTAGCTGCGATCAGTCACCTCAACCAGCGCAGCATGAATGCGCAGCTCATTTGTGCTTTCAAGCAGCCGCGACTTGCCTCACATCCTCTCGCGATTTATGTGCGTCATCTGTTCTGGTCTCAGCCGCTGCATCGCGTCTATGTCCAGTTTCCGGTAGCTGAGGACGCCACCGACTACATCGATCTCTTGAAACGCGCCGGGTTCGTCGATGAGGGTGTCGTCACCGGCTATGCACTTGTACGCGGTCAGCCGTCCGATGTAGCCGTTCTTGGAATCTTGCGGCGGGAGTTCGAGGCCTGGTGCCTTCAAAACGAAAAGCGCCTGATCCTATAGGGCTGGGCCTGGTCGGGTCCTGGACGCGTCTGGAGCCGCTATCCGCCGAGAACGCCCACGAGTTCGAGGAGATCAACAGCAGCCGCCAGCGCAATCCGGTCATGGGCGCAATGGGCGACAGCGGATCGAGCTCGTTCGCCCCGCCGATGGTGGTAAGGGATCGGCGCAACGGCCTTGCGGTCGGGATCCTCGAGAACCACGAGCAACCCGGCGGGGCCGCCGTCTTCGTCGCCTACATCGATCCCGAGCGTGGACGGGTTGGCTATGGCTTCGAGGCGATCTCGATGTACCTGAGCTGCATGTTCGACGGCGGAGCGCGGCGTGTCATCACTGAGGTCCTGGAGTTCAACAAGGACATGATTGGCATCCAACGGAAGGTCGACATTCTCCCCCAGGCTCGCCTGCGTGAACACGTTTATACGGCCGGCCGCTACTGGGACTTGATCATCTCCTCGTTCGACCGCGCGCATTGGGTGAGGGTTGTAAATCGTTATCGGCGCATGCTGCCGGGAGGTGATCGCGGGCCGGTGGCTTTTGGTGTGAAGGATCTCGAGCGTTCTAGGCAGGCTGCTCCACCAAAGACTCGATCTCCGCGCACGCCACGCCAGCCCCGTCTTCGGCGGCGATGATCGACCCGAGCTTCGTAGCTCTCTCTGAGTAAGCGGGCGTACCCGAAACCAGCTCGATCTCCGATGCCAGCCGCCCTGCGGTGAACTGCTTCCACTCCAAGACGCGGCCGAGGCCGAGCCTCTTGATGCGATTGGCGTTGTACCACTGGTCGAAAATCGCCGGCACCGCAACCGCAGCCCGGCCGTGACGGATGGTGGTCAGCGACGTGCCGACTCCCCCGTGGTGGACGACCATCGACGACCGCGGAACGAGCCTGGAGAGCGGCAGGTAGGGCCAAGCCACGACACCCGGAGTCAGCTCGACTCCAGGCTCTGCGCCCATCTTTTCGGCTGCGTGGCCCAGCAGGAGGATTCCGCGCTTGTTGACCTGCTCCAGCGCGACCACAGCCGCGGCGAAGAAGGCGGGGGCGTCGCGCTCACCCGCGGTGCTCGTGGTGATCACGACCGGCGGTGCTCCGCCGGACAGAAATGCCTCCAGCTCGGGCGGGTCGCGCCAACCACGTGGCTCGTCCCAGGGCGTGTAACCCGTCAGTTTGATGTGTGCCGGCCAGTCGGGTGGGCGCGGGCTGTACGCCGGAGAGGTCAGCACCAGGGTTAGATATGGCGAGAGCCCTCCAGGCATGAACGTCTTATCATCGCGGGCGATCCCTTCAGTCTCGAGAGTGGCGTTGACGATGTCACCCGACAGGTGGCGCAGGCCGAAACGAAAGGCCTTCCACGTCAGCCGGTTGACGGCGCGCCCCATCGGTGTCGGCAGTGGTGGTAGCCAGTGTGGTTCCGGGACCGTGTACCCACTCGGGATGAGGCCGGGATACGTCGTGAGGCTAATCCACTTCAGCCCGAGCTTGCGGGCAGTCATCGCCGCAGCCAGCTGAAGCGGGTGAGTGACGATCACGTCCGCGCCTTCACAAACGCGCGTGAGGACGGCGAGCGTCGATTCGAGGAGGTTCGGCAAGCGTTCGACGATGCGGGCCCGGATCGCCGACGGACTCCGCGACTCGGACGACACGGGGATCGCTCTCAGCGTGATAGGGCTGGCGTCGAACCCCTCTCCGGTAACGGCCGGAGCAAGATGCGTGGGCACTGCGAAGGCAACGTGATGACCCCGCCGGCGCAACCTTTCGGCGACCGGCAGCATCGGGTGCAGATCACCCAGCGATCCGAAAGTTGTAAAAACGATGCGGGCCACCGGCAAGCGCGAATGTTATGCCGCTCGCGTGGTTTTCAACTTGCCGATCCGGTGTTACTATTTCGCAAATTCGCCGCCTCATCGCGGCGGTCTGGCGCTCTTACACAGGAGGGAAGGCGGCGTTCTTGGTCGGGCCGAGCGCCTACCTAGGCGCCACCGGGCCAGTTGGGGCTTTTCGACTCACCTCGCGCATTTACACGTGCGCGGTTAGCTACAAACAGTAAGTGCGGAAGGAGATGTTAGGAGTGGGAAAGAAGACGGTGCAGCCTGATGAGGAACTGGATGACCTCCGTGGGCTCATTGCCGGCGAAGACGCCGACGAAACCCCGATCAAGAAGACCGATAGGCGCGGGATCCTGAAACTGGCCGGCGGGGCGTTGCTCGGCGCGGCCGGCGCGATCGCGGTGCGCGCGATTCCCGCCACGGCGGCAAGCGGCGACTACATGGTCACCGGCTGCACGAACATCGAGACCACCACTACGAACGTCCTTGGCCCGGCGACCGACGCACAGGACGCTTTGGCCGGCCGTGGTGGTGTCGGCATCCATGGCGACGGCAACGCGTCGACCAACGCCGGCGAGATCGGGGTGTTGGGGACGAGCAAGAGTGGCGCCGGGATCGGCGTGCGTGGATCGGTAAGCGGTGGTCTCGGCGTCGAGGGTATAGCCACCACCGGAACCGCTGGTCGGTTCCATACCAACTCGCTGTCGGCCACCGGATACGACGTGCAGCTCGGCACCGTCAACCCCCTAACCGGTTCGGGCCGTCTGGGGATGGTCGGTCGCGGCGACGTCGGGGCCACGTCGCCGAGTTGGAACCCGTCCTTCTTCATCACCAACAGCCTGACGGGCGCAGCAAACTTCCAACACGAGCTCGTACGAGGCGGCGATGGCTCGATCTGGGCCTCTCAAGCCATCAGACTTCGGTCGGGCGTCCCAGCGCATGGGCGGTGGAAGCGCATCAACTCAGTCCGTACCGATACCGTCGACGGGTTGGGCGGGAACTTCAAGCCATTTCGCGTCATCGACACTCGTATCACCGGCGGAATCCGCGCGCCGGGCACCCTGAACGTGGTCGGGGTCGGTGGGCACGGCACGGGCAACTCGTCAATACCCAGTAACGCGGTCGCCGTCATGGGCAACCTGACCGCGGTCGGCTACACAGGTGCGGGCTTCCTGACTATCATGCCGGCCGGCATCACCCTTGGCACTGCCGCCGGACAGTACAACGCCGCCGCCGACCCGTCCAGCCTCAACTTCATCCTCGGCCAGGCCGCTATCGCCAACAGCTTCGTGTGCGGCCTCAGTGGCGGCTCGCTTCAGGTATACGTCGGCATCTCCAGCAGCTACTTCATCGTCGACATCACGGCGTATTTGCAGTAAGTCACGCCAGTTCGAGAGGGGCGCCGCGAGAGGCGCCCCTCTTTAGTTTCTAGAGCGCGCCGGCCTTGCGGATGGTCAGTGAGCCCGGCAGTCGCTGGATCGTCTGCCTCAGGTCAGGCCCGATCATCAGGTAAGCGCCGATCCCGAAAACCGCTGTTCCGGCCACGTACGCGATGATCGCGATCGGCAGCGAGTAGACGTTGGTGGCGCTGAGCACGATCCACGCCGGTCCGTACGTCACAGCGCCGAGGCCAGCCACCTTGAGGACGTGGACGTACCACGTGAGCACTGGCGCGCCCAGGCACTCGCGGCATATGCGCGGGACCATGTACACGTAGGCGACCACGTGATAGAAGACCCACGAGAATCCGGCGCCCGCGATTCCGAATCGCAGGACCAGAAGGACCGTCACCGGCAGCACGATCACCAGCGCGTACAGGTTCAGGCGCGCCGCGATCTGCGGCTTGCCCATCGCCACCGACAGCATGTACGGGATGCTGATGGTCGCGTTCATCCAGCTGCCGAGCGCGAGAAACGCGGTTGGCAGCAGGAGCCGCTGCGCCACGCCGGCGTTGAAGACGTACGTGTAAACCGGCACCGCGGCGAACGTGATGCCCGCGTAGAGCGGAAACGTTCCGTAGCAAACAAGGTCCTGCAGCTTGCGGTACTGCGTCAGCAGCGACGGTCGGTCACCGGTCGCGAAAAGGCTCGATAGCGAAGGAAAGGCGGCTTGCGCGACCGCGTTCGTGACTAACGTGGCGCGGTTGACCGTCGACGCCGCGAGGCCGTAGAACCCGAACTCCGCGATCGGCAGCAGCTTGCTCACGATCACCTGTGCAGCCTGCGTGTGCACGAGCGACAGGACGGAGATCACCATCATGTGGCCGGTGAAGCCGATGGTCCGCCGCAGGACCTCGGACGAGTACGCCGGCCGCAACGTGCTCCAGCCCACGAGACGGGCCGCGACCACGATGTAGGCGATGATCCCCAGGATCACGCTGGCCGAAATCCACCCCGCCACGACGTAGACGCCTGCGCCGCGGAGGATGAGCAGAAGGATTCCAGCCTGCTGGACCGCCGCGGTGCCGACGTCGATCGCGTTGTTCAGCGCCATCATCTGGCGACCACGGAACAGGCTGGTGTACAGGGCCTTCGGCAGAGCGACCAGCGTCGTTGCGCTCAGGAGCCGGAGTGTCGTCGCCGCCGTTCCGGCATCGAGCGATTTCAGGTTGACCCAGTGCGTGACCAGCAGCGGCGCCGTCAGCCAAATGACGGCGACCAGCACCAGCCCGAGCCCCCAGTAGAGGAGCGTCGCCGTCCGGATCAGCGCCGTGACGTAGGCGCGATCCTTGTCGAAGAAACTGGAAACCTCGCGCACGATCGTGGCCGAGATGCCGAGCTCGAGCGCGCTCGCGAGCACGGTCGTCAGCACCAGGTTGAAGAAGATGATTCCGAACACGTCGTCGCCGAGCCGGCGAAATATGAACCGAACCGCGATCAGGCTCAGGATCAGGACCAGGCCCTGACCGGCGACGTTGTAGATGATGTTCCTGGTGAGCCGGGTCATCGCTGGGGAGTCATGACGCCTACTTGCGGCGCTTCGTCACCCTCTTTAGAAATCCGCCCGGGCAGTACGTGACCTTCAGCCGGTTGTAGTAAGGATCGACCTCGAACTCGTCGTTGCGGTCGAGGAACTCCTGCACCGCTTGCCACGGGTTGTCTTTGTCCCAGTCGGGCGAGCCGCCGGGGGCGTCGGTCAGCACCTGCATCACGCCGTC
>WNFE01002555.1_pt1 | contig 13422 bp, 10 predicted proteins | sample 5400451 | NCBI WGS metagenome assembly WNFE01 (sample SAMN13153344, study PRJNA577476) | soil metagenome | isolation source: 200 cm saprolite under Douglas fir tree site 2 hole 2 | place: USA:California | collected 2015-04-18 | reverse complement strand
CTGGCGGCCTTCGCCCATTTTGAATCTTCGACCATTTCGATTGCCGTCAATCACCAGGGCCAATTTCCTGCAGCCACAATCTCATTTAATCTGGCCCCAGGCGTCACGCTTGGCCAGGCAACGCAAGCCATTGAGAATGTCGAACGCTCTATCGGGTTTCCTACAACCATTCAAGCCAGCTTTGCCGGGACCGCCGCTGCTTTTAAGGATTCGCTTTCCAGCCAGCCCATACTTATCCTGGCGGCCCTGATGACTGTGTATCTTGTGTTGGGGGTCCTGTATGAGAGCTATATTCATCCCATCACGATTCTTTCAACCCTGCCTTCCGCCGGCGTAGGCGCGCTGCTGGCCCTGCTGATTACCCACACCGAGCTCAACATCATCGCCCTGATCGGCATACTCCTGCTGATTGGGATTGTGAAGAAAAACGCCATCATGATGATTGATTTCGCGCTCGATGCCGAGCGCCGCGAAAAAAAGTCACCCGCGGATGCAATTTACGAGGCGTGTGTTCTTCGCTTTCGCCCTATCATGATGACCACCATGGCGGCCATGCTCGGCGGCCTGCCGCTGGCCCTGGGCAGGGGCACCGGCTCTGAGCTGCGGCGTCCTCTGGGAATCACGATTGTCGGAGGGTTGATTGTGAGCCAGATGCTGACCCTCTTCACCACTCCCGTGGTCTATGTCTACCTCGACAGACTGCGGCTGTGGACCAATCGCCACCGCCGCGTGCGCCTGCAAGAAATAAGTACTGAAGAGGGAAGCACGCCAACCTCTCCGAAGCCGAGCCCGGCAAGTTAAGCGCGTAACCTGCATTTCAAATTAGGAATTGAACAGGTAGGATTTCCCAAGCGGTCATTCACCCTTGGGGCGACTACCGCGAAGCCGCTTGGGATATAACTTGCTCTCAATCTTCTCACAATCAGGCATTCAAAGCCAGGTTACTATCGTAACCGTTTCCCAAAACAGATTGATCCCAAAATGGGACTTTCGTCGCGCAGAATGTGACTATCGTCACATAAGAGGTTTACTGCTGTGCGGTTAAGATAGTGCCATGAGCTTAGAGAAGAACATGAATTGTTTTGAAACCGGCCCTCACCTGCCTTTTCAGGACATCAACGAAACCGGCCCTATGTTGGGGGAACACATCCGAGACGGCAAGAACCAGGAAGATATGGCCGGGCGTAAATTTACTCATTCCACAACAACACTGCTTGCCATCCTCGAAGCGGAATTAGAGTTTCTTGAAAAAGGCGGCTACCACCAATTGGCGCCAAAGTGGTATGCGTCGTTAATATTCGAAGAGGGGCCACATTGTGTGCAACTGGCCCAAAGCGCCGATTGCCAGAAGTGTCCATTGATCCAATTCGTACCCTTGGAAGACCGGCTTAAACCGAACCCTTGTCGCTATATTGTCTTAACCGCCGATGGCCAGACGCTTGAGTCACTCTATCGGACAGCGACCCAGCAGGAGATACAGGAGGTCGTGCGGAAATGGTTGATACGTCAAATTCATGACCTGCTGAGATCTCTTGAAGACGTGGGAACAGACAGTTTTGAAGTTCAGTCGTCTCACATTATGGCGAGCACCGCTCGGGAGGTCAGGGTTTAAACCTGACTTGTTTGGCGCCCAGTGAACAACTATGCCGTTAAGCTCTTGAAAATGAACAACTCTACTCCGTCGAAGGCCAGGCAGGGTTTTCCCAAACGGCCATCCACCTGGGAACGACTAAGCTGCTTGGGATGTAACTCGCACTTTCTTTGTCACAATCAGGCATTCAAAGCCTAGTTACTATAGTAACCATTCCCAAAATAAACCACTCCCACAATGGGAATTTAATCGTGCGGGAATGTATCTATGTCACACGAGATTTGCTGTTATGCCGTTAAGATAGTGCCATGAGTTTGGAGGAGAAGATGAATTCTTTCGAACCTGGCCCTCAGTTGATTTTTCGTAATGTAAGCGAGCTCGATCCAGCTCCAGCAACTGAGATGCAGCCTTCAACACGTCGCGAAGCGGTCATTCTTTCTCTACCGCAGCGGATCCCGCTTGCCGTGGAAATTGCAAAAGCTTTGGGTATCCCCCCAGATGTCTTCGTGGTGCAAGCGCTGGGAGTTTGTGGTCTGAGGGAGTCCGCTATCATTGGTCTCCTGAAGCAATTAGAAGAGAGCCATCCAGACCTGCGGGTGCTGGAGATCAACAAGCGAACCAGAATAGGGAAGTGGCTGAATGGTTCGGTCACAGAAGCACTGTTTCAAAGAGCAGGATGGCCGGTGCTTGTGCTTGGCCCCCATTCCTTCGAGACCGATATCCTACAAATTGGAGTCCGCAATGTCTTGTGTGCCACTGACCGGTCCGCCGCATCAGTTCATGCCCTGCAGTACGCGTTCAGGGTCGCGAAGGACCACGAGGCGAAGCTGTTTGTCTTGCAAGTTGAATCAGAGTCGGGCGAAGGCGCAACCTGCGAATATGATGTTGCTTTAGAAGGACTGCGTGATTGGCTGCGCGGCCAGGCTGTGGGGCAAGAAGAACAGGCATCAAGAAGAATAGGGTGCGTGGTGAGGTTCGGTCAGCCAGAGCAGAAGATACTTGAAACTGCCGCCGAACTCCGCTGTGACATGATCATCATGGGAGCGCGCGGGCTCGGAGCCAACCCGCATAAGCCAGGCCATTTTGTCGGCGGTACCGCGTATGAGGTGGCCTGCTCATCCTATTGCCCGGTACTGGTCGTTCCCGAGCCTGTGAAAACCGGGGAGGGGAGCTCTATCCGAATTACATCAGGCATGATGCAAACCGCGCCCCAGGCGACAGGAGTGCGCGTATCTCGAAGGTAAATCTGCATATCTCAGGCATCGCCATTCGTAAGGCAGTGTGAAGATACGGCGATTTTTCCATCAATCTTTTTTAGCCGTGCCATCAACTTTCTTTAAGTGAAACGGCTTCACTTGCTTGGCTATTTCTTCGTCCGTCAAGAATCTTCCCGCCTGGTTGTCAAATGTGCGAACCGGCCGAAGCGTGGCTTCATCAGAGTTGGTGAGCACCATCTCAAAGGTGTCAGGGTGGTCCGCGTCTTCGGTTTTAAATGTAAAACTCAGGCGATTGCCCTCCAGCTTTGGTTCGAGCATGGGCCGCGCGTCTGTCAGCTTTGCCGGCCACCAGAATTCATCCACTTCACCACTCGGTCCCACGTTAATGCCTGGCGCCGTGCAGACGACACCAACAACTTTGGGGGTGGTGGAGGTGATTTGCACAAAAGCAAAAGGCTTGCCCTTCAAATCACCTCGCCATGTGGCTATGAATTGCTGCGCTGGAGCGGCAGAGTTTGCGCCTTGAGATTGAGATTGGGGCGGGGATTGGGATTGATAGCCAAAGGCCGAGATTACAATCGCTGTGCTTGCAAGCACAAATATGCTCAGCAAGAAAACAACATTGACAGATGGTTTGTGCAAACGCCGTCTTTCATTGGGAAGCTGGATCATGCGTCTCTCCAAATTATTCCGTCAGAAAATTCCCATTTTAGTATAGCTCCATTCACGCACCCAGCCGCCCTTCGGCACGCAGGCGTTGCTGATCAGCTTCTGAATAAACAATCACCTTGCGTGGGTTCACAAGCAGCCAGGCTAATGACGCGATGAAGAACATAGCGGCGTAATAGTACAACGTCGCCTTCCAACTGGGATGGCCGGCTGCGCCGGCCCAGACCGCCATCCAGGCCACAATAGGTGGGCTCACGACCTGGCCGAGATTGCCCAGCGAGTTCATTACCCCGGCAACTGTGCCGGAGTAACGATGGCCAACGTCAATCGTTGTTGCCCAGCTTGAGGCAAGGCCGAAATCCTTGATAAAAGAGGAAAGACAAAGTGCCACGTAGGCGAGCGCGACATGTTTAGCTGTGGCTAAGATGGTTAGCAGCAATAACGCTCCTGCGAAACCGTAAGAGACTACGCCTAGCAGCGTGCGTCCCCAGCGCCTTCCCCATAGACGTACTTGGCGGTCAGTCAGGAACCCGCCGAGAAGACACGAGATGCCGCCAAAGAAGAGCGGTCCGCCCGAGGCCAGCACCAATGACAGACCTGTAAGGTGCAGATCTTTCTTTAAATAAGGAGTAATCCAGGAGCCAAAAAATGACCAACCGGCGTTGCTGCAAAAATACATCAGGCTGAGCGACCACAGGGTAGGACTGCGGAGCATGGTTGACCAGGAGAGCGGCGCAGGCTTGGAGGTGTCACGGGTGCCCCCGGCGATCAGGGCGCGCTCAGCTTCGTTGGTTTTGGCGTCGGCGTCATCGTGGGGAGTGTCGCGGAAATTCTTATAGAACGCCCACACCCATATGACGCCCAACATTCCCATCAGCACAAAGGCGCCACGCCAGCCCCCGGGCTTTCCGAAGGGAAGAGCCAGGGTCATCATCAGCAGAGGTGCGATGGCGCCACCCCAGCGGGCGGACATCCATATCAATCCTTGGGCCAGACCGCGTTCCCTAAAAGGGAACCACTCACGCGAGGCGCGCGCTATGTTGGGGAATGCGCCGGCTTCGCCTGCACCGAAGAGAAAGCGGAAGAATGCCAGGCTTCCGCGGTTCCACGCAGCGCCGGTGAGCGCGGTGAAGGCCATCCAGCACAAGACGATTCGAGTGAGCACCTTGCGCGGGCCCAGTTTGTCGCCCAGCCGGCCGCTCGGTATCTCAAAGATCGCATAGGCCAGATTGAATGCGGAAAAAAGCGCCCAGGCAGTTACGTCAGGCGTCAGGTGCAGGCTGCTTTCGATGTCTTCACGGACCTGGATGGTGCCGATGCGGCCGATGTAAGTTATCGCAGCCAGGCTGCAAAGCCACGCCAGGATCTGCCAGCGTCGGGTCGTCGGGCGAACGGAGGTGACGGACTGATCGTCCGGCTGAACGGTGGGCTGGGACATTGTTCGTTTATGAGAACCCTGAGAACGCTAGTTCGATGCGCATCCAAAAGTATCACAACTGAACCGGTAGCAGGATCGGCTACGGCATCAATTCGAAAAGCGCTACAGCACCGGCTTCCAGCGTTCCATCATCTTGCGCAGCTCCGACAAGTCTTCCGGGTTCATGGCGGGAAGCGGCGGCCGCACCGGACCGGCTGCCAGGCCGGCGATGTTCATCATCTCTTTCATGACGGTTACCTCGTAGCCTTTGCGCCGGGCGCGCAGAGTGTAAAGCGGAATTACGTAGTCTTTCATGAGCTGCAGAAGTGCGGCGTTATTTTGAGCGGAAGCAGTGTCGTGAAGCTGCAGAGAAAGTTTGGGTGCAACTGTGGCGATGCTCGAGGTATAAGTGCGAATTCCGATACTGTAGTAACCGGGCACGCAGTCGTCGCCGATGCCACCGATCCAGTAGAGCCGGTCACCTACCCTGTTGATGATCTGCTGGTAGCGACGGATATCGCCCTGGCCGTCTTTCCATCCGACCAGGTTGGGGATCTTTGCTGCCAGCTTTTCAACCCACTCCGGCCCCGGATTTACCCAGTCGCGGCTGTAAACAAAAAGTCCCAGCGGAGTTGCTGCGCCGATGGCAGCGTAATACTCGGCGAGCGCACCCTCATCGGCGCCGGGATAATAAGGAGGCAGGGCGAGAATCGCATCCGCGCCTGTACGCGCCGATTGTTGTGCCAGCTCTATCGCGATTTGCCGGTTGAAGCCGGTGCCGGCAATTACCGGGACCTTGCCGCGTACTTCTTCTACCGTCGTCTTTACCACCTCTTGATGTTCTACTGGCGTCAGCGAATACATCTCGCCCGTGCCGCCGGCGGCAACCACGGCACTGATTGGATACTTAAGTAACTCTTGAAGGTTCTTCCTCAAGCCATTGATATCAAGAGATAAATCAGGCTTGAATGGTGTAACAGGAAAAGCAATTACGCCGCGAAGTTTGCTGCGAAGTTCTTCTGGTTTCGTCATTGTCATTGTCACCAAATCAAAATTACCAATTTACCAGCGTGGAAGTATACGCTTCCAAGTCGGATTCACATGTTTTGTCGTTTATCTGAGGGCTCCGCAGCCAAAACAAGGCCGCTACGCCCTCGCGAAAAGTTCGCGCAGCACGGCGCTCATTTTTCGCTCACCCGTTTATCTGAGGGCTCCGCAGCCAAAATAAGGCTGCTACGCCCTCGCCGTCCGTTCGCGCGCGACAGCGCTCACGTCCGTCTCACCCCCGATTACCAACGCGGAAGTATGCGTTTCCAACTACGATCTACGTGCTTTCTCATTTCTTCGGCGTCATCGCGCTTGCGGTAGAGGCAGGTAACATAACGCTCACGGCCGCGGGCCAGTTGATCGTAATCTAACTCGACTCCGAGACCGGGTTTGTCGGGAATGCGGACGCATCCATCAATAATCTGTACGCGGCCACCGGCCACAATCTCATCTTTTTCCGATTGCCAGGGATAATGCGTGTCGCACGCATATGTCAAATGTGGCGTAGCGGCGGCAACGTGGGCCATGGCCATGAGCGAGACGCCGAGGTGAGTATTGGAATGCATGGAAAGTCCGAGATTGAAGGTACGGCAGATCTTGCCCAGGTGCTGTACCTGCCGCAAGCCGCCCCAGTAGTGAGGATCGCAAAGGATAACCTGCACTGCGTCTTTCGTTACCGATTCGGGAATGTCGGCAAACGATGTTACCGCCACATTGCTCGCCAGCGGCGTGTCAATGCCCGCCTGCAGCAGTGTGCGTCGTACCTCTGCCATGCCGTCTATACCGGCAGCGGGATCTTCGAGGTATCCGCCATTGCCCAATTCCTTGGCCAACGCCTTTCCGACGCGCACCGATGTTTCTACTGACCATGCGCAGTTTGGGTCCATTCGCAAAGGCACGCCGGGTCCGAGCGCGGCGCGCAGTTGTTTGACCGTTTCAATCTCAACCTCTGGATCAAGGACGCCGGTCTTGAACTTGATATCCCGAAAGCCATACTTGGCGACCATTTGCTTCACTTGTTCGACCAATGCTTCAGGAGTGAGGGCCTCCCCGTATTCGTCCGGGCGGGCATCAGAGCCTTCGCCTCCTCCGCCGGCATGTTTGTAGAACGGATAGGCTGAAAACGGAACTGCATCGCGCACTCTGCCGCCAAGAAGGTCGCAGACCGGCTTGCCCACCGACTTCCCGATGAGATCAAGAGAAGCAATTTCGATGGCAGAGTAAAGACGCGCCGCAGCGTCGAGAGGATTTTCTCCGGGAACATGATAGGTCTGAGAGCGGTCGAGGCTCGTGCCTTTGGGGTCGTCTTCGATCATCGGCAACAGCAACCCTGCTAGACGATACGGCTCCGCGCCAATGAGTCGTGGCTTCAAAGCTTCAAATCCGCGGGCGATGGCGTCGCCTCCGTGAGTCTCACTGATGCCGGTAACCCCGTCATCGTTCTTTAGCTCAAGGACCGTTCGCAGAGCATAGGGCGAGTGCAGACCATAAGAGCTGCGCAGCGGCGGGTCTGCGATAGCAATCGAGTGGACGCGCATCTCAACAATTCGCATAGGTCAATACCGTCGTAATTGTTCAATAACGCTTATCAAGTATACTTGCCTGTCATTGGTCATCCAGTTTAGGTGAAATATGGAATTGCATGGTGGCAACATTCTTGGCGCAGAGGTAGCGAAATCGGGTAAGACAACTTTTCGGGCGGTGAATCCGGCAACGGGACAGGAATTGGATCCTGTTATTCACCAGGCAACCGAAGCCGAATCTGCCCGCGCGCTTGATTTAGCGGAAGAAGCATTCGCGGAGTATCGCCGCCAGCCCGCCGAGGCGATTGCCAAATTTCTGGAAGCAATTGCCGCAGGCCTCGAAGGATTAGGGCAGGAGCTGATCGCGCGTGCTCACGCCGAGACGGCGCTCCCCGAGCCGCGACTCCTCTCCGAGCGCGGACGAACGATGGGCCAGCTCCGGATGTTTGCGGCGCTAATCCGTGAGGGTTCATGGGTGGATGCACGCATTGATCGTCCTGATCCAGACCGCAAACCTGTGCCCAAGCCCGATCTGCGAAGAATGCTGGTTCCTATCGGCCCGGTCGTCGTTTTTGGCGCCAGCAATTTTCCATTAGCATTTTCCATCTGCGGAGGCGATACAGCATCGGCGCTGGCGGCAGGGAATCCGGTTGTAACCAAGGCGCATCCCGCGCATCCGGGTACGTCAGAGATGGCGGCCCGCGTGATTCAAGAAGCAGCACGCGCCTGCAAGATGCCGGCGGGAGTCTTTTCTATGGTGCAAGGCACGACGCCGGATGTCAGCTTAACCCTTGTGCGCCACAGATCAACTCGTGCTGTCGGCTTCACTGGCTCGCTCCAGGCGGGGCGTGCCCTGTTCGATGCAGCCGCCACCAGACCCGCACCAATTCCGGTTTTTTCCGAGATGGGCAGCATCAATCCGGTCTTTGTGTTTCCCGGAGCGTTGAAGGAGCGCGGGGCGGAGCTGGCCCAGAGTCTGGCGAAGTCGGTGACCGTGGGTGTCGGGCAATTCTGTACCAAGCCGGGATTGGTGGTAGGGTTGGGCGGCGCGAACCTGGATGAGTTCGGACAAAAGCTAGGCGCGGGCGTGAGTTCCACGCCCGCAGGTACGATGCTCCATGCAGGCATCGCTGCGCGTTATGCAAGTGGTCTTGGCGAGAGGCTCCATACTGCTGCTCTTCAGCTTGTTGCCGCTACTCCACCGGCGTCTCCGGAAAAATCCTCGCTCGAAAAATCAAAGACCCTAGCGCAAGCGGCAGTGTTTGCCACTAAAGCGCAATCATTCCTGGAAAATCCCGAGTTGCATGAAGAACTTTTTGGCCCTTCCACCTTGGTCGTGGCATGTGAGTCAGGCGATCAGCTAAAAGAGATTGCGCAGAGCCTTGAGGGCCAACTTACCGTTACTCTCCACGCCACGCAGCAGGATTTGAAAGAACACGCCGGGGTCATCGAAACCCTTCGAGAGAAAGCCGGGCGGCTGGTCTTTGGCGGTGTTCCTACCGGTGTGGAGGTCGCACCCGCGATGCACCACGGCGGACCTTATCCTGCGACGACGGACTCACGTTTTACATCCGTTGGTACGGCGGCCATCCTGCGCTTCGCGCGGCCAGTTTGCTACCAGGACTTTCCCCATGAATACTTGCCGGCAGAGTTGAAAGACGAAAATCCGCGGGGTATCTGGCGCTTGATGGATGGAGAGTGGACGAGAGCAGCCGTCGCCAGCGTCGCCACAGTTAAGGCATAGCAGCTTCTAATAAATCCCCCGCTTTTTCAATTCTCCGACCGACGGAAAGGACTTGGGTTCAGTCAAGATACATTCAGGGAGCTGCAACCCCGTCTGCATTGCGTTCGCGAGTGCTTCGATCGCCAAACCTGTGTTCGGTGGAACAACGATCGTAGCAGTCAGTGAATTCTTACGGACCCAGGTTTGTCCTGTTTTGGGAAGACCATCAACGCCGGTAAAGGGCAAGTGCATCCATCGTTCGCGGTCAGCGTCTCTAAGGACCTCGCCGAATGCTTTCCTTGCCCCAATGGCGATCACGTCATTTTGTGCCGCAATCAAATCAACGCGCTCGGACTGCGCTGTGGAGAGTCGCAGCCACGAGGTAACCGCCTTGTATCCGTCTTCTTCGGTCCAACTGGCAGCTCTTAGCATTTTTGCTTGTATGTTCTCGGGCTTTTTCTCGCTCATTCCCACCGTTCGCTCTTGGGCCCCGAAGCTCGCGGCGGGGCCTTGGATATACAAAACCTTGCCACCCTGGGGCAAGAGAGCTTCAAACTGTTGTGCCTGGATGTGCCCGATTTCTCTGTGATTGGAGCTGTAGATGAATATCGGGACCAGGGAGCTTGCACGAAGTTCCGTTATGTAGTCGGCATGCCAGTTGAGCACCACGACCCCAATGCCGGCGGCCACAGCGGCCCGGGCGACCTGGGGCAGGGCCGTGCCGCCGAATGGATGAAAGAGAATTCCATCGGGGCGCGAGCCCGCCGGCGATTGAACCGCCTTCAACAACTGTTGACTTTGCGCGATCGGATCGTTTTCCGCATACATGACTTGTACGCCTACGCCAAGCTTTTCAGCGGCCGCTTGCGCAGCGATGGCCATTTCGACCTGAAAGTCATTGGTGTTGGTGGAGAGGGAAACGACAAAATTGAGCTTTTTCATGATCGCTGGGTGCCCACCGGAAAATTGATACCAAAAGTTGTATCACGAGATGGCTTGACGTGCCCACATCCGGTCATTCGTTAGTCAACCGCGGGAAAAGAGACTGGCGTTTTTTGCATTTTGGCAGTTGGAAGCCGATATCAATTCGAGCTAAACTAGAAAGCACTTCGTTTGCAGGAGATCGGTTATGCGCAAGCTAGCAACCATATTTTCTCTCGGACTATTAATACTCACGTTTGCTGTTATCAGCCACGCCCAGGAGCAGATTACCGGGGACTACATCGAGAGCCGCAGCGCCGATGTTTACGTGGCCCAGTGCTTCGCCAACGGCGAGGTAGGATTAGCCGGCGACGAAGCCACTCTCGCCTGGCACATCCGCAGTGGAAGCTGGAATGGGCAGAAGCTCGACGGGTTGACTGTGATGGCCTCCGTCAAGGCGCAGGCCACGCTGGGCGATCCGTTTGGAAGTCCTTATCCGGCAAAAGCAGTTGTGCTGGTAGATGAGAAGGCAGCCCCTGAGCAGCGCGATGCTTTGGTGAGCTTTGCCAAGCACATGGGCGGCGATCTGCTGGCGCACGTGAGCCGCGTGATTCCTACATCCATTGACATGCAGGTGCTGCACGATGTGGAGGACCACGGCCGTGCCACGCTGCGTGCAGGCAGCTTTGCCGCGATTGTAACCCGGCCCATTAACGAGAAAGACCATATCTGCGGCAACGAGACTACGTTTTATCCCCCGCTCACCCAGCTCACACACTCCATGCCCGCAGTAGCATTGACCGATGAATATCACGGGCCCGATTTGGGCGTTGACTGGGAGCTGCATGACAAGCGCAGCGCGTTTGTAGGCACGTTTGCCCAATAGAGGAAATTTGTGAAGTATGATTTACGAACTACGATAAATCGTACTTCGTTACAAATCTCATGAGCTGGTTGGTCCCATGCCGGCAATGGGCAGCCCAAAAGAAAATACTGATCCCTGACCTAACTGGCTGGTGACGCCGATCTTGCCGCCGTGGGCTTCAACGATAGCTTTTGCAATTGCCAATCCCATGCCTGTGCCCTGGATCCGGTGGCGCTGGCCCTGTCCACGAAAAAACTTATCGAAGATCATGGAGCGCTCCATATCATCTATGCCAACGCCGCGATCGGCAACGTTGGTAACCAGTCGGCCGTTTTGCACTTCACTGCTGATAAAGATAGGAGACTCAGGGGGCGAGTACTTGGCGGCGTTTTCCAACAGATGCCGCAGGACTTCTTTAATGCGGTCTACATCCATAAGCACTGGGGGTAGATAACTGGGCAGCCGCACTTCTACGGAATGCGAGCGCAGGCTGGGCTTGGATTCTTCCAGAGCAGCATCAATGGCTTCGCGGATATTCTGGGGCTCGATATTGAGCTTGACCTCGTGGGCATCGAGCTGAGCCATCTCAGTTGCCTCTCCCACCAGGCGGTTCAGACGGTCGCTCTCTTCATTAATGATGGTGAGTAATTCCTGGCGTTGGGCCTGGTCCAGTTGAAAATCAGAAATCAGGCTGGTAACTGACGCCTTGATCGAGGTCAGCGGAGTGCGGAACTCATGCGTAACCGAATCCAGCAGCGCCGAACGCAGCCGTTCGTTTTCACGCGATGCTTCTGCGCGTCCCAGCTTTTCCACCGCCGCAGCTCTTTCTGTGGCAATGGCAATCAGGCCGCCGAGCGCATCCAGGGTTTCGCGAGATAAGTGTCCGGCAACCCCGAGCGCCCCCAGCGCCCGCACTCTCATGCGGACCGGGGCCAGACAGATGTTGCGTTGTGCGTCAATCACGGTCTCGCCGCGCGCCGTCACGCCTCTCAGCTCTTCGCTCTGCAACTGCGTGATGTCGGGGCCGGAGCGGTAAATCTTGTCACGCTCGGAAACGTAAACTGCAGCCACGCTTACACCAAACGTCGCCACAATGTGGTGCGGGATTTCGTTCAACAATTCCAGTACGTTGTCGGTGACCAGAAGCTGCTGGCTGAAGGCGTAGAGCTTTTCCACCTCGCGGCGGCGCTGGTTGGCTTCATCAGCCTCCTGCCGTACGCGCGCAGAAAGCTCGCTGGCGATAACTGCAGTCAGCAGAAATGCGATTAGTGCCACCCAATTTTGCGTGTCGGCGATAGTGAAAGTCCCCACGGGTGGAAGAAAGAAGTAGTTGAACGCCAGCGTGGCAACAATGGAGACGAAGACGGCATAGCGCAATCCCCAGACAGCTGAGACTCCAAGCACTGCCACCAGGAATGTCAAAGCAACGGTTGTCGGATTGACCCTGATGACCCGGGTGTAGAGAAAAACAATTACAAACACCAATGCCGCCGAGATCAGAAACTGAAAAACCGAGAGCAGGACCGATCTCCTCATGGGCTGATTGTAGCCGATTCGACAAGTCTCCACAGTTTGGAGAAAATAGGCGCATGCCCAAAAGTCCTGAACAGTGGCTGGAACATGCGACCCCGCCGGAAAAAAAGGCGGGTGTTTTTAAGCTTTTCCTGGGCTACGCTCCCGGTGTGGGAAAGACCTTCAACATGCTGAGCGAGGCCATTCGGCGCAGCAAACGCGGTGAGGATGTAGTCATCGGAATCGTCGAAACCCACGGACGCAAAGGGATTGCAGAGTTGGCCTCACAACTGGAGACCATTCCGCGCCGCAAGATGGAATACAAAGGCACGATTTTTGAAGAGATGGACCTTGACGCGATTCTCGCGCGCAAGCCCCAGGTCGTTCTGGTGGACGAGTTGGCACACACCAATGTGGAAGGCTGCAAGCACAAAAAACGATATGAAGACGTGCTGGAGATTCTGGAAGCGAAGATTGACGTCCTCTCGACCATGAACATCCAGCACCTGGAGAGCATGACGCCCACGGTGCAAAGCATCACCGGAATCCAGGTGCGCGAAACCGTTCCCGATTGGGTGCTGCAACGTGCCGGCGAAATCGTGATGGCCGATCTTACTCCCGAAGCCCTGCAAACCCGTATGAGGCGTGGTGATATTTATCCGGTAGATCGTGCCGAGAAGGCATTAGGCAATTTTTTTCGCCCTGGTAATCTGATTGCGCTGCGGGAGCTGGCCTTGCGCTGTGTTGCCCAATGCGTAGACCAGAGCCTGGATTCGTACCTGAAGCAAAAGCACATTGACCGCAACTGGGGCGTGCGCGAACGCATTGCGGTGTGCATGAGCGCAAGTCCTGCGGCGCAAAAATTGATTGCCCGGGGCGCGCGCCTGGCCAAGGGCATTGACGCGGAGTTTTACGTCGTCTATGTGGAAGTTGATCA
>WNFE01004482.1_pt1 | contig 13431 bp, 12 predicted proteins | sample 5400451 | NCBI WGS metagenome assembly WNFE01 (sample SAMN13153344, study PRJNA577476) | soil metagenome | isolation source: 200 cm saprolite under Douglas fir tree site 2 hole 2 | place: USA:California | collected 2015-04-18 | reverse complement strand
GACGCGGTCGGCGCGGGCGCAGCAGCGGCCAACGCAGCACCGGATAGCGATATTCCATCCGGCAATTCCGACTACCCTCATTACGGAAACGGGTGGCGGGAGCGCATGGCGCGCGTTTTTCGCCGAGCTACGCCGCCTGGGTTACGTTGAAGGAGAAAATCTGATCATCGAACGTTATTCCGCCGAGGGGCATCACGAGCGTTATGCCGATTTGGCCCGGGAGATCGTGACCCGCAACCCGGATTTGATCGTCACCGGAACCAACCCCGTCGTGATCGCCTTCACGACGGCAACCAGCACAATACCCGTTGTTGCGTTCATGCTAGATCCGCTGAAAGCGGGGCTGGTCACCAGCCTGGCCCGACCCGGCGGCAACCTCACCGGCATCACCCTCGATGCCGGGATCGAGATCTGGGGGAAGCGCCTGCAGATGCTAAAAGAAGCCATCCCTTCGACAGCCAAGGCCGCATTTCTGGGTATGCGTGACGGGTGGGAAGGTTCTTCTGGGCAAGTCTTGCGGGACGCCGGCGGCCGATTGGGAATTTCGCTGGTTTTTATGCTCCCGCAGGAGGGGACTCCCTCGGAGATTGAGCGCGTCTTCGGTGCGATGGAGCAGCAACGGCCGGATGCAGTGTTGGTAAGCGGCGAAGGGGACCTTTACGCTCACCGCCAGCTGATCGTCGAGCTCGCCGAGAAGAACCGCTTGCCGGTGATGTGTCCGTACCGCGATTACGTCGAGGCCGGTGGGCTGATGGCTTATGCCGTCGATCTCGCGGAGCTGCTCAGGCGCATGGCCGATGACGTGCACCAAATCCTCAAAGGGGCCAAACCGGGCGACATCCCGATTTATCAACCCACCAAGTTCGAGCTCCTGATCAACCTGAAGACGGCAAAAGCGCTCGGCCTCACCCTACCGCCGGCGCTGCTCGCCAGCGCCGTCGAGATTATCGAATGAAGCTGCTATTGCTGCCGTGCATGAGACCGGTTCTGGCAGATTTTGTTGCAGAGCCTGATCAAATCTGAGCCCGGTTGGATGCCATTTCTCACTCCCGGCCCATTCGCAAAGTGCTAGGATTTAGACACAGGACGAGACGTGTTCTTGGGGGACACATGCAACGGCGCGAGTTCATCACGCTTTTTGGTGGCACGGCAGCGACGTGGCCGCTGGCCGTGCGCGCGCAGCAACCGGCAGGACGAGTCTACCGGGTGGGGTACCTCGGGATCGCCGCCCGGGAGCAACAACTCCGTTCCATCAAGGCGTTCGAAGAGGGCCTGCGGAGCCTCGGCTACCGCGTTGGCGAGAGTGTCGTCATTGAATACCGCTTCGCCGACGGCGAGATGGAACGATTGCCTGCGCTTGCTGCAGACCTGGTCCGGCTCGGCGTGGACATCATCATCACCGGGTTCAATCCGATTACGGTTGCGGCCATGAAGGCGACCACGACCATCCCGATCGTCATGATCAGCGGTATCGATCCGGTCAGTACCGGGCTTATCGCCAGTCTGGCGCGCCCCGGCGGGAACGTCACCGGGTTCGCTGGGGATACGGGCAGCGAGATTTTGGGCAAACGGTTTGAGTTGCTGAAGGAAACGCTGCCGAACCTCTCGCGTCTAGGCATTCTGTTCAATCCGGACGTTGCGCTCAATCGGAGCCGGCTGGCGTCGATGCGGGAGACCGCCCGGGCGCTAGGGTTGACGCTTGTCCCCGTCGAAGCACGCGGGTTGGACGCACTTGAAACAAGCGTTCGCGACGATGGTGAGGGAGCGTGCGCAGGCGCTCGTCATGCAGGGAGATACTGCGCTGTCCATCTATCGCGGCCAGATTGCAGAAATGGCTTTAAGGAATCGGCTGCCAGCCGCCTCTGTCCAGAGAGAGTTGGCGGAGGCGGGCTTCCTTCTGACCTACGGACCTGATTATCCAGATGTATTTCGTCGGTCCGCCGTTTTCGTCGACAAGATTTTCAAGGGTGCGAAGCCTGCCGACCTGCCGGTCGAACAACCGACCAAGTTCGAGCTGGTGATCAATTTGAAGACCGCAAAGACGCTTGGCATCATTGTGCCACCGACAGTGCTCATTCGCGCCGATGAGGTGATCGAATGAAGCTGCTATTGCTGCCGTGCATGAGTCCGGTCCTGGGCACATCTCAGAGGCGGCGCGATGCCGGACCTGAGTCTGCAATTCGCTCCACCGCAGACATCGACGGATAGGCAACCCGGCCATCGCAACGGCATAATCGGCGCGCACACGGATTGCGGCCGGGGCCCGGCAAGCGAGCATGCGCGGTCGGCTGCAAAGAAAGGACGCAAACATGCGCGTTCGATCCAGGGCGGGACTCGCCGCCGCCGTTCTCTCGATAGTTCTGGTGTCGGCGCCGGGATCGGGCGCGCAAGCGCCGCAGCAGCCCGGGGCCCCGACCTATGACGAGCTCGTCGCCCGCGCGAAGACGGGCGATGCCAACGTGGATTACCTCGCGCTGCGCAACGCCTATGCGGAAAGCCCGCACTATGATCCCTACGGCAGCAAGCTCGGCGAACTGCAAAGCGAAATGTTCGAGGCCTACCGGCGCGGGGACTGTGCCGCCGTCATCGCCAAGGCCGAGAGCATCTTTGCCGCCAACTTCGTGCACGTGGACGCGCATCTCCTCGCCGGCGTTTGTCATGGCAAACTCGGCAACGAGGCAGCGATGCGGAGCGAGCGTCAGATCGCGCGCGGCCTGATCGACTCGATCCTGCAGTCGGGTGACGGCAAGAGCGAGGGGACGGCGTTCGTCGTGATCGAAGTCGCCGAGGAGTACAGCTTGATGAGGGCGCTGGGATTGCGGCCGTCGAACCAGGCGCTCATCCATGCGCAGGGTCACAGCTACGACCGCTTCGACACCCAGTCGAACGCCACCGGGCAAGAGGTCGTCGTGTTTTTCAACGTCGATCGCCCGCTTGCCGTGCTCGATCGGGAGCTGCGGCCGGAGAAAAAGTGAGACTCCGGCCTCCATCCACGGGGACGTCACGCAGGCCTGAGCGCCTCGGCCGCCACCAGCTCCTGATACGCCTGCGGCAGCAGGCGCGCGAGTAGCGGACCCCACGCCCGTTGCCCCTTGTCGTCGGCGATCAGGTCCTGGCGGACTTCGATCGCAACGTGATGCAGGCCGCGTCGTTCACCGTGCACCGGGATGGTGTAATCCGACGCATCGGTCACGCCGTAGGGCTCGTTGTCGCCGACGACAAGCCCTGCTTCGCGTTTCAGCAGCGCCATGAGCAGACGGGCGAAACGCGGATCGCGATTGTACATCACGCCGGCATGCCAGGGCCGCGCCACGCCCTTGAAGATCGGCACGAAGCTGTGCATCGCGATCAGCGCCGCCGGCCGGCCGGCCTGCCGCCGCCGCTCGAGCTCGGTTTCGATCCGATCATGGTATGGCCGGAAAATCTCGCGCACACGCGCGGCCTTCTGGGCTTCGCTCAGGCCCATGTTTCCCGGTACGCGGGTCAGCTCGCTGATCCCCGGGATCGACGATTCCGAGCCGGGGGGGCGGTTGCAGTCGATGACGAGGCGCGAATAGTTCTGCTGCACCAGCGTGGCGTCGAGCGCGTCCGCCACCAGGCGGCAGACCGCGGCGATGCCTATGTCCCAGGCGATGTGGCGCTCGCATTCGGTTTCCGGAAGGCCAAGCCGGCCGAGCGCGCGCGGCATGCAATTGCCGGCGTGATCGGCGACGATCAGGAACGGCGACGGGCCGTTTTCGTTATGCACACTGACCGGCGCCGGCTCGTCGGCGGCCAACAGGCGATCCGGCATGTCATTCATCGGCGCTCACGCTCGTAGAATCAGCGACGGCATGGTAGGGGCACGCGGCCTGTTGTTGGCGCGAAAAATGCATGTCCTCGGGGGCTTGCATCGTTCCGGGGCTCCCATGCCGGTTCTCACCGTCAGGCACGCGACGACCTATCACTACAGGCAACCGGTCGCGTTCGGCGAGCACCGGATGATGCTGCGTCCGCGCGACGACGATGACCAAAAAGTGCTCGAATCCGAGCTCAAAATCACGCCCGAGCCGAGCCGGCTTTCCTGGACACGGGATAGCTTCGACAATCATGTCGCGATCGCCCGTTTCGCGGACCGGGCCTCGGAGCTTCGCTTCGAAAGCACCATGCGTCTCGACCACGCGCCGGCCGAGTTCCGCGCGGCCGATATCGAGGATTTTGCCCGAACCTATCCGTTTGCCCAGGCGGGGGAAGCCGGGCCCCACGTCGCGCGGTTCATGGCGCCGCGGTGCCGGCACCCCGAGCTCGATCGCTGGAGCGCCGGGTTGCTCCGCGAGGACGGATCGGCCGACACCCGCGAGCTTCTCATCGAGTTGACGAAGACCATCAGGGAGACCTTCCAGCACGTGGCGCGGCACGAGAAGGGAACCCAGGATCCGATCCGGACCCTGAAGCTCGCGAGCGGGAGTTGTCGCGACCTCGCGGTGCTGATGATCGCGACGCTGCGCTTGCTGGGAATCGCCGCGCGGTTCGTATCCGGATATCTCAATCTCGCCGATGACGACGACGAGAGTGTCACCGGCGGCAACACCCATGCCTGGGTCCAGGCCTATGTTCCCGGCCCCGGCTGGGTCGACTTCGATCCGTCGAGGGGAACGGTCGGGAACCAGAACCTGGTGCGGGTCGCGGTGGCGCGCGAGCCGCGCGAGGCGATCCCGCTGCAGGGCACGTGGATCGGGTCCGCATCGGATCATCTCGCCATGAAGGTTGCGGTCAGGGTCATCCCGGCGGATGCCGGCGCCGTTTGTGGGGCCCGCGCCGGTATGGGACGATGACGCCGGGCTGGAACGGTTGCGGCGGCCCCGTGATCGGTCGCCGCGCGAACGAACAACGGCGTTTTCTTGCCGCCTCGTTCCTGGCAGGCCCCCGGGTGGCCGCCGCTCGCGCGGGCTAGAGCATGTTCCGGTGAAATGGAGTCGTGACACGTACGGTTTGCCTGAGCTCCATACTCGTTTCCCCTCTTCCACAAGGGGAGAGGGAAGAGGAGTATGCCTCACGTCACCTCAACTCCATCGGAGTAGGCGCTAAAAGGTCTTCCATGAAGATTCGCGCAGGCTACGAGATTTCCTATGACTGCCCGCAGCCGACGCCCATGATCCTGGCGCTGAGCGTCCATCCATCGCGCGTTCCCGATTTGTTGACCCCGGATTGCATGCGGCTCGATCCCCCGCTCCACGCCACCGAATATCGCGACGGGTTCGGCAACATCTGCCACGTCATCCGTGCACCAACGGGCCGCCTGACGATCTCGTCGGACATCCTCATCCAGGACAGCGGAGAACCGGATGCAATGGTCCCGGAAGCGGCGCAGAGTTCGCTGGAGACGCTGCCGGTGGACGTCCTGGTTTATCTGCTCGGCAGCCGTTATTGCGAGACGGATCGCTTGATCAATTTCGCATGGTCCCGATTCGGCAAAGTTCCCAACGGATGGCCTCTGGTTCAGGCGATCTGCGATTACGTCCACGACAGCATGAGGTTCGGTTACGAGCACGCGAGCCGGACTAGAACGGCGTGGGACGCCCATAACGAGCGGTGCGGCGTTTGCCGGGACTTCGCCCACCTCGCCGTCACGCTGTGCCGCTGCATGAACGTTCCGGCGCGCTACTGCACCGGCTATCTCGGCGACATCGGCGTGCCGCCCGAGGATACCCCGATGGATTTCAGCGCCTGGTTCGAAGTCTATCTCGGCGGCGGCTGGTACACGTTCGATGCCCGCCACAACACGCCCCGCATCGGCCGCATCCTGATGGCACGCGGGCGTGATGCCACCGACGTCGCGATCGTGACCTCGTTCGGCCTGTGCACCCTCGCGGGCTTCAAAGTGAGCACCCACGAGGTCACGTCGGCCGCCAACTCGGGTCCGTGACGCACCGCTTGGCTATGTGGGCGGGTTCCGGTGCGCTGTTCGCGGCGAAGCGACGAAGCCGTTCGCGGTTGTCGGCAACCGCTGCCGCCGCCGGCATCCCAGGCTAACACTGCCGAAGCCTCCCGGCTTCGCGATCGGAGGCGGACGGTGCTAAACTCGGCCCGGAAAGCTCGATCATCCGCGGAATATCGGATGCGACCATCGCGCCCCGAAAGCCGTTGAATGTCCATCTCGCACCCGCAGTTCACGGCGCGGATCGAACGCTCGCGAGAGACCATTTTCGACCTGATCGCCGACATGCCGAATTATGGTCGCTGGCTGCCCGGTTCCGAAGCGTTCGAAGCGCAACCGAGATCCGCCGATGCCCGGTGAATTTTTCGGCAAGCGCGTCCTGGTCACGGGCGGCACCAAGGGCATCGGCGCGGCCGTCGTCCGCCGGCTGCGCGAGGCCGGCGCGACGGTGCTCGCTGCGGCGCGCACCCGGCCCGCGGATCTGGCCGATGCCGAGCTTTTCGTCGCGGCGGATATCACGACACTTGCGGGCTGCACCGCCGTGGCCGACGCGGTCCGCGACCGGCTCGGCGGCGTCGACGTCCTCGTTCATGTGCTGGGCGGCTCGTCGGCGCCGGCGGGCGGCTTCGCCGTGCTCGACGACGAGGAATGGCGGCGCGCGCTCGACCTCAACCTGTTGCCGGCGGTCAGGCTCGATCGGGCGCTGCTGCCGGCGATGCTCGAGCGGGGCTCGGGCGTGATCATTCATATCACCTCGATCCAGCGGCAGTTGCCGCTGCCCGAAGCCACCATCGCCTATGCGGCGGCGAAGGCCGCGCTCTCGAACTACAGCAAAAGCCTGTCCAAGGAGGTGAGCCCGAAGGGCATCCGCGTGGTCAGGGTTTCGCCGGGCTGGGTCGAGACCGAAGCCGCCGTGGGGCTGGTCGACGCGCTCGCGAAAAACACCGGCACCGACTACGAGGGCGCCCGCAAGGCTCTGATGGCCTCGCTCGGCGGCATCCCGATCGGACGCCCGGCGCAGCCGCGCGAAGTCGCCGACCTCGTCGCCTTCCTGGCATCCGATCGCGCCGCGTCGATCACCGGCGCCGAATACGTGATCGACGGCGGAACCGTTCCGACCGCCTGAGTGCTTCGACGTCGAACCGGCACTGTCGTCGGGTTACCGGGCGACCGTGTCATTCGCGCCAGGCCGCGAACGCCTCCTGGAACGCGCGTTCGCCGGGCGCGCCCTTCTCGACTGCCAGAATCGCGCGCCTGCCGTTTTCGTACACGAGCGGAATATCGAACCAGGGCTGCTCCTTGAGCATCTGCAGGTTACGCTGCATTTCGCTATCGGCCGCCGAGAGGCCGATGAGGAACGAGCCGGAGGTCACCTTTGCCGTAACGCCGGCGAGGCGCGACCCGTCGGCCTGCTCGCCCGATTTCATCAACAGCGCCGGAATGCTGGTGATCTCGCCAAAGTCGGCGGCAGGCTGAAAGGCAATCTCGATCGTGTGGCTCGCAGGCAGCACCTTGTCGGGATTGCGGCGGAGCGACAGAATCATACGCATATGACGCTCCGGTATCTCCAGCTCTGCGCGAATCGCAAGGTCCCGCGGCTCGCCTTCCCGCGACACCATCTCGGTTTTCCAGATCACCGACCCGGCGTAGCGTCTTCCCTGTCGGTCGGCGGGATCTTCCTCGTACAGCGAGGCGCTCTGCGCACCCGCGGCCCGTAGCGCCTGCTGTCCCGGATCGACGCGGTCGGCGATCTTGGGACGCGAGGCAATGATCTCCCGCTGCCATTCCGCGAGGGGGCTGGTCCCGAGCCAGGCTTTCAACTGATCGCGGTGCCAATACAGCGCAAAAGCGAGCGCAACCGTCCCCAGAACTACCAACCAAGCCGTTGTCAGAGCCATTAGGTGGACGAGTCGGCCCCGGCCCCGGCGTCGGTTGGCATTCTCCGCGGACGGCGCTGAACGGTCCGTTGCAGGGCCGCGCGGGTCGGTGTTTTCGCTTTCGGGCACCAATCCGGGCGCGATCCCCGTTGCGACGAAGGCGCCGTCGAAAGCCGCGACTCGGGTGCGTGGAAATCTCCGGCGCGCCGGGGTCGATTCGCCCGACCGATCGACCACACGCCTCTCGGCATCCGCCTCGACCCTGCGGACTGCATCTTCCAGGGACAGGCGCTCGCGCAGGATCTCCGGCTCTTCAAGGGGCGGATCGAGTTCCCGCAGTTGCTCGACCAGCACAGTCTCGACGCGTTGGTACAGAGCACGCCGAGATTCGGCGGTGTTGTCTTTCAGACCGGCGATGCGCCGGGAGATCACGGGATAGTAATCGGTCATGAGCGTCCAAAACTCCGCGGAACTCTCCTCTCTCGGCCGGCCATCCGGCCTCGCGTCGCGCCGTCGCAAAAGCACCGCATCAGGAGCGGACGAGCTGCGATTGCATTTCCACCAGTCGTCGGTGACCATTGCCTCGCGGCGCGTTTGGCGGCGCACCCCGAGTGCCTGGCGAAAGCTCGATAATCGCGACCCTCCTGCCGGGAGCGCGTCCCAGCACGGGAATCGTGCGCGCGGTTTGTGGCGCGCGTAGGGTAAATTTGTGAAACGACTCCGTTGGAGTTTGTATTTGCTCAACGCCGGTCCTGGTCCTCGGCGGATCGAGGCGGGTCCGCGCGACGTGGATAATCACCTTGACGGTCAACGGCAGTGCAGTCCGCCGAACCGAGCCATCGGCGATTTCGCCTGCCCATCGTCTCAATTTTTCGCTGGAAACCGGGTCGTCTCGCAAACCTGAAATGTGAACCGATCCAGGTTTGCGCTTGTAACAACGTGCGTATTCATCTTGTTGCCACGCCGCCGGTTCACATCGCAGTGCCCCAATCAGGACTCTTGGGAATCATAAAATCGCCCGAGGATCAGTGAAGCCTCCCGAATCGGAATTTGGGGGACGTTCCGACCGCTGGATTGCCATCGATCCGGTCTCGGCCGGAAATTGCAATCGCGAAGGCGCGTCGTGAAGGTTCAGTGGAGTGCGGCAGATGAGCGATGTCATCAACTTCCAAGGCGATGCAATGGAGTGCCTGCGCATGGCGGAGCGAGCGAAAGGAGTTGAAGAAAAGACCGTGCTTGTCGGCTTGGCACGAGCTTGGGTGCTGCTCGGCGAGCAGTTCAGGGACTTGCACGATGATACCAATTCCGATTTGCCCAGGCCAAGCCCGCTGAATTAGCTCGCTACGGGATCGGATCGGTCGGAGCGGTCTTCAGCCGCGCATTCGGGAGGGCGACGTGTTTCTTGGCGCGCGGGAAGGGCATCACAGGTCCGTGGCGAAAGCAATCAGCTGGCGCGTGACGGGCAGCATCGATACTTTGCTATTGTCGTATTTGGTCACGAAGAATCTTTTGTTCGCGAGCTCGATCGCCAGTGCCGAGACGATCACGAAGATCATGCTGTATTACGCGCACGAGAGAGCATGGACCGCGATTCCCTGGGGGAGGCGCTCGCGAATGCATCTCGGACGCTTTGGCCGGCGGAGCTGGACCGCCGCAGCAGCGGCTGTTGCGTTGCATCTGCGGCATCCGTCCAATCCAGCCAGGCTGGCCGTAATCGGCGCATTTCTATTTTGTTTCGTTATCGTACTGACCCCGCCGCAGATTCGATTCAATTCTGGCGGCATGGCCGAATCGGTCACGGCGGCGAGGAAGGATAGCTCCAGGTCGGCGGCGACCAATGCGCCGCTCGATCGCGCGGGAACGCCGGCGACCGTCCAAGATCCTGCATCCGGGACGTTCGATCCCGTTCTCGAGCCGGCCCAATGGGCACGGGTGACGGAGGCCGCCCCGCAAGCGCCGAAGGAGGCGCCCCAAGTCGAACCGCCGCGGCGCAACCTGGCCGACCACGATGGCGCCAAGGAGGTTCAGCAGAGGCTGATCCATCTGGGCTACCTGTCGGCATCGGCCACCGGCGTGTGGGGCCCGTTGTCACGCAAGGCGCTCAAGGCGTTCAAGTCGGATCACGACCTGGCGGCGGATGAGATTTGGGACGAAGCCACCGAGCGCAGCCTGTTCGGCGGCAGCGAAGACAAAGCGGAACCGTTCGTGGGAGTCTGGGGAGTCGACGCGAGTGCCTGTTCGCCTCGGCCCGGCCGGAACGGCTTCTTGCCCGCCGTAATCGGCAGCCGTGGAGCCCATGCCGGCGAAACGTCTTGCACGTTCGAGAGCAAGAGGCGGACCGCGCGGGGATGGAGCGTCGTCGCGAATTGCTCCAATGCGCAGGATCGTTGGACTTTTCTGACGCATCGCGGATCGCTGTCGGGCTCGGCAGAGGCATGATCGCGCATCAGAACAGCGCGTGGCGGATCAGGATCCACAGCAGCAGCGGCTTGTTCAGGCGGACCGGAACGCGCGGCGCGGAGAAGCCGCGCTCCACGAGCCTTGTGAGGATCCGCTTGTAGGCTTCCGCCATGATGCGCGGCGCGCGGATGGCGCCGCGTGGCGAGCGGTCCATGATCGCATCGGCCGCGCGGAAATGGTTTTTTGCGCGCTCGATGACGGGAGCGCAGGCCGCGCCGAGCGCCGGATGTATCAGCACCAGGGCCGGATCGTCGATGCGAATGCCGGCGGCCTCGAGCGCTTCGCGCGGCAGGTAGAGCCGGCCGCGGGCGGCGTCCTCGTCGAGGTCGCGCAGAATGTTGGTGAGCTGCAGCGCGCGCCCGAGCTGGTGGGCCAGCGCCGTTCCCGCCTCGGCCTCCATGCCGAACACGTTTACGCACAAACGTCCCACCGCGCTCGCCACCCGGTCGCAATAGAGATCGAGCGTGGAAAAATCCGGGGCGCGGATGTCGGCGGTAACGTCCATCTCCATGCCGGCGATGATCGCGAGGAAATCCTCGCGACTGAGATCGTAACACCGGACCGGCTCGACGAGGCCGCGCAGACGTGCCGGCGGTTCGCCGGCGTAGAGCGCGTGTACGTCGGCGCGCCATTGCGCGAGCGCGGCGAGCCGCGGCTCGCGCGGCCCGTGCGCGTCGGCGACATCGTCGACCGCGCGGCAGAATCCGTAGATCTCGAAGATCGCTTCCCGCCGCGCTCGCGGCAGGATGCGCATCGCCGCGTAGAACGAGCTGCCCGACGCGCGATTATCGGCGTTCCCGGCGGCAATCTCGGCCATCATCCCTCCCGCATTTTCGGCTTTCGCGCCCGCGCCAAAAAACCGGGCGCCGCGCGCCGGATGAGGCCCTCGCAGATCCCGAAGAGAGACACGCCGAAGAATCCGGCTTTGGTCAAGTGCACGCGCTCGCTCAACGGATCGCGCCGGCGCGCCATCCCGGTCAGCGTGCGCGCCAGCCGCTGGATGGCGGCGATCTCCAATCCGAGCCGCCAGTTTTTGACCTGCACGCTCAGCGGTTCGGCGTCGCGCAGCAGGGCGGCGGTGCGTTCCGCAAGCTGGCGCACACAACGCAGGAGCGCCGGCGACGCCTCGGGCCGGCCGAGCGCATCGACCGTCAGCCCTTCGCGCTCCAGCGCATCGAGCGGAACATAGACGCGATCGAGGTTGCGATAATCCGCGCCGCAATCCTGCAGATGATTGATGATCTGCAGCGCGGCGCACAGCGCGTCGTTGGCCGGCCAGGTGTCGCGGCTCTCGCCGTGCACGTCGAGCACGAAGCGGCCGACCGGCATCGCCGAATAGCTGCAATATCCGATCAGATCCTCCCAGTCGCGATAGCGGCGCTTGGTGACGTCGAGACGAAACGCGGTCAGCAGATCCTGGGCGTGGCGTGGCGAGAGCGAGCGCTCGGCGAGCGCGTGGCGCAACGCGGTCGCGTCCGGCTCGGCCTCGTTTTCGCCCAGCAGCCCCTCTTCGAGCTGGTCGAGCAGCGCGAGCTTGTCCGGTTCGGTGAGCGAGGCATGGTCCGCGACGTCGTCGGCGGCGCGCACGAAGCGGTAGAACGCGAGAATCAATCCGCGGTGACGCCGAGCGATCAGGCCGGAAGCCACCGGGAAGTTCTCGTCCCGATGGGTCTTGCCGGACTTGACTTCCGCGGCGGTCCTCATCGCGTCTCCGACAGATCGGCCTGGACACGGCCCTTCCACAGCCCGCCGCGGCCGCGCAGATGCTGATAGGCGGAATCGAGCGTGAAGGCGAGGTAAAACGCGGCAATGGCGGGGAGTGCCGCGCCCCACAGCGGCGACACCTGGTAGAACCGCAGAATCGGCTGGAACGCGATCGCCATCAGGGCCCAGGCGGCAAGCCCGAGCGCCTGCGCGACACCCGATCCGAGCACGGCGAGCAGCGGCGGCGCCAAGAACGTCAATGCCAAGCCGGAGATCGTCCCGAGCAGGAGCACCGGCGAATAGCGCAGCTGGTCATAGGCCGAGCGCGAGACCATGCGGCGCACGTCGGCAACGCGCGGGTAGGCCCTCAGACTCCGTGCGCGCTCGGTCAGGGAGAGCCAGATCGGCCCGATGGTCTTGAGTGCTCTGCCGAGCGCGCAATCGTCGATCAGGGCGCCGCGGATTTTTTCGATCCCGCCGATCGCCACGAGCGCGTCGCGGCGCACCAGCATGCAACCGCCTGCCGCGGCGGCGGTGGTGAAACGCGGCCGGTTCACCCGGGAAAACGGATAGAGCATCTGGAAGAACAAAATGAACGCCGGGATCAGCGCCCGCTCGGCCAAACTCTCGCAGCGCAGCTTGGCCATCAGCGAGGTGAGCACCAGATTGCGGGCTTGGGCGCGCGCCACCAGCGTGGTGAGCGCATCCGGCGCGAAGAAGATATCGGCATCGGTGAGCAGCAGGTATGCGGGAGGATTTTTTGCCCGGCTCTCGACGTGATCGATGCCCTGCTTGATGGCAAAAATCTTTCCGCTCCAGCCGGCGGGAAGTTTTCGGCCGGCGGTGGCGTCCCGGCTCCGGTCATCCACGAGGACGATCGTGAACGGTCCGCGGTAATCCTGCCGCAGCAGGGAACCGAGGCTTTCGGCGACGACGTCGGCCTCGTCGCGCGCCGGGATGACGGCGGCGACCGCGGGCCAGGACTGCGAGTCGATCGCATTCGGCTCCAAGCGGGCCGCAATCTCCTCCTCACCTCCCCCCGAAGGGGAGAGGTCGGCGGCCGAAGGCCGCCGGGTGAGGGGGTTACGATCTACGATATTTAACGGAAGCCCTATCCCCCTCACCCCACCCCTCTCCCCTCCGGGGAGAGGGAGGCGGTTGCGGCTCGCGCGGAGCCAAATCACCGCTCTCCCCCACAAGGGGGGAGGTAACCGGAGCCAGCTGCTCGACTGCGGCTCTGCCGGCTGGTCGCGGTCGTCGCGCTCCGCGGCCAGCCAGAAACCGCCGCGGGCGGCGATCAGGTAGATCCAGACGGCGAGGCTCGCCCCAGCAACGGCGAGACCGGCCGTCATTGCCCTCGTCCATCGATCATGGGTTCCGCGCTGTCGTTGAATCTCATGAGTCGGCTGTGATTCTTGCTGGATGCTTGATTCGCTGAGGAGCGCCCTGTGACCAAGGTGGCCGGGCTCGCGA
>WNFE01005186.1_pt1 | contig 13432 bp, 7 predicted proteins | sample 5400451 | NCBI WGS metagenome assembly WNFE01 (sample SAMN13153344, study PRJNA577476) | soil metagenome | isolation source: 200 cm saprolite under Douglas fir tree site 2 hole 2 | place: USA:California | collected 2015-04-18 | reverse complement strand
GATTGAACCAGTCGATAGCGCGGCCCTCATTCGTGAAAACCTGCTTCAGATTGCCGATCGAAGCCGACTTGGCTGCGGCCGCCTGGGACTCGTCACCAAAGCACCAGATGGCATCGACATCGTCGTGTTCGGCAAGCGTCTTGAGAAGCTGGGACGCATAACCACTCACAATGTTTACCGCGCCGCCGGGCAAGTCGCTGGTGTCAAACAGTTGGTAGAGGTCTCCCGTGATCAGGGGATACTGCTCGGAAGGAATTGCGATGACGGTATTCCCAATGGCGAGCGCCGGCATCACCAGAGACAGAAAACCAAGCAACGGCGCTTCCGTCGGACAAATGATGCCCACCGTTCCGATCGCCTCATGCATGGCGATGGCGATGCTCCGGAACGGCGGATTGTGCACGGCGCCGTCGAACTTATCGGCCCAAGCAGCGTATGAGAAGATGCGCTCAATGCCGATCTGCACCTCAGCGGCAGCCTGTTTCTCGCCGACCACTGCCGCCAGTCGGTGCGCAATCTCGTCACGCCGCTGCGATAGATTCTCAGCGCTGTAATAGAGCACCTGCGCACGGGTGTGAGCTGTCGCCTTTGCCCAGTTCTCGGCCTTACGAGCAGCTTCAACAGCGTTCCGAATATCCTTGCGGTTGCCGAGCGGGGCCTCGCCGAGCAATCGTCCGTCCGCGCCGCGCACTTCCATGCTGTACCCGGAATCGGGCCGCGCCTGCTTGCCTCCGATGTAAAGCTTCACGGTACGATCAATGGCCGGAACGCTGGACTCCTCCAGCTGTTCATTCCCCGCTGGCTTGGGCGCCTTCGCAATCGGCAACGTGGGCGCGCTCTTGAACCACTTCGGTTCCAGGTATTCGATCAGGCCTTCCCGTCCGCCTTCGCGTCCGTAGCCGCTCTCGCGATAGCCGCCAAAGCCGCAGGAGGCGTCAAACAGGTTGGTGCAGTTTACCCAGACAACGCCGGCTTTCAGTTGCGCGGCAGTGTGCAACGCGACGTTGATGCTCTCGGTCCAGACGCACGCGGCCAGTCCATAGACTGTATTGTTGGCCAGTTCCACTGCTTCTCGCGGGGTGCGGAAGGTCATCGTTGCCAGCACAGGTCCAAAAATTTCCTGCTGCGCGACGATCGATGTCGGATGCACGTTACTTAGCAGCGTGGGCGGGTAGTAAAAGCCGCGTGACGGCAACGCAACCTGGGGCTGCCAGCAAGTTGCCCCTTCCGCCACGCCTTGATCAACGAGTCGCCGGATCCGATCAAGTTGCACGCGCGCAACGATCGGGCCGATGTCGATTGCTTTGTCGAGCGGTGGACCGATCCGCAGGCTGCTCATTCGATCCCGTACTTTGGCGATCAGAACTTCGGCGACGCTCTCCTGCACCAGCAGGCGTGATCCCGCGCAGCAAACCTGTCCCTGATTGAACCAGATTCCGTCCACCAGGCCTTCGACTGTGCCATCCAGATCGGCGTCTTCAAAGACGATGAACGGAGACTTACCGCCCAACTCAAGTGACAAGCGCTTGTGACTAGTGGCAGTCGCCGCGCGAATTGCCCGCCCCACTTCAGTTGATCCGGTGAAGGCGATCTTATCCACGTCGGGATGTTTGACGAGCGCTTCGCCGGTGGACCCGTCGCCAGTCACAATGTTGACTACGCCCGCGGGCAATGCGACTTCCTGACAGATTTCCGCGAACAGCAGCGCCGTGAGCGGCGTAAACTCAGCAGGCTTCAAGACGACCGTGTTCCCAGTCGCGAGAGCAGGCGCAATTTTCCATGCCAGCATGAGCAGTGGAAAATTCCACGGAATGATCTGTCCCACAACGCCGCAAGCAACATACTCAGGAAATTCCTGTTCCATTAGCTGCGCCCATCCGGCATGGTGGTAGAAATGCCGCGCCACCAGAGGAATGTCGATATCGCGGCTCTCGCGGATCGGCTTTCCATTGTCCATCGTCTCGAGGACCGCGAAAAGCCGGGAGTGCTTTTGAACCTGTCGCGCAATCGCATACAAGTAGCGAGCCCGAGCATGGGGTGTGAGAGCTTGCCATTGTGGAGACGCTGCCCGCGCGGCCTTAACGGCTGCATCCACATCGGCGGCCGATCCCTGGGCGGCCGACGCCAACTTCTCTCCGTTGGAGGGGTCGAAGGTATCGAAGTATCCGCCCGCCGATGGTTTCTGCCAGGTACCGTTGATGAAATGTTCGAAGCGCCGCTCATGACGATCCAGCCAGGCCGTCGCCTCTTTCGGGTCCTCCGGAGCGGGGCCATACTCCATGGTCGCGAACTTTTCTGCAATGCTCATTCGTCTCTGCTCGATTCTTTCATTCGTCACTACGCAAGCGGATGGCGATACTCCGCCGAATAGCGTCCCGTCGCGTGGTGCTCCAGCTGCCTCTCAATGTCTCCCAACAAACTGCTCGCGCCAAAGCGGAACAATTCCCCGCGCACCCACGATAATCCAAGTTCCTCTTTCATCATGGATAGCCAATCGAGTGATTGTTTAGCCGTTCGGATGCCGCCCGCCGGCTTGAAGCCCACCGCCATCCCGGTCTGTTGCGCGTACTCGCGGATGGCGCGGGTCATGACGAATCCGACCGGCAACGTCGCATTGGTAGGCTCTTTGCCTGTCGAGGTTTTGATGAAATCGGCCCCGGCCATCATGGCGACCCAGCTCGCGCGCGCCACGTTGCGCAACGTAAGTAGGTCGCCAGTTCCAAGGATGACCTTCATGTGCGCTGTCCCACAAGCCTGCTTGAAGGCTGCAATCTCGTCGTAAAGCGCCTGCCAGCGTCCGCCGAAAACGTGAGCGCGCGTAATAACCACGTCAATTTCATGCGCCCCCGCCTCGACCGAGCGCCGGATTTCCGCCACGCGCTCAGCCAGCGGCGACAGGCCCGCCGGGAAACCTGTCGACACCGCCGCAACGTGTATGCGCGTGCCCTGCAACGCATGCAGAGCCGTCTCGACGAACGTGTGATACACGCACACGGCGGCGACCTTGATGTCGAGTTCCGCAATTCCCAGTCTCTCAACCAGATCCTGCCGGATGGGCTGCCGCGCCTTGGCACACAAGCGGCGCACCCGTTCGTCGGTGTCGTCACCAGAAAGCGTTGTCAGATCCATGCAAGTGATTGCGCGCAGGAGCCAGGCAGCTTGCCAGTCTTTTTTTACTGTTCGCCTCGCAACATGGGTCTGGGCGCGGCGTTCGACCGCACTGGTATTGATGCGAACATCTTTCACGTAATCCAGGTCTAGGGGAATTCCCGTGTTCGCCAGCAGAGGTCGTTCGCCAAGGTGGGCAATCGCGTTTTCCGGCGCGTCGGAGCTCATCGTGTCGTCCCGTATGAGGTCATGCGCGACACCGCGACGCTGGTCGTAATCGGCTGACATCAGATTCTCCGTGGACTTCGTTCGGCGAATGATTCCCGTGACCGAAAGGCACGCGGCTCGAAACGGCCTCGCGCTGTGTCATTTTACGGCAGATGGGAAGAAATATGTATTCCGGTCTGATGGTCTCGGGCTATCGCTCGCCGGCTCCTGACCGCTCCTCATGGCGACTTTCACCTTGACACTTGGCCATAGCGAGAATAGGTTAGGGCGCGATTCCTAACGCCCTGGGAGATTGCCTCTGAAAAAGCTCGGAAGAAACATCTGTCTTGCCAGAAAACTCCTGAGTTCCGCTTTCCTCTCCATGGCTTTTGTGGCTGCGTCGTCGCACGCCGCTTCCGCCGCAGCGCGAAAAATCATCTTCGATACCGATCCTGGTTCTGACGACGCGATGGCGTTGATGCTTGCCCTCAATTCGCCGGAACTCGACGTTCGAGCCATCACGGTTGTACCGGGCAACGTCACCGCACAACAGGGGCTGGAAAACGCTCTCCGTATGGCTTCGCTCGCCAACCGCTGCGATATTCCGATCGCCGCCGGTGCGCAGCATCCGCTCTTCCAGAAACTGATTACCGCGGAATTCTGGCACGGAAAGAACGGACTGGCGAACGTTGAACTGCCTCCCACCAAATGTAAAGTTGACGGCCGTTTCGGCCCCGACCTGATCATCCAGATGGTCCACGCCGCGCCGCACGAGCTCACGCTTGTGCCCGTCGGCCCCCTCACCAACATCGCGCTCGCTGTGCTGAAGGACCCGTCGATCGTCCCGCTGGTGAAGGAGGTAATCCTGATGGGCGGCTCGATCACCGGCGGCAACGTAAACGCCGCCGCCGAAGCCAACATCTATAACGATCCCGAGGCGGCGCAGATCGTCTTCCAAGCCGGCTGGCCGCTTACCATGGTTGGCCTCGATGTCGGCGACAAGACGCTGCTCTCGCGCAAGCATCTGGCACAACTGGGACAAACTCATGGACCGATGAACGACTTCATGATTCAGGTAGCCAGTTATTTGGTGGACCTCTCGGAAAAATTCGGCTCCGCCGGCACGCCCATGTACGATCCGCTCGCGGTCGGAGTCGCAATCGATGCCACGCTTGTTAAAGCGCCCGCCATGCATGTTGACGTTGAAACACGCGGCGAATTCACCCGCGGCGAAACAGTCGCCAATCGGCACGGCTACGTAGAACGTAACGTCCTCCATGGAGACCGCTACGTCATCGAAGGCGCCGACAAAGTGGAGCCCAACGCCAAAGTTTGCACGGACGTTGAGGCCGAAAGATTTTTGCAGCTGTTCATATCGAGAATCCGCGGAAAGTAAGTCACGGGAACCCGTCAAGGAGAAGCGATGTTCACACCGCACAGTCTGGAAGTTGCTCTACTAATGATGATCGGAAGCGCTCTGTTCTGGGGTTCCTGGGCGAATACCTATAAGGGCGTCAAGAACTACCGCTTTGAGTTGTTCTACTGGGACTATGCTGTCGGAATTTTCCTGATCTCATTGATTCTCGCGCTCACCATGGGGAGCACGGGAAACGACTCCTCGAGCTTTCTAAATAACGTGCGGTCGGCGGATACCCAGGACATTGTCATGGCCATGATTGGCGGCGCCATCTTTAACCTTGCCAACCTGCTGCTGGTGGCCGGAATGGACATGGTCGGTATCGCGATCGCCTTCCCACTCGCAATCGGCATCGCGCTGGCAGTTGGAGTGATCTTAAGTTACGCGCTTCAGCCCAGGGGAAACGCCATGCTCCTGGCTGTAGGTGTGGTGTGTGCCCTGGTCGCGGTTTTTCTCGACGGCAAAGCCTACGGCAGTCTGGCGAGTACCGGCAAACAAGTGTCGAAGAAAAGCATCATCGTCTGCATTGTTTCGGGCGTTCTGATGGGCCTGTGGGCCCCATTCATGGCGCGCGCTATGACCCACGCCCAAAATGGCGATCCTCTGGGTCCATACAGCGGCGCTGTATTTCTCACGCTGGGTGCACTGCTCTCCTGCTTTATATGGAATGTTTACTTCATGAAGAAGCCTCTCGTAGGCGAACCCGTAAGTTTCTCGGGCTTTTTCCAGACTTCTACCTCCAATCATTTGCTCGGACTCCTCGGCGGGTTCCTCTGGGGCGTCGCCATGGTGTTCAACCTAGTAGCCGCAAGCTTTACTGGTGTGGCAATTTCCTACGCGATCGGACAGTCGGCGCCTATGATCGCGGCCCTGTGGGGTGTTTTTGTCTGGAAAGAATTTGCAGGAGCGCCCGGTAAAGCAAAGCTGTACCTGGCCGGGATGTTTGCGTTCTATTGCCTTGCGATCCTATTCGTAGCGAAAGCCAACGGGTAAGAGACCTGAAGTGGTCTTGGTCCCATGGGTGGGATCTATTGTGGTCGCTCGGCACTCTTACTCAACCGATCAACTTTCTGCTGCTCCGCTGCGGCCTGCGCGCTGCGCCCGGTTTGAGTGTAGACCGCGGCGATTCCTCGATGTGGTTCCGGTTCTTGGGGCCGTAGTTTCGCCGCCTCTTCGAAATACCGAAGGGATTCGGGATACTGCCCGCCTTCTCCACTCTTGTACCCGAGCTTCAGGATGGAAAGATAAAGCAAATCAGAGGTAGGAGAGTCCTGCGGATTGAGCTCGTGGGCGTGATGAAGCGTTTGATACGCCGGAAGATCTTCGCCAAGTTTGGCCAGAACAGTTCCGTATAAAGCCGCCAATTGAAATACGTCGGGCCAACGCGTGGCAGCGGAGGCGAGTACGGTTCGCGCGTCCTCTAAGCGGTTCAACTGGTAATACGCCTGCGCGAGATTGTATTGCATCGGCGCCGATTGCGGAGCCAGTTCCGCCGCGCGCTGTAGAGGCTTGAGTGCGGCCTGCGCGTCTCCGTGCTGCCCGTAGAGTGTACCCAACGCGGTCAAGGTCTCGGTGCTATCGGGATCGTAGAGCTGTTCGCAAATGGCATGCGCTTCCTCGCGCGGTCCTTGATCAAGCTTCAGGGCGCACTCCAGCCTCAGCTTGCTTTCCCGGGAATCGCGCTGGCGCTGCTCGTTCGATTGCGCCATTATTTTCTGTGCTTCCTCTTCGCGTCCCTGTTTGCGATACACGAGCCCCAATTGGTATGGAACGCGCGCGTCGTGTGGAGTCGCGCGCGCAGCTTCCTTGAGCCAAGTTTCGGCGGCGGTCAGATCGCCCTGCTTAAAACATGCGAACCCGAGATAGTAAGTAGTGTCGGGAAATGGCGGCTCGGCAGCGGCTTTGGTCAGTTTCCGGATTGCTCCAGCAAAGTTGCGGTCGTCCAGGTCCAATCTGCCAAGGTAGTACAGAATATTCGGATGATCTCCCGTTTCGCGACGCACGGTTTCGAGTTCGCGACGCGCTTCCACCGGCTTATGCAATTCGAAGAGCGCCACTGCAAGGGGAAATCGCGCCCTCAAGGTCAGCTTGGGATCGATCTGTAGCGCAGCCCGGAATTCGGTCGCAGCCACGTCGTACCGATCATTCTTTAAGGCATCATAACCTCGGCCCAAGTGGGCTTCGGGCGTCTCCTTGGCGGATGGCTTCACGCCCTGGCCTGCAATCCGGCCCGAATCAAAAGTGACGAGCGCGAGTGCGGCGAGCAGTGGCATGAGGCATCGCCTAAGTTGACAACTCGGTCTATGCGCCTTACTCATCTCGCAATCTGGCTGGCCTTCGCTGTAAGTGCGTTTGCGGTTGCTTTGATGTCAGCCACTTCCTCCGCTGTAGCTGTCTTCACAAAATCGGTAACTAGCTTCTCGCAACGTTCGCGGACGCCATCGTAAGCTGCGGGATCCTGCCCGCGAACGGCGAGCAGTTCTTTGAGCCAGTGTTTACCGTATCCGGCGTGCATGGTTTCGTCGGCCCAATCGAAGTCCATGTCGTGCTCGCTCAAGGCGTCGCCGTAAGAGTGGAAAAGCTGCGCCCGGGCGGGTTTGTGCCGAATGTTCTTCGTTTCGAAGAAATAGAGCATCCCCAAAAGGTAGATCGGGTCCTCGCTCGAGGCGCTCTCATAAATGTAGGTGCCGAGAGGAATTTCTGCTGGATCGAGGTTCCACGCCATCAGGCGCTCGTAGCCCATCCGGCAATGACGCGATTCATCGTAAGTCCATCGCGCGGAATTATGAATCCACTCCCAGGGCAGGACGTCCGCGAAGGCGTTCAAAATCACGCCCCCAGCCTCGATCGCCCACACTTCGTTTAAGTGACTGATCGCCGAGCGGAGCTGCAGTTGCATTCCTACGCCATACGGATAGGCTGGATCGACAATGTCGGGCCAGTAGAAGCGGCAGGGCCAGAAACGCGGGTCGCGCGCAGGCCGATGAGGAGTGGCATATGGCGTTGACCCCGGCAAAGGCCCCGTTGCTGTTGCCGATGCTGACGGTCCAACTCCTACCCCGCCTACACTCGAAAGCCGATCCGCAACCGCGCATGTCCAGGCGAACGCACTTTCCCGCATCTCCGGATTCCGCGAGATCACCGACTCCGACCACCGCTCGTACGTACGGATCTGTTCAGCCTTCTCGGATAGTGCCAGAGACAGAAACCGGTGAGTGGGGCCATCGGCAATCGAATCTGAGGCCTCAAGATATGACTGGTAGGCATCGCGCAAAGCCGGTAGAAGAACTTTGCCGACGCCGAGCAAAAATGCCGGAACCGATGGCGCGTTCTTGACGCCGCTGAACAGCTCGATCAGTGCGTGGTCTGCCCCTTCTTCTTCCAGCAGGCGGCTGGGAAAGCGAAGCTCGAATACGCGATCCCGAAGAGCATGAGCGGTTTCACCGTTTTGCCAGACGAAACGAGCCAGACCGGTTTTGATTTCGAGGAGGCCGATGGCGGGGATCCAGGCCGCCTCACTGATTAGCAGCGAGCGCTCGCAGAAAAAGAAGCGTTTGAGAAGCTGTGCGGTGTCAAACCGCATCCAGCGCGCCCGAGGCTGCGGGCTTAACAAAAATTCGGAGGCCTGTGACATAGCTCGTGTGGGGCGGACACTCTTGTCCGCCGCCTTTCCAGCGGAAGGCTCGCGTGTGTCAAGTTTTACCCGTCCCGCTCCCTATTCTAAGGCCCCAGCCACGCAGGCGCAGCGATTTGGGTTTCCCGAAAAAATCGCCGAACCTCTTCGCCGTGCGGCAACGACGGGATCACGCCCTCCTTAGTAACTGCAAGCCCGCCCGTGACGACAGCAAAGCGCACCGCATCCTCGAGAGTTTCGCCGCAAGCAAGCGCCATAGCGAGGCCGGCGTTGAAGGCATCACCCGCGCCCGTCGTATCCGCCGCATTTACCCTGATCGCAGGAACACGACTGGCAGAAGAATCGGTGACGATAAGCGCACCGTTCTCTCCCAACGTCATCACGACCTGTTTTACGCCACTGCGAATCAGTTCTCGCGCCACTTGCTCGGGCGCGATGGCGGCGTCCGGTGCTCTTCCTGCGAGCACCTTGGCTTCAACCGCATTGGGCGTGAGAATGTCCACCGCCTGCAAAACAGAGGAGGGAAGAGGCCTGACCGGAGCTGGATTCAGAATTGTGATTGCTCCTCGCGCGCGTCCATGAACCATTGCCGCCTCAGCTGCCGCAACCGGAATTTCCAGCTGAGTCAGGACGACTCCGCAAGAATCGAAGGCCGCCGCGCAATCGGATACGTCAGCCGCTGTCAAAAGATCATTTGCACCCGGATCGATAACAATGCAATTATTCCCGCTCGCGGCCTCGACGACAATAAATCCCACTCCAGTGGGTGCGTCGGTGATTTGCCTTACGTGAGTGACGTCAACGCCCTCGTCACGGTAAAGCGCCAGCGCTGCTTCGCCGAAACTATCCTTTCCAATTTTTGCGACGAAGCTGACTTTCGCTCCCAGACGCGCGCACCCCACTGCCTGATTGGATCCTTTCCCGCCAAAATCCACGCGATAGCCTGTTCCGAGAAGGGTCTCGCCGCGGCACGGCAGGCGCTGAACTTTCATCGTGAGCCCGGTCGCATAACTGCCGACCACCGTAATTTTAGGAGCGTTCAACAGACAAGTCTCCGGAACGAACGGTAAGGCTACCACAGGGGCTGGAGGCCATTTCAAAAAGGTTTTCGGGGAGGGCACGGCCTCAGACGTGCCGCAAAGCACTTGAACAAGATCTCCATCGGAATCGAACGAATGACCTCGCCGAAGCGCGGCATCTGGAGAAACTTGACGCGCCAAATTTCGAGCATCAGAGAGCGGAACTCTTCGCTGATGAAACCCATCCGCTTGTCGCCGAGATAGATGGCGTCAAAGTGACGCTCGGCAAGCTTCTTCCGAAGTGGATCGTCGGCGGTAGAAAACGCATAAACCAGGTGAAATAAATCGGCCAAATCACCCCACAGAATCTTTTCTTCAAACGCGCTGAAGCGAAACGGCGTGGCCCCGCGTTGCTGAACGACACGTGCCCGATCGTTCGCCCGCAGTCCGTGCCGGCCAAGTTCGTCGCGAAACCAGTGCAGCCTTTCAGTTGTCAGATTGTGGCGCAGGAACTCCACCGCGTATGCATTGGGCAAGTACACCTTAGGATCGCCGTCCAGGCGCGCGATCCAGGGGCTCCAGTCTCTTTGTTCCAACAGACCAAGCAACTCCGTCAACTCAGCCAACGTAATGTCAGGGTAATACTTCACCGCTTGCCAGAAGTGCTCCGTCGAATCGTACGTCGCGCCATAAAGTTGGATCCCTTCTGCAATCGGATACCAGTTAGAAAGCACGCGGCCCGACAATGAAGACGAAGCGCTCCAGCAGTTCACCGAATGCTTCCACTTTTCCTGGACCGCCAGAAATGCGTCGGCATAACCGGTTGGCATCGGCTCCTTCACACGAGCGATTGCCTGCTGGAGTTCGTCCCTGGTGTGTGTCAGCAGCGCCTCCAGGGGACGCTCGTCGGCCATGGAGACAACGCGACTCTCAATTCCCCGGCGCAGTAACTCGCGCGCCAGACTCCGCCGCTCCTCATCCGTAATGCCGCCCGGCCAGCGCTGCGTTTGGGACTCGATGTATGGGAACGCTTCGGCCAGCGACTTGAATTCGATGAAGCCGTGTATAGCAAAGATGACTGGGCGGCCGTCTTTCAGGATGACGGTGGACGGTGTGACGATCTCCTGAAGAGAAACCTGTTGCGTTTGGGCCGAAGCACCTGGAGCCACGGCGAGGAGAGCAGCGCAGATCGCCCATCGAGACGTACACCGCGATTGTCGTTGCAAGACTCTCATGTCATCGCCATCGTCGTTTGCTGGTCCATCATTCTACCAACGCTTTTGATATTAGAAACTCAGTCACGATGTGAGCGGGGCTGCACTCCTTGACGCTCCCCCATGCGAGTGTTAGATTTTCGTTTCCACGAGCGTGAATCTGGGGGCTTTCCTCTGAGTCGGCGGGATAAGACGCGTCATTTTGTCGACTCTCATCCAGTCGATCCTAGTCGCCGCAACTTTCTGATCCGGTGCTGCCAGGGGGCTTCGGCAGCACTGATTCCCGCAAGCCTGCGCGATCTTGCCTTTTCTCTTGATCCTCACAACGCTTCGCCCGAAGGCGAGTTCCACCTCCATCCTCACTATCGCACCCAGACCCCGCTCGATGCCACGCTTCTCAAAATGAAGGCCGGGCTCGATGACTTCATCACCGAAAAATACGCCGACCAGATCGGGGCGATTCTCGCGGAGTGGGGTGAAAGTCTGCTGCGATCTCCGCAAGACGCGAAGGCCATCGAAAGAGTTCTCACTTCGAGTTTTCTGGGATCCTCGCCACGTCCTCAGGAGTCGCGGCTGGCCCGCCCGGGCCCGGCTGTTGAAGCGCATAAGCTCAAATTCGCCCGCCAGAGTTCTCTTGGGCGAGACGTTTTTCTCCAGGAGTTCAGGTCCGATCTGGGTACGTTCTCGAAAATCTTGACTGCGGAATTTCAAGTGACGAGTATCAACGCGAGCACGCGGCCTCCGGCCGCAGCGCAGAGTCCCCTGCAGGTGCAGACTCGTGTCCGCTATGAACTCGTCGGCACTGGCCACGATTTCTACCATGAGCAACGAGTGGGCCACTGGAATCTAGCCTGGGAGGCAGATTCATCGGGCGAGTTTCGCCTGCAAAGCTGGCAAGCACTCGACGAGACCCGCAGCCGCTCCTTCAGCCCCGTCTTTGTAGACATCACGACGCAGACTCTCGGCGGCAATTCGTCCTACTCTTCGCAATTGCTGCGGGGAACGGACTACTGGCGCACCATGCTCGATGGCGCGAGCGGCATTGATATTTATGGGCACAACGGAGTCGCAGTCGGCGGCATCGACGACGATGGCGTCGACGATCTCTATGTTTCTCAGCCCGCCGGCCTTCCCAACCGGCTCTATCGCAATCGAGGCGATGGAACGTTCGAAGACATTACGGAAGCATCCGGTCTGGGCGTCCTCGAAAATACAGCCTGCGCACTTTTCGTTGACATCGATAACGATGGCCGCCAGGACCTGATCGTAGTCCGCGCCAGCGGACCTCTACTATTTCTGAACCAAGGCGGCGGTAAGTTTCGCCAGAAACCCGATGCCTTTCAGTTTGCCACTCCTCCGCAGGGAACGTTCACAGGCGCAGCCGCCGCCGACTATGACCGCGATGGCTGGTTGGACATTTACTTCTGCCTCTATGTCTATTACCAGGGCGCCGACCAGTACAAGTATCCGTCTCCTTACTATGACGCGCAGAACGGACCACCCAATTTCCTGATGCGCAATCAGCGTGACGGAACTTTCCGCGATGTCACGAAAGAGTCACACCTCGATCAGAACAACACGCGCTACAGTTTTTGCTGTGGATGGAGCGATTTCAACGGCGACGGATGGCCCGACCTCTATGTAGTGAACGACTTCGGCCGCAAGAACCTCTATCGCAACAACGCCGATGGCACCTTTACCGATGTCGCGGCGCAGGCGGGAGTTGAAGACATAGGCGCCGGCATGGGCGTCTGCTGGATCGACTACGATAACGACGGAGCCACGGACCTCTACGTCGCCAACATGTGGACCGCGGCCGGCGAGCGCATCTCGACGCAGGAAGTCTTCAAGAAGAATGCTCCGGAAGAAGTCCGTGCGCTCTATCGCAAACACGCGATGGGCAATTCGTTGTTTCGGAATCGAGTCGCCAAGCCTTCCCCCGTGTCCTCCGTGTCCCCCGTGGTTCAAGCTTTCCCTTTAACCAGAGGGGACATAGAGGATCACAGTGGAAAGCCGGAGCCGCGCCTCAGTTTCCAAAACACAACGGACGCCGCAGGAGTCGGCATGGGCCGCTGGTCCTGGTCGAGCGACGCATGGGATTTTGACCACGATGGCTTTCCCGACCTTTACGTCACCAACGGCATGGTGTCCGGTCCATCGCGCGAAGACCTGAACAGTTTTTTCTGGCGGCAAGTCGTCACCAAATCGCCGGAGCAATCCAAGCCCTCGCATGAATACGAGCAGGGATGGAATGCCATCAACGAACTGATCCGCGCCGACGGCACCTGGAGCGGGTTCGAGCGGAATGTTTTCTACGCAAACAATCGTGACGGAACGTTCTCCGATGTTTCCGGCGCGGTGGGACTCGATTTCCTCGAAGATGGCCGCGCCTTCGCCCTCGCCGATTTCGATCACGACGGCCGCCAGGAAGTATTCCTCAAGAATCGCAACGCTCCCCAGTTGCGCATTTTGAAGAACGTGATGGACGATCTGCCGCCATCGATCGCTTTCCGTTTGCGCGGCACGAAGAGTAATCGTGACGCCATCGGCGCGTCCATCACGATAGAAACCGAAGCCGGCAAGCAGACCCGCTTCCTGCAAGCCGGATCGGGGTTTCTCTCACAACACAGTAAAGACCTGTTCTTCGGCCTGGGAGCGGCCAAGGGCACCGTGCGAGCCTCGATCCGCTGGCCGAGCGGACTGGTGCAGGAACTTCACGACCTCCCGCCGAACCATCGGATCTGGGTGGAAGAGGCATCCCAGCCATCGCGAATAGAGCCCTTCAAGGCGAGAGCCGCGGAGCGGCGCAAGAATGAAGCCCACGGCGCGAGCC
>WNFE01002550.1_pt1 | contig 13434 bp, 10 predicted proteins | sample 5400451 | NCBI WGS metagenome assembly WNFE01 (sample SAMN13153344, study PRJNA577476) | soil metagenome | isolation source: 200 cm saprolite under Douglas fir tree site 2 hole 2 | place: USA:California | collected 2015-04-18 | reverse complement strand
TTCCACGCGCACCCGGCAATTTCCGAATGGTGCAAGAACGTGTTCAGAACACCGAATTGTTCCAGGCGCGCGCGACGTGTTACGTGTGCGTTACCCGGAAGAGTGAAAGCGGAGAGACTTGACAGTGCGTGTTGGGAACAGATGTTGCAGTATGGCTGTTCGGAGGCGTGTGAAACGATCCCTTTCTACCGCTGAAGAGGCGGCCGTCGGCGTGATGAGCGCGGCCGGTCACGTGCAGCAGACGTTCGCGGAGATCTGCGAACGCCATGGGATCACCGGCGATCAGTATGGGATCCTGCGTACGCTGCGCGAGGCGCATCCGACTGGCCGCGCCCGGGGCGAGGTGGCCAGCTGCTGCGTTCATCGCGCACCCGACGTGACGCGCATGATTGATCGCCTCGTGCGACAGGGACTCGTCCGCCGCACGCGCGACAACGAGGACCGGCGCTGCTCCCTTGCCACCATCACCAGCGCCGGCCTGAAGCTGTTGGCGCGGATCGACCCCGAGATTGCCTCGGCGGCGCGCCGGCTCACGCAGTCGCTCAGCACCGCCCAGTTGCAGCAGCTCGCCCGTCTCACCGGAGCGCTCGCCGGCTAGGCACGAGCATGAAACCTGGAGCGAGAGCACACGTGTTAAAGGGAAGCCGATGACTGCCACCCTCCGGCTGACGCGCGCCGCATTTGGCGCCATGCAGCGAGCCTCTCCCGATCTCGCCGCCCGATGGGCGGCGCGAATCTTTTGCTCACCACCGCGCCGTGCGATCAGCGAACGCATGGCTGCCTGGCTGCGGGACGCGCGGCGGTTCAATGTCAAAGTCGGCGGACGCCGGGTCGCGGCGTGGACATGGGGCGAGCGCGGGCCTGGCGTTCTGCTCATGCATGGATGGGGGAGCCGTGGCGCGCGGTTCGTGGATCTGGGTGGCGCGCTGCTCGCGAATGGCCATCGCGTCGTGACGTTCGATGCGCCAGGACACGGCGCGTCGCGGGGCCGGCTCAGCTCCGGACCAGAATTCGCGCGCGCGGCGATTGCCGTCGCGGCGGCAGTCGGTCCCGTAAGTGCGGTGGTGGGTCATTCGCTCGGCGGATTCGCGGCAGCACTCGCGATGGATCAGGGTCTGGTTGCTCGTCGCGCCGTGCTGATCGCCCCGTCGGCGAATGTCAACAGCTACAGCGCACAATTCGCGACGCTGCTCGGCGTCGCCGCGCCGGTCATGACCTCGATGCGCGAGCGGCTCGCCCGCCGTCTGGATTTCGCGTGGGACGAAATGGATGTTCCAGGGTTCGCGCCCGCGATGCGGGTGCCGCTCCTCGTGATTCACGACCGGGAAGACCGTGAGGTGCGTTGGAACGATGGCGCGGCGATCGCTGAGGCTTGGCCGGGCGCGGAGCTCGTGACGACGTCGGGCCTCGGGCATCATCGCATCGTCAGCGACTCTGGCGTCATCCGACAGGTCGTGTCGTTTCTGCGCCCGACCGCGCAGTAAGGCGGCCGGGCTTTAGTGCGAGAACCGGGCTTTGAAAGTCTGCCCGTAAGACGTCGGCGTCCCATCGTAACTCGCGATCAGGTCGAGCGCATTCCCCCACACGTCCCACGACCAGGCGAGGTAACTCCCCTGGCGCGCGTCCATCCAATTCATCAACGCCGTGACGAAGGCGCTCCCGCGATCGTCCTCCCCCAGCTCGCCGAGTACCAACGGAACTTGCTGCGCCACGGGAGCGGCGACGCTGTCCCAACATGTTTGGGTGTGGCACCAGCTGAAATTGTAGATGTGCCATGAGGCGGCAGTGTTGTTGAGCGAGTCGCTGGGCTTGGACGCGAGCCAGCTCGAGAGCGTCGCCGAGTACTGGACACCTCCGAGCATGATGACGTTCTTGGCGCCCGCGCGGCGCACCGCGTTCACCAGCTCCTGCATCCCCGCCGCCTGGTAGCTCATGCCGCTGCACGTGCCGCCATCCCGCCAGCAGCGCCACGCCTCCGGTGTATCGGAGTTGTTGTCCGGAAATGGCTCGTTGAACAGGTCGAAGATCACGCGGTTGTTGCTGCCGTAGGCGGCCGCGACCTCGCTCCAGAATTGTGGCGTGTGGTCCCGATCGGGCATGGGTGCCTAGCCCAGAGCAATGGCCGTCCCGGCGGCGCTCCAATGCAGATCGAGGATGACGACCAGTCCGGCGCGGTTCAGCAGCGCCACATAGTCGCTGATCGCTCGGGCGTAGTTGGCCCCCGAATACGCGGGAGCGACACCGTTGATGGCGAGCCAGCAGGTCTCGTTGAGCGGCACGCGAACCGCGTTTGCCTTCCACGACACGATCGCCTGTACGGACGCCGAGTCCGACGGACCGTCGAAGAACCCCCAGCCCTGCGCGCACGCGTACTCGGTCCCGGAGCGATTCACGCCCTTGAGCCGAACAACCCGTCCCGCCGTGTCGACGAGCTGATTGCCGTGAACGTGAACGGCCGGCGCGTCGGTCCACACCGGTGGCGGCCCGAGACTGCCCGCCGCGTTGGCACACGCGGCCAGCAGCCCAGTCGCCAGAACGGCGCCATGAGGAATCGTCATACATGAGTATTACATGCTAGCGCTGGAGGGCGCGTGTGATGGATATCACGAGGTGCTCGGCGTTTCACAACGTAGCCTGTCAGCTAGCCGTAAGGTGCGGTGTCTACTTTTTATGAGGCCATGACGGCGTCCCGCTCGGTTGCGCATGCGATCCTGTTGATTCTCGCGACCCACTCCGCGGCCGCAGCTCAGACACCCATGACGAGCGGCGAAATCCGCGGCCGCGTCGTGAACGCCGCTGGCAAAACACCCGTCGCCATGGCCATGGTGTCCGTCACGGATTCCGGCGCGGCCGTGCCGGCGATCCACACGTCGACGGATGCGGACGGAGGCTTCCGCGTTTCGGGCCTTCGGCCGGGCCGCTATCGCGTCCGCATCGTCGCGATCGGCTACAAGCCGCGCGAGCTCTCCCCGATCGAGATCGGTCCGTCATCCCTCAGCGCCGACGTCGGAGCGGTGACACTCACTCCCGCGCCGATCGAGCTGCAGTCGATCGTGATCCAGGGACAGAAGCACGACGTGGAGCTCGCGCCGGACCGCACCACCTACGTCGTCCGCGATATGCCAACCACGCGCGGCGGCACGGCGCTCGATGTGCTGCGCAACGTGCCGGCCGTCGACGTGGACATCGACAACGTCGTGAGTCTGCGCGGCAACACCGCCGTCGTCGTCCAGCTCAACGGCCGTCCCAGTCCGCTGAAGCCGGCGCAACTCGGCAATTTCCTCGCGCAGCTCCCCGCGGACGTGGTCGACAAGGTGGAGGTGATTCCCAACCCCTCCGCCCGCGAGAATCCGGAAGGCGTCGCGGGGATCATCAACATCGTGCTGAAGCAACGAGCCGACGAAGGAAGCAGCGGCGGACTTACGCTCGGCGGCGGAACCACGGGCCACGCGGACATCGGGGGCAATCTCGGCTATCAGCGCGGGCCGTTCTCGGCGTACGGGAGCTATGGGTTTCTGCGGGACAATCGCCCGCGACGGGATACCATCTTCCGCGAAAACCTGTCCGTCAACCCGCTCACCTATTTACAAGAGGCAGGACTGCGCACGCAGATCCCGCTGGCGCACACCCTGACAGGCAGCGCCGCCTACAACCTCGGCGAACACGACGAGCTTTCCACCGACATCGCATACAGTACTCGCGCCGAGGCGGAGACGTACGGCCTCCTATATCGCAATCTCGATTCGTCTCGCGCTCTGACTGGCCTGAGTGACCGGCTGACCCGCGGCACCAATCATGAGTTCAACCTCGAGGGAACGCTGGCATACAAGCATGCCTTCGCTCAGAAGGGCCACAAGCTATCGAGTGAGCTGCGGGTCTTTCGCGCGCGCGAGGGCGGGCCCAGCGGCATCGTGGCGCGCACACTGTCGCTCGCGGGCGCGCCGAGCGACACGTCGGCACTCGAGACCCAGCTGGGGTGGGAGCACCCCGGCGAAAACTCGCTAAGAGTGGATTACGTGCGGCCGCTCTCCAGTTTCGTGCGGCTCGAAACCGGATATCGAGGATCGGTGCAGCGTTTTCACACGACGCTCGAGACTCAGGTTTTCGATACGGCGCTCGCCGCGTACCGGCCCGACTCGACCCGCATCAGCGATTTCACGTACGATCAGGTCGTTCACGCCGGGTACGGGATGCTGGCGGCGCAAGCCGGGAAGTTCCTGCTGCAAGGCGGCGTGCGCGTCGAGCACGCCACGACTCAGTTTCATCTCCGCACCAGCGGCGCGACGTACCACAACCCGTACAACAGCGTGTTTCCGAGCGCGCTGATCGCCTACAACATCGATGACGCGCACCAGGTGAAGCTGAGCTACTCGACGCGCATCCGACGCCCCGACGACACGGATCTGCTGGACCCGACGCCCCACTATCTGGATCCCCTCAACATTTCGCGCGGCAACCCCTATCTGCAACCGGAGTACATCCGCGCGCTCGAGCTGGGGCTGCAGCGGACGGCGGACCGAATCACGATGCAGCTCACGCCCTTCGTTCGCCACACGCTCAATGCCGTGCGTACGCTCCGCACGCTCGACAGCAGCGGCGTCATGACGAGGACTTTTGCGAACGTCGCGACGAGCGACGCGTACGGTGTGGACGCCACCATCGCCCGGCGCGGCGGACGGCTGAGCGGGTTTGCGAGCGCGAGCGCCTTCCGGCAGGTCAGCAACGCCGCCAACCTCGGCCCTGGGCTCTCGGCGAAGACGTTCGGCTGGACGGCACGGACGAACGTATCGTTCCGCGTCTCGAGCACGCTCGACGTGCAGACACTGCTATCCTATCAGGCGCCGATGACCGTCGAGCAGGGTCGGATCGCCAGCCGGACGCGGTTCACCCTCGCGGCACGGAAGAAGCTCAAGAACGATCGGATGAGCCTGACGCTGCGCGTGATCGACCCGTTCAATACGTCTCGCGAGAGCTCCACGACGATCGATCCGCGATTCTACCAGGTCTCGGACCGGAGGCGCGCAATCCGTGGGCTGCTGCTCAGCGTTACATGGATGTTTGGGCGCTCGCAACAGCACGGGCGCGACGACCTGATAGGCAACGAAAGTCCGCAGTAGCTCTTGCTGCGAAGCGAGCGCCGCCGTGTCGGGCTCTATCCGCCCGATGGGTGAAGTGCGATCTCATACTCGCCCGAAACAGGGGATTAGTGCCCGATGATTGTCTTTCTGGCTTACGCGATCGTCAGCCGGCTGGCGTATGTCCTGTACGTGGGTTTTGCGCTGCGGCGCGAAGAGCTCTACGGACCGTCCGGAGATTTCCGCCGGTTTCGGCGCAGAGCGTCGTTCGTCATGTACAACGACGCGGTCGCGTTCGTGGCGCTCTGTCTCGCGACGCGCGACACGGTACGCCTTCCCATGCCCCTCGCCGCATCCATCGCGCTCGGAGCGGCGCTTGCGATCATCGGTCTCGGCACCAAGCTCTGGGCGGCGCAAACCCTCGGCAGCGACGCGTACTACTGGCAGAACTTCTTCGAGCCGGAGTTAGCGGGTGAACCGGTATCGAGTGGTCCCTACCGCTTCGTGTCGAACCCGATGTACACGATCGGCTACCTGCAGACGTATGGCCTCGCGCTGATGGTGCGCTCGCTTCCCGGTCTCTTCGCGTCCGCGTTCGCCCAGGTTGCCATCCTCACGTTCTATCTCGTCGTCGAGAAACCGCACTTCGAGCGCCTGCACCGCTCTAGCTGATCGTCGATCCGCGCCGTCTATTCAGGCGCTGATGCGGCGCCTCTTCCTTCTTCTATATGTGATGGCGTTGGGATGCCGAGCCCGTGCCGGCGCAGCCACGGACGAGCCGGAGATGGCCACGCCCGCTGAGCACCCGGACGATCAGGCCGCAGCCGCCGCGGAGCACGCCATGGGCGGAATGGTGGCGGAGGATCTGCATCTGCGGATGACGGTGGTCCGTCCGACCGCACCGGGCGACTCGGCGCGCGCGGCGGCGGTGCTGGCCGTGATGCGCCGCGACCTCGCGCGCTACAAGGACGTCCGCGTCGCCGCGGCCGATGGATTCCGCCAGTACATCCCTGCGGCCGGCGCTCCGGTGCAGCATTTCACGAAGCTGCGCTGGGCATTCGCATCGCGGAATTCGTTCGATCCGTCGCGTCCCACCTCGCTGCTGTATCAGCGCGCGTCAGGAGACAGCAGTCTCGGGCTGGCGGGAGCGATGTTCACCGCACCGGCCCGGATGACGGAAGACGAGTTGAACGCGCGCCTGCCGCTGAGCATCGCGCGCTGGCACCAGCACATCAACTGGTGTCTGCCACCGCTCGCAGAGGCGCGCCGCCGCTGGCGCGAGACGACGATGAACGGCCAGCCGGTATTCGGTCCCAAGTCGCCGATTGCAACGGCCGCAGCGTGCGAAGCGGTCGGCGGCCGGTTCCGCCCGAGGCTGTTCGGCTGGATGGTGCACGTGATGGCCTTCTCGAGCGGCGATCCGTGGAATGGCGGCCATCACTAGCCTTGCTTGACGATTTTCGCCATCGGCAGTAGCACTAGCTCCACGCTCACTTCCCGAAGGGGCATGAATATGCGACGTGTTGAGAGTTTACTCGTTGCCGTTCTGTCAGTGCTGCCGTCCGTCGCGTTGGCGCAGGGTGCGATTCGCGGGCGCGTCGCGGACGCCGCCGGCGCCCCGCTGGCTCGCGCGACGATCACCGCCGACGCGCCCGGGCTTCGGGCCACGAGCGATGACCAGGGTCGCTACGAGATCCGCGGCGTCGCCTCGGGTGTCTACCAGGTGCGCGCCCGGTTGCTCGGTTATCAACCGAAGACGGCGCGCGTGTCGGTGGAGCAGACTCCGGTCGTACAGGACTTCGTCCTGACCGAACAGCCGATCAGCCTGTCGCCGGTGGACGTCGTCGTCGGTTCTCGCGCACGCCACACCGCTGCGGAACAGCTCGCCGTCCCGGTCGATGTCTTCACGTCCGAAATGCTCGCCCGGCAGGGCGTGACCGAAACGGGTCAGATCCTCCAGTCGGTCGCGCCGTCCGTGAATTTCCCGCATCAGAGCGTCACGGACGCAACAGATATCGTGCGGCCGTTCACCCTGCGCGGTCTCTCGCCCGATGAGACATTGGTGCTGATCAATGGTTGGCGCCGGCACCAGATGGCACTCGTCAACACCTTCGCGTATGGCATGGGCGCCGGCTCGAGCGGCGCCGACCTGAACGCCATTCCGTCGAGCGCGATCGACCGCATCGACGTGCTGCGCGACGGCGCGTCGGCGCAATACGGCTCCGATGCGATCGCGGGCGTCGTGAACATGGTGCTCAAGGAAGGGCAATTCACGCCATTCCTGAACACGTCGGTGGGTCGCTATCACCCGAGCGACTATCCGGACGACGGAACGACGGCCAACCTGAGCGGTGGCTGGGGCATCGGCATCGGCCGCGGCTCGCTCGGATTGTTCGGTGAATTCCTCGATCGCCAGCCGACGAATCGCGCGTGGCCCGATCCGTTTGAAGACGCGGGCACGGGCAAGACCGATTCCATCGTCAACGGGCAGGTGATCATCAAGCGCAATCCCGTGGCGGAGCCGAACCATCACTGGGGCGACGGGCTCGAAAAAGACATCATGACGATGGCGAACTTCCGGCTGCCGCTGAATGACCGCGGCACGACGGAGCTGTACAGCTTCGGCGGCTGGAGTTATCGCAAGGGCACGGGCAACGGCTACCGGCGCTGCGCGGTTGACTGCGCGAGCTTCATCAATGCCCGGAGCTGGCCCCAGATCTATCCCCTCGGCTACCTGCCGGAATTCGCGCCCAACGTCAGCGACTATTCAGCCGCCGGCGGTGTCCGCACTGTCACCAACGGCTGGTCGGTCGAGCTCGGCACCGCGTATGGCTACAATCGCTTCGACTACCATCTCCGCCACACGTTGAACGTATCGCTAGGCCCGTGCCTCGATCCCAAGAACCCATGTGCGCCAGGACCCGACAGCATATTGGGCACCGCCGACGACATGGCGAACCAGACATCGTTCTTCGCGGGAAGTCTGCGGCGTGGGGAGTGGACGACAGGGCTGAACGCGGCGAAGTCGCTGGCACTGGGTCTGTCCGCGCCAGTGAACGTCGCTGTGGGAGCCTCGTTCCGGCGCGAGGAGTATCAGATCATCCAGGGCGAGCTCGCGTCTTACGTCGACGGCAATCACCTCGGCCCCGACAGCTCGGCTGGTTCTGACCGCCCGTATTCTCAGGTGTTCCCCGGATTCCGGCCCGCCGATGAATCGAAATCGCATCGCACCAATGCCGCCGGGTACGCCGATCTCGAAACCAATCTGACGCCCTCGTTCCTCGCCAACGTGGCGGGGCGATTCGAGCACTACTCCGACTTCGGCTCGCTCTTTACCGGCAAGGTCGCGTTCCGGCTGCAGCCCTCACGGCAGTTCACGATCCGTGCGGCCGGAAGCACGGGCTTCCGAGCACCAGGCCTCAGTCAGTCGCATTTCAGTCACGTCAACACCAACGTCATCGGCGGTGTGGTGACCGACGTGCTGATCGTGCCGGTGGCCGACAGCGCGGCCCGCCTGTTTAACTCCAAGCCGCTGCGCGCGGAGAAGTCCGTCAACCTGAGCGCGGGGTTTGCGTTCAGTCCGAACGACAACGTCACCTTCACGGTCGACGCCTTCCAGATCCGGATTGACCACCGCATTCTCCTCAGCGCGACGTTCAGCGACAGCGTGACGGGGGCGATCCTTGCGTCGCATGGCTTCACCAATGTGAGCGGCCTACAGTATTTCACGAACGGTCTCAACACGCGCACGCGCGGTCTCGATGTGACGGGATCCCTGCGGATGCCGGCCGGCACGGGGACGATCGATTGGTCGGCGGCGGTGAATTACACGAACAACAAGATCCTGCACGTCGATCCGCGGCCCGCTGTTTTCAACGGCACACCCTCAACCGTGACCAGCCTCATCGACTCGGTCACCTATATCGGCATCACGGAAGAGCGGCCCGATTGGCGCGGCACGCTCACGGGCGAGTATTCGGCCGGCCGCGTGCATGGCTTGCTGAGAGGCTCATACTACGGCAAGTTCTCGTCGGCACAGCCCGGCTACTGCGACCTGTGCCGCGAGCGGTACGGCTCGAAGTCGCTGTTCGACGCAGAGGTCGGTTATCGGTTTGCGAGTGTCGACATCTCGCTCGGTGTGCGGAATCTGTTCGACACCTATCCCGATCAGCCGAGCTCGAAGGTGATCGTCGATTCGTTCAACGACCGGTCGATGGATTTCAACAACAACTTCGGCACCTTCCCCTGGGCGGCGGCCTCGCCATTCGGATACAACGGCCGCTATCTGTACGCCCGCGCGGAAATGCGCTTACTGCAGTAGCGCGCTGCAACAATGAAAAGCGTGCCCTGGCGATGGACGGCCAGGGCACGCTTTTTTGCCATGCGGGACTTAGTAGTTGAAGCGAAGCGTCATGCCCATCGTTCTCGGCTGGTTCGTCAGGAAGCCCACTCGCGCCCGCAGTCCACGCTCCCGGTCCAGCGCGAGAAGGGCTCGCTCATCGGTGACGTTGTTCACGAAAACCGAAGCCTCCCAACTCGCGCGCGTCAACCCGACCCGGAAATTGAGAAGGCTGTACGCCGGCAACAATGGATCGAACGTGAATGTGTTTTGCGTCAGCGGTCCGCCGATCGTGCCGGGGAACGAATGGATGTTGACGGTGCCGATCCCTGGTGTGAGATCGTCGATCTGCGTATAGCGCGAGCCCACGTACTGATAGCTGCCGCCGATGGACAACCGCGAGCCCGCGGCGAGCGACCAGCCATACGTGATGGCCGCGCTCCCCTGAACCTGTGGGACGCTGGGGAGGCGGTTCCCTGATTTGATCCCTGAGATGATCGTCGTCGCGCCTGACGTATCCGTGGTCGTTACGGTGGACTGCAACTTGGCGTCGTTCAGTCCGGTAGAGAACGAGAGATCCCAATGGTCGTTCGGAGTAGCCGTGACTTCCAGCTCGAGGCCCTGGCTGCGGGACTTGGGCACGTTGAAGATCAATCGCGAAGAGCAGGTTCCTGCGGTGAGGACCAGCTGCAGGTCGCGAATGTCCATGTAGAATGCGGACGCGTTGATGGACGCTCGGCCACCGGCCAGACGAGACTTCACCCCCACCTCATAGTTCCACGCGGTCTCATCTTTCCAGGAGTTGTGCCCGCTGAAGGTAATGGAGTCCTGCTTGGAGCAGATCGGGAGATTCAACGGGTCGTTGATGCCGCCCAGCCGGAATCCTTTAGAGACTTGCGCGTTGAGGGTGAGCGCATCGGAAGCCTTGTAGCTCGCGATCAGGCGGGGTGCCACACCGTTCGCTTTGGTCGAACCGGGTGTGGAGACCAGCGAGGTCCCGGTGTTGTTGTTCGTGAAGATGCCGTCGAAAATCTGCTGGCGGTCTTCCTTGAAGTTGTAGTACCGCAGGCCCCCGGTCAGGTCGAACTGTGGACCTGCGGAGATCGTCGCCTCGCCGAAGACGGCGCCCTGCTTCAAGACGTAGTCCAGATCGGACCAAAACAGGTGGTCCTTCGGCGCGCGGAGTCCTTTGGTGAATCCGTTGGGCGCACCCAGAATCGGCGCCGCGAGCGTATCGAACCGCGACACGAAGAGATCCTGGCCATAGTGGCGCTTATTGTTGCTGTAGAATCCTCCCACGAGCCACCGCAGCCGCCCCGCCGCTCCGGAGAGCCGGACCTCCTGCGTAAACACTTTGGACTTCGTGTTGTCGTTGAGCGGAGAGTCCAGCTCGTAGATCGACTGCGGGAGATTGAGAGTGCCCCCGGTGACGCTCGCGGTCAGCGCGGTCGCATCGCGCACGACGAGGATGTTGCGCCGCGTGTAGGCGCTGATCGACGCCACGCTCACCTTCCCAAAATCATATTGCAGCTTCACATCGCCGAGCATGAACTCGTCGGTATAGGGTTCTGCGAGCTGCGTGAAGAGCCGTCGTCCACCCAGCGTCACCGGGGGACGCGATGTGGTGTACGGGTTTGCCAGAATGTTGAACGTGTCGATACGGTTCCACCCATCCATCTTCACATTCTGATACACGAGGCCCGGCGTAATACTGAACCGACCACTCGGCGCTATCCGGAATGCAGCTCGCGCACCGGAGCGGACGCCGCCATTGACGTTCGGATTGACTTTCAGGTTGGGCTGCGTCGCATCCATCCACCCGCCGAGGCGGTTGCTGTAGCCGGCGATACGAAACGCCCCTTTCTCGCCCACCGGCACGTTGAAGCCAACCTTGGCGCTGTTCTCGGGGTCGCCGCCGTCAATCCAGCTGAGGCCGGCTTCGCCAAACGTGCTGCTCACACCTGGTTGGGGTTGGCTGCTGATGTAGCGCACGGTTCCTGACAGTGAACCCGCTCCGAACAACGTTCCCTGTGGGCCGCGCAGCACCTCGACGCGATTGACATCAAACAGGTCGAGGTCTGGCGTGAACAGCGAAAGGGAGATCGGCACATCGTCCAGATACGCACCCACGTCCTCTTTGACGCCGGGCTGGTCACGCGCGATCTGTCCCGACGAAGCACCGCGGATGGCCGGCTGACTTTGACCAGGGCCCAGATTCTGCACGCTGAACCCAGCCACGTTCGCCGCGATCGCTTCGATGTTGTCCGCTCCCCGAAGGCGCAGGGCCTGCGCGGTAGGAGCAGCGATGGAGAGGGGAACGTTGACCAGCTCCTGCTCGCGCAGCATAGCCGTCACCGTGACCGCTTCCAGCTCCACCGCCTGCATCACGATATCGACCGTGACTTCCGCACCCGGGCCGACCTGGACGTCCTTCTGGGAAACTGTTCGCAAGCCGGGCAGCGACGCGGACACGGTGTAAGGACCGGGCACGATGTTGGAGAAGCTGTAGCCGCCGTCCGCGGTCGTTGTCGCACGGCTGGACGCGCCGATGTTTTGGTTCGTCGCCCTGACCACGGCTCCCGACAACGCGGTGCCTTGGGCGTCGCGTACCACACCCCTGATCCGACCGCCTTGCGCATGCGCCTCCCCCGGGACGCCGGACAGAATGGCGCCGAGTGCGGCGAGGCTCAGGAAACCCTTCCGGACGATGCTCATACACTCTCCTGTTGGAAGCGTGGGCTCGGTAGCGTGAATACGGCTCCCGCAAAAGACTGTCAAGTGCATCGCGTCAAACACAAAGCCAAACCGCCGGACAGCGTGGCTGCCCGGCGGTTATTGGTTTCGTTGCTGTGGCTGCGTTTACATCCTGGCGCCCATCCCCGCGCCCGCTCCCATTCCCGCTCCGAGCCCCGCGCCTTCCATATAGAACTTGGCGCCGACTGCGGCAGCCAATGGGAATTCTACGAGCATCACGGCCGTCGAAACGAGTGTGAGATTGTGCGGCATCAATCCCATCGGCCACATGAACGCCGCGTTCAAGAGGCCACCCAGGAACCAAGCGGCCAAGCCCGCCTTCACCGCCGTTGCCGGACCCGCGCCGTAACGCGGCCGAATGGCGGCATACAACCACACCAGGAACACACCAGCGACGAAATCGAGGAATACGAACCACAGGATCGTGTTGCCAGCGATAGGTGGTTTGCCCAACGCCTGCATCGCCGCCGCCATCTGCGCCTTGAGAACGACGCCGTAGAGCACGTAGTCGACGATGTTCAGCACGACCCCGGCAATCAGGCCGCCGATCAGCACCTTCTGCAGGTTGATCTTGCCCATCGAGCACCCCCGCAACTAAGAGAGGACAGCCGTGGCCCGACCCCCCGACCCTGGATCACCGCCGCCACGGTACGGAATTGGACGGCACTCGTCAAGTCACGGCACCATCAAGACGGCGACCAGCCCCCCCATTCCATCGGAAACCACCGCGACGCCCCCCGGCACAACCCATTCTTTTCCATCGACGACCAGATTGAAATAGTAGGTGCCCGGCGGCAGCAACAGCGCGGCCTCCCAGATGTCACAGCCGAGGCCGTGAATGTCGACGGGCGTCCACGCATTCCAGCTCCCCGCAATCGCAACCGATTGTGCGCCGCTCAGCCGGAAACGCACGACGAGGGAGTCACCACGATGTTGCGCGATGAGCGGTTGGAGCAGGGGTGCGGTCGGCGCGGCGGAGCTGGCGGCCGCTGAGGAAAGGGCGCGGCGTGTCGTGAAGATCCGAACGCCGCCGCCGACGAAGCCCGCGCGGGGCAGTCCCTGAAAGGGATCGCGCAGGTAGTTGCCGCCTGACGCTTCCACCGCGATCGCTGGAGTGACGAAGTACTGCAGCGAGGCGCTCGCCGCGCCCGTCGAGCCGTATGCGGGGCTCACGCGCGCGCTGAGCCACAGCGACGCGAGCACACGCGGCTTGTCCATGGTCGCGCCGGCCACGAGATCGGTGTACCACGACCCGTAAAACTGGGT
>WNFE01002549.1_pt1 | contig 13435 bp, 11 predicted proteins | sample 5400451 | NCBI WGS metagenome assembly WNFE01 (sample SAMN13153344, study PRJNA577476) | soil metagenome | isolation source: 200 cm saprolite under Douglas fir tree site 2 hole 2 | place: USA:California | collected 2015-04-18 | reverse complement strand
GACGCCACCGCCTGGTTCCCCAAAAGCGAACATCGGCTCTAGTCTGACCCCCGCCACCTATCACTGCTGTTAATCTCGCTCACAAATAATCGCGATGCCTTGTCCGCCGCCGATGTACGCCGTGGCCAATCCGTACCGGCCGCCGCGTCGAAACAATTCGTGGAGCAGAGTCAGGACCAGACGCGTTCCGGTAGCGCCCAGCGGATGTCCCAGCGCAATCGCTCCGCCGTTCGAGGTCAGTTTCGCGATCAATCGATGAACCGGTGGCGCTCCCGATACCGGTGCAGCAGCTCTTCGAGAAAACCTTCGTAGGTAAACTCAGCCAGATCGTATTGCGGGCGCAACTTGAAAAGAATCGGCATCGCGACGCGCCAGGCCATCCACTGGCGCGGGTAATCTTTCAAATCCCAGCGCCGCCGCAGAAAACTTTCCACGACTGAGATTTCCTGCTCCGTCAGATTATTAACATCGGCGGTGAACGGCACGGGTTTGAACGAGCGTCGCAGGGCAGGATCGGAAATCGGCGATGCAAAAACTTCGGTGAAGGCCGGAGCTTCCGCCTGGCGCTCGCGGACGACGACTGTGCCGGCCACGAGATCGCCGATTCGCTGGTCGCGGTCGGTGGCAAAAACGGAGATTAGGCCAATCGAGTAAAAGGGTGGAACAATGATATCGGCCAACCGCACGAGATTTCGCACCATGGCTTCAAAGAAACTAATCGGACGGCCGTCTTCGCGAATCACGCGCAGCTTCAGCCAACGCTTACCCGGGGTTTGGCCGCGCCACAACCACTCAAACAAGACGAAGTAGCCGTCCCAAACGACGAAAGCGATGACGACGAGCAGCGCCCTGACCCACTTTGGCATACTCGAAAACTGGTTTCCGAAATCAGAAACATCCGAAATGATCGCGAAAACAATGACGAGCACGATCAGCGCGACGATCTGAATCGTGTGATCGATCGCACAGGCGATGAAGCGATTGCCAATCGACGCCAGCGCAAAATGGAGCGGGACACGCTCAGGCGTTTCGATTACCAGGGTTTCATCGGTTTCAATAGCTGCAGACATCACGCTTTGATTGCTACTTGTCTTAGCACTTCCGACACTGCTTCGGGATAAAGTTTGTGCTCTTCGATCAGGATCCGCGCTGATAAACTCTCAACTGTGTCCGTGTCGCAAACGGGCACGGCACGCTGCTCAATTATTGGCCCGCCATCAAGTGTTTCATCAACAAAATGCACCGTGCATCCGGACGTTTTAACGCCATGCTCAAGCGCTTGTCGCTGCGCCTCGAGACCGGGAAAAGCCGGCAGGAGGCTCGGATGAATATTCAAAATGCGACCGCGATACGCGGCGATGAACTCGGGCGAAAGCATCCGCATGTAACCCGCCAGACAAACGAGATCGACGTTCTTCGCTCTTAAGGCGGCCACGATTTCACGATCGTGTTCCGAGCGCTTGCGCCCGCGCCGCTCGATGACGAGCGTTTCGATTCCGCGTTCCTTCGCTTTGGCCAGGCCGGCGGCGTTCGTCCTGTCGCTAATCACAATCGCGATCTCAGCGTTCGGAATTCGCTCCTCACGCACCGCATCGGCCAGCGCGACCATGTTTGAGCCCCGGCCGGAAATCAAGATTCCGATCCGCGCGCGCGGCACAGCTGCTAAATCCGAGGACATTCATTTACCCGCCTCGCCGAAAATCTGACTGAGATGGTGCTTCAGGTGCACGACGTAATCCTTCATCAGATATTCAAGTGTGACCGGTTCGCTCTTGCTGACAGTTTCAAAGGCAATTGCTTGCAGGCTGTGTTGCGTGCAGCGGTGCGCCAGCTTCTCTGGCGGCGCGCATGACATCACATGCAGCAGGTGAAGGTTGTACGCTCGCCACAACTCGACGAGTTGTGGCCACGAAGCCTTCTGATATTGCTGCACCCGCACCCAGCCGTCCTGTTCGTAACCAGGAAACAACAGATCATCTTTTAGTTGCGCCAGCACAAACCGCGCATGATTGTTGGTCGCCGAGTCTATCAGATGACCGATAGTCTGCTTTGATGACCACCCTTCCGGAGAGAGTGCTGCTTCACTCTGGCTTTCGCTGAGCTGGAGCAGGCGCGGCGCCGCCGCCTCAATCGTTTGCCTGAAATCTTCGAGCCATTGATCCATTTCCATTCTTCCTTCAGCTAACGAGCGTAGCTAACTTTCTGGTCGCCTTTCGTAACCCGCCCGATTTGATAACAGGCCTCGCCCGATGACTCAACCTGAGCTTTGATCTTCGCGGCATCCGGCTCCGCCCCGATGATCACCATCCCCACGCCCATGTTAAAGGCGCGGAACATCTCCGCTTCGGCGACATTGCCAATCTCTTGCATGACTTTGAAGACCGGCAGAACCGGCCACGAGCCGAGCTGGATCTCAACACCCGTTCCTTCCGGCAGAATCCGCGGAATGTTTTCCGTCAGGCCGCCGCCGGTGATATGCGCCAGTCCTTTAATTAGTCCGCCATCAAGCAGGTCTTCGAGCACACGCAGATAACTCAAGTGCGGGCGCAGCAGCGCTTCGCCGACCGTGGCGTTGAGCGCTTTCAGATAAAGATCCGGCGCGCATTTGGCGATTTCAAAAAAGAGTTTGCGGGCCAGCGAGTATCCGTTTGTGTGCAGACCAACCGAAGGCAAGCCGAGCACGACGTCGCCTGGCGCAATCGCGCGGCCATCGATAATCTTTTCGCGATCGACAACCCCGACGATGAATCCCGCGATGTCGTATTCCCCGTCGGCGTAAAAGCCGGGCATCTCGGCCGTCTCGCCGCCGAGCAACACGCAACCATTTTCAAGACAACCGTTCGCGACCCCTTCGACAATGGCGGCGACAGTTTCCGGCGCAAGCTTTCCCGTCGCGATGTAGTCGAGAAAGAAAAGCGGGCGGGCGCCCTGCACCAGAATATCGTTCGTGCAGTGGTTGACCAGATCGCGCCCGACGGTATGGTGCGTGCTCGTCGCAAACGCGATTTTCAGTTTCGTGCCGACGCCATCAGCGGACGCGACCAGCACAGGCGCGCGCATCTGCGGAAACGCGCCGTCGAACATGCCGCCAAAGCTGCCAATCTCAGATAACGTGCGCGTGTTGAACGTCGTTCGCGCTAGTTCTTTGATTCTTTCGGTCGCGCGGTTGGCGGCATCAATGTCCACGCCGGCCGACGCGTAGGTGGTTGGTTTGGTCATAGTTCAGAGTTCAACCTTCAGGTTGCTCCTTTTGCTCCAGGCAAGCTAAAGCTAGATGAACTCTGAACTTCACTTACTTCTTCGCTTTCGCCTTCGGCGGCGGCCCGAAATCACCGTACGCGATAAAACCCGATCGCGACGAATCATCTTTCTGCGCTTCGCGGCCGGCCCAAAGGTCTTCCTTTGCTTCCCTGGCAGTCTTGATGTCGTACAGCTTTCCCGAATCCAGTTTGCCCTTCGACGTGATCGTGACCTCGCCCTGCAAATCCGTGCGATAGAGTTTCGCGTTCGCTGCTTTCAAGCGATCCAGCACGACCTGCGCCGGATGTCCGTAGCGATTCCACGCGCCGTCAGAAATGATCGCGGCTTCGGGCTGGGCGCGCTTAATGAAGTTGTCCGTAGTCGCATACTTCGATCCGTGGTGCGCGACCTTGATCACGTTTGCCTTCAGATTCAAGTCTTTACCGAGCATCCGCTCTTCGGTTTGCGCCTCGGCGTCACCCATGAACAGCATCGAAAACTCGCCGTAATCCAGTCGCAGCACGATCGAGTTGGCATTCGTTTCGTTGCCACCGGCTTTCATTTGATCTTTCGTGAAGAAGGGCTCGGTGGGCCCGAGCACAGTCAGAGTCGCGCCGCCGCCGAGATCGTATTTCTTCCCCGGTTGCGCTTTTTCGTGCTGCGCGCCGTTTTGTTTCAGCGCGGCCGCGTATTCATCGAAGAAGCCGTTAACCGTTTTGACTTTGCTCTTTTTCGGAGGCGGCGGCGGCGGCGGAGCGGCCTTCGCCTTTGACCCTTTGCCGCCCGGTTTCGCTTCCGGCAAGGGCGTGGAGAGATCGACGCCATTGTCGATTACGGTTCCGACTTTGATAGCGCTCAGCACTTCATCCGCTCCGCCGATGTGATCGGGATGTGGGTGCGTGGCGATGAAATAGTCCAGGCGCTCGACTTTGTAACGCTTCAATGCATCGAGCACAACTTTGCCTTTGCCCGCGTCGCCCGCGTCGATCAGAACGGACTTGCCGCCCGGCGCGATGATCAGAATCGAATCACCTTCGACTGGTCCGACGTCGAGCACGTGGATCTGCAACTCTCCGGTAGGCTTCGGCGCGCGCGCACGCCACCACGGCAATCCAATCTTCCAGAACCCAATCGCGCCGGCGCCGAGCAGCAGCACCAGCACCGCAATCGCACATCCGCATCCGCGTGTACTTCGCTTCACCTAAAGTGGAACTCCGTTTCAGAAAACTTTCGATCTTTACTTTACTACGCACGCCAGAGCTATGAGAACTTCACGCGTTCGAGCACCAGCAATCCGATCGACACCAGCGCGAGGGCGTACATCACGGGATGAATCTCACGGCGGCGGCCGGCCATCAGATACAGCCCCACGTGCGAGATGAATCCCCACAGAATTCCCTGCGTGATCGAGAAGGTTAGCGGAATCAGAATCAAAGTTAGAAAGGCGGGCACGCCTTCTTCGAGTTTTGAAAATTTGACTTGGCCGATGCTCGTGAACATGGCCGCGCCGACCAGAATCAAAACCGCGGCGGTGGCAAAGGGCGGCACCATGCCCGCCAGCGGCGCGATGAAAAAGCACGGCAGGAAACAAAGCGCGGTGAACACCGAAGTCAATCCGGTCCGTCCGCCCATCTGGATGCCCGCGACGCTTTCGATGTACGCGGTGCCCGAAGACGATCCCGCCAGGCCCGCGCCCATCGTCGCCAGCGAATCCACGATCAACCCCTGTCGCAAATTTCGCGGATGACCGTGCTCATCCAGCAGGCCGCCGGCGTGCGCGACGCCGATGAATGTCGAGATGGAATCGAAAAGGTCTGTGAAAAGAATCGAGATGATCGACGGCAGCAGACTGAGCTTCAAAGCGCCGAAGATGTCGAGCTTGAAAAAGACACTCTTGAAATCCGGCAGACTGAAAGCTTGCGAAGGCGCGCTTACCAGTCCGAGCGCCCACGCAATAATCGTTACGATAACGATGGCGGCGAGAAACGCAAACGGGTTCTTTCGCGCCATCAGGAAAGCTGAAATCGCGACTCCGAGAATCGTCAGCAGTGCAGGCTTGCCTAAGTGTCCAAGCTTTACGAACGTAACCGGATCCGCAACGATGAACCCGGCGTTCTTCAGACCGATGAAGGTCAGAAAGATGCCGATGCCCGCGGCGGCGGCAATTCTGATTTCAGTGGGAATCGCTTTGGCGATCGATTCGCGAATAGGAGTGACTGAGATCAGCAGGAAGATAGCTCCCGCCCAAAAAATGATTCCCAGCGCCGTCGGCCACGGCACGCCTTTGCCTAAGATTATCGTGAAAGTGAAGAACGCGTTGATGCCCATGCCCGGCGCGACCGCGAACGGCAGCTTTGCGTAAACGCCCATCAAGAGCGTCATCGTGAAGCAAACCAGGACCGTCGCCGTCAGCACACCGCCAAACGCCATTCCGGTTTTGCCGCCGGCCGAAAGAATTTGTGGATTGACGACGACGATGTAAGCCATCGTGAAAAAAGTCGTGATGCCGGCGATGGCTTCGGTTTTGAGGTTATGCTCCTGGGTGGCTGACGAGTCCATGTCGCGGTGTGATCATGAGGTCAGTACCACCCGCGTCAGCGGGTGGGTCAAACACTCAATACCGTGTTGCATTTTGGATCCACCTGCTGACGCAGGTGGTACTGACCTCGTTACGCGCGTTGAAGCAATCACAGAGTCTCACTTTAAAATCGCGCTCAATTCTAGCAAGGCTGTTTCAATATCAGCACGTGAAACGTCGTAATGCGTGACCATGCGTATGGCCGAGCCGAACCCCGACCCGAGCACGCCGCGTTCACGCAGTTGCGCGCAGATCGCGTCGGCCGCCATGCCGGTTTCAGCGACGTCGAAGATCACGATGTTGGTGACGACTTTCTCCGGATCGATCTTCACGCCCGGCAGCGCGGCCAAACCTTCAGCCAGCAGTCGCGCGTTGGCATGATCTTCGTGCAGGCGCTTTGGCGATTCTTCGAGCGCAATCAGTCCGGCCGCCGCGAGCACGCCGGCCTGGCGCATGCCGCCGCCGAGCATCTTGCGGACGACGCGCGCCTCGTCGATGAAGACGCGCGTGCCGAGCAGCATCGATCCCACCGGCGCGCCCAGGCCCTTCGACAGGCAAAACATTACTGAGTCCGCGGGACGCGCGAGCGCGGCGACCGTTTCGCCGAGCGCGACTGCGGCGTTGAAGATGCGCGCGCCGTCCAGATGCACCGGCAAATTCATTTCATGGGCCCGCGCGCAAATATCTTCCGTGCGTTCGCGCGTCAAAACCGAGCCGCCCGCGAGATTGTGAGAATTCTCGAGGGCAATCAAACCAGTCGGCGCGACATAATAAGCGTTGTTCTTATGAATCGCCCCGGCAATTTCGTCCCAGGTCAGAATGCCGCTGCCGTCACGGCTGCGAACCGGCCGGGCGAGCGCGCCTGAGAACGCCGACATGGTCGCCATCTCGAAATTGAAGATGTGGCCGCGTTCTTCGATGACGACTTCTGCCCCCGGCCGCGTGTGCAGCTTGACTGCGGTCTGATTACCCATCGAGCCGGTGGGCACAAAGATCGCCGCTTCCTTCTCAAAGATTTCCGCCGCGCGTTCCTGCAGATGATTGACCGTAGGATCTTCGCCGTAAACGTCGTCGCCGACTTCGGCTTCGGCCATCGCACGGCGCATCGCGGGCGTGGGTTTCGTGACAGTGTCGCTGCGTAGATCGATCATGCTTTGGCGGGAGACTTTATCACAGAATCGCGGATGGAATAACGGGTCGAGTTGAGGTGATCGCGGGCAGAGTTAACGACCGGCGGCGAGGGCCAGCGCTGCTGCTTCTTCCTGCTGGTCCGGTTTTGATCGGATTCTTCGCGATGATCCTTTTGCCCCTGTCGAGTCGTCAAAAGACGATCGCGCAATCTGTTCGCCGTCAGTCTTTTGGGGTGTCGAAAGAAAGTGGCACTGACCCTCGAAGATTGCGCCAGGTTGAATTGCGAGCGCCGGCGTTTCGATGTTTCCGATCACGCGCGCATTGCTGCTGAGTTCCACGCGCTCAGCAGCCCGAATATCGCCCCGCACTAAACCGTCGACAATCGCCGTCGCTACGAAAATGTTCGCCTGCAGTTCCGCCGTCTCGCTTACGATCAGTGTACCCGTTTGCGAACGCAGAACGCCGGCGACGTAGCAATCGATGCGCAAAGTTCCTTCGAAGTTGAATTGGGAAGCCGGCGCAGGGTTATCGACGATTTTCGGAGCAGGCCTCAGGCTGTCGAGCCAGGCTTCGAAGTACGAAGTGGTATCAAGCGGAAGATCCGCGAACTCGCCGCGGGAAGAGTCGTCCGCCAGAGACTCTCGGTTAGTTTGTGATTCGCGAGCAGCCACTTCGTCCCCCAGGTTCGATCCGATTGCTATCTGCCGCTATGTTCATCTTTCAGGATGCGGCAATCGCCCTGAAAGACGGCGCCCGGCTTTATACAAAGCGAACGGGTCGAGATGTTGCCATTGACTATCGCTCCCGGCCCTACCTCGACACGTTCATGACCGATGACATCGCCGTTGACTATGCCGCTAATCATCGCCACGGCCACGTCGACGCACGCGTCCACCTTCGCCGAGGCATCGACGATGAGCGTACCTTTCTCTGAGAACACGCGGCCCGCAATGTGACCGTTGACGCGGAGCATGTCTTTGAAATTGATCTCTCCGTCAAGTTCCGCGATCGATTCAACGACGCCATTTTTCGGACGCTGCCTGACGGTCAGGCTGTTGCTGCTCACGCCTAACTGTCCGGAGATTATTCCATCCACCGCCAGCCGGCCGCGATATGTTGCTTCGCCCTGGAGCACCGGGACGCGCGGCTGAAAGCCATTCTGCCGGCTCGATTGCAACGGCGGTTGGGTCGCGTTTGGTCGCTTTTGCGTTTCAGCTCCAGCCAGCGCGTTGGGCAGACGACGAGGAACCTCGACCGGTACGGCAGTTAATGCACTACGGATCGGATTTTCAGTTCCTGACCCGGTCTTCACTGTAGGCTCGCGCTTGAGAGCCGGCTTCGCGCCTGGGGGCATCGTCGTTCTCCACGGAAACCGTTTCGTACAGCTTCGAAGTGAGCTCGAATAATTCTAGTGGGAAGAACTCGCCTCAAACTTCACGGCGAGTCATTCGAAGAGCAGACCGCCTTGGGTGGCGCGCACAGTATCACAGGCGCGCGGTGGGGTTCAAGAGATTTTCGCCCTGAGCGAGCCGGAGTTACTGCGCCAGCGGCGGGGCTTCGAACGATCCAGTTTGCAGCTGCTACTTCGAATTCTGAATACTCAGCGCCAGGATATCGTCCAGCGCGCAGACGGCGGCGCGATTCGCGACGGTCGGAAACTTCACGTTTTTCAGCTCGACTGAGGAGTTCCCGGTGATCGTGGCCGCGCCGATTCGGACAAAACCTTTGCCAAAGTCCACGTAGACGGGCACCAGCATTTTGAATTTGTCAGAAACACCCGACTGAGTAATCTGGCCGGAAAGGCTCAGTCCGTCGGCAGCAAGTTGATACTCGAAGCGATAACGCGGCATTTCAGTGCCGTAAACCCACTCGTTGAAAAACCAGTCCATCCGGCCGTTCCCGTCCAGATCCATCTGCCTGGTCATGTGTTTCTCGACTGTTTTTTTCAGGTCTTCAGTGGAAACGTCCTCGTTGTAATGCGACTTGATAAAGTCCTGCATCATGGCCATGAAACGTTTGTCGCCGTTGCGCGGATCAGACATCATCATTCGCAGCATGTGCAGGATGTAAGCGCCTTTCGGATAAACCAGAAACTGGTAAGCCAGGCCGGTCTTGCCAGTCCTCAATCTGGACCCCTGGGTGACGGATCCGACAGTGTAGGGCTTAAGGTCATGGGTTCGTGGACTCGACTGAGTGATTCGATCCCGCTGCTTGTTCCAGAACTCGATAAAGCGGTGCTCGTCGCGCAGGACTTGTTGGACGTAGAGCGAGGCTGAAAACTCAGCGAAGCCTTCGCTCATCCACTGGTCGTGATAACTTTTCCAGCCGACCATGTGGCCCCACCACTGGTGCGCAATCTCATGCGGGGCCACATACTCGAAGAAGTCGTCGGTAGCCGCGCGGACGTTGCCGCCAGTTGCCAGGTAACGTTGCGTCTGATCCATAAACGCGGTGAACGGCATGTAAACCAGTGTCGGCCATGCCTGACCGAAATTCGGAGCGGGCTGTTGAGTCAAAGCCAAGCGATTGAAAGGAAGCTTGCCAAAGTAAGCATCATAAAGACGGGTAGCGTTCTGGGCATCCGCCAACATTGAACTGGCCATCCCCATCGTGTTCATTGAGCCAAGCTCTTCTGCCCCCCTCATAAAATTAGGAGTGGATTCGTTCGCGAAAAACTCGATGTTGTATCCGGTGGTGCTATCGAGCACCTCCCTTTTCTTAAAGTCTCCGTAGTTAAAGGCGTCCACCGCCACGGCAACTTCCCCGCTCGACCATTTCGCCAACAGACCGTTGCCATTTTCCTCGGGCGCTGCCGGCGCCGTCACAGTTCCCGTGCCGATCAGTATCTTGTTCTTGGGATAATGGTACGTAGTGTCAAACGTTGCCCGGTCGCCGAAAGCCGTTCCTTCATTATTGGGATACCAGGTGGATCGAGGTATCAGAAAGAAGTTGCCGTTGCCGATATCAATCAGTGCATCACTTCCCGCATATTCGATGTTGAGCTTGAAAGTCTTTCCCACTTCCAATGGCTCCGGCAGGATAACTCCAAAGTCCGCATCCTCGTTTTTGCTCTCCTGGACAAAATCCAGATCGCGGCCCTGTTCGTTGCGCACATGGGAAACTCGGAGCGTTGGAAACAGACTGAAAGGAAGCACGCGCGCGCCGGCATCAAGCCCGCGGATGGTGATGGTATCGCTACAGGTGAGCTTGGCGCCGCGGATTACAGTATCAACATCGTGATGGGTAATATCGTAGATGCGGTGATCCTCGTTGCTCGAGACCGTACCCTTCGCGTATTCGTCGGCCCGATGAAACGCGGTCCAGCGTCCGAAGTCAGTGTCGCCGTAACTCGAGAGCAGGACCTCCTCAGGAGAAACGCTCGGAATTCCCAGCGGGTCGTACTGAAAAATTAGCTTGTTATAGCGCTTGCCATTGATGAATACGGTGAAGAAGCCGGGACGCTGAGGATTGTAGAGGTCGACGAGCGTTCGCAATTCAACATTACGACGAAGGGTCTTGCGCAACAGCACCTGATTGTCGCGATAGGCGTCCTGCGCGCGACCGGCCTGCGGCCCATTCGTACCCACGTGGGCCTGCGCTGACGACTTGATTTCATCAAATGTCTTGTCGGTAAAACGAAAAACCAGTTTATCGAACGACTCGCTGATTGTCGGCTGGTCGGTGAAGAGTTCCAGGCTGCGCTTCTCAGTCTCAGTCGGCGGCGTCAGGGTCAGTTCACCTTCGCCAAGGAAGACCGCGCCCACCATGCGGTCGTTGACTGCGGGCGCAAAGTAGATTTCGCCGCTGCGTAAAGTGAAAGTCGCGGCGTCTCGCTTCAGAACCAGATTGTTAACCGTCGCAAACGGCCCGGCGAAATCACCAGCGCCCTTCGCATGAAGCCGCAACTGCTGATACACAGGATCACCAGTTGCCTTTGGGCTGGCCACTGTAACCGCTGCTTCGATGGGCGCGATCTCCAGCTTCAGGTCCACGGTCGCGAGCGCTCCGTCCTGGACTCTCACGTCGTCGCGTCGCGCGTCGCTGAAACCCCTGGCAGATACCGTGAGTGAATAGGACCCAGCCGGCAGCGCCGCGACCTTGTAATGGCCTTGCTGATCTGTTACCGCGGTGAATGTTTGGTTAGTGATCGGGTCAGTTACGATCACCGTGGCGCCAACGATGACCGCGCCTTTCGGGTCGGTAACCTTTCCTTCGATGCGTCCGCCCGCACTGTGGACGATCAGCAGCGGTGTTGCCAAAAGCGCCAGCGAGAGTATTAGCAGCGCCTTCTTGAAAACCCTTTGTTTCATCGAAACTACCTCGGAAGCAAATCAGGAAACGAGAGGACTAAAGCCCGAGAGTATTGCTGACGCCGCGCATTATTGGCCTTCACTGTCAGCCAGTCAAGCACCACGCGTGTTGTCAGCTTCTGTCGTCGCGTGGCATCCTCTTCTCGGCAAATCGATGTCCGTCCAGAGCAAGACCAGAACCAGACTACTCCGCCGCATGGGCGAGGCCATTGCCGACTTTCGCATGATCGAAGACGGCGATCGCGTCATGGTATGCGTGTCGGGCGGAAAGGACAGCCACACGCTGCTCGATTTGCTGCTCGACGTGCAGCAGCGCGCGCCGGTCAGGTTCGATGTGCTGGCCGTGAATCTCGATCAAAAGCAGCCTGGCTTTCCCGCTGAGGTTCTGCCGAACTATCTGCGAGATCGCGGTGTTCCGTTTCGCATCGTCGAGCGCGACACCTACTCGATCGTGAAGCGCCTGGTGCCCGAGGGCAAGACAACATGCGCGGTTTGCTCGCGTCTGCGGCGCGGCATCCTTTACAACGTGGCCGTCGAAGAAGGCTGCACCAAGGTTGCGCTCGGTCATCACGCCGACGACATCATTGAGACGTTTCTGTTGAATCTCTTTTTCGTCGGCGCCTTGAAAGCGATGCCTCCGGTGCTGCGTTCGAACGACGGGCGTAACACGGTAATTCGGCCGCTGGCTTACTGCCGCGAAGTTGACGTTGGGGAGTTCGCGCGCAGCGCGCAGTTCCCGATCATTCCCTGCGACCTGTGCGGCTCGCAGCCGAACCTGAAACGCGCGCGCGTCAAGCGGCTGATCGAAGATCTCGAAAAAGAGATTCCGCACGTGCGGGCGTCGATGCTGACCGCGCTCTCGAAAGTTGTGCCGTCGCACCTGATGGATCCGAAGCTGTTCGATTTCACGAAGCTACAAAGCGGCGTTGGTGATGTCGAAGCCGAACTCGATCTGGCGTTGGGCCACACGGACAGCGAGCCGGCGCTGGTGGCGATCGCCTGAGCAATTAGCCACAGAGACACAGAGGCACAGAGAAAAACAGAAGGAAGGCAGAATGCAGAAAGCAGTAGGCAGAAAGAGGGAAAATGGAACGTTCCTCTCACGGCCACAGGCATGGTCAGTCCGGCCGGGGTTTTCGGCTTACTGCCTGTTGCCTACTGCCTCATGTTTTCTCCGTGTCTCTGTGCCTCTGTGGCCAATTTGATTTCGGTATGCCAGCGAAACAGCGCGAGCTTGATCTAACAGAGTTTCCGTCGGGCACGGTCACTGAATACACGACGCTCGTTTGTCTCGCCTGCATCTTCGACATCTTCACCAAACAACTTAATCTCGCGCCGCGCACAGCCTTTTCGGAAATCAAACGCCACACGCCGACGATTGCAGAGCTGACCAGCCGCGCCGCGATGCGTCCTTACTTCGACAGCGAAGAGAAGCATCCGCATTGCCCTTACTGTGGATCTGCGAAGCGGTGGCTGGCGCGCTTTGATACTTACTGCATTGAAGGCGGCAAGACGACCGATGCCGCGCGCCGCGCGCTTCTCCGGAAGCTGCCGAAGGCCGAAGATCAGTTCGTGCTTCAGGAAAAGAAATCCGATTCCGGTGCGGTCTTCTTTGAGTGGCTCGACACTTTGGGCCGCAGTCTTGATCTGAATGACGAAGCCTGGCTTATCGAGGCCAGCCGGATGTATCTGGAGCGGCGCGAGCCAAAAACAAATTGGGACGAAGTGTTCGACGAATTGCGAGCCGTGCGCCGCTCGAGCCGTTTGAGCGAAGGCTGGGAGCGCGACGGCGCGCGTTTGTTTCTGGCGCCAGGCATCTATAGCGAAGCGCTTTTGATTCAATATCTCGTCAGCCGTTCGCACGCGCACGGCGGCTTGACGCTCGAAGGTCGTTTGACACTGGTCGAATTGGTTCGCCGCCTGCGTTATAGCGGCTATCTCGAGCAATTAGGCATCACCGAACGTGATCCGGGCGAGGTGTTCGAGAAAGTGGTCAACCATCTGGCGGCAACGCACGAATGGTCAAGGGTGCGCGTTAGCCGATCAGTCAGTACCGGGAGCGGTAGCGACCGGGTTGCTTCGAAGAAGTCAAAACCAAAGAAAGCGGCCGCGAAAAAGAGCGCCAAGAAATCCAGCAAGAAAAAAGCCTCACTGCCCGAACCCGAAGTAATCTCTA
>WNFE01002666.1_pt1 | contig 13436 bp, 16 predicted proteins | sample 5400451 | NCBI WGS metagenome assembly WNFE01 (sample SAMN13153344, study PRJNA577476) | soil metagenome | isolation source: 200 cm saprolite under Douglas fir tree site 2 hole 2 | place: USA:California | collected 2015-04-18 | reverse complement strand
AGCACTCCCTCGCCCAGCTCTACGAAAGCACCAACCAACCAGATGCGGCCGACCGCGAGTATCGCGCGGCTCTGGCCACCTTCGAAGCAGCCCGTGCCGGCGTGCGCCATGAAGACTTTCATCTTTCATTCCTCACCAACGGTTGGCGCATCTACGACGACTACATTCATTTCTTAGTAGCGCGCGGCAAAACGAACGACGCTCTGCGATGGGCTGACAACAGTCGCGCGCGCACGCTCGCCGAGGGCTTAGGATTGCTTGCACTCCACGGAAGACCACCCTGTTCCTACTGCCTCCCGGCCCCGAAATCGATGCGGCAGTGCGACGGTATCGTACGGCTCTGGGCGGACCGCAAGACGTGCTCCAGTCTGCCGACAACGATGGCCGCTCGCTCTATCACATGCTGATCGGACCGGCGCAATCGTTGCTGGCGAAGGATGCCAAGGTTTTCATCATCCCGGACGGCAGCTTGAACAATCTGAATTTCGAAACCCTGCTGGTCTCGGAACCGACGTTGCATTTTTGGATTGAAGACGTAACGATTGCGAACGCCAGTTCGTTACGGGTGCTCGGTGCATCCCACACGGATAAGGAAAGGGGCGACCGCAGCCTGCTTCTCATTGGCAATAGTGTCGCGCCGAACCCGAAATACCCCGAACTCCCAAGAGCGGCCGCGCAGATGGCGAGCGTTGCCAGGCACTTTCCGGGAGCGCCGCAACGGATAATCACGCGGGAGCGTGCGACTCCGGCGGCATACCTGGCCAGCAGTCCGGAGCGTTTCTCCTTTATCCATTTTGTCGCGCATGGGACGGCCAGCCGATTGAGCCCGCTCGACTCCGCCATTGTGCTGTCGAAAGACAGCGCAGAGAGCGACTCCTTCAAACTCTACGCTCGCGACATCGTTCGCTATCCCTTGCGGGCCGACCTAGTCACGATTTCGGCATGCTACAGTGCCGGCGAACGCTGGTACTCGGGCGAGGGCCTGGTCGGACTCTCCTGGGCTTTCCTCAGAGCCGGAGCGCACAATGTGATCGCCGCTTTGTGGGAAGCGGAGGACATTTCCACCATGCAACTCATGGATATGTTTTATGCCGAACTGGACAAGGGATCGAGCCCCGACGCCGCTCTTCGCGTCGCTAAACTGTCTTTGCTCCGTGGGAGCGCGTTCCGCAATCCGTTTTACTGGGCACCCTTTCAACTCTACGGCGGGCAGTCTGCGGTAGCGCGTTCCGCTCACCCCCGACCTCGCGCCACAAAGGGACGGTCGACTGAGTCGCCTTCACGCCGAGATCCTGCCTGAATACAAGGCCATTCCGACAACAGCGTCCATCCCCAGCACGCCGAGGCGGTCGATTTCTTGCTGCGTCTTGATGCCGCCAGCGACCACCAGCCGCCGCGAAGTGGCCTGCCGGATTGCACTCACAGTCTCCATCGGGATTCCGCCCATCAACCCTTCCGTATCGATGTGCGTATAGAGAAATGTGTCGCAGAATGGTTCGAGTGCCCGAATCATGTCGAACGCGGTGACGGCAGTCTCCGTGCGCCAGCCGTCGATCGCAACCCGGCCGCCTCGCGAATCGAGGGCAAAGACGAGCGCTGCGGTGCCGAGTGCACTTGCCAGCGTCCCAGCGTACTGCGTGTTGATCTTGCCTCCCTGCAACAACGCGGAACCGAGGATGACCCTGCGCGCACCCGCCTCTAGAACCTCCTGCGCCGTTTCGAGGCTGCGAATCCCGCCACCCACTTGGCAGTTGAGCCTTCGCACAATCTGATTCACGATTGCCCGGTTACTTCCGATGCTCCGAGCTGCGTCAAGGTCGATCACCTGCACCAATGGGTACTTGGAGAAGCGCTCGATCCAATAGCCGAAGTCCTCGAACTCCAGCACTTTCTTCTCGCCCTGCACCAACTGCACAATCTTGCCGCCCATCAGGTCGATCGACGGAATCAGCATGGCCACCTCACCGGTACGCTGGCATGGTGCAGTTCACGTTTCAGTTCTGCGATATTCTCGATGCCAAAGTGAAAGATGGACGCGGCCAGCGCCGCGTCAGCCCGTCCTTCGCGGAACACCTCGACGAAGTCGCGCGCCGATCCTGCGCCCCCGGAGGCAATGACAGGAATCGAAACCGCTTCTGCCACGTCGCGCACCAACTGGCAGTCAAACCCGGATTGAGTCCCGTCCCGGTCCATCGAAGTGAGCAGGATCTCGCCCGCTCCGCAAGCCGCCGCTTGCCGCGCCCATTGAATCGCGTCCCGGCCCGTGGGTTCGCGTCCTCCGGCGACGAACACTTCAAAGCTTCCGTCGACTCTTCTGGCATCAATGGCCACCACAACTGCCTGCGAACCAAAGCGCCCCGCGATCCTGCCGATCAATGTGGGGTCGCGCATCGCGGCCGAGTTGATGGCAATTTTGTCTGCGCCCGCATCGAAGACCGCCGCCGCATCCGCGAGCTGGCGAATTCCCCCGCCCACCGTAAACGGAACAAACAGCGAGCGCGCTGTGCTGAAGACCGCGTCCAGCAGGGTGCGCCGGTTCCCGCTGGTCGCGGTAATGTCGAGCAGCACAATTTCATCCGCGCCATTGCGAGCGTGCGCCGCGGCACACTCCGCCGGATCGCCGGCGTCGCGTAAATTCTTGAACCGCACGCCCTTCACGACGCGGCCGCCGTCCATGTCGAGGCAGGCGATGATGCGCTTGGTCAACACATCAGACCTCACAGAAATTCTTCAGGATCGAGAGCCCCACTTCTCCTGATTTCTCCGGATGGAACTGCACTCCGACAATGTTGTCTCGTTCGACGGCGCCGGTAAACCGCAGTCCATATTCGGTGGCAGCCGTCGCTTCGGCGACCACGGGCGCATGGAAAGAGTGTGCGTAGTACACAAATGAGTCCTGCGCGATTCCCCGCAGTAACGGCGAGCCTTCCTGAACTGTCAAAGAATTCCAGCCGACATGTGGCGACTTCACGGAAGACGGAAACTGCCGGCATCTGCCGGGAAAGATTCCCGCTCCTGCGACCTCGGCGCACTCCTCACTCCCTTCGAAGAGCCACTGCATTCCCAAGCAGATTCCGAGAAACGGCTTGCCAGCGAAAGCACTTTGCAGCAAGGCCTTCCGCAAGCACGTACGGTTCAGAGCCCGCAGAGAGGAAAAATGCCCCACTCCGGGCAATACGATCTTGTCCGCTGTTGCCACGGTCTCAGGCTGGTCGGTCACCACGACTTCAGCACCGAGATAGTCAAACGCCTTCTTGACGGAATTCAGGTTGCCCGCGCCATAGTCCACGATGGCGATCATAGGAGCCCCTTGGTGCTCGGGAGCATCCGGCCCAGGCGACGGTCGCGGGAGCATGCCACACGTAGGGCCCGCGCGAAAGCTTTGAAGAGCGCTTCGATCTTGTGGTGGCTGGAGCGTCCGTAAAGCACGCGCACGTGCACGTTGGCGCGCGCTCCCCGCGCGAAGCCCTCGAAGAAATCGCACACCAGTTCTACCGTCAGATCTCCCACTCGCGCCGCCCGGACCTTAGTATCCACAACCGCAGCTGGGCGTCCGCCGAAATCGACGGCCGCCAATCCGAGAGTTTCATCCATGGGCATGACAAAGTAACCGGCACGCAGAATACCGCGGCGATCTCCCAAAGCACGGTCAAAGACCTCGCCCAGAGCAATCCCGACGTCTTCCACAGTGTGATGCTGATCCACGTCCAGGTCGCCCACTGCCGCGAGTTTCAGATCGAATCCGCCGTGGCGCGCAAACAGTTCCAGCATATGATCCAGAAAACGGATGCCAGTGGAGACCTCGTACTTCCCTCGCCCCTCGATCGTGAGCGCAATCCGAATCTCGGTTTCCGCGGTCTTGCGATGCAGCCTGGCTTTCCTCACGCCCTCGCCTCACCCGGCTGCCTGAGTTTCTCAACCACATCGCGTAGCGCTCCAATCAGAGCCCTGGTATGTTCGTAAGATCCGACGGTCAGGCGCACGCAGCCTTCGCATCCCGGATCGGCGTTCCTGTCGCGTACCAGGATTCCGCGCGCCCGCAAAGCTTGAATGAATTCCGCATAGGCAGGACCGACACGGACCAGCACAAAGTTGGCGCGGCTCGGCCAGTAGCGCAGGCCAAGAGTTCTGAACTCCTGCTCTAGCACTCTGCGGCCGCGCTGCACCTCGGCAACATAACGTTCCACGTACTCCTGATCTCGAAGCGCCTCCGGCAACGCAGCCAGCGCGACCGCGTTCACGTTGTAGGGTGAAGCGACGCGGCGCACCATCGCCATTTGTCCCGCATCTCCAGCGAGAATACCGATGCGAAGACCAGCCAACCCATGGGCCTTGGAGAATGTGCGTGCTACGAAGAGATTCGCCGGCCGTTCGGTATGGTTGAGGATCGTCTCTCCATGAAACTCAAAGTAGGCTTCGTCTACCAGGACCGCAGCTTGGGGCGCCGCCCGAGCGACCTGAAGGGGGACCTCGCATGCCACAGCCGCTCCCGTCGGATTGTTCGGATTCGCCACCGCGATGAGTCGTGTTGATGGGTTGATCCGCGCGAGCAGGCTTTCCAGAGGAAAGGCAAAGTCCTCGCCTGAGAGAATCTGGACCACGCGAGCGCCTTCAGCCTGAGCGAAGATCGCGTACATCGCAAAGGTGGGCACGACGATGATCGCTTCATCCCCGGGCTCAAGATAGGTGGAGCAAAGCAGATGAATCGCCTCATCCACGCCGTTTGTGAGCAGAACCTGTGCCGCATCGAGTCCGAGAAAATTAGCCACCTCGCGTTCCACCGGTTCGCGATCGGGGTAACGTGCCAGCGATTCGGCGTCCAGCGAGCGCAGCCGTGCCAACACACGCGGCGAACAGCCGATGGTGCTCTCGTTGAAATCAAGACGCAGTCCCTGGCGGCCAGCCAACGGTGGCCGATAGGCATGCAAACCCTTCACCGCGGTGCGGGCCTCAAGCATGCGAGCACCTCACCCGCAATGATTCAGCGTGTCCGCGCAGGCCCTCGGCTTCGGCCAGCGCAATCGCCGGTGGTGCGATTCGCCGAATCCCTTCGCGGGAAACTTCCTGACAAGAGATGATGCGGACATAATCCAGCACACTCAGGCCGCCCCGCACGCGTGCCATGGCTCCCGTAGGCAACACGTGATTCGGACCCGAGATGTAGTCTCCCGCGGACTGGGGCGTGAACTCATCGAGAAAAATCGAGCCTGCGTTTTGCACTGCCGCCGCCAAGGCCGCCGGCAGCGTGAGGTGCTCGGGCGCAACGCGGTTTGCGGTCTCGACCGCCTCGTCGAGTGAATCAACCAAGAGAATGGCCCCGCGACGAGAAATTGATTTGGTAGCGATTGGATTTGTCCGCGTGCGCCGCTGCACTTCCGTCTGGACAGCTTTCGCCAACCCACGCGAACTCGTGATCAAGATGCAGAGCGCGTCCGGATCATGCTCCGCCTGCGCCACCAGGTCACATCCGATGAAAACTGGATCACCCTCTTCGCTGATGAACACGGCTTCTGTGGGACCAGCCAGAAACTCAACGCCGCAATCGAATGCGACCAGTTTCTTGGCGGCGGTCACGTACCGGTTGCCGGGACCCACGATCTTATTCACGCGCGGGATGCTCTCGGTTCCATAGGCCAGCGCGGCGACCGCATGCGCCCCGCCAACGCGATAGAACTCGCGCACATTTAGAAATGCGGCGGCTGCCAAGATCGGCTGGGCCGGGCGCGGCGACACCACACGAATCTGGGGCACACGCGCGATCTGCGCCGGAATCACCGTCATGAGCAATGTGGAAAGCAACGGGTAGCGGCCGCCGGGAACATAGCAGCCCACCGATTCCAGAGGGCGCACCAACTGCCCCGCGCAAACTCCAGGCTGAATTTCGCGCCGCCACTCCTCCGGTTTCTGCCACTCACAGTAGCGGCGAATGTTGCCTGCGGCCTGTGTGATAGCGTCTTGCAGTTCCGGAGGAGTTTTCTGCCAGGCTTCCTGCAGGTAAGCATCGGGCACGCGCAAGGGTTCGCGCCCGTCCAACCCGTCCCACCGCGCCGCGTAACGCCGCAAAGCTCGATCACCATTACGCCGGACGTTGTTCACGATGCGCCGCACCGTAGGCTCGACGCTGGCCAGATCGTTCGCCCCGCGCTGCTCCAGCGCACGCACGAACCGGTCTCTCTTAAGCCCTCCGAGAATGCGCATCACATCACCACCTTGTTCAGGGGATACTCGACGATCCCTTGCGCATTCGCTTCCTTGAGCTTCGGAATCAGTGTCCAGGCGGTGTGTTCTTCGATGACGGTATTGACCGCAACCCATTCGCCATCGGCCAATGGCGCGACGGTCGGATTCTTCAACGCCGGTAGCAAGCCCAGAACCGCAGCCAAATCTGGCTTGCGCACGTTGAGCATCAGGCCAACCCGGCCCTGAGCGGCCGTGGCCCCGGAGAGCATTACAGCCAGGTTTTCGATCTTGCGCCGCCCTGCGGGATCGGCCCAGGCCGCCTTATTCGCGACCAGTTGTGTGTTTGACTCCAGCACAGTGTCGATGATTCTGAGATGGTTGGCGCGCAGCGAGCTTCCGGTTTCAGTGACTTCGACGATGGCATCCGCCAGCAACGGCGGCTTCACCTCAGTCGCGCCCCAGGAGAACTCTACCCGCACTGGCACGTTCCGGCTGGAAAAGTAGTTGCGCGTGAAACTTACCAATTCGGTGGCCACGATCCGGCCCTCAAGGTCAGCGGGCTTCTGGAAATCTGAATCCTCCGGCACGGCCAGCACCCACTTTACTTTGCCCATGCTCTGTTTCGCATAGATCAGGTCGGCAACACTGACCACCTCGAGCCCGCTTTCCAGCACCCAGTCGAGACCAGTCAGGCCCGCATCCAGCGCACCGTGTTCGACATAGCGCGCCATTTCCTGCGCACGAATGAGCAGGCATTCGATTTCAGGATCATCGGTGGCGGCGAAGTAGGAGCGCGCGCTGGTGTAGACTCGCAGCCCGGCGCGGGCGAACAGGCTGAGCGTCGCTTCCTGCAAACTTCCTTTGGGAATGCCCAGACGAAGTTTCACCGCCGCGCCTCTTCTTCCGCCGCCAGCGTCGCTGCGCCCAGCGGCAGTTCCTGCGTGAAGCAGGATCTGGATCCCGTATGGCAAACCTTGCCTGCGCCCAACACGCGGACGCCCAGCAGCACTGTGTCGCGGTCGCAGTCCGTCCATGCCGCCACGACCTCCAGGCGATTGCCGGAGGTTTCTCCTTTCGTCCACAGCGTCTGTCGAGTACGGCTGTAGAACGTGACGAAGCCCGTCCGCAAAGTCGTCTCCAGCGCTTCGCGGTTCATGAAGCCCACCATGAGCAACTCCCCGGTGGCCGCATCCTGGATCACTGCAGGCGCCAAGCCTTGCATTTTGTTGAAGTCAATCTCCATTGAAACCTCCAGTTCCCACCCATCCCGAGGCATAGAACGCGCGCAACAGAAACAAAAAGCCCGCTGTTGCGAGGTTCGCATCAGCGGGCTTGGATTTCCTATCAGTGCTTTTAGGCTATCATCCGTAGTCCTCCGCCAACACGCTCATCGCATGGTGATGATGGTGACGGTGGTAGTTCGACGAGATCACAACTATTCGATCTTAGGATGATCGGTCTCTCTTCGTCAATCCAATTCCACATCCTCGCCGTGGTAAAAATCAGGAACTCTGCGGTCCTTCGATTGGCGGCCATCCGGACCCTATCTCAGAGTAGAGCAGATAAGTCCTGTTAAAAAAATCACTTAGCTCTTTGGGGCACTCGTCCCGCGGCAGTCAGCATCGCAAACTTGAATTTGCTCGATCACTTCTTTGCGTGCCTATCTGGGGGCACGCTTTCTCGGGCGAAGAGTTGGCATCTGGGAAGTGACTCTGATCGTCGGCCGGAGGGCCGTTACGCCGGATTGCCACAAGGCTGATGGCGATCGTGTCCGCGGATCGAAGATCGAGCGAGAACAAAGAGAGGCCGGTCCGGCGACGGGCACGGCTTTTCTTGCAAGGCAGAGTCAGATGCGCGCAGGCAGACGGTTGCTCGTGGGCGCAGTCGGCTGCTCGAAGTACGGGTTCTCGTGGATGCCGTCTGCGCACACCGCCAAATGATGGGTCTGTAATCCTCCCTTGAGGATTAACCGGCCGGAAAGCGTGCGTATGTCGTACATGCAAACCACTACGCACGGGAGCGTACTGATAAGGGCGCTCACGTTGGATTCAAGTTCCAGCACATCGTCCTCGCCGGCTGGCAGGGGGTCGCGCCCAATTCCCAGGTTTCCGAGGAAGCGAACTGCGGTTGCTCCCGTGTTCAGACAGGCCTGTGCAACGTCCTTGATATCGGAAAGAGTCGCTGCGGCGGAAGCATGACGCCGGAGGACGGTGAGTTTCAGCGTCCGAATCAACTCGTCGGTGTCATAGCCATGGGAGCGCAGCGTTGCCATTACCTTCTCCAGGGCCTCATCGTGTCCGAATATGATGCAGTGCTCGCCGGTCCCCAGGCCGGGGTAAAGGAAGCGTACGCCACGTTCGAAGTCCGCGTCGTTCTCCCAGAAGTAAATGAGGTGAGAGCCGAGTTGAACGCGATCATCCGTAATCCCAACAGGAATTTCTCGAGAGGCTCTTTGCGGGCCCGCCTTTTGGGCTTCCAGGTGCCGTTCCAGCTTCGAATAGAGACGCTGTGAGACTTCTCGGGGCAGCCTGAACGCCCGCTCATCCCCTGTCAATTTGACGACGTTGCGGGTTCCGTCAAAAACCGCCTTGCAGCGCTTACAGTTGCCGAAGTGACGCTGCATTTCGCGCCGCTGAGCAACAGGGACAATACCGTCCACGTAGTTGGAGATCTCCCGCCGCACGTCCGCGCATTTCATTTCGACGGTCATCCGACCTCCAACGACACCGGTGGCGCAGATCCGGCTACACGGGCAGCAGAGCCAAGCCACGTGCGCCCTAGGAAGCAACCACGTATTTTACTCTCGATGCGGAAGTCCCCTTTAAATGTTTTTCTGCAGCGACACCTAACCCTGACCGGTAAGATTCGGCTGTAGGTGGAAAGTGACAAACGGGAAAGACCCTGAGCAGCGGCTCCAAAAGCATCCTTTTTCCTTTGAGTTGCCGTAACCTTTGATCGCGGCGGGAATCTGATGGCCAGCTAAGAGATCGGAGCATGTGCGATGAACGGTGAGGTCGTACTGGTAACCGGGGCCAACGGCGGTCTCGGAGTGCATGTGACGCAGGCATTCCTCGATGCCGGCGCGACTGTAATTGGCACGTCACGGAAGATTCAGCAATCGGATTTCAAGAGCCCCGGTTTTACGGCGATGCCCGCGGAGATTTCGTCTCCGGACGGCGCCAAGGTCCTGGTCGATCAGGTAGTAGCGCGTTTTGGAAAGATCGACGTTCTGGCCCACACCGTCGGAGCTTTTGCCGGTGGCCAGTCGGTCGCGGAAACCGATGACGCCACGTTTCAGAAGATGTTTGACCTCAACTTCAACAGCGCGTTTTATCTTCTTCGCGCCGCACTGCCGGCGATGCGAAAGGCAGGCAATGGGCGCATCGTTGCCATCGCGAGTCGCGCCGCGGTGGATCCCGGTCCGGGTGTCGGGGCGTACAGCGCTTCCAAGGCAGCACTGGTCTCGCTGATTAGAACCGTTGCGCTCGAGAATAAGGAGGTTGGCATCACCGCCAACGTGATTCTGCCCGGCACGATGGATACGCCCACGAACCGCAAGATGATTCCAAACGCCGACATCAGCAAATGGGTACAGCCAGCCAATGTTGCGAGCCTGGTCGTTTGGCTCGCGGGCGCTGCGGGCGCGGACGTCACTGGGGCTGTCATCCCGGTCTACGGCAAAGATGCTTGAAACCTTGGCCAAAGCGTTCGTCTATACGCTGGCGGTCTACGCTGGTCTGGGATTGGTGTTTGCGGTGCCGTTCGCGTGGATGGGTGTGCACCGCCTGGATTCGGAAGCGCAAGGATCGGGCATTGGCTTTCGATTGTTGATCCTGCCCGGTGTCGCTGCCCTCTGGCCGATGTTCCTGCACCGCATGCTGCGAGGAGTGATGGAGCCTCCCGTGGAAAAGAATCCGCACCGATGATCGTATCGTCATGATTGAACCACTCAGGACCGTTCATCGCCGCGCGTTTGTCGCCCTTGCTTTGGTGCTGCCGGCGACCCTGTTGGCTGGGCTCGGGGCGCGGCGCTCGCGGCCACAGTTGGGGAGCGACGATTCCAAAGTGCCGGCCTCAGCCCGGTTGTTGAGGAAGGCGGACACGTCGTGGCAAAGGCACACGATCCAGACCGACTTCTACAGCGATGCACGCGATGCGCATGATTTCTATGTAGTGCTGCACCCGGCGCAAAAGCTGAATGAGCCCGATCTGTTGCTTTACTGGACCCCGAGTCAGCCGGAGGGAAACACCTTGCCGCCTGAGTCGCGACTGCTGGGCTCGTTTGCGTCAGGCAAGAACTTCTCTCTGTATTTGGGTGGAGAGCGGGCCGGCCATCTGCTGCTTTACAGCGGGGCGCACCAGGCGGTGGTCGACGTCGCGAAAGTGGAAAAGCTGCCATGAGCGTCCAATACGTTGCCATTAGCTGGAACCGCCAGAAGAAGATCTATGATGTCGTGCTCGCCTTTCTTTTGGCTTTGTATCTCGTCCTTTTCGTTGGTATTGGCGCGTGGTTGAATCCGACGGCGACGGCGGAAACACTGCTGATCCGCGCGTTCGGAACCGGCGCATTTCTGCTGCTCAACATAGTGCTATGTATCGGACCGCTAGCGAGACTGGATCGGCGCTTCCTCCCGTTGCTCTACAATCGCCGTCATCTGGGTGTCACGACATTTTTGCTCGGCCTCGCTCATGGCGGGTTCGCGCTATTCCAGTTTCATGCGCTCGGAAATGTGAATCCGCTGGTCAGTCTTTTCATTAGTAATCCGCGATATGGAAGTGTTGCTGACTTCCCGTTCCAGGCGCTTGGTGTCTTCGCATTGATCATCCTCTTTATCATGGCCGCAACCAGCCACGACTTCTGGCTGCGCAACCTGTCGGCTCCGATGTGGAAGCGGCTTCACATGCTCGTCTACATCGCCTACACGTTGTTGGTCGCGCACATCGTTTTGGGAGCACTGCAGTCTGAGACTAGTTCAGTGCTGGCTGGGACCTTGATCGTTGGAATGGCCACGGTGGTCTCGCTACATCTGGCAGCTGCATTTCGTGAGAAGCGGGTTGACCGCGCAAGAGCCCAAGCTGAGAAAGACGGCTTCGTCGAAGTCTGCAAATTCGACCGCATTACCGAGAAGTGCGCGACGATCATTTCGCTCTCCGGTGAGCGGGTCGCCGTCTTTCGTTATGACGGCAAGGTTTCTGCCATCTCGAACGTCTGCCAGCATCAGAACGGGCCGTTGGGAGAGGGAAGAATCATCGATGGTTGCGTGACGTGCCCGTGGCATGGCTATCAATATCAGCCGGAGTCGGGAGCGGCTCCGGCGCCGTTTAAGGAGAAGGTGCCAACGTTTCGCGTCAAGGTGGTCGAGGGGACGGTCTTCGTGCATCCGCGCCCGAATGCTCCGGGAACATACGTTGAGCCCGCGAGAATCGAGCCCCAGGAGGCGCAGCGGTGATGAATGATTTCTACGTGGGCTATCTGCCGAAGGCGCCAACCGCGCTTGCCCGCTTTGTTCGGAAGGTGATCGTGGGGCTTGCCTTGCTCGCGATCGCAGTCGCTTCTCTGCTGGTTCGCGGGCAAAAACCATTTGCAAATTCTGTATTTGAATACGGCAAGGTGCGCGCCTTTGAGGGAACGATTGAGAGCCAGCCGTATCCCATGTTGCGAGTCGTGCGTCCAGGCCAGAACGGATCACAAGAATCGTACTCGCAATATCTGCTGGTCGCGCCGGGAAAGCACGGGGCGGACGATCTGGTAGCGGACTTTGAAGGCAAGCCAGTTCGCTTGCAAGGCCAGCTGATCTATCGTGACGGCAGGACAATGGTGGAGATTGAACCAGGCTCACTCACCGCGAGAGAGTCTGGAGCTGCAACCCCGAATACAACCCGCGATCTGGGAGTCGTAACCGTGACAGGTGAGATTGTCGACAGCAAGTGCTACCTGGGAGTGATGAATCCTGGCAGCGGTAAGGTACACCGCGATTGCGCTGCGCGCTGCCTCAGCGGGGGCATTCCTCCGCTTTTCGTTACAGCTGATGGTCGCGAGCAATTTCTGCTGGTCGGTCCCGACGGGCGGGCGCTGGGGCATGACGCGCTGCGCGAGTTTATCGCGGAACCACTTACCATCAGCGCAGAGTTGTTGCAGCGCGGGGAAAATCGACTACTGAGAGTCGACACACAATCGCTGCGGCATCAGCCGGATGGACTCCAGGCGACGCGGCGATCGCTGGAACCGGGAAAATAAGCCAAAAATATAGCTTCCGCTGCGAAACTCCCGATTAGCAGCCGAATCGTATGAGCAAGCGAAGGGAAGGGTGTCCCTGCACTCAGATTGTGGCCAGTTGAACCTACAGAGTCCTCCTCACTGCTTGACGCGTCGTTGCAACTCGCTATTCCAGTAACTCCCCGAAATAGCCCTCCGATTGAAACTTTTCTCTCCCTGTCGAGTCTCACTCGTTATGAAGCGGGAAGACCAAAAACGAGTGGGACAAGCAATGAAAAATCTTTTCCTGGCGCTACTCGTGCTTACCGCCGCGACAAGTTTCGCGGCCGGCAAACAATTACTGAACCTCGACCGCAACGGCGTCGGCATCCAGGGATACGATCCGGTGGCGTCCTTTACCGATCAGCGGCCGGTGAAAGGCAGCCCGCAATTCCAGTCCGACTACAACGGTTCGAGATATTACTTCGCCTCTGAGGCCCACAAAGCCGCGTTCGATAAGGACCCCGCAAAATATGAACCACAGTTCGGAGGCTACTGCGCCTACGGAGTGAGCCATGGCTCCAGAGCCCCCATCAAGATCGAGGTATGGCAGATTGTCAACGGACGCCTGCTCATGCAGTACGACCTCGGCGTCAAGGACGACTTCAACAAGGATCAGCAGGGCACGCTGAAGAAGGCCGACGAGAATTGGCCCGGCCTGGTCGAGAAGTACGGCAAGTGAAGGAGACAATGATGAGCAGCCCAGCCATCGCAGCTAGCAGCAAGCCGACCGCAGCTCCCGTGCTGATCGTTGACTGGATCTGTCGCATCGTCGCCGCGATCATTCTCTTGCAGACGCTGTTTTTCAAGTTCACGGCAGCGCCGGAGTCGGTCTACATCTTCACCAAACTCGGAGTATTCCTGCACACCTCCCTGCCGTTTGTGCCGGTTAGCGGCGCCGAACAGTGGGGGCGAATCGGGTCGGGCGTCATGGAGTTGATCGCGGCGACCATGTTGCTGACTCCACGATTCGTTTGGGCGGGCGCGCTCCTCGCGATCG
>WNFE01002545.1_pt1 | contig 13449 bp, 8 predicted proteins | sample 5400451 | NCBI WGS metagenome assembly WNFE01 (sample SAMN13153344, study PRJNA577476) | soil metagenome | isolation source: 200 cm saprolite under Douglas fir tree site 2 hole 2 | place: USA:California | collected 2015-04-18 | reverse complement strand
CGGTCACCGATGGTCTGGAAGTATTTTAGGGACACGATTTTCGAGAAATGCCGGGAGTGGAATGCCATCACCGGAGAAGAGACGCTGGTTTGCAAGGAAACCGCGCTGGGAGATCTGCGCATCTGGTGTGCGGCGCGAAAACAACAGATGATGGTGTATTACGATTCCCAGAGACTTCGGATTACGGTGAAAAACGGCGCGCGGCTGGAGCACGAAAAAGACGTGATTCTACACATGGAAGGATACCGGACGGGTCCGGAGCGAACGAACCGGGATGTGCACCTGGTGCGGAACGAGCAGGCGGTGAACATTGATATGTTGCTGGTGGGCGAGTTGCGGGTGCTGACGGGAATAGGCCGGCAAAGAAAGTAGGAATCAGAACAGGCGTACCTTTCCGCAAAAGAATCCTCTTAGAAAACCAAAACACGTGTCGCGCCTACGGCGCTTGTGCCGGGCTGAAGCCCGGCGTCTAAAAAGGTCAGAGCCAAAGAGCTGGCGTGGCAAGCCCCGCCACTACAAGACAACGCCGCAACTAGAAATGGCGCAGCCCGCCGCGGCGGGCGCCACTACAAAGGCGAGTGGGCAGGTCGCTGCGCGGCGAGTGCCAATGCGGATCTTGCTGCAACGCATTCCCGAAGCGTAAGCTGCGGCGGGACTTAGTCATAAGGGGACGCGGGGAGAAGATTATGGCACACAGCAATGGAATTCGAGATTCGGTTTTGCAGGCGATCGGCAATACGCCAGTGGTAAGGCTGCGGAGAGTCGTATCGCCATCGATGGCCGAGGTACTCGTCAAGCTGGAATACTACAATCCTACCGCCTCTTACAAAGATCGCATGGCACTGGCGATGATTGAAGGGGCGGAGGCGCGCGGCGAGCTGCGCCCCGGAATGCGCGTGGTCGAGTGGACGGGAGGAAGCACGGGATCGTCTCTCGCGATGGTCTGCGCGATCAAGGGCTACCACTTCACACCTATTTCCTCGGATGGATTTTCGAAAGAAAAGCTTCAGACGATGCTTCTGTTCGGCGCGGACCTGGAGATTTTTCCAGCCGAAGACGGCAAGCTGGTACCCGAGCTTTACCAGAGAATGAAGCGCCGCGCGGAAGAGTTGGCGCAGCAGCCAGGCACGTTCTACACCAACCAGTTCAATAACGCGGACGCAATTCGGGCGTACATGGGAATCGGCGCGGAGCTGGCCGAACAGGCGGGAACCAGTCTGGCGGCGTTTTGCGGCGGAGTTGGCACGGCGGGGATGATCATGGGCGTGTCGCGTGCGCTGAAGGAAGCCGGATGCAAGGCGCGCATTGTGGCGCTCGAGCCTGCAACGTCACCGGTGCTCACCACAGGGAAAGGAGGGCCGCACCGCGTCGAGGGGATCGCCGCCGGATTCCGGCCGCCGCACCTGAAGGACGGCGCCTATGACGAAGTGCGGACGGTTGACGAAGGCGCGGCTCGCGAGATGGCGAGACGGCTGGCAAGAGAGGAAGGAATATTCACGGGTACGTCATCCGGCCTCAATGTCGCGGCGGCGCTGCAACTGGCGCAAGAGCTAGGGCGCGGAAGCACGGTCGCAACAGTGGCGGTAGACAGCGGTCTTAAATACCTCGCTGGAGACCTGTACCAAACGTAGTAAGCAAAACCGGGACGCGCTGAAGCACGCCCCTACACAGGACAAGATAAGATGGCGCCCTAAAGGGACGCCACTACAAATGCTTATTCGGCACCGAGGGGGAGGAAGTATTGGGTGCCCTTGACGGGCTCCTGGAGGCGGTGCAGGAGGAGCTGGAGGTCTTCGCTGCGCTCGACGAAGTCGATGTCGGAGGTGTTGATGACCAGGAGGTCGGAGGCGGCGTAGCGGAAGAAGAAATGTTCGTAGGCGCGGGCGACTTCCTCGATGTATTCGGGGGCGATGTGGGACTCGTCGCGGGAGGCTTTTTTGGCGATGCGGGCGCGAAGGACTTCGGGCTTGGCTTGAAGATAGACGACCAGGTCGGGAGCGGGAATGTCGGCAGTGAGGGCTTCATAGTAGCGCTCGTAGAGCTTGAGCTCGGAGTCGTCGAGATTAAGGTTGGCGAAGATGCGGTCTTTTTCCATGAGGAAATCGGAGAGGACCGGGCCGGGAGCTTCGACGGCGAGGGCTTCGCGGAGGCGCTTCTGGCGCTCGATGAGGAAGTGCATCTGGGCGCGAAAAGCCGAGCCAGGCTTGGCTTTGTAAAAGTCGGCGAGAAAGGGATTGTCCTCGCAATCGTAGATGCGGCGGGCATGGAGGCGTTCGGCAAGGATGCGGGCGAGCGTGGTTTTGCCGACGCGGAGAGGGCCTTCAATAACGATGAAGCGGGGAGGCTGGGGAGTGCGCTGCGGAGTGCGAGCGCGTTTGGCGGCGGAAGAGTCGTTGCCGGGCATCGTTTCGTGTGATCCGATGAGGCAAGGATCAACAGGCGGATTATAGCAGAGTCGGGGAAGGAGTCATCAGCAGTTCGAGGGCGCTTGGGGTGGGCGCACCTGCGTGGGCGGAAATGTAAAAACATTTTCACATTTATGGCCTAGTACTGCCGTTTGAAAAATAGGAAACGGAGGTGCCAAAGGAGAGTACTAATCAGAATGTGACCAATGGACCAGTGTAGCCTGTCCTTTTGTACAGTATGTTCTCCCCATTGCGAGTGGGGACGGACTTGCAGGACCCACAGGCAAAACTGAGGTGTCCCGAATGGTCATCGCAACGCTGCTCTTACTGTTTTCCATCCCGCAGATGGACGATACGGCGAAAGTGATTAACGACTCGCCCGCAGTTGCTTCCGATAGCTCAACGAAAGATTCGACGCTCGTGGCTTCCGCCCTGCCTGCGGCGCCAGCACCCAAAGTGAAAGCCGGTGTGGAGCCGATCGCTCCGAATGCGGCGGCGCAGCCTTTTCTGGCGGCAAAGCCGGTGTTTACGCGACCGCGCGAGACCCCGCGTCAAAGGAAGATTTGGTATGCACTGACGGTAGCGGGACACAGCGGAGCGGCTTTTGACGCCTGGTCGACGCACCGGGCGGTGACCGGCGGCTATGGGCAGGAAGCCAACCCGTTCCTGCGCCCCTATGCGAGTTCCAATGCCATTTATGCGGCGACGCAGGTGAGCCCGCTGTTCATGGACTACCTGGGCAAGCGGATGATGGTGAGCCAGCATGGCTGGGTAAGAAAATTGTGGTGGCTGCCGCAGACGGCGGGCGCGGGCATGTCGTTTTTCTCCGGCGCGCACAACGTTGGAGTGGTGCACTAAGAGTTCCCTCAACTCCCCAAACGAAAAGCGCCCCGGTCCCCCCGCCGGGGCGCTTTTCTTTCTAACAGCAGCCAGAAAAAGGGGAGAGCCGGAAGGCTCTCCCCTTTTTTCGTGGTTGGTTCGTGGGCTAGAAGTCCAGGCGCAAGCCGAGCTGAATCCAGCGGCTACTGGAGGTTCGGTTTGCCGGAATAAGGGTAGACGAAACGACTCCAAACGTCGGCAGATTGGTCAGGTCAAGGTTTGGATTCAGGAAGATCGGGTGATTGAAGGCATTGAAGAGATCGGCGGAGATTTCGAAGCCGTACTTCTCATGGAATTTCGTCTCTTTTCCGATTCGCATGTCGAAGCTCCGAATGCCGAAGCCACGGAGTGGCCGGCTCCTGCCCGTTCTACCGTCCGATGCCAGGAGGATAGGACGAAAGTCCTTCAAAGCAGCCGAAGGATCTTTAAAATAATCGAGGCCAGTTCCGCTCAAGGTAGTGCCAGGCGGGTAAAGAGACGCGCAGCCTGGGCCATCGGCGGTCGAGCCTGGGTTACCAGGTCCTGCGCAGGCCGGACTGTTACGTCCCCCACCAAGGGAGCTCGGATTCACTGTCGGAATGGCTGCCTGGGCAACGCCGAAAATAATCCCGCCGCCCAAAGAACTGCCCGATATACCTTCCACGACGGTGAGGGGTTGACCGCTGGCAACACGAACTATTCCAGCCGTATACCAACCGCCGATGATCTTGTTGAACCACTCATGGGAGGAACTCCCCAAAAGGTGCCCATGCCCGAAGGGCAGGTCATAGTTGTAGGTCCCGTTAAAGATGTGGGGGCGATCAAAAAACGATGGGCCGTACTCATAAGCGGGGTTAAAGCTCGACGCGTAGTAGCTTGCCGAGTTTTGTACCGTTCCAATCTGATCTAGAGATTTGGAGTACGTATAGTTCAGGTCAAACTGCAACCCGTGCCAGCCACGATTGTGGAGCGCCACAAACCCTGCATGATAGTTGGAAAAGTCCCGGTGCGTGCGCACGAACATATCGAGAATGTTCAGATTATTGAATGTTGGGGCGTTCAGCCCGAACAGGCGGAAAGCATCCATGTTCAGGAAAAGATCAGACACGTTAAAGGAGGTGAAATCCCCGGCAAAGCTGGTGGCCACACATGCACTAGAGGTGGTGTTGGTCGGTTTCATCGTTACTGGGTCGATTGGTCCGCACCCGGTGCCGAATCCGGGAAGTAAGTTTTCGAACCATTGCTGAACCTGGAAAGCCGGATTCGAACTCCCGTTGGCAAGGAATGGGCTGACGCCTGTCCGAACTTGGGCTGACATCGCATCATAAGCTTGGGCAAAGGATTGTCCGGAGACCTTATCCTTAAAGAAAATCGGGGACGAATTAAAGTTGACGTTATTCAGCAGGTCGCGGGCATAACGGCCGATGTAGCCAATTTCGAGCAACATATTGCCGCGCATCTCTCTTTGGATTGTGAAGTCCACCATGTGGTTGCGGCCGACCTTGAAGTCGGGGTCATCGGCGAAGCTCAAGATTTCTGCCAGGAAGCCGTTAGGAACCACGGGTATACTCTGCTTGCCTAGCGGCGCGGGAGTAGGAATCGAGCCGTCCACTCCCACGCGGAAGCTGGCGAGACCCGGATTTGCGGTTGGGCCACTAAGGCCAGGAGTGGGATTACAGCCAGCGCCGGGCGTGCTGCTGGCGTTACATAGCGGAACGACGCTAAGGGTCTGAGCGAACCCGACGCCGAGCATCGGGATGATCACGCTGCCGACGGTGTTGATGCGATCGTAAGAAATGCCATAACCGCCGCGGATGACCGTCTTGCGATTCCCAAGCATCCGCCCCAGGAAGCCACTCTGGTAGGAAGGATTCCAGGCAATCGAGAACCGCGGCGCAAAATCCCCATAGTCTACGTTAAAGACATTGCTGCGGCCAGAGCTTCGGATCGGCATATAGCCAATGGTGGGATCGTAGAAACTCCCGCTGGCTGCCGCTGCTGCTTTGGCATTCAGGTAGTCTTTGGCGGTAAGAATCTTGTTCCCGTTGCCGGCGTCCACCATAAATGTTTGTTTGCCGTCCCTTTCCTGGGGGGTTGTTTGCCATCCGTAGGAAAGCCCGTAGGTCATGGTGAATGAAGGTGTCATCCGCCAGGTGTCCTGGAAGAAGAAGTCGTAGGATCGAAGGGTGGCATGAGCGACAAGCGTGGAACCGAATGGAAGAGGGTTGAGTTTTCCATCGCTGGCCGTCAGGATGCCGACGTTGTCGACCAGCCCAAGCGAGGCGGCATAGAGACGATCCCAACGACCGGTATCACTGCTTGCGACACAGTTTATAGTTACTGTCGTGGAGCAGGTCGGTGGCCGGTTGGGCGAGGGAATAGTGAAGTTGTGATCACCGTCGAGAGCGGCAACGAGTGAGTTGACCGACCCGATGACTTTGTCGTCGCGATCGTGGATGGTGGGCAGCCAGCGCATGTTGGTCCCGCCCACAATCGTATGCTTGCCCTTGGTCCACGTCAGGAAGTCACTGTACTGCTTGTTGCTGTCGTAAATCGCTTGGTGCCTCGCGCGTTGGGTGTCCACGTCCACGATGGTATCCAGAAAACCGCTGCCAGTGGCGAGTCCCGGAGCCAGAGAGATAAAGCCGGTCTGTGAAACGCTGGAAGCAGTTCCAGGCAAGGCCAGTTGCGCGGCGGAAAAGCTCGGGCGAATGACGCTAAAGTCCTGGCGACTGCGGACCCAGCCGCCACGGAAACTGTTCAACAGGTTTGGCCGAATTTGCCAGTCAAGCCCGCTGATGATGGAATCGCCGCGTAATTGGGAGACGCTGGGCGTACTCGGGGTGCCACGAAGGTCAATCTGACCTCCGTTGGGACTCAAGCTGCGGGCATAGGTGTAGCGACCGAAGAAATGAACCTTATCCGTAAAGTTGTGGTCCAGTTTGACGCCAACGCCGTCGTTCTTGAGTTCCCCTGGGACGGTCCCACGGAGGCCGAGAATATTCACACCGTCGGCACCTGGCACAGTATTGTCGTTACCGGTGGGCATCAGGGCCCAAAGAGCCTTGACCGTGGGGCTGATCCCGAGGTGACGAGGATCGCAGTCGGTTGTTCCTGACGCTCCGCAACCTCCCGTACCCGCTGGAGCAGCCAAGTCATATTTCGTACCATTGAAGATCAACTGCCCCTGTTTTAGGGTGTCACTGGGAACCAGGCGAGTAAACGACAGTGCTTGGGGGAATCGCCGGACTTCGTAGTTTCCAAAGATGAAGGTCTTGTCCTTGCGGATGGGCCCGCCGAAGCTGAGGCCAACGCGGTTGTCCTTCTGTTCCGGCTTCGGCGTGAAGGGTGTCTTGACATTGCCCGCCGCATCCCTAACAGGAGTGTGATTAAGGTCCCAAGTGTTGGCATTCAGATTGTCATTCTGATGAAACCAGTACGTCGTGCCATGATACTGGTTCGTGCCACTCTTGCTAATGAGCGTGATCTGGCCCCCCGCGGAGCGGCCGAACGATGCGTTATTGTTCGTAACGCCCACGCGGAACTCGTCCACGGCATCTACTCCGACGGGAATGATGGGCTGCTCGTTGGCACCCCCAGTGATAACGTTATCCGTGATATCGATGCCGTCCAGGGAGACAGTGTTCTGGTCGCTGCGTGCACCAGAAACGGTACCGCCGCCATTGCCGAAGCCGGTCGAATCATCATACGGGGTTGAGCCTGGTTGCAACGTGAGGAGTTCGGTTGCGTCGCGGTTAAGAGTGGGCAGGCGGCTGAGCATTTCACCGCTTACGACACTGCCCACGACCGCGTCGGCCGTCTCCAATTCCGCTTGGGCCCCTGCGGAGACCTCCACGATTTCGTTACCAGAGCGAATCTCCGTCTTGACATCAACTGTGTAGCTCTTGTTCACGTCGACGACCAGATTGGCCACGACGAAAGTGGCGAAGCCCGCCTTGGTAATCGTCACCTTGTACGTGCCGGGAGCAACTCCCGGGAACGTGAACTGGCCGGCTGAATTTGTCACCGTTTCCCTGGTTTGATTTGTGGCCGTATTCGTGAGCTGAGCTTTGGCGTCCGGGACGATCGCACCAGCCGGATCGGTCACCGTCCCAAACACGAGGCCCGTATTTGCGGTCTGCGCCCATGCCGGGATCGCCGAGAGCAATACCACGACTAAGACAAATCCGATTGCAAACTTTGCGGAAAATTTCATACTGCCTCCCACCACGGAATCAGTTGACGAGCAGGGATTGAACTCCGGCGAGAACGAGCCCAGGCGACAGGAATCCGGGCAGAGACACGAGCACAGATGAATTCCATGCGAGCTTTCAGGAATTCCACACTCGGATCACACCATAATTGAAGAAAAAATAGTGACGCAGCCGAAGAGAATCGCAAATATTCAACCACTCGCAGGCCCCACTCGAAGAAACTGTGGGTCTGCAATACACCTGCACTAGGATGGGTGTCAACTACAAATTGCGTGCATGCAAAAAAAGAAACGCTTGTTGACAGGGCGGTATTCGCGTAGAAACGCGCAAAGAAATAGGGTCAAGCGGTAAACAACTCTAAACAGGCAGTTTGCGCTGAATTGCGCGAAGTGAGAACAACTGGAGAGAATGAAACAAACGTTTCGCAAGGGGGACCCAATTAGGCCCCCCTCGCAGCGTGTTACTTGGAAACGACGACGATAACGAAGGAGCCGGGCTTCATTTTGCCGCGGCGTTCGCCGGGAGCGGGCGGATCGAAGTCGGCCGCGGGAAGAAAGATGTTGTGAGTTTTCAGGTCGAGCCCCATGGTGCGGGCGCTGCGCTTGGTGGGGACGTTTTCCACGACGGTGAATTTGTCCGGCGAATCTTCGTGGATCACAGTGAGGTTGCCATCGCCGCAGGAGGCAAACACGTAACCGGTCGAGGGATCGAAGCCGGCGGCGTCAGGGCCTTCGCAGATGGCAGGCGTAGCGACGACCTTGCCGGTATCCGCGTTCACCACGGCCATCACTTTTTCATCGCAGACAGAAAAGAGGCGGCGATTGGCAACGTCCATGGCGAGGCCGGAAGGCGATTTGCACGGCGCGAGCGGCCAGTGATGAAGTTCCTTGAGGCTCGCGGCATCGAGATGATGAAGTTCGGAGGAGTCCTCGTTGTTCACATAGATGGAGCCTTTGCCATCGGCGGCGGCGAATTCAGGCTTGCCGCGCAAATCTATCGCCCCGAGCACGGCGCCGTCCGCGGCGTTGATGGCGGTAGCGTTTTTGCCGCGGCCGTTGAACGTGAAGACACGCTTGGTGACGGGCTCGTAGAGAATGGCGTCGGGGTTGGCATCCGTCTTGACGGTACCGAGCGACTTCAAAGTTTTGAGGTCGAAAATGGTGACATCGTTCGAACGGCCGTTGCTGGTGAAGCCGCGGCCAAGGCCGGAGGCGATGGCGATACCATGGACACCCTGAGTATCAGGAATGTCGCCGACGACGGCGTAGCTGTCTGCATCGAGAACCATGGTGTGTGTGCCGCGCGAGACGTAAACGCGGCGAGCATCACTGTCCACGTAGATGTAGTCCCAGCCACCATCGCCGCCAACGGGAACAGTTTTGATGACGTGGTAGCCGCTGGTGGCCGGCGCGGCATGCGAGAAGGCTACGGCAGAAAAGGCGATCGCAATTGCGAGTGATCCGAGAAGTGTGACGAGTGCTAAACGTTTGCGCATGATTTTCTCTCTCTTTGAATTTCTATCCTTTGCCTGAGTCTGGGTACAACTACCTATATAGCGACGAACATAAACGCAAGATAAATGCGGAGATATCCGCTACATCTTCGCTTTATGCTGCTCAAACCAGCCAGCAATATAAAGCATCTTGGCGATGTGGTGGCTGGGGCGGCGTCCGATGCCATGGGGCTCTTCGGGGACGCGGACAAGAACAGTATCCACATTCAGGAGTTTGAGCGCTTCGTAGAACTGTTCGGCTTCGGAAATGGGAGTGCGATAGTCGGCCTCGCCAGTCATGACTAGCGTTGGCGTCTTGACCTTGGCAACGAGATTGGTGAGCGAGCGCTGCATGTAATTGCCGGTGTTGTCCCAAGGAAGACCTGGGAACCAGTATTTAGTAATGAAGGGGATGTCGGAAGTGAGGGCGAAGCTGTACCAGTTAATGACCGGATAGAGCGAAGCGGCGGCGCGGAAACGTTCCGTGTGCTCGATGGTCCAGCAGGTGAGAACGCCGCCGCCGCTGCCACCGGTGACGAAGAGATTGTTGGTGTCGATGTAGCCCTTGGCGATGACGGCGTCGACGCCGCTGTTGAGGTCGTAAAAATCGTCGCCAGGGTAAGCGTGATGAATGAGATTGGCAAAATCCTCGCCGTAGCTGGTGCTGCCGCGGGGATTTATATAAAGAACCACGTAGCCCTTGGAGGCCAGCACCTGTTTTTCAAAATCGAAACGGTCGCCATAATCGGCGAAAGGGCCGCCGTGAATTTCAAGAACAAGAGGATATTTCTTGGAAGGATCGAAATCCGGGGGATGGACTATCCAACCCTGGATCTTGCGATTGTCTTTGGATGATTCGAACGAGAACTCGTCGACGTGGCCAGGTTTTTCTTGCGCGAGCAATTCCTGATTGAGCGCGGTGAGGACTTTCATCGCGCCATTATTGGAGATGGCGATGTCGCCGGGATTGTCGGTGCGCCCATAAGTGAGAGCGATCAGACCGGTATGGGAGAGCGAGAAGGTGCCGCTGCCGCCGGCACCGGTCGTGGAAGCAAGATGGTCGGCAATTTTCTTGAAAGCACCATCGACGGAATAGAAAGCGATCTTGGAGTCGCCCTGATCGTCATAACGGACATAGACGCCACTGTTGTCGGCGGCCCACTGGGGGTCCTGGATATCGCGGTCGAGTTTGTCGGAGAGGGAATGGGAATTGGTGCCGTCGCGATTCATGAGGTAAAGCTTGGTGGTTTGATGGCCCTGGTAGCGATCATCGAAGCCGGTGTAGGCGATAAGTTTTCCGTTGGGAGAAACGGCGGGCGAATTGTCAGGGCCTTTGCGAGTGGTCAGAGGACGAAGCGAGCCGTCGACGATACTGAATTCGTAGACTTCGGTGTCGAGGAATTCGTGATCGGATTCGGGATGGCGATTGACGGAAGCGATCAAGTACTTGCCATCGGGCGTCCAGGAAGCGCGATTGGGGCCGAACTCGCTGCCGCCATTCGGGAAATTGCCGTTGGTAACTTGGCGCGGGGCGCCGCCTTCACTGTCCACAACGAATAGCTGCATGTAGCCGGGTTTAAGATAACCGGATCCGTTGAAACGATAAACCAAGCGATCGTAAGCGGCGGGAGGATCGGCCCATTTTGCTCCGGAAGGCGCAGCCGGCAGATCGGCGATGTGCGGGCCCTTTCCTAGCACAAGAGAGGAGAAGGAGAGCATCTTGCCGTCGGGCGACCAGGCGATGGAGTCAGGCGCTTGCTCGAGATTAGTGATGCGCGCGGTCTGGCCGGTGTCCATCCAACGAATGTAGATTTGCTGTTTGCCGTCGGCGTCGGAAAGGTAGGCCAGGCGCGTGCCGTCGGGCGACCACCGGGGAGAAGAGTCGCTGCGATTGCCGGTGGTGAGCGGGCGATGGTCGGTTCCGTCGGAATTGATAATCCAGAGATTCGAGTAACGTTTGTCGGTCATCGGATCGGCAAAGCGGCGGACGTAAGCGATGCGCTTTCCATCGGGAGAGATCTGCGGGTCGGTGGGGAGCTGCAACTGGAACTCGTCCATGGCGGTGAGTTTATGAGAAGGATCTTGCGCCCAGAGGGCGGCAGGGCCTGAAGCAATGTTCAGCGTTGCAGCTACAGTGGCGGCGACGATGCGCGCTTTGAGTGTCATGGGAAAGAGCCTCCTCGCGAAGGGGGAGTTAACAACGCGAATGAGGAGATGTCAAGACTAGGAAAGTTTGGCAGGGGCAGGCGTGGGCGAGGTTCGTTGACACTTTTACGTGCGCTTCGTTAGACTAACTTGGGTAGTTGGTCTGACTGTACCTGCCTGCGCGGTTCCCCGGTAGCTCAACGGTAGAGCATTCGGCTGTTAACCGAAGGGTTGCTAGTTCGAATCTAGCCCGGGGAGCCAAATCCTCCTTCTCTTTCAGTTAGTTAGAAAACCTCATTCTCACGTTTCATCACTGGAAATCGCAGTGTCATGTAAGTGTCATGCAAAACGCTCACTGGATGGTGACGCGCTCGCCATACACTCGCTGATTTGCTTTCTCCATCGCTTCACGGACTTGCTCGACCATGCCGAGTTGATACCGGCGCTTTGTCTCCGGGCTGGTGTGACGCATCGCCCGTTGGATCACAGCGTCCGGCGCTACCCAACTTAGCCGGGTACAAAAAGCATGCCGCAGGTTGTAAATCGGAAAATGCGGCACGCCTGCTCGCCTTAGTGTTGCCCTCCATGCGGTTTTCACACTGCGAATTGGCTGCCCGGGACTGCGCGGACTGGGGAAGATGTAGGGAGAATCGGACCCCAATTCTTCTTTCCATTTGCGCAAAACGCGATAAGCCAGGTCCGTGAGTGGAAGGGGTTCGGAGGAACCCGGTGTCTTTACGTCGTTACCCAGGCGAATGAGCCGATGCTCCCAATCCACCTGGTCCCAACGCAGCCGGAATCCTTCGCTGTAAGTCCTTCCTCCCGTTTGGACGAGCAGAACAATGCCCACACGGAGGTGGGGAGATGCCGCTTTCAAAATGCGGTTCTCCTGGTCGAGCGTGAGCATTTGCTTGTCTGGCCGTTCGCGCAGTTCGTTGAAATGCTTAACTGCGCGAGCGGGGTTGTCACAGATGTACTGACGGTGAACAGCAAGGTCGAGCACGCATGTGAGGCATTCGAGTTCGCGATTTACGGTCGCACCTTTGAGGGTGCGGCCCTTGTAGCGAATGGAGGGCTGTTGCCGGCGATGGTCGCGATACTCCTCGACCAATTTGGTGGTGATTCTTGTCAGCACAATCCCCCCGAAGAATGCCTTCATGCTTTTGAGATAGGCCCGATAACCCTTGATCGTGCCTTCGGAAATGGCTGCAAAGTGCGATTGTTCGAACTGTTTGCAGATTTCCTCGAACTCGATCCGCTTGCCGGGCCAACCCACCTTGAACTTCCCCAAAGCGATTTCGGCCTCGCGTCGCTTCCAGATCTGGATGGCCGCTGTCTTTGAGGTTGTCTTGGTGGATTCCCATAACTGCTCGCCATCCACCATGTACGACATCCACCAATATGGCGACTTAGTTTTCCTGTAGATTCCCACTGACGCTCCTCTCACTTGCCGGAGCCGAGCGCCGGCGTGATTATACCCCTAGCGCGAGAACGCTGAGCGGGACGAATCTGTTGGTTTTTGAACTTATCTAGGGTGGAGCGACGGTATTCGAGTCGTCCTCCCAATTTTCGAGCCTCAATTTTCTTCTGGCACGCATAGCGATATAGGGTACTCATCGAGACGCCTAGGAATTTCGCCGCCTCGACGTGCGGCAGCCAGGAATCCGAGGGCTCGGGTCTCAGGAGACGGTCGGGGTTTGCGAGAGCGTCAAGATCTTGGGACACGTGTGAATTCGTCGCTAGGTTGCAGAGGAGACCAGCGAGAACTTCAGCATCTTCGGGTAGAAGTAGAACACATGCGACAAGACGCGGACCGTCGCCATTCGCACTGTGTTGTTGCGTGAGCTTTTGATTTTGACCTTCATTTTCGAGTCCCTGCGAATGGATTTCTGATGTGCGATTCATGGTTCCTCCAGCTCGTGGAGCAAAGAGTTTTCCCGAGAGTGGTTTCTTTGGACCGTTGGCGCGATCCTCGGTCTGGGCTTGCCCCGGTCTCGTCGAATGTGCGGACTCGAAAGACAGAAGACCCCGCGTGTTTCTAAGTCGTATCCAGCATACTATACATATAGCACCATTGAAAGTATTTCAAAAAGGGATTTAGCGCATTGTAGTTTGGCCGTGTTCCGACTTTCTCGGTCGTAATCGCACCGGCGGTCCGTCAGTAATCGGCTACCATCTCCCTCAGAGTGTCTCTGTTTTTGTTCGAGAGCTCTTTCGCCGCAGCGCGGATCAGCTTGTCGTAGCGCAACCTGGCGCGAACGCGCGCCGCAGGGAGTGCATCGTCTGGCGGTTCCACAACACAGGTAATGACGTACTTCAGGAGCACGTCCGTTAT